>Ga0316221_1000046_pt1 | contig 161130 bp, 102 predicted proteins | sample TBH18007metaG_FD_206003 | JGI IMG/M metagenome (GOLD analysis project Ga0316221, IMG submission 206003) | Freshwater microbial communities from Trout Bog Lake, Wisconsin, USA - TBH18007 | ecosystem: Environmental > Aquatic > Freshwater > Lake > Hypolimnion/Profundal zone | place: USA... | reverse complement strand
AAAGCGTTTAGATCAACTCAGAGGGGGGTGAGGGACGTGAACTTCTTCCTGTTCAGATTAACCAAAATTTATGCGTAATTCTTTTACTCCACCTGAAATATCAATTGATCCCGAAAAACTCATTAATTGTACAATCCAGTTTGTACCGGAATAATCACGTAAAGGAATATAGTGTAGTGATTCAATTTATTTTGAAGTGATGCCTTTTTGAAATAACAGGATTCAACTTGCTTATTCAAGCTAAGCATCAATCACCCCTGAAATATCAATTGATCCCCTTTCAATGTATGTAAATATGTATGCAACAAAAAAAATACCGCAGATAATCAAGTGATTACAGCGGTATTTGTGACCCCGGAGAGACTCGAACCCCCAACCTTCTGATCCGTAGTCAGATGCTCTATCCATTAAGCTACGGGGCCAATTTGCCGGAAACAAAAGCAACTCTTTAAGTAAAACAATTGATTCCTCCTTTGCCATCCCATCCGATTAATTCAGTAATTAATCAAATGATGAAAGCGGTGCAAAGATAATCAGATTTCAGATACCAAAAACATGCTCCCCTAATATTTTAAGGATTTCGCTTTCCCGGATTGGCAGTATTGGGTGTTGCAGATGATAAATAGCACAGGGATAACTGAATAGCGCTAAAATTCCGGCGCTTACTTTTTTTTTGCTTCCTCCGGTTAAATTTACAGTTAAACTTTGGCAAAATATTCCCATTTTAAAATTTATTGTCCTATATTTGCACCTTATTTTTATTTGTTCTAAATAAGGATCAAGGTGCGACTTTCTGAAGTTGAAGAAAATAATCGTGTAGTCATTACAAAGGTGCTGGGTCATGGCTCTTTTCGTCGTCGAATCTCGGAAATGGGATTTATTGCCGGGAAGGAGGTGGCTGTGATTAAAAATGCCCCGCTTTATGATCCTGTTGAATACCAGCTTCTTGGATACAATATATCCCTTCGGAGAGCTGAAGCTGCACTCATCGAAGTAATCACGATGGAGGAAGCCATGAACTTTGCCCCACCAAGTTTTGACGGTACTATAGACATGGAGGTGTTAAAGATTTCGGCACGCGAGAAAGGGAAAACCATCCATGTGGCATTGGCCGGAAATCCAAACTGCGGCAAAACAACCTTATTTAACAGGGTTACCCATTCCAAGGAGCATGTCGGAAATTACACCGGGGTAACGGTCGATTCAAAAATTGCCTCTTTTCTGCACAAGGGATACACGTTTAACCTGGTCGATCTGCCAGGAACCTATTCCCTCACCTCATTTTCCCCGGAAGAATTATATACCCGAAATTACATTATTGAAGAAACGCCTGATATTGTCTTAAATGTTATTGATGCCTCGAATCTCGAGCGTAACATGTTTTTGACCACCCAGCTGATCGATATGGATATCAAGGTTGTTGTTGCCCTCAATATATATGATGATCTGAAAACAAGCGGAGCTAAACTTGATCGGGAAAAATTGGGTAAGCTGCTTGGAATTCCGATTATTCCAACCACTGCAAGCAAAGGGGAAGGGCTCGAGAAATTGTTCGATGAAATTATTGAGGTTTACGAGGAACGTAATCCGGTTGTCCGTCATATCCATATAAATTATGGCGAAGAACTTGAACAATCAATCATGGCAATCCGCAACGAAATCAGGAAAGATAAACCAATTACTGCAAAATTATCTTCAAGATATCTCGCGATCAGACTTTTAGACAAAGACCCTACGGCTTTGGAGGCGCTTAAGGATTCCACGAATTATCACGGGATAAATGAAGTCATTCAACGGGAGATCGCACGTTTAAAATCGAGGTGGAATGAGGAGAGTTCCCACTTGATCACTGATGCCAAATTTGGTTTTATATCGGGTGCCTTGCGGGAAACATTCGTGCCGGGTATTCAATGGCGGTATGCCATAACCGGTAAAATTGACAGGCTGATGACACATCGGATCCTCGGCTTTCCGATCTTCCTGTTTTTCATGTTTCTTACTTTCTTCGCCACATTTAAAGTGGGAGGTATTCCGATGATCTGGATCAACAGCGGGGTTAATCTCGTTTCCGGAATTATCAAATCCTCGATGGCGCCCGGAATGTTTAAAGATCTTTTGACCGATGGCATTATTAACGGACTCGGCAGTATTATCGTTTTTCTGCCCAATATTCTGATCCTGTTCTTTTTTACCTCGCTGATGGAAGATACCGGGTATATGGCCAGGGCCGCATTTATCATGGATAAACTCATGCATAAGATCGGGTTGCACGGGCGTTCATTCATCCCTATGGTTATGGGATTTGGATGTAATGTCCCGGCAATTATGGCCACCCGGACGATCCGAAATCGTGGCGACCGGTTACTGACGATGCTGATCATCCCCTTTATGTCGTGTTCAGCCCGGATGCCAGTCTATATTGTATTGATTTCAGCCTTCTTTAAGAATTATCCGGCCCTGGTTTTGACCGGCTTATATTTGCTGGGAATATTCATGGCAATTGTGATGGCGAAAATTTTAAACCGGACGCTGTTCAAACGTAAGGATACTCCATTTGTAATGGAACTTCCACCATACAGGATGCCGGTTTTGCGCAATACCCTGGTCCATATGTGGGATAAGGCCAGTCAATACATTAAAAAAATTGGGGGAACAATTCTCGTCGCAGTGGTAGTTATCTGGGCCCTGGAATACTTTCCCCAGAATTCCCCTGATCATAATGGCTTAACCGGCAAAACGGGTACCCAGGTTGCCAATACGATGCATGTTCAATCCCAGATAGAAAACTCTTATCTAGGAGCAATAGGGCATCTGATTGAACCGCTAATCAGCCCTTTAGGATTTGACTGGCGTATGGGAATTTGCCTCGTGGCCGGAATTCCTGCCAAGGAGATTGTGGTGAGTACCATGGGTGTCCTTTATGAAACAGGTAAAGATGACCAAAAGACCAAGGAGTTATTGCCAGAAGTACTTAAAGCAGAAACCTATTATATCGGGCCAAAAGCGGGTAAAAAAGTGTTTAATCAGGCTGTTGCCCTCTCTTTTCTGGTATTTGTGCTGCTCTATTTCCCGTGTATTGCGGTGATAGCCACTATAAAGCGGGAATCGGGAAGCTGGAAATGGGCTTTGTTTACGGTTTTATACACAACAGGTTTTGCCTGGGTAATTTCATTTATTACCTTCAGGGTCGCAATGTTTTTTATATAGTTTAATCTTTTTCAAACCACTATCAGATATGCAGGAAATTATAACCTGGATTGTTGTTTTGGTTGCCTTCTCAATCATGGCATATAAAGCGGTACAATCAATTAAATCATTTAAAAAGACCGCCGGTGACAGTAGTTGCAGCGGATGCGCAGGTGGCTGCACCGGATGTCCGGTAGCACCTGTAAACAGGAAGATTGCCGGGAGATAAAAATCAAAATTGACCCGATGGCTGCCCAACGCATGAACAGTCACCCGGTCAATTTTTGCATGTGCATCTTCCTCAGAGGGGCAAAGATGTGTTCGCCTTTATTTCCATCAATTTCTACTTATTTCAATTGTAACTCCAGAATTTTAGCAATGTCCGGCAATGTCAGGTCACCACGTTCGCCCATTGCTTGAATACCCCGTTTCTCAAAACGACCGATTACCTTTGGGATAATCTCCTCCCCTATTCCATAATCCGCCAATTTGGTTTTTATTCCGACAGACTCGAAGAAATTAACGGTTCTGGCAATAATTGCCTCAATTTTTTCATCCGTGGTTCCTTCGCAAATATTCCACACTCTTTCGCCATACTGAAGCATTTTGGCCTCCTTGTTTTCACGTTTAACTTTCATCAATCCGGGGAGGATAATGCAAAGTGTCTGACCATGGTCGATCCCATGAAATGCCGTAAGTTCGTGCCCGATCATATGCGTGGCCCAGTCCTGTGGAACACCTACGCCAATCAGGCCGTTTAAAGCCATAGTGGCTGCCCACATGAAGTTGGCCGCCGCCTCGTAGTTGGCCCTGTCAGCCAGCACTTTGGATCCTTCCTGAACAAGGGTGATTAACAGTGATTCAGCAAACCGGTCCTGCACAGGGGCATTGGACGGATAAGTGAGATATTGTTCCATCACATGAATAAATGCATCGACAATGCCATTGGACACCTGGATCTGCGGCAAGGAGAACACCACTTCAGGATCAAGAATTGAGAAAAGAGGCATTACCTTTTCTGATGCAAAAGCAAGTTTATCTTTTGTTTCCCACCTTGTAACAACAGCTGTTCCGTTCATCTCCGAACCAGTCGCCGGAAGGGTAAGCACGGTACCAATGGGGAGCGCTTTCATTACGGTAACATCATTTCTTCGGGATAATATCTCCCATGGGTCTGACCCTTCCCAGAGTGCAGCAGCAGCCATAAATTTTGTACCATCCAGTACCGACCCACCCCCAACAGCCAGCAGAAAATCGATCTGGTGAGCTTTGATCAGAGCCACCCCTTCCATCAACGTTTCATAATGGGGATTTGCCTCTATTCCGCTAAATTCGATGACATTAAACCCTTTCAGAGCGCTCATTACCTGGTCGTAAACCCCGTTTTTTTTGATACTCCCTCCACCATACGTAAGCAGGATGTTGGCTTTGGGAGGAACGAGCCCGGAAAGTCGGGCAATCTCCCCTTTTCCAAAACAAACTCGTACCGGATTGTAAAAAACAAAATTATTCATGATTATAAATTTTAATAATTGATTTAATTCTTAGGCGACCGGAACAATCGAATCTCCTTATTTCATTTTTATAAATTACTGCTAATCAATTTAGAACGATGCTCAAAATTGAATATTATTGATTGACAATTATCTTAATCGTTCATCATTGGCTGTTATTTATTCCAACAGGCAAATTTGCATCAGTTCCCTAAAGTTGCAACCATAACAGCCTTTATTGTATGCATGCGGTTTTCGGACTGATCGAAAACGACAGAGGCATTGCTTTCAAAGACCTCATCGGTAACTTCCATCGCCTCCAATCCGAATTTCTGATAAATATCCTCCCCAACCCTGGTATTCCGGTTATGGTATGCCGGCAAACAATGGAGAAATTTCACGGAGTCATTCCCTGTTAATTCCAGCGTTTTTTTATTGACCTGATAAGGTTTGAGCAATTCAATCCGTTCTGCCCAGGCAGAATCGGGTTCTCCCATCGACAGCCACACATCGGTATAGAGAAAATCACAATCCTTGACGGCTTCGGCAAGATTGTCTGTAATTGTGATCCTGGAACCACTCTCTGCCGCTATTTTCCTGCATATCAGCTGCAGCTCTGCAGATTGCTGGTACTCTTTTGGCGCTGCGGCACGAAAATCCATTCCCATTTTGGCTGCTCCAACCATCAGTGAGTTACCCATATTATTACGGGCATCACCAAGGTAGGCAAACTTTATCTGCGACAACGGTTTATTGGAATGCTCACGCATGGTTAACAAATCAGCAAGTATTTGTGTGGGATGAAATTCGTTGGTCAGTCCGTTCCAAACCGGGACACCGGCATACCGGGCCAGCTCTTCGACAATCGACTGCCCGAATCCGCGATACTGAATACCATCATACATCCGGCCAAGGACACGTGCCGTATCTTTCATCGACTCCTTGAAACCGATTTGGGAACCGGACGGTCCCAGATAGGTAACATGCGCCCCCTGATCATAAGCGGCGACCTCGAAAGCGCAACGGGTACGGGTGGATGATTTTTCAAAGATCAGGGCGATATTCCGGCCCACAAGTTTTTGCTCCTCGGTTCCGGATGATTTTGCCCACTTTAATTCGGCTGCCAGATCAAGCAGATATTCAATCTCCCGGTGTGAGAAATCAAGCAGTTTCAAAAAACTCCTGGTGTGCAGATTGATAGACATATAACAGATATTAATTTCAATTTATTTAGGATGTCAAAACAGAGTTCAAAGTAATAAAATTCAGCCATATTATTAGCTACCATATTTCATGGTTATTTTTGATCCATACGACTTATCCTCGAGCTTGGCAGCTTCGGTTATGATACTTTTCTCCCCCCCGTTTTTAATAAATGCCAGGGCCGCAGTAATTTTGGGAGCCATTGATCCTTCTCCAAAGGCACCCGCCTGAAGATATTTCAGGGTATCGTTGTAATCCAGAAATTCAAGTTTTTCCTGGGTCGGAAGGCCAAAATCCCTGTAAATGAAAGGGACATTGGTCAGGATATAAAACTCACCCGCTCCAACTCCACTGGCTAGGAGCGCTGAGGCGAGGTCCTTGTCGATCACCGCATCAATGGTTCTGATTTCATGATTTTGATCGTAATAAACCGGGATTCCCCCGCCGCCACAGGTGATCACAATATTTCCCTGCCGTGCAAGTTCCCCGATCAGCTCAAGATTAATGATCGCTTTGGGTACCGGTGATGGGACAACTCGCCGCCACCCTTTTTCGCTCTGCGTACTTAATTTAAATAGCCATCCCTTTTCCAGAGCCAGTTGTCTGGCTTCCTCCCCGGAATAATACATTCCGATCCGTTTTGTAGGATTTGTAAAGGCCGGGTCTTGCGCCTCAACTTCGACCATTCCGACAACTGTGATGACGTTTCTTTTTATTCCATGCCTATTCAGAACATTCCGGAAGCTCCGCTCAATCATGTAACCAATCCCGCCCTGTGAATCTGCCACACAGATATCCAGGGGCATGGGTGAGATACCATATACCTGTTCACCGGCATCATTGCGCATCAGAATATTCCCAACCTGTGGTCCGTTCCCATGGGTAAGGATCAGATCATACCCTGCCTTAATCAGAAATATCAGATTTTCAAGTGTTTCCGCAGTATGCTTTTCCTGTTCTTCGATCGTCCCCTTTTCGTTATCCCGGAGCAGGGCATTTCCGCCAAGTGCTACAACAGCCAGTTTCGCCACCATGAATTCGATTTTTTTTGAATAGGTTAAATATTGTCATAAAGTAACAAACAATCAATGAAATGGATACTGAAGTAAATCATATATTGTCATTTATGGAAATTGAAAGTGCAATAAATTCAGCCTGGATTTGTTGTCCCGCTGTTGATTGCCGATTCCCCTTTTTTGGTTAAATTTGCCGGGTAATTCGACCCACTTTTAAAAACAGTTTGATTTCAGACAATGGCCCGCAGTAAAAATGAAAAGACAAGTGCAACCTCAGCCAGGAAAAGTGGCCGGGGTGGTCGGTTAGGAAATCTCAGCACCGGTGAACGGGTTGGTGGAATAGTTGCCATTCTTCTTGTTTTCCTATCCTGCTATCTTTTGATCTCGTTTACCTCTTTTCTTATTTCGGGAAGCGCAGATATTAGTCTTCTGGATGTCTCTTTCAAAGAGCTGTTCACCAATCCCGATATAAAAATGCAGAATGCCGGCGGGCGATGGGGAGCTGTCCTTGCCAACCTGTTTATTAATAAGGGGTTTGGAATTGCAGCCTACGGATTCATTTACCTGTTTATCATCCTTGCCTTACGGATGGGAAAGATGGGCAGGTTTTCGTTGAGGAGAAATCTTGCCTACACACTGTTTCTCATTATTTGGACCTCTGTTGCCGCCGGCTATTTTCTCTCTTCACTCTACCAAAAATCGCATATCCTTCCCGGTGGAAGCTATGGCTTTCATATCAGTCAGTTATTCAATCTGACCATTGGCAAGGTTGGTACATTCTTTCTCATCCTCAGCTCCATGATGATTTGCCTGATCATCGCATTCGAGGAAACGTGGCCGCTCCTTAAAAAGTGGATAACCTATAAACAGCATAAAAAAGAGGTGGTCCCTAAAGAGAAAATTCAGGAGGAGGATATCTTCTCAATTCCCCAGGCTCCGGTGATTGAATCCAATGAACGGGCATTCGCCAAGGTTGCCGTTGGAAATAATGTGGAGATTGTTTATGCGGGATCGAAGGAGAAGGAGACCCTGGAAATTGAACGGGAAGAGATACACCGCGAGGAGACCATTGAGGCAGCCAACAGGCCGGTATATGTGCCGGTACAACGGAAGAGCGACGAAGAAGATGGCCTGTATGAAGGTGCTGAAGCTGAAATGCCCGATTTTGATCCTACCCTGGAATTGTCGCGCTATAAATTTCCGCCAATCGAATTACTCGAGGAGCGATCATCGGGTAATCCCCAGGTTTCTGACGAGGAGCTGATTGCCAATAAAAACAAGATCCTGCAGACTTTAAAGAACTACAATATCGAGATTGTAAAAATCAAAGCAACAACAGGACCAACCATAACCCTCTATGAGATTGTTCCTGCGCCTGGAGTGCGGATCTCAAAAATCAAAAATCTCGAGGATGACATTGCCCTGAGTCTTGCTGCCCTGGGAATCAGGATTATTGCCCCGATCCCAGGGAAAGGGACCGTCGGTATTGAAGTTCCGAACAGCAAGCCGGAGATTGTTTCCATGCGTTCACTGATCTCTTCCAAAGTTTTTCAGGAGAGTGACTATGAACTGCCGCTGGCGCTGGGAAAGACCATTTCGAATGAGACCTTTGTGGTCGATCTTACCAAGATGCCCCATATTCTGGTTGCAGGGGCCACAGGGCAGGGGAAATCGGTAGGACTAAATGCCATCATCTCTTCATTACTCTATAAGAAACACCCTGCACAGCTGAAATTTGTGTTTATAGATCCCAAGAAAGTCGAATTAAACCTCTATTCGATTATAGAGAAGCACTTTCTTGCGAAAATGGAGGGTGAAACAGATCCGATAATCACCGATGTTCAGCGGGTCAAGAATACCCTGAATTCGCTGAACCATGAGATGGATATGCGTTATGATCTTTTAAAGAAGGCGCATGCGCGGAATATTAAGGAGTACAATGAGAAGTTTATTTCACGCCGGCTAAACCCCTCCAAGGGTCATCGCTATCAACCCTATATTGTGGTGGTTATCGATGAATTTGCAGACCTGATCATGACGGCGGGGAAAGAGATCGAATTGCCGATAGCCCGGATCGCACAGCTTGCGCGCGCCGTTGGTATCCACATGGTGATTGCCACACAACGCCCCTCTATCAATATCATTACAGGTGTCATTAAAGCCAATTTCCCGGCCCGCATCGCCTTTAAAGTAGCCTCAATGGTCGACTCCAGAACTATCCTCGATACCCCGGGTGCAAACCAGCTGATCGGAAAGGGAGATATGCTGGTTTCGACAGGAAACTCATTGATCAGGGTTCAATGCGCATTTGTGGATACCCCTGAAGTTGAATCCATTGCAAGGTATATCAGCCAGCAGCCTTCCTATCCAAGCGCCTATCTATTACCAGAGTGCCACGATGAAGGAGCAGGTGAATCGGATCTGATCGATCTAAAAAACCGGGATGAATTCTTTGACGAGGCCGCAAAAATAGTCGTGATGAACCAGACAGGTTCCACTTCGGCCATTCAACGCAAATTTTCGATCGGGTATAACCGTGCCGGAAGAATTATGGATCAGCTTGAAGCCGCCGGTATTGTCGGGCAAAACGAAGGGAGTAAAGCGCGCCAGGTTTTATTGCAGGACGAATACGCTTTGGAACAATTATTGAGGGGTCTAAATCAATAGAAATAATTTAATTTATATTACCGATGATGAAACGAGAATGTTTGCAGAGCACAAAAATGATCACCGCATTATTTTTCATGAGTTTTTTAATTCTGGGTACCGGATCGCTTTTTGCGCAGCAGGATGCGAAGGCCAAGGAGATTCTTGACAAATTAGCACAAACCAATAAAAGTTATAAAACCATTCAGATCGATTTTTCGTTTACCCTCGAGAATAAGACAGGAACAGTTACTGAAACGAATGAAGGCAGTGTCGCTCTAAAAGGGAAAAGCTACCGGTTGCACATGCCCGCCATGGGGATGGAGGTTTTTTCGGATGGAGCTGTCACCTGGAGTTATCTGACTCAGTCCAATGAGGTTAATATTTCCACCGTTGATCCTGAAAGTGAAGCCGCATTGAATCCCGCAAATATCTTCACCATTTATGAGAAGGGTTTTAATTACACCTTTATCGGGGAGGAGAATGCAGGGGGGAAAGTTGTACAGGTTATTGATTTGTTCCCGACCGATAAATCAAAGGAGTTTACCAAAGTGAGGCTAAGTATTGACAAGTCCAAATATCAGATTATTAAAGCCAAGACTTTCAATAAAGACGGGAATACCTATACCCTGGCTATGAAAAATATGAAGACCGATCAGAATTTAACTCCCGACTATTTTAAATTTGATCCGGCTAAATATCCCAAGGTTGAGATAAATGATATGCGCTAAGGGAATCAGTTATTGATCATCTTCCCGGGCCGGTTGGATTACAATTTTGCCTTTATTATCGGGCAGATCATATGGAAATCGGGCCATTTCGGCTATTGTGACATGGAGCTACTGAATTACTGGATGGATTTTAACCGTACACTATTTAGGGCTCCGCCACTTGCCCCCCGATAATCCGGCCTTAAACTTTAAGTAAACATCCTTTCCGATCAGCACAATTCCAAGCCAGAACAACACCTCTGCAGCGGCAAAAACAACCGGCGTAAGGGCTAATTTGGTTTTCAAATCAAGTGAAAGGAAAGGGATTGCGAAAAGTATAAAGAACAACAGTATAGAGACTAATATGATCACGATCCCTAATCTGAATTTCCACCTCAGGCTATCCATTTTTTATTTTTTTACAGTATAAACAAAGTTAAAACGTCCTCCGGGTGCGGTATCCCCATTGACATAAAAGTCCATAATATTTCCATTCTCCTGCATATTATCGTTCCACTTGAACTCCAGGTTGATCTCTTTACCGGCTAGACCCAATACACTGCGTTTGATCTCGAGCTCCAATTTATTGTTATTGACTGCAAACTTTGTCCTGGCTACCGGTTCCCATTCCCAGCGCCCCCCAACATTCTTTTCCACAGTCGCCCGATCCCCATTCGGAGAAATCCGGTTGACAACATAATCATACCCATTCCACCCGGTCGATTTATTACGGTCAATATCGATGAACAGCATCATCCAGTTTGGATCATTACGAGAGGTTAGCTTTTCAGCGGTTTCCACATAAAAATAGAGCTTATCTGCATCCCGCGTAACCTTTGCACCCACCAGGTCATTTCTCCCTGTGCTGTTTGTATAATACAGGTTATTTCTTCCGGGATGGTTACGGTGGAGGGTATTTCCCTTGTAATGATGAAAATAGGGTTCAACATCAGCCCAGCCGTTAACGTTTCCTATTTTAATGGTTTTTGGAACAGAGGTTTTGAGCGGAGGTTCCATCCCCTTAAATTTCCGGACATTACCGACCAGTTGAAGGTAATAGATATCCCCTTTGTCGCCCCACCCTTTATTGGGTTCAATATCCCGGCTGTGCTCCCAGTCAAACTCATCGACAAAGGAGAATGGATCACCAGTCCAGCTATCCTTAGGAAGCCACTGACCGGCAATAAATTCGTTCCATCCGGTAATGAACACGAGTTCAGGATCAAGTTCGAAGGCACGCTCCCACTGTTCCTGGAAATTCCAGCCATAAAGGTATCCGTCAATCCGTGGGTCAAATCCGTTTTTTTTGCTGTAGCTCCGGCCAAATGAGCCGGGAAGGTTAAAGGCGCTGCAATGCCCTTTGGTGGCCGGAGATGCATTTTGTGATACTCCCACCGGAACCTGTTCGGATTTACCCGACTGATCCCTGACATACCCGTGCTGTGGATAATCTTCGAGCCATCCCCACTGGTCATTCCGCTTTGGACCATTGACATAGTCAGGTTGACCAGGGCGGAAGGTGAAGAACCGGGCAATTTCCTGATCCTCTGCAGAATTTGTTAGGTTATCCGGGTATCCCATGATGCAAGGCTTCCCTTTCCATCTAAACCAAAGAGTTTCATACCTTTTGGGTTTATAGATACTGCGATAAAGCTGCCTTAGTGAAACCAGGGAATTCGGCGATGCGCCAAAGGGCAGCATAAAGGCAATCCGCGGCACGTTCACACCATCTTTCTGAGCCAGGTCCCAGGTCTTCATCAGGGCATCAGTGGAAGCTTCCCAGGTTATGGTTCCATTGGTACAATCGAAAAATACCGCATCAATCCCCGCATCGGCTAACATTTCGGCATGTTTGCGCAAAACCCAGGGATCTGTAGTCTTATAATAACCCAATAAGGGTTGCTCCCAGAAGAAGAATCCCGGCTTTTTGTCGCCCCAGGCAGGGTGATTATAATCCTTCATCGCTTCAGGATAATTCTCCACAATTTCGCTGATATTCCGAACCTGAGAAGTCGTATCATCCTCTCCCTGATGCCATGTCCAGTAAAACATGGCCACAAACTTCCCCTTTTTCCTGGCTCCAGCAGACTTATAGTCCAGTACTTTACGGCCAAGTGCATCGGTTGCTGCCCATTGGTCACTATGAACAGGCTGCGCTACAACATTTTGACCGCCATTGACATTAAATATTAAAGAAACCCCGGGCAGGAATAGTAATCGGATGAGCTTCACAGGACATTTGAGGATTAGAAATAAGTAGAAATAATTAAAGCAACAGAACCTAAAGGAACAAACCAATGTGTCCTGTTGAGGCATTTTAATAATCTTACTCCCCTGGCTTAGTCCTGGCTTTCCTGACGGCGATAAAGCTGCGGATAAAATAGACCATGCTCAACGCGCATGCAAACATCATAATCACAATGCGTGCAATGGCTCCGTTGTCTCCACGCCCGATGGAACCGGTGAGCGGCTTAACAAAGGCAATTAATAGTACGAAGGTGAGCAACACCGAGATATGGGCAATCACCCTGTTTCCTGCTTTCAGTCCTCTGATCAGGGAGAGGAGGAGGATGCCTGAAAATACCGGGATCAGGGCGGTGGGCGATGGGGTCTGAGACCCAAGATATCCCCACAGACCGAGCAAAATTAAAACAAGAGCATTCAACATGCTCACAACATATACTTTCATACGGATTGACTTTAAATAAAAACCAGGAAATACTTTTTCCTGCCATAAAGCCATAACAACCGGGCAGAACAGATTGTTCCGAAATCATTGTCTTTATTGCCATGGGAATTGTCCATTTTGTCCGGTTAAGATTGGATTTTCAATCCCGCCATGGATTAGCCGTCGGTAGAAACCGGAACAGAGGGGGCCAAGGATCGTCCCGTATGGGACGAAAGAAAAGGTAAAGCTATCTTTTTACCGAAAGGTTGTGCCTACGGCACATTTTTCAATAGTGATAGCCTGACTCAAAGACAGACTACCACTGTTAAAATATCCTTATTTCTCCTCCTCATCATTCCCGCTGTATTTTGACGGGTATTTTTCCTTCCCTTTCATTGCAAACCATAGGATCCGGTTGAGCAGGTCGTCATCGCCCTGGTCAATATAATCAAACTGAGGTTCTAGGCTTTTGCGGGCATAATGAAGGGCCGTTCCTTTCAGCTCCTTCAGATTTTTATTCATTTCATTCAGCGGAATCTGGTTGGGTGCAGAGAGAAATGGGGTAAAATCGGGTGTCTGGCTAAAACAATCAAACATCGGCATAGCGGTGGCATCGCTGATATTCATCGGAGGAATCCCTAAAATCTGTTCAATGGTACGAACAAGGGAAACCTGGTTGTAATTGGTATGAACCGTATGTTTTAAGTGTGAATAAGGACTTACGATCGTCCCCACAGTGCGGTAAGCCGAAACGTGGTCCCATCCGTCCTGTGAATCGTCCTCGGTGGTGAAAATGGCTGTGTTTTTCCAGAAACGGCTCTTGGATATCGCCTCAACGATCTGACCCATTGCAAGATCATTGTCAGCGACCATGGCCCGTGGCGTAGGAATACCCGGACGAGTACCGGCCGTATGATCATTTGATAGGGCAATCACAATGAGCTCCGGCCATTGGTCACCTTCCATTTTGTCGCAGGCATTCAATTCATCAATAAAAGCCTTAGCCCTGAGCACGTCAGGAAACACATGGTTGTCGGAACTCGGAAAGTTCTGACTCAACAATTTCTCCACCGGCTTTACCGTGGTAACATTTTTGAATTTAACGCTCTCCCCCTTTTTAAACCCTTCGTAGATGGAAGTCCAGTTTAAATTCTTATCATAATGGACGTCACACGCTTCACCATAAATACGGGCACTTTTCCCATGACGGGTAGCATTATCCCAGATAAACCCGGTCGGTGCATAAACCAGCGCATCATATTGAACATGGGGATAGCTCCTGATCCATGCCTTGACCTCTTTCTCGATATAATCGGTGACAATGCCCATATCTGTCCATTGGTGCCCCTCTGCCGAGCATTTTCCCGAGGCATGATAGTTGTCCATCAGGAAAAAATCATTCACTATTTTATGAGCATTGGGGGTGATTTTCTTTCCGAAAATGCACAGCGTAGAATCCCCATCTCCTGCTTTGACATCGCCCAGAACCTGATCGTAAGTGCGATTCTCCTTGATGATATAAACCACATGTTTGAAAACGGACGGTTCGCCGACCCGCAGAGGAACCGGAACCGGCTCTGCATTTTTCCGGGGTAGCTTATCGGTAAGCGCAAGTCTGAAGAGCTGATTGCTCTTTTCAACTTTCTGAGTATAATCGCTCAACTGCGATTTTTGCGGTACAGGAATTACCGATACCGATGCCATCTCCCTGTGAGAGTTATAAACTGTGTGTCCCGTATTCTCCAGGATAGTCGGGATTCGTGATCCTTCGGCCTCAATATTGGCAACAAATAACAGGCTGTCGCGAAAGAGAGCCACTCCACCGGGATAAGCGCCGGTGGGGATAAATCCGGTCACTTTACTTTTAATTTCCGGGGAATTAGTTGATGATAGGATTCCAAGGGATACAACTGCGAGTGCATTGTCCATTCCGTTGGCCACATAGAGGGTTTTCCCTTTAGCTGAAATAGCCAGGCCATTCGGGGAGTCGCCAAAATAGCTGTTCTTTTCGGGTGAGAGCCTGACTGAGATTTGCTCAGTCACCACATCTTTTTCAGTATTAATGACTGAAACCTGGTCGCTGTTGGCATTGGCGGTAAAAACGAATTTTTGATCGCCACTGGTGATGATATCATTGGGATGCAACCCGACTGTAATATTCTTAAGCAATTTACCTGTTTTAGCATCCAATACCGAAACGGTCCCTTCGCGGGTGGCCCCGGTTTGAGGATCGATCTTTGCGCTTCCCCAGGGTACCCCGGCCACATTTACATCATCCTTCTCCGGAACCGATCCTGCCCAATTGGTAATATACAGTTTCCCGCCGGCCCTTGCAATCCCGAAAGGGGCTACGCCCACAGGGGCCGACCAGATTGTCTTACCGGTTTGAAGATCCAGTTTTTCAACGGTATTATTGCCGTTTAAAACAACATAAAGCACCGGCGAACCGGCTTCTTCTGCAATTGCCAGTTCGTTGGGCAAGGCAGATTCTGCCGGTTTGACCGCATCAAAAGGAAAGGTCTTTAAAAGCGCCATTTTCTTTCCGTCCCACGAAGCCTGAACGACATACGATTTATTCGCTTTTCCGACAGTACTCCAGAAGAGCTCATTCTTTTTACCAGATTTGCGCCATGAGATACCGGAGAAGGTATTCATCAGATTTTCCTTGACAAAAGGGGGTTTTAAGGTGGTGCGATTAATAATTTTCTTCGATACCGGATCAATAATTACAACCGAATAGCGACCTTCAACGGCTATCCACCTCCCGTCGGGAGAGATCGCGCAGTCGAGAGCATGGTTTTCATCGGTCTTCTCACCAAAATAAAGCTGTTCACCTGCGGGATCAATCCAGCGGTTGTAAGGCATTAATAGAGGTAAATTATTCTCCGACAGGTTACTTTTCTCATAAGGGGTAAGATATTCCTTCTGTTGCTTAAGCGTCTTGTTCGATTGGGCAAACACGGCAAAAGGGACAATCAAAAGTATAACTATCTGTAAAATAAGTGCTTTATTCTTCATTATCTGGAAGATTTTAGTTTGAAACTTTTTACGAAAGCAAATTGGACAAACCAGTGAAATTGAATTCGGCTTTTACTTCCGGTCCCCAATAGTAAGGAATAAAATGATTGGCTACAAATACTTTTTTTGCATAATTCAATGGAAGATTAGTAGATGATCATTTCCTGAATATCCTTGTAATGTCCCCCGATGGCAAAGATGCGTATCGAATTTTCATCAGATTTATAAAATGGCTTTATCTGCAAAGTCTTTCAGATTTGCTCTGAATTTATTAACGGATAATTCAATCATTTGGATACTCCCCTTGCTTCAGGTGTAAACCATATTGATTGAACTGAATATCATTATGATTGACGTGAATCAGACCTTGCTTCAGGTGAAAACCATTTTGATTGACATGAATCAGACCTTGCTTCAGGTGAAAATCATTTTGATGGACATGAATCAGACTTTGCTTAGGGGTAAAGCCTCTTTGCTTCGCATGAATCGGACAATGAGTCACCTCAAAACCATTTTGATTGAGGTGAAACTGACATTGCGTCACCTCAAAACCATTTTGATTGGAGTTATTTTTTCGCCGCTTTTTCAGCCACCATATTCAAAACGGCGACATCGCTCCATTCGGCACAGTGACCAGCCATCGGGGTGAATGATATCCTGGCATCCGACTTTGGATTCCCGGTTTTATCGAGGTACATTTTGAGGAACCGTGTTGCGACATTCGAATAGAGCATATCCATGTCTCCGCTCCAGATCCATATTTTTCCCTGAAGTTTAGGGCCCAGCGTGGACCAGTTTTTCTCCAGAACTTTCTTTAAATCGTATTTCTCCCATTGTGCAGCGATAGCGTGGTCAATTTTGCCCGTAACCGGATCAATGAGCATGGTGGGGAGACCGTCTTTTCCTCTAGGTCCGAAAACCGCATTATAGGCTCCGAACTGTTCTCCCGATACCCGGTAATCATTGGTTCTGCTCAGCACATCTTCATCCAGTATGGCATCCTTCATCAATCCTTTTGGTTCGCCATAGATCGTCCTCGATTCGACCTGCAAATAATCATACCGGTTATAAAAAGCGCTCTCATCCTTATAAATATTGATCAATCCGTAATGTTCAAATTCAACCGGGTCCGGGCTGTATGCCCAGGCTCCGTCAAAGAAGTCGGGATAGAAAATCTGCAGACCCAGCACAACCCATCCTCCGGTTGAGGCTCCTGCGAGGTAACGTTTGCCCGAATCCTTGTTGTAATGAACCTGTTTCTCGATTTCAGGGATAAGCTCCTCGGTGAGCGCCTTCCCGCAGGGGCCGTTATTCTCTGAATCAACCTGATAAGAATCGCCATAGGGTCCCTGAGAATCAAGAAATACATAGATGACCTGGGGCGCTTTCTTCGAAAACCACCAGTCGGTAAATGGCTTGTTCGCCATCATTCCGTTAATGCCCTCATATCTGCCGTTCAGCCCCGGAACATGGTAGCAGATCGGGTATGATTTTCCGGGGTTGTCGAAATAACTTGCAGGGAGCAGGACAGAGGCTCTCAGATACCGGGTATGCCCAGAGAAACCGGAAAGCAACTTGCTCGGGATGACAATCGGCTTAACAAACTTATTTTCTACGATTTTAAAAGGGGGGATGACTTTATCCAGCTGAAGACTCAGGGTTACAGGGCCGGTGACCTCCACTGAATCGACCCGGGTGACCAGGTTACCAGGGATATCGTCGAGGGCGTCATCGATGTTTTGTTTGTAGATGGCCTGGTAATAAAATTTCTTTGGCACAGGAATAAACCCTTCGGCCAGATCGGTATGAAGAATTCCCTTATCCGTTGCATCCAGGATAAAAGGGGATGCACCATCCCAGTTGTTCAGCGTAAATCCGAATTTTACCTCAGCGTGATCGCGGGGTTCCCGCTCCCGTTCCCGGCTCACGTAGAGAAGCAGGCGCCCACCGGTTACAAACGAGGATCTGATTTCGGGAGAAACAGAGATCGTGACGCTCTGAAACGGCACTGGCTGAGCAAAGGTCATAAATGGCTCCGCAAAAATACAAATCAGCAGAAAGAAATAATTTAACCTGTTCATTTTAAGTAATAATCAATTAATAATGTTCAATTTTCAATGCTTTACCAGTTGAATATCTGCAATTTAAATATGCTATGCGATATTCATTAATCCGGATTACCGATATGCTTTTAAAAAAATTAATATTCGATATCTGCTTCCTTATCAGGAAGTACCGTTAATTGTTGAGCCTCTGTTTTAAGTCCGGGACAATTAATCTTCCCGCCTGTCTGACATTGATGTATTTTTCCAGATCTCTCAGGGCAATTACCTTATAATGATTCTCGGAAAGATATTTCAGATATTCTCCGAATAATTCAGGAGAAATAGTTACCCAGGAATGTTCAACATCGGGCACTCCATGGATGGTCAGAACCACTATTTTACCATTCCGGGCCTCACTGAATGCTCCCAGGATCCGGGCTTTATTTCCCGCTGTTGTAGCCCAGCTTGGCACCAGAAGAGGATGATCGGTCTGCGGATCATAAGCTTTACTCCCGCCTATCCGTGCAAATTTATAACCCCTGGTCCTAAGGGCATCCACTGATGGACGGTTAACATCGTAACCCGGATAGGCAAAATTCACCGGTTTGGCCATATGCAGCGAATCACATTTGTCCTCAATATATTTGAGTTCCTCATTAAATTGCTCATTGGTCAGCTTGCTGACCGGAGGATGGGTCCGGGTGTGGCTTGCAACCTCAAATCCCATGGCGTCTAACGCCTTGATCTGCCTCCAGTTCATGTATTTCGAACTATCCTTAAAATTCGGGGGAAACTCACAAACAAAAAAAGTGGCACCAAAACCATAGGCTTTTAAAAGTGGGGCGACGATGGAATAATGACTTGCAGGGGCATCGTCAAAGGTTAATACCACCAGTTTATCGGGAATAGGCCTCTTAATTACCCTTGAATATCCTGAGAAAGTAAAAGTTAATAGAATTAACAGCAAAAATGATCTCTTCATGGGTCAATTGATATTTTATTTTCAGCTACCTGACAAAAATAATTTTTTATTGGATAAAATAGCAACTTCGGCAACCCAATTGATCTCGGATGATCCGGATATACCCCGCAAATTTTGGTTCTTTGACGATTCGTATGGATCAGGAATTTTCCTGTTCAAAAAAACTTTAAAATTAATTTGTATATTTAGGGTAAACAACAGCATTAGAAATTAAGAACAATACAATGTCGCAATTATTTGTTTCCACTTTTGACCTCCCCAAACCCTCCAAAGGAGGGGCTTAAAAGGGTGGTATTGTTCAGAATGCGGGAGATTCAAAGGGGTCATAAATCAGAATATCAGAATTTTAAATAGTATATTATATATTTCCGGTTACTTATATGCGCAAATTAATCCTTATTTTTTCATTGGTTGCTCTCTTTGCCTCATGCAAAAAGGATACCCCGACTCCGGATTCCCCGAATCCCGCAGTAGCCATCACTTATTCGGAGGTTGGATACGGAACAGATCCGCTCGAGAAAATGGATATCGATCTTCCGGCAGGGCGAACTGTCAATTCAACCAAGACGATCGTGGTGATTCACGGCGGCTCATGGATTGACGGGGATAAATCCGACATGACCTTTGTGGTGGATTCAATCAAAAAACGAAACCCCGATTTTGCATTTATCAACCTCAATTATCGTCTGGCGGTTAACGGAACATCCGATTTGTTTCCTACACAGGAACTGGATATCAAATCGGCCATTGAATTTTATCTCACCAAATCAGCGGGATACGGTGTTTCACAGAGCCTGATCGTTCTGGGAGCGAGCGCCGGAGCCCATTTGGCTCTGCTTCACAGCTACAAGAACGACCCCAATAAGCACGTAAAGGCGGTGGTCGATTTTTTCGGACCAACAGACCTGTCAGCCATTTGGAATGAGGGATTTCTGCAACAGCTTGTCCTGATTGCGGTCATTGGTCAATCCTACACCCAGAATCCGGTGATCTATAGCCAGTCAAGTCCGATCAATTTTGTCACTTCACAAAGTCCCCCCACCATCGCCTTGCAGGGCGGATTGGATGACATAGTCCTTCCAGAGCAGACCACCGCGCTCATTGCGAAGTTAAACGCGGCAGGCGTTGCCAATCAGCTGGTCACCTATCCCGATGAAGGTCATGGATTTACCGATGCAGATAACACCGATGCCTTAAATAAGATCCTGCCGTTTCTGGCGGCTCACTTGAAATAATCAGGACCATCAGCTATCACCTTGCGACCGGCAGCTTAGACACAATGACCTGCTACCAGTAGCCAGCAGCGAACCGTCAAACATCAATAGCTGACAGTAATTTCCTTAACTGCAATAATCCTCACCGGTCCTATCAACCCGGAAGCGGGTAACGGCTTAAACCCAAATTCCCGGGGAGTCTCCTGATTGACGGCGCCGCTTCCAAACCGGGGAATAAGATCAGCAGGTACCGGTGGTGGCACTTTCATCGCCGAAATCCGGTTGATCAGCGTATTGGTCACCAGGATGACCAGCTTGTTTTCCCCGGACTTCAGGGCATGGGTTGCTTCCAGCTTCTGACCGCGCATCCAGGTTATTCCTAAAGGGTGATCATTCAGAGTTACCTCCGCAATGTTTCCCACCTTTCCCAGATCCAGGCAGAGTTTAAGCCCTTTGAGGAAGTACCTGGGGGAAAGGGCAAAGTTGATTTCATAACGTCCTGTACCGCTGAAATTACGGGTTACCGGATCTTCAATCCACGAGGTAAGCACTTCAGTCTTCCTTTTAACAACAGGAAAGTTCTCCGCCTCAAGTTCCATGTTCCATGCCCCGGAGATCAGGAACGGAGCAGGTATGCCCGAAACCCCTGTGGTGATTCTCTTCTCCTCGCTACCTTTTTTGATTATTGATGAATATGTTCCATTCTGAAGCGCAACTGCCTTGAGACCTTTATTCCCAATAGCTGAAACATCAATGAATTCAGATTTTGCTACATAAACCTCAGGTTCACCAGGTGAAAATTCCAGAAACGTCGATTCATAGGGGGCGAGACTGAGCGGCACTTTTATCCCATCCTTCACCTCGCAAAAGCTTAATACCGGCGTAATGGCACCTGTGTATGGATTCCATTTCCGGATTACCTTGTTTTTAACCCTGAACGTGACGGGGATCGTACTCTCTCTGTCCTGGATATTCGAGACAAAATAGATCTCTTTCTCTCCCAATTTCCGGTGAATAAATGTGAGACCTTCATTCTTCCGCAGCCCCTCATAAGCAAAGTCGATTCCGAAATCGGGGGCGATATGTTTGCGGATGGTTTCCAGAAAAGGATCGAGCGCGCTGCTCCGTTTGTCCCACCAGATCTGCCGGTCAATGACATTTTTAACCAGGTAGGTGCCCCCATTCCCGTAAGGGTTCATCTTTATCCCTTCCACAATTCCGGGGCCATTCAAACCATAGGGATTAACCGGTTTCCCCTCCGGCTGTTTCGGTTTATTGAAAAGGTTGCCGGAAAGCTCCCTGACCTTGTTATCCGACACCCTGTAATCGGTCAAACCCGTTGATTTTTCAGGAATCCGTTCAAGTGCAATGACAATACCTCCCATCTCCACATATTTTTCGATGAATTCGAGGGTTTTCAAAGGGATGGTTTCAACATTGGGAAGAATAAGCACCTTGTATTCATTGGTCCGTATTTTAAGTCTGCCATCGGCAACGGTTGCGAGATTCTGCAGCGCATCATCATTGATCAAGTCGTAATTATACCCGTTTGAAATCAGGAGTTCACCCAGATCACCCCAATCGAATTCGCGGGTCCATTTGCGCATGTTCAGCGCATTTATCGCCCATTGATTTGCCAGCGGAGAGTAGAGGGCAACGTCAGCGGTAAAATCGCCCTGACGGAGCAAATAAGCGCTCCGGGCAATATATTCGGCAAGTTTGGGATAGTATTTCCACCAGACATTCTGAGGCTGGATATAGGCCGCAAACGGGAGCGAGCGGGTCGGCGTGACAATTTTCTCGGGCGAAAAATTAAAGCCGTGATTATAGAATTTTGTGGCACCTGCCATGAGGTAGCCATCACTGGCAATCTTAAGCTCCTCAAGTGTTTCGCGGTACCTTTCCCAGTGGATAAAGGTATAAACCTCGGCTGAAACCACCTTCCGGCCATACAGGTGGGCACCGGAAGCGACATATTGCCTGGGGCCGATCCGGGTGTCGAACCAGTCAGCAGCATCTTTCTCACCTGCAGTGATCTCCATTTCGGGAATATGCGCCTTTCCCGAAGCCTCTATATTATCCGTATTAAAGCCATAAGCCTGGATTCGCCCCTTAATATGATGATCTTCGCACCATCCCAGAAATGTCTTAAAAAAAACATTTAAGCCTGTTTGATGGAGAAACTCATTGACATCGAACCTGATTTTGGGTGAAATCTCCCCGACATTCCACCAGATTGCGGGAAGATAAGGGGTGAGATCATACCCTTTCTCCTTCTGAAACGCTTCCAGTAATCCGGTTGACCAGTTGATCCCGCTTGATAAATTTGGCAGTTCAAAACTATCTGCGAACAACGATTCCACCGTTTTCCCGAATTCATCCCCAAAAGCCCCGTAAAATTTAGCGCCCAGGAAATTGCAGTAGTTCTCCATCGCCTGCCGGCTGAAATGGTCGACGGCATTGCTGATTCCATTTTTCTTTAACCAAAAGGCCATCAGGCGCCATTCCCCTTCAGGAACCTTCCAGCTTATTTTTTTTCCTGAAACCGTGGCTGAGAGGTTGATCAACGATTTCTCACTGATTTGACCATCCTTTTCAATTTTTCCCGCGACAACCGCCAGCAAGGTTTCGTCGCCATCCAGTTTTGGGGTATAATGTTCCCACGACCGTTTTGTTTTGGTCAGGCGATCGGGCAAATTCCCGTTATAAACCTGATTTCCTGCCAGGTCCATAAAGGTCGGCACCAGATCTTTACTCTTCTCCTCCTCCTTTACCCAGGCACCCCCGATGATCCAGCCCGGTCCGCCAAAATTGAGAGAAACCTCCATTCCCAATCGTTTGGCTTCCTGAACCGTATGTTTGAGCATCTCCATGAATTCGTCAGAGAGATAAGGAATATTTCCCTTTTCATAAACTTCACTCATCGAAATTTGCTCCACCCCACGAATTCCGTGAGCACGCATCTCTTCCAGTTCATGGGTGATCTCCGCCTTTGAAACCGGGTTTCCCGGCCACCACCAGCGGGTATGCGGCCAGCAGTCGGCAGGCGGGTTTTTAAAATTTGACCGGATTGAATCGAAACTGATGACCTCCGGATTTTGGGCTGTTAAAATATGCGCTGCTGAAAGGAGCAAGGCAAGGATCAGGATTTTAGATTTCATTTGGTATAGCTAATTTGAAAGATAAAGTAACCATTTCCCCAATCTAAATACTTCTGCTATTTTATCGCAATTCAATAGATAATTAGCCTATTTTAGTGTTAAATTGAAAGATTTTCGCATAATCAGTTAAAAAACCATATACAAAAGACAAAAACCTATTGAATCGGTTCTGCAAATTTAAATATGTTTGACTTTTCAAACATCCATTCAACAAACAGAATTTCAACATTAAATCATAATATGAAGGTATCACCAGGACTTGCAGCTCCAGGCTCTGCCAAGAGTGGTTCAGCCCTTTTCCTGCTCATTCTATTTGCCGGATTGTTTAATTATTGTGCCTACTCCCAAACTTCACTACCCGCGCGGGACGGAAAACTGCTCCGGGGTGAAAAATGGCTTCCGTTCAGTTATCCGGCATTCGCCGATTTTTATGTCGCCGCAAACGGTGATGACCGATGGTCGGGGACGCTTCCAGAACCCAATGCCTCGAGAACCGACGGTCCGTTTTCAACAATTTCAAGGGCTCAAAAAGCGGTCAGAGAATTGAAATCGAAGGTTTTCTTCCCCAAGAGTGCACCCATAGAGAAGCGGTGGATTGGTTCCCCTCATCCGCTTGGTCGCGGCAAAGATATTCTGGTTTATATCCGTGGCGGACAATATAATTTGAAACAACGTCTGCTCTTTGAAACGGCCGATGGCGGTGAAAGAGTTGAGACCAATCTCCCTACCGGGGCATTCGAATATCACAAGCTGAAAGACCATTATGTGACTTACGCGGCATTTCCGGGTGAAAAACCTGTAATCTCGGGAGAGGTTCCGGTTAAGGGATGGAAGAAAAACGGCAAGGTCTGGACCGCCCCGTTTGAGGCTGATACGGTTGCCATGCTGGTCGTGAACGGGAAGAAGCAGACTCTGGCACGTACACCCAACGAGGGGTATTTCACACCACCTGCAATCTCCAAATCGACCAGTGAACTCTGTTTCAAAAAAGGGGACCTGAAATCGTGGAAGGAGATGGAAGGGAACAGGGTGGTCATGTTGCTGCGCTGGCATACCGGAATCAATTCACTGGCCAAAGTGGATGAAAAAACAGGCATTGCCACCTTTAAGTCACCTCAGGAGGGGGTCGTGATCGTTCCGCCACGCTATTATGTCGAAAACGTTAAATCATTGCTTGACGCACCGGGAGAATGGTTTTTCGATAAAAAGACCAAAGAGATCAGCTACATTCCAACCGATGTCATACCGGATATGAACCTGGCACAGGCAGGAGTACCAGTGATCAATCAACTGGTCGAAGTCCATGGAAAACAAGGACAACCGGTGCGTAATCTGCGGATTTACGGGCTCACCTTCGAGGGAGTCATTACCGGCAAAAATATAACCAGTTATAACTACGACGGGGTCGACGGTTCCACTGGAGTAGCGGAAATTCCCACAGTATCGAACAGCGCCATCAGTTATGAGTTTGCACATGCCTGCGAGTTTATTGGCGGCGAAGTCCGTTCCTGCAGCGGAACCGGGATATCGGTAAAAAAAGGGTGTTACCAGACCAGGATACTACATAATAACTTCATAACCCTGGATGACGGAGGTATTTATGCCAACGGACTTTCAAAACCCGGCGACGGAAGGGATATTATCCGGGAAACCCTCATCTCCTACAACAAGCTTTATGATTGCGGCGGTGTCAACATTATGGCCAATAATTCGCTGAGAACAGAGATTTCGCATAACTACCTGACAAAAACGAGGGGGAGATATGGAATTGACGTGGGTGGCTGGTCGAACCAGGAAGAGGCGATTGACGGAGACTACATCGTCGAATACAATCACCTTGATGATGTTCAGCGCGATGCGGATGATTCAGGGGCCATCAAAACCGCTGGTCTGACGTTTAATTCGGTGATCCGCAATAACCTGATACATGATGTCCGCGCCGGATTCTTTAACGACAATGTCGCCTTTTGGTTTGATAACATGTCATCAGGCTGGACTTCAGTGGAAAATATCTATTATAACCTTGAGCAGGGAGAATGGAAGCTATGCGCAGCCCTCGCGGAGGACAACATTTACCGGAACAATTTCAGGATTGAGGCGCCAGTTAATCCACCCGAAACAATTCTGGACGGAGAACCTGTATTTCAGGTGAGTGACTTGAAAATTGAAACGACCTCCGCTCTTCCAGGGGGGAAAGTGGCAGCGGGAAGCATTATTCACCTCTCTGCTTTTGTTTTTAATCATGGATCAACCGGATCTGCCCCCATTGAGCTTTACCTGGATGGGAAGATATCTGAAAAGAGACTTTTCCCGGTGATCAAAAACAACAGTCGCAAAATTGAGTTTGAGGTGAGGATCTATGATTCGGGAGAGCACCGGCTGGCGATCGGCTCAACACCCTATCAATCGGTTGTGATTGAAGGGATAAAGCCTGCTGTTGTTTTCGAAAACTTCAGATTATCGGATGACAGACTGCTCAAAGGTGAGAAGTTAAAGGTTACTGCAACGGCAAAGAACCTCACTCAGGAACCTCAGAAGATAATGGCAAATCTGATGCTTGACCATTCAACGATCCAAAGCCAGACCATTATTCTGAAATTAAATGAATCACGGGAAATCAGTTTTGAACTTGACCCAGCCGTCGGAATCCATTCTGTCCGGATAGAAAACAGTGCGGAAAAGAACTTCACGGTTTTCGATGCAACAACCATTAATCTGGCAACCAGCAAATTAAATCAATACTGTTCTGCCAAGGCCAAACCCTTTGAAATTGAATCTGACGGGGGGGCCAACAGGTTTAAGATTACAGTTGGCGGGTCAGATTTTTACCATGCAGAGGATTCGTATGCCGCGGTTTATTTAAAGGGGATTAAAGGTGATTTTATCGCTACGGTAAAGATCAGCGGTTTCGGTGAACGGACACATGAATGGTTTCGATCGGGTCTCTTTGTCCGGAACAATATGTCCCGGAGTTTTGACGTTCAGCCGGGAAGCAAAGGTTCCGTGCTCGTTTTTGGAACTCCGGGGCGTGCCGGAATCGAATATGATGAATTTGCGAACGGGTGTATGCATAAAGCAAGCAGTCAGAATCTTCCCGAGAATTCCAAAACCCCAATTTACCTGAAAATGGTTCGCCATGGCAACCATATTTCCGGCTATATCAGCCTCGACGGGAACAACTGGATTATTGAGAAACATACAGAAGATATCCCGGGAATCTCAGAAGCGGTCGATCTTGGACTTGCCGGCGGTGGACCTGACAAACGCCCCTACTCGGTTGAATTTAAGGATTGGAAAATTGAAGTTGCAAAGTGACCTGAAGAAAGATGAAAACTACACTAAGCTATTTATTGATTCTCATTGCATTGTTCTCCTCTCAGGGGTGTAAACAAGCGCCAAAAGCTACGGGGGATAACCAAAGCCTTGCAGAAGCCAGAAAATCAGACCTTAAACTGAGCGTTTATATTATTGCCCAGACGGTGAATCAGTTTCTGACTACCGAAGCGGGTCGCCGCGAAGCGCTCTCTATCCTCCATTGCAACGGGATCACCAAAGTTTACATTGAGACTTATCGAAGCGGCCTGGTAATCCCTCCGGAGTTAATCAAAAGCACGGTTTCGTTTTTTAAGGAGAACGGGTTCGAGGTAGTCGGAGGTATTGCTACCGTTCCGGGACCCGATTTTGGAGTAGCCCAGGAGGGGCCGCTGGCCTGGCTCAACTGGCAAAACTCCAAAACTCAAAATGATCTGCGAAAGGTAATGGAAGATTCCGCCCCGTTTTTCGATACCTTTATCATCGACGACTTCCTTTGTACCGCTGACACAAGCCTGGAATCAAAAGCGGCCAAAGGAGACCGCAGCTGGTCAGTCTACAGGCGATCCTTACTGACAGAATTGGCGCAATCTGTTTTAATAAATCCGGCCAAAGCGAAAAACCCGGCAATCAAAATAATCATCAAATACCCACAGTCGTACGACCGGTTTCACCTGTTCGGCTATGATGTGGCAACAGAGCCCAGGCTGTTTGACGGAGTTTGGGTCGGCACCGAAACACGCGGGCAATATACCCAGCGCTACGGGTTTGTCCAGCCGTACGAAGGATTTATCAATTACCGGTGGATCTCCAGCCTGTCGGGGGATAAGATCGGAGGCGCCTGGTTCGACCACGGCGATTGTACGGATATTGATTTTATCGAGCAGGCCTATCAGTCGGTACTTTCGGGAGCGAAGGAACTGGTGATGTTCAATTTCGACAGTTTTATTTCGGGGCATCCGGGGCACCATCTTTTACGGCAGGATTTTGAAAAACTTGCGGACCTGGCAAAGGATGTTGCAGCTCATCCGGTGCAGGGCGTTGCAGGTTACAAACCTCCAAACAGCGATGCCGGAGGTGATTTATACCTTATGGATTACATCGGAATGTTCGGAGTTTCGCTTGTACCCGTTTCGCAGTACCCGGAGAACAGTTCTGTAATCTTCCTTCCGACACAGGCAGCTGCCGATCGGGAAATCGTACCCAAAATCATCAGCTCATTGGAAAAAGGGGCGAAAATAATCCTAACAACCGGGTTTCTCGTTAACGCAAACGGAAGTGAACAACTTGCCAGATTAGCAGGGGTAAAATTATCGACTAATACTTTACGTAATACCTATGAATCAATTATAAATGATGGACATAATGAAATTTTAAAATATCCCTTGACCACGGACTATCAAATTGTACCTGACGGAGCCAGGGTGATGCTTCAGACATCGGTCAATCAACCTTTCCTCGTTCAGAACAAGAATCTTTATTTAATCAATACTCACACTTTTTCACAACAGGATTTTGATGCCGTGGGTGAAGTTCTGCTTTGTCCGCGACAGATTGGCTTGCTTGAGCTTCCAGTATCATGGATGAATACAATAAGGTCTGCTTTTCAGTTGAAAGATGAACCGGTTCTGGATGCTCCGTCACGGGTATCGATGCAAACGCTTTCGGATCATAGTTTTGTCATCCACAATTACAATCAGGAAAAGACGGTGGTCAATATTACACTTCCGAAATCAGGAGTCTTTAGCGACGGATTTACGCACAGACCAATTCCGGTGAACGGGAAAGAGATCAGGCTGGAGATGGAACCCCGGTCAAGAATATGGGTGAGGAGAGCAGGCTGTTAGGCTGGAGGCTGTTAGGTTATAGGCTTTTAGGTTCTAGGGGACTGGGATATTGTACATATTCACCAATCCTAAAAGTCCGGAAGCCTAATTGGCTGGAAGCTGGCAGGCCGAAGGCGAACAGTCTAATAGACTAATAGCCTAATAGTCTAATAGCCTATTAAATAAATTGAAATTATAAATAAAAACAACCAACGATTCAGATATTATGACAAATTTAACTCGGAGATCATTTCTTGCCAAATCGGCAGCCGTAGCAGCCGGAGCGGCATTGTTACCCGGACTGTCCGCATGTAAACCAGGGAAAGTAAGAATTGCTTTCATCGGTGTGGGTGGACGGGCCCAGGATCATTTCAGTGATTGCGCCGCTGAAAATGTGGTTGCCTTATGCGATGTCAGTGATTCAGCTGCGGCAGAAGGGTTTAAGACCTTCCCAAAGGCAAAAAGATTTAAGGATTTCAGGGTGATGTTCGACAAGATGGCTGATGAAATTGATGCAGTAATTGTTGCTACACCCGATCACGTACACTTTGCAGCAGCGATGGCGGCCATGCAACTCGGCAAACACGTTTACGTTGAAAAGCCTCTTGCCCATAATATCTGGCAGATCCGCACGCTACGCAAGGCGGCAAAACACTATAATGTGATAAATGCGATGGGAATCCAGGGACATGCGACGATGGGAATCCGTTATGTCAAAGAGTGGTATGAAGCCGGCATCTTAGGTGAGGTTAAAGAGGTGTTCGCCTGGCTTGAGGGGCCACAATTTGACCCCAAAGGGTACTTTATCAAACCCGACAGTTATCCTCCAAAGGGAGAACCTGTTCCGGCAGACCTGGACTGGGATTTATGGCAGGGCCCTGCCAGGGAAAGGGTTTACAGCTCAAAATACCTTCCGAGGTTCTGGAGAGGGTGGTACGAATTGGGAAATGGAGTACTCGGGGACTGGGGATGCCATACCCTGGATGCCCCAAACTGGGCGTTGGGTCTTGGAATGCCTTTATCAGTTACCCCGATTCTCAGGCCATCCTCGCCTGAGGGATTTATTCCGGATAAATCATCGCTGAAATTTGAATTTGCAGCACGCGAAAATAAGCCTCCGGTAACGTTAACGTGGCTTGACGGTGGCGAAAAGCCGCAAAATCGCCCAGAGTGGTGTCTCAAGGAGATGCCGGGAAGGGGGATGATCATGGTTGGATCGAAAGCATCTCTGCTAACCGGGGGGAGGCCTGCCAATCCAAAACTGCTGATTCCAGATGCAGAGTGGAATCATTTCACTAAAAACCTCCCCAAAGAGACCATTCCGCGTGTCGAAGGGGGACCGATTGCCGAGTGGATAAGAGCCATTAAAGGAACCGGCCCGATTCCGGGAGCTAACTTTGAATATTCTGCTCCGCTGAGCGAACTAAATGCAGTCGGAATCCTTGCACAACGGCTGAATACCCGGATTGAATATGATGCAGCAAGGATGAAGGTTACCAATCATCCCGAATTTGATGTTTACATTAAAGAACCTGTTCGTAAAGGTTGGGCATATGGTGAAGATCTTTGGAAGAGTTAGTAAACAGGAAATTAATAGAAAAAAACAATTGAAATAAATAGAAATTAGAGAAACAATAATTCAATAATCATGACAAATTTATCACGCAGAACATTCCTAAAATCAGCTTCAATTGCTGCTTCAGGAACACTTTTGATTCCTAACCTGATTGGCTGCTCCCCAAATAACAAATTAAATATTGCTATTATTGGGGTTGGCGGAAGAGGTGAGGATAATTGGAAGACCTTGTTCTCAGATGAAAATGGTGGCACAGAGAAAAAGTCGTCAGGACAAATTCGGAAAGTTTTAAGAGAAAATGTTGTCGCGCTGTGTGATGTTGATGAAAAACGTGCTGCCTTTGCTTTTGAAACATTCCCCAAAGCCAAGAAATACAAAGATTACAGGGTTATGTTCGATGAAATGGCAAACCAGATTGACGCTGTCATTATTGCTACTCCTGATCATTCCCATTTTGCGGCTACAATGATAGCCATGCAGCTTGGAAAGCATGTCTATGTTGAAAAACCGTTGGCGCATAATATCTGGCAGTTGCGTACCATGAAGAAGGCAGCCAAACATTACCGGATTGTTTCACAGATGGGAAACCAGGGGCATACGACCAATGGAATCAGGCAGATCAGAGAGTGGTATGAGGCTGGTGTTCTGGGACAGGTCAAAGAGGTGCATGCCTGGTTTGGCCCTTATGGATTCAGTCCGGGTGGTTACTGGACCAAACCCGACAGTTTTCCGCCCACGGCTCAGCCGGTACCTGCCGGCCTTGACTGGGATCTGTGGTTAGGCCAGGCTGCCGGGCGCCCTTATAATAGCGCTTATTGTCCCAAATCATGGAGAGGCTTTTACGATTTTGGGAATGGCTTGCTGGGCGACTGGTCTTGTCATACCCTGGATGCTCCCTTCTGGGCATTGGATCTTGGAAAGCCGCATACCGTGGAGGCAACGGTACCCAATCCGGTGCCAGATCACAGTTTTATTCCCGATGAATCGGTTATTTCCTATCAATTTGGGGCCCGCGGCGATAAGGCTCCCGTTAAATTGTTTTGGCACGAAGGCGGCTCGAAACCTGAAATCCGTCCTGAATGGGGGGGTAAAGAATTACCCGGCTCAGGAATGGTGATGATTGGAGAGAAGAAAACCTTAATCACCGGCGGGAGGCCAAACAAACCCCGACTGATGGTTCCGGATGAGGAGTGGCGGGAGTTTCTGAAAAACCCACCCGCCCAAACCTTCAAACGGATCGGAGAAGAACAGCCGCAGCAGGAGTGGATCGATTGCATAAAAAACAATACGCTGCCGGGCTCCAACTTCGAATACGCTGCCGATTTATCTGAAATGGCCTTGATCGGAGTTCTGGCGCAGAAATTTGCTGCCAAAATTGAATATGACGCCGCAAAGATGAAAATTACGAACCGTCCTGATATTGACACCTTCATCAATGTCCCTGCCCGCAAAGGATGGGAATACGGAAAAGATCTTTGGAAAAGCTAACGTACCGGAGGAACTGATTTTCTACAAAGATCATTTTTTCTTTCACCTCCCGGTGCACCTCTGTGCCTGCCCTGTGTAACCCGATGAATCAATAAATCATCCGGGAACATGGGGTGGACACAGATTTTAGAAATTCACCCTGAACTCATTCCTTGCCGACAGATCCCATTAAGCTCTCGCGGATGACTCAGAACAGATTACCATAATCACTAAATCGAACAATGATGAATGCCAAACAATTAATCACCAGCCTGATTCTTGCCTTTATCCTAAGTGTCAGTTCGCAGGGAGCAAAACTAACCGCAAGTGTTTCATCGGTCGATATTACCCCGCCTATTGCGATGAAGTATACCCTGGGCGGTTACGGTGAGCGGATGAATAAACCCGCTGAAGCGATTCACGACCACCTTTGGGCGAAAGCCTTAGCCTTTCAAATGGGAAACAGAAAATACATGATTATCACCCTTGATCTGCTCGGATTGCCCGAAAACGTTAAAAGTGATCTTCTTAAGAGAGTTTCCGCAAGGGGATGGAGTATGGAAAACATGATGCTTCTCCCGAGTCATTCGCATGGAAGTCTCGAAATGGCCTCATTAAACAGCAAGAATCTGCTCAATAATCCGAATCTGGGAATCTTTCAGCCGGAACTTCTTTCCTTTCTGATTGACAAACTGGAAACCCTTGTCAAAGAGGCCGATCGTAATTACCAGCCGGTTAAAATCGCTACAGGCAGCACGATTCTGGACGGCCTCAACCGCAACCGCCGCAAAGATCCCGATGTGGATAAAGAGCTCATTGTAACGCGCGTTGACAAGAAAAACGGGAAGCCTCTGGCAGTTCTGGTCAACTGGACCGCACACCCCACATTTCTTGGAGGACAGGATATGCAGACCTCTGCCGAGTGGCCAGGCTATCTCCAAAGCTCCCTTCAGGATTTAATCGGACAGGGGGTGACTGCCATGTATTTTAACGGGTCAGAAGGTGACCAGTCGACTGTCCTGAATAGCCCGCAAAAAGGGTATGAAAAAATCGCAATCTATGGGAAAATAATCGCCGATAAAGCCTTCTGCTTATATAAAGTGATTAAAACCAAAGATGTCAAGGAATTCAATTACAGCTACCAGGTGATCAAATTACCCGAACATGCAGCTCATCCCTCATTTATGAAAACCGGCGGTGAGGAATACGGATTAAACGAAAAGACGGTTAAGATAGTCATGGATATCCTTGGTCCAAATGAAGTTGGAATGGGAGCCGTCCGGATAGACGACCTGCTGATCTCCGGTATACCCGGTGAAATGACGGCCATATTAGGGCAAAAGGTAAAAAAAGCAATACGCGAAAAAGGGATCAAATATGTGGCAATCGGAGGACTGGCAAACGTTTGGCTCAGTTATATTCTTGACCGGGATCAGTATCTCCATGGCGAAGGTTACGAATCAAGCATGAGCTTTTATGGTCCGGATCTGGGCGCGGCCATTTCTGATGGCGCTATAAAGAGTGCACTGACCTTAACTCAAAAGTGATGACCGACAGACGTGATTTTCTGAAAATATCCGGGCTACTGGCTACCGGAACATTGGTTGGATTTCATTCGCCCACCCCTGCCGGAGCAACCCGAAGGTTCAGCCTCTGCACAAATACCGCGACCATGAACAGCAATCCCGAATTCTTCGATCTGATTGTGAAGAGCGGGGTTAATGATCTCTGGATGCCCTATTTTTTAAACGGATACCGGGCTTACCCCATTGAAGATATCCTAAAATGGAAAGAGGCATTTAATAAAAAGGGGATCAATGTTCAGATGCTTAGTGTCCCGTTAGGCCATCCCGGAAATTCGCTGGGCGGATCACCCGACTGGGAAAGCACACCCAAAAATTGGCCCCGGGGTATAGACATTGACGGCAATAAATATTCCGGAACTTCGGTGCACCCGGCGATAACCGATGAGAGCATTTCGGTGATCCGGCAAATCGGCAAATCAGGATTTACCGGCCTATTTCTGGATGATGATTTCAGGCTCGCCCGTACACCCGGAAAAATAGGAGGATGTTTCTGCGCGGAACATCAAAAGCAATTTCTCAGACAGTATGGATACAGTGAAAAAGATTGGGGTGAGCTCAAACAACATATTAAAAACCGCGAGCTGAATTCCCTGACAAGGAACTGGATAAATTTCAATTGCGATGTATTAACCGGCTCGTTCAGAGAGCAGCAGGCCGCAGAACCTAAAGTTAAACTTGGAATAATGGTGATGTATCTCGGATCGGAAAAAGCGGGTATCCGACTGAGTGATTACAAGGGATCTCCCATGCGGGTGGGTGAACTGATGTTTGATGACCGATCGATGACACCGGTAAAAGGTAAAACAGACGAACTCTTCAGCGCCCTGTTTCACCGGCGTTTTGTCACCCCGGAGCTCGCTTACAGCGAAACGACCGCCTATCCGGCCACCAAACTGTCGGCAAAGAACATGGCCGCCAAACTGCATATCTCCACCATAGCGGATATCAGGAATACCATGATGATGAGCGGTCTGGAACCCTTTCCGTTTACCCATTGGAGCACCCTTGCACCTGCCATGAAAAAAGCTGCCTCGATTCATCAAAAAACAGCAGGGCAGAAACCACGCGGTCCGTTTAAGCATTACTGGGGTGAGGCAAGCCGGATGGTCGGCGATGACAAGCCAAACAGCCTGTTCCTGGCATCCGGCATTCCTTTTGAGGTTACGGAAACTCCTGCCGCAGAAGGCTGGACATTTTTATCCGATTTCGACCGGAATGATGTGGATTCACAAAAGCTGAAATCTCACGGAACAATCTTCATTGGTCGTGAGTCATCCAATAAAAAGACCACGGAGATCAGATACCTGGCAGAAAATCTGAATGATATCTATGCCTTTAAACATGAAATCATTCCTCAGTTGAAAGGGATCCCCTATGTTCCGGAAGATAAACCGGTGGTGTGTACCTGGTTTCCAAAAATACGATCGGTTCTGTTATGGAATTTATCAGAAACCACCGAATCGTTTACGGTACGCCTCGATGAGCGAAAGCGCTCCGTCGAAATTGGAGCACTCGATGCTGAACTGGTCTATTTTTGAAATCTAAATCAATAACAGAAAAGGTAACAGATTCATTGAAAACAAGTAATCATAAAATAGCCATGAATAAAAAATCACAAATCCTAATGAATTTATTCTTAACTGTCCGCTGACGGATTCCATTTTAGCCGCTAAAAAAAAATTAAAGACAAATGAAAAACCGGATTTTATTAATCACTGTCCTCCTGCTTGCTTCATGCTTTTTGACAGCTCAGACCATTAATTTAAGCAAAGCAATCATAATCTCAAGTCCGACAGCCAACGCTCCTGTGCTTAAAACAACGATTCGCATGTTGCAGGAGGAGGTTAAATGCCGAACATCGCTTGATCTCCGGTTTGCTGAAAGCTGGGGAAAAGAGACGACTATCGTATTGGCAACCAGCATTGAGACTGCCGTAAGCGGCGTGCAAATTCCCAAACGGGAAGGGGCGAATTTACCGGAATTAAAGAAAGAAGGGTACCGGATATCTTGCGGGAAGCGCGATGGAAAGGATGTGGTCTGGATTATCGGTTCCGATGAACGGGGAATCTTATTCGGAGCGGGTAAATTGCTTCGTACGGCAACCATGAGCAAGAATAAGTTCTGCCTCAACGAGCCCCTCGATTTTGCAAGCTCCCCGATGCAGTCCATACGCGGTCATCAGCTCGGTTACCGCAATCACGCAAATTCGTACGATGCCTGGGATGTAAAAAAGTATGAACAGTACATCCGTGATCTGGTCGTATTCGGAACAAATGCTATCGAAACCATACCTTTAGGTGACCGCGATGACAGCGTCCTGTTCCCGATCCCTCCTGAAGAGATGAATATCCACATCAGTGAGCTGTGTGCCTTGTATGGAATCGATTACTGGATCTGGACGCCCGTCTCCTGCGATCTGTCAGATAAGGTAAAAAGAGCCGCTGAGCTTGACAGAGCTGAAGCATTTTATAAGAAGTGTCCCAAACTCGACAATGTCTTCTTCCCGGGAGGTGATCCGGGAGAAAATCACCCAAAAGATGTCCTCCCATTCCTCAGGGAACTGAATGACCGGTTACAAAAATATCATCCCGGCGCAGGGGTCTGGATTTCGCTGCAGGGGTTTAATGCAGAGAAGATCGACTATTTCTATACCTATCTCGAAAAGAATAATCCGGACTGGTTAAGGGGAGTCGTAACCGGCCCCGGAAGCCCCCCGATGGCAGAAACCCGGTACCGTCTTCCCAAAAAATATATGCATCGTAATTATCCCGATATTACCCATAATGTGAGGTGTGACTACCCTGTTCAGAACTGGGATCAGGCCTACTCATTGACCATCGGGAGGGAGGGATGTAATCCGCGACCGAACTTCTTTTCCAAAATCCAGGGAGCTGCGGCTCAGCTCACCGATGGATTTGTCTCTTATTCCGACGGGTGCCACGATGATGTGAATAAAGTGATCTGGAGCATGCGCAGCTGGGATAATGAAATGGATCCCACTGAAATTCTGACCGACTATTGCCGCTATTTCTTTGGACCTGAGCTCGCCGTCAGGGGAGCCGAAGGGATAAATGCCTTGGAACAGGATTGGGTTGGCCCGATAAAAGCCAACGGGGGGATTGAAACCACCTTTGAATTCTGGAAAAACCTCGAAAAAGAGAATCCGGGACTCTTGAACAACTGGCGCTGGAAAATGGTTGTGCTCCGCTCCTATTACGACACCTACCAGCACCGCAGAAAAATCTATGAACAGAAGCTTGAAAAGGAAGCCAATAAAATTCTGGCCACTGCCAAATCGATCGGTTCGGAAAATGCAATGAATCAGGCTCTGGAGATGGTTAACCGGGCCGATACAAAACCACTCAATGCCGATATGCACCAGAAAATTGTAACCTATTGCGATGACCTGTTTCATCTGATCGGATTACAGACAGATGTTGAACACTACCATGCCGCAAATTCGCAAAGGGGGTGCATCCTGCAGTTCGTCAATTATCCCCTGAACAACCGCTGGTGGCTGGCGGACGAATTTAAAAAGATTGAAAAGATGGAGAACGAGGCAAAGAAACTGGAGCGGCTTGAGGTGATCCGTACCTGGGAAACTCCCGGACCGGGGAGTTTCTATGATAATATTTCAAACATCGAGACCGGTCCGCGCGTGCTCACAACCTCCTACGATGGCACAGACGTTGCCTGGTGGAAAAGTGGATACAGCCGGGAAAGGTTATCTTCTCAGCTTTTCCAGATCGAACCTGTTCTCGAATACAACAATCTCGATTTTAACGGCAAGTACATTATCCGGGTTAGTGGCCAGGGTGATGCTTTGATCAGAGTTGACGGGGAGCGGCTCGAACCAACCATTTACAATAAAGGGATCGGGGAATTTAAGGAATTTGTGGTTCCCAGGTGGATCACACAAGACGGTAAAATGAGAGTTACCTTTGATCGTCCGGAGGAGTCGCACTTACGCTGGACCAGCTATTCCCATATCTCGGAGGTATGGTTACTTAAACAATGATTTTAAATCCTTCATTTCATTATTATACAGCTATATATGAATACTAATTTTAATTTTTTCCGAATTGTTTTCATTCTTGCCTTATTGGTTGTCTCAGGGATTGTTTCTGCGCAGACCATCGATTTAAGCAAGGCAACCATTGTTGCATCCAAAACCATTAAATCACCGGTACGGGAAACCGAAATACGGATTCTGCAGGAAGAGGTTGCCAAACGGACCGGCATCAATCCCGGGCTCTCATCTGTGATCGGAAAAACCCCGGTTATTGTGCTGGCAACCATCAAAGACAGCGAAGTCGGTGGTCTGGCAGTTCCCAAACGCATCGGCGATGATCTTCCCGAGTCCAAAGCTGAAGGATTCCGGATTTTTCAGGACAAATCGGGTAGCCACGAAATTCTCTGGCTGGTAGGAGCCGACGACCGCGGTGTTTTATTTGCAGTAGGACAGTTTCTGAGAACAGCAGAACTCATCAAAAAGAAGATCAGCTTCAACAGCAGGGATGAAATTGCCACCTCCCCGGCTTATCCGATCAGAGGCCATCAAATTGGATACCGCAATACCGCCAATTCATGGGATGCCTGGAATGCGGCGCAATTTGAGACCTATTTCCGTGAACTCGCATTATTCGGAGCCAACAGCATCGAGAATATCCCGTTTCATGACGGTCCACTGGGTCCGAATATGAAATTTCCCAGGGATTTTATGAATGCAAAAATGTCGGAAATCTGCAATAATTACGGGCTCGATTACTGGGCCTGGACCCCAGCGGATGTCGATCTTTCAGATGCGGCAAAATTTAAAGCAGAAGTGGAAAAGCATGCTCAGTTCTACAAGAGTTGTGTCAGACTCGATGGGATCTTCTTTCCCGGAGGTGATCCTGGAAGCAACCACCCGAAATACGTAATGCCATTTCTAAAAGCAGTTGCAGCGGAACTCCATAAATATCATCCCAAGGCAGGAATCTGGGTTTCACTTCAGGGGTTCAGCGACGATCAGGTCGATTATTTTTACGATTATCTTGAAAAGAACAGCCCCGACTGGCTGGCAGGTGTCGCTTCAGGACCCAGCAGTCCGGATATGGCCTCCACGCGCTTTCGCTTACCAAAAAAATACAGGCACCGTCATTACCCTGATCTTACCCATACGATTCGTTGCCAGTATCCAACCGAAAACTGGGATCAGGCTTTTGCACTTACCGAAGGTCGGGAGATCTGCAATCCCCAGCCTTTTTACTATGCCAAAATCCATAACCGGTACGCCCCACTCACCGATGGTTTCCTCTCGTATTCCGATGGAGTTCACGATGATGTGAACAAAGATATCTGGAGCCAGATGGCGTGGAATCCCGGAAAAGATGTCCGCCAGGTTTTGGTTGAGTATTCCCGGTTCTTTTTTGGCTCAACAATCGCTGAAAACGGTGCAGACGGAATTTTAGCACTCGAACGGAACTGGGTTGGTCCTGTTGAGGAAAACGGAGGAATTGAAACCACTTTTGCCTACTGGCAGAATCTCGAGACCAAACATCCCGAGCTGAAAGGAAACTGGCGGTGGCAGCAGCTGGTGATGCGCTCCTATTATGATACCTACGTAAAGCGCCGTAAAGCTTACGAGCAAAATCTCGAAAAAGAGGCCAACCAGATTCTGGCCTTAGCCGGAAAAACAGGCGCGGAGAACGCCATGAAGGAGGCATTAAATATTGTCAATAAGGCAGATAAAGAACCGGTATCGCCTGAGCTAAGAGAGAAGATCGTCTATTATTGCGAAGCCCTCTTCCAATCGATTGGAATGCAAACAAGCGTGAAGAAATACAATGCCAGCGGAGAAGAGCGGGGAGCCATTCTTGATTTCCTCGACTATCCCCTCAATAATCGTTGGTGGCTGGCCGATGAATTTGCCAAAATCGGAAAAATGGCTAATGAGAAAGAGAAGCTTGATCGTTTGGAGATTATCCGGACCTGGGAAAATCCGGGACCCGGAAGTTATTACGACAATATCTCCAATATTTCCAAGGGTCCGCATGTTAAAACCACCACCGAAGATGCAACCGATTTTGCCTGGTGGGATGATGGGATGAGCAGAAAACGATTATCTACCCAACTCTTTCAGAACTTCCCCAGGTTGGAATACACCGATCTCGATCCAAATGGACATTATACCATTCGCATTGCCGGATTCGGCGAAGCATTACTCCGGGTTAACGGCGAACGGATAGCCCCGACAATCTACAATAAAGAGTATGAGGAGTTCAAAGAATTTCCCCTGACCCCCAAATATGTGAGCAATGGACAGCTTGTGGTCACCTTTGATCAGCCTGAAGAATCGAAATTAAACTGGAGATCACATTCGAAAATTTGTGATATCTGGTTACTGAAGAGATAAACTGATCCCATACAGGGTTTGGAACCCCGTATGGGATGAAAGAACATAAATAATCGAATGAAAGAACTCTATCCTCTTTTTGGCATCGTAACTGTTTTAAACACACCCTTTAAAACAAATAATTCCATTGATTTCAAGGCGCTGAAAATCAATGTGCGCAATGCTATAAAGGCAGGGGTGGCAGGGTTCCTTGTCCCCGCAATGGCATCCGAAGTTTCTAAACTTTCAGATATTGAAAGGATTAAAATGGTCGCCGCGGTTCTTGAAGAGGTTGACGGGAAAGTCCAGGTCATTGCCGGGGCCGGTGAGCCCGGACTCGCAAAGGCCAAATCATTGCTTAACTCTTATATCGGTTTGGGATGCAGGAATGTCCTGTTCCAGATTCCCTTCGAGAATGAAGATCAGTTTAAGTCCCATTTTATGGAGCTGGCCGGACTTGATCTGGATATGATTATGTTACAGGATTGGAATGCCTCCGGATATGGTTTGCCGGATGATCTGATTTGCGATTTATTCGATAAGGTGGAATCTTTCCGTTGCCTGAAAATCGAAACTGTTCCGGCGGGGGTGAAATACTCCAGCATATTGAACCAAACCGGCGGCCGGCTTAATGTAAGCGGAGGTTGGGCGGTCTCCCAGATGATCGAAGGGTTGCGACGTGGTGTACATGCCTTTATGCCAACCGGGATGCACTGGATTTATGCGCAGATTTATGCGCTTTGGATTCAGGGAAAGGAAGCCGAAGCCACTGATTTATTTTACAAAATAGTTCCAGTCCTCGCCTTCTCAAACCAGCATCTCGATATCTCCATACATTTTTTCAAGAGGTTGCTGTACCGGCAATGGATATACCCGACAGACACGGTTCGTGAGCCGGCTCTCTCCTTTGACAGGATACACCGGGAAATTGCAGATCAGCTGATCGAACGGGTTATCGCGCTGGAAAATGAGATCGTAAGGACGCATAATCATACGCCAAAACCTATATCACATTAAGGGCGTAAGATTTTACTCCCCAACGAATATCATCATGACCAAAAAATTATTAATCAGTTATATAGCCCCGGGGGCACCCGCCACACGTCGCCCCGCTGGGGCTCAAAATCCCGCATTCCTGCGGCCGGAGATCGGTTTTACACCCAAATGGTACCGAAAATCGCTGGGTATCGACTTTGGCGAAAAATGGCATACCGATCCCGAATACCGGCAACTGACGAGGATCGAAATGGCTAATGAACTCAGTAAACGATTCCCCGGAACCACCATCGGTCAAAATGGCGTTGGGAACCTTGATTTATTGACCGGAACCTATGGCGCATCAGCAATTGCCGCCATCTACGGCGTTCCAATCAGGTACGACCAGGAACAATGGCCTACCTCCGAACATCAATACCTTACCGACGAGGAAACAGACCAGCTGACACCCCCCGATCTGGATCAAAATCTCTTTTTTCAAACCCTGATGGGGCAGGTTGACTGGATCGGAAATCATGAAGGGAAGATTTCCGGATATATGAACTGGCAGGGGGTGCTGAATAACGCCCAGCGACTTCGGGGTCAGGATATCTTTATGGACATGTTCATGGCACCCGAAAGAACCATACATCTGCTGGATTGCGTTACTACAACCATGATTGATGCGGCCCGCAGGTTACATCAGAAGCAGAAAAGCTTTGAGGATATTATACCCTTTTTCACGGTAAGCAATTGCCTGGTAAACATGGTCGATCCGGGATTGTATGCGGAGTTTTTACTGCCGTTTGACCAGAAAATTGCGGCCGCTTTTGGCATGATCGGGATTCACAATTGTGCCTGGAGCGCCACACCCTATCTGGATTACTATGCTAAAATACCGGGAATCGCCTACCTCGACATGGGTCATGATTCCGATCTGGAGAAAGCCAGCCTTCTTTTCCCGGAAACCCGTCGTGCGATCATGTATACCCCAATGGAATTAGCCGGCAAATCAAAAGAGGTGATAAAAGCCGACCTTGAAAGGATAGCCTTCAACTATGGCCCGTGCGACATTGTAGCAGCAGATATCGAATCCGGGACTCCGGATAGTAAGGTATTGGATTTTATTCATCTTTGCGAAGAAATTTCAAATGATCGTTGTGATTAACTATTGTATCTTCAATGCACCAAAGCGGCAGAGCCGTATAATATTTGTAGCTAAAAACAAATCCTGTGGGGGTTAGGTGCAGCGCACCGTAATATCAAACCAAATTCCCGAAAATATTTCGGTGCTCTGCACCTTTAGTGCCCATTGACCATATTCTGCACATATCATCGGTGCTTTGCACCTTTATAAATATAATTGTTTATTTTATCCGTACGAAACATTATAAAGTTTAAATTATATGAAACAATTAGCATTAAGGGGACTTTTCCTGGTATTTGTATTAATTCTCATAACCAGACCCTCAGCCGGACAAGGTTTTCCCGGAATCAAATCGGGGAAATATCTCCAGGAGATAAAAACTGAAATTCAGCTCCCCAAACAGGCTATAGCCCCGGTTATCAAATTATTCCGAAACCAAAACCAGACGGTCGCAGTGACCTCCAGCGGAGTATTCCGGTACAACGGCAAACAATGGGGCGGTGAACCGTTTGGAACGGGATGGCTGACGGCTGCCATCGATTCTAAGGGATTAATCTGGCTGGCATCTGCCCAATCAGTTCAACGCGAAGGAGATCCCAAAAGGATTGATTTGCCTGAATATGCAAAAAATGACACCATTCTTACCCTTTTGTGGGAGGATGGCAGGACACTTCAGGTTGGAACAACCAATGGACTGCTGACTTATGACGGCACATGGTCAAAACTTCCGGTTGCTGACGGGAAAAGAGTCCGGGACATTCACCGGGATTCCAACGGTGATCTCTGGCTGGCTACTTCGGCAGGATTATTGCGCCGGATGCACGGTAACTGGATAAACATGGACGAGGATATCATGGCTTACGGGTTGAAGCGGAACTACTTTGCGCTGCAAGGCGGACAATCATCAAACGCTGATCTCTTGTTTGGGGGACTATTTTCGGTCGGATGTATTGCTGAAAATGGGAATCACTGGATTCTCAGAGGATCCGATGGTTTGCCTTACGGACCCATTACCTCTATCCGCACCCTGAAAAATGTGATGTGGTTTGGAACCAACCGTGGTGCGATCAAAAAAGATGCAGGCTGGCATTATTTTAACGGTAAACGGTGGCTGGCCGACAATAAAGTCAATGACATTCTCCCGCTCGATGAACACACAACCTGGATTGCCACCCCCAAAGGGATCAGCCAGATTCAGCAGGTTGAGATGACTTTGGCGCAAAAGGCGGCTGTTTTTGAGGAGCGGATCAAATTGCGCCACGACCGTTACGGTTTGGTGAGTGACTCCAGATTAAACTCCCCGGGCAATCTGTCCACCAATCAAACCTTCTCGAATGATAATGACGGGTTGTGGACTTCCATTTACCTGGCAGCAGAATGTTACAGGTATGCCGTAACCAAAGATCCGGAAGCCAAAAAAAATGCGGTAAAAGCCTTTGAAGCTATGGAACGGCTCGAAACAATAACGGGTATTCCGGGTTTCCCGGCACGTTCCCTGGCGGCAGCAGATGAAGATACGGGGCAAGGTGGCGAGTGGCACATTACTCCCGACCACAAATGGAAATGGAAAGGGGATACCAGCTCCGACGAAGTAGTCGGCCATATGTTCGCCTATCCGCTCTTTTATGATCTGGTAGCCGAAGGTGTGTTGAAAGAGCGTGTAAAAAGCCTTGTGCACCGGATTATGACCCATATCGTTGATCACAATTTTCAGCTGATCGATCTCGATGGCATACCTACGCGATGGGCAGTCTGGGCCCCCGATTCCCTGAACTTCTCAAAAAACTGGTGGTACGAAAAGGGGATCAACTCGATGCAGATCCTTGCCTTTTTAAAGGCCGGCTATCATGTTACGGGAGATCAGAAATTTGAAAAAGCCTATCAAACGCTGACACAAAAACACCATTATGCAGAAAATATGGTTCAGCAAAAAATGTACGGACCGTACGATGTGAACCATTCGGATGACGAGCTGGCCTTTCTCCCGAATTATACGTTATTCCGGTATGCCAATGATCCCAAATTGCTTCCCACCTATATCAAAAGTACTCAGCGGACCTGGCGGGTAATCCAGCCCGACCGGATTCCGATCTGGAACATCATTTCAAGCTCGGCATTGAAGAAAGACTGCGATCTGAAGATTGCGCTCGAGGAACTTCAGCAGATCCCAATGGACCTGATTACCTGGAGAATGGTGAACAGTCACCGGTTTGATTTACCTCAGGATCAGCTAAGTGACCGGTTCGGAAAGGCACAGGCACTGCGCCCCATACCGACCCCTGAACGTGGAATATCCAAATGGAACAACAATACCTATGTTTATGATACTGGCTCGGATGGCTATGGCGAAGATGACGGCGCCTTCTTTTTACTCCCTTACTGGATGGGAAGATATCATGGGTTTCTGGTTGAAAAATGAGTTTACTGCGATTTAGTAGGTGCCGGTATCGACAATTGTTTGCAAACTATATTGCATGTAATCTTCACAATTTCAGGATGACGAGGGACATCTGTTTGAAAATTATTTGCCGGATTAATCCAAATTGAATGGTTAGAACCTTCGCGAAGCAATAAACAACCATTAACCTTTAAATGCCGTTCAAATTCGATGCGTTTTATCTGTAAATAATTTGTTTTTTAAAGGTCAGATGGAACCAAAGAACAGCGAAGCTAATAGAATAGCCATCAGGGAATATTCATTCCGGTATGCGATTTTTTAATCGTGGCTATTTCATGCAAATTGCAGCTTTCGTTTCAATATTTTTACATGACTATAATTTTTATGCAACTGCTCCTTTTGGACCGCCAGTATCATTTTTAGCGCATCTATTAGATTTGTTTCCAACTCGTCAACAGTTTTTCCCTGTGAAATAGCAGCTGGAAACTCCTCTATTTGACCGACATATAGGCCATTTTCAGCATCTTGTTGTATTAAAATGGTTAAATCGGCTGTTTTCATATCAGATCGTTATTGTTTCTTATAAAGATATTAAAAGAAAACCTTCAAAATTAGCCTGAAATCAATTATACATCTATTTATCCTCCACCTTCACGCTCCAATCAGAGAAGGTAACCGGATAGGGTTTGCCATTTGACGAGCCGGCAGCAAGCCCCAGATCGACAGCTTCTGATAAGCCGGGTAGTGGTGTCGACTTATGTTGAATAATCCAGTTTTTACCGTCAGTGCTTACGTAGCCACTGAAGGTTTTACCATGACGTTCGAGCTTAAGCCAGACCGGCATTTTTGTATTTTCGGGCAGATTTTCACTCGCTGCCTTATGCATGCTGCCATCGCCAAATTCGTCGTATTCAATACCTGCCCGGTTGGGCGTAGTAAACACCAAGACCGAGCCCAGGCTGCCCTTGACGACATCGAAACTTTGGGTAATATCGTTTCGGACGTAAAGACCTGCACGGAACCATGCCTCCGTTTTATCGCCAAAGGCTGAGACCTTACCGGTTGCCATAAAATCGCCCTTGAGCTGCCTGAGATAAACTGCTGCATAGGCATCTTCGGCATGAAAGAAATCACTTCCTGCTGCCGTTATTTTATAGCTGTTGTTTTGCGGATCGAATTCTACCTTAGCAGGTTTGGCTTTGGCTGAAACGTATGTCAGAAGCTTTTCCTTTTTCAAATCCAGCTCCCTGTATGCGAAAACATTGAGAATCTTTTCTGAACTGTTCTCAATTCGAACAGGATACTCTCCCACCTCCGGGGTGATCTCAAACTGAACCTCCTTTTCCTCCATGGGTTTAAGAGACAGCTTCTGACTTTTTAGTTCCCTGCCTTTGGCATAAATATGTATGGTTGAACTGAAGTTTACCTGTTGCACGTTTTTTGCTGTAGCGGCCACCCTGATGGTCTCGCCCGAGAGCACTCGTTCCTCTGATAAGTGAATATTATCAAACACGATTGAAGGTCTGTTTCCCACTACAATTACTGTCTTCGCCGGGGTTTCACCTATGGCTATCTCCTGCCTGCCACTATCTAACAAGCGGAACTCAAACTCAATTCTGCGGCTGTTGTTTTTTACAACAGGAAACTCTTTTGTCTGAATGACTTTACCATTAATGTATAAATAGACTGACCCAAACCCCGTTGAGCCTGTGTTAAAAATATCTGCCGACGCTTTTACTACCGAGCCCGCGGATATTGAATCTGAACCCGGCCTTGCATTACTGACAATTTTCAGGTTTGAAGCTGTAAATGCTGTTTCTCCCTCGATAATCTCCTCCGGTGCATTTTTGGGTGTCTCAATGAGCTCATTATTTCTATAGAGGTTATCGGTCAGGTATGCTCCGTTAAGTTTCATAGTTCTTTGCTCGATATTATAGTAAATATTCTTCTCAACCACCCAGTCTTTTGCCAGACAGTCGAACCACACAGGGACATTTTCGTTGGTGAATCCACGATGTACCTGATGAAAAAGATTATTACGTACAAAAGAATTCAGCGTTAAGCCGGCTAGTTTAATAACCCCCGAGTCATCTGCATCATTCTGCATATCGTCGAAGTGGTTAAACTCTATTAAGTAGCTGCCATCCGCCTCCTCTTCCATGTTGCCCCACTGGCATGAGATGCAGTTGGGCCAATAGCTTTTATAAAAATAGTTGTGTGAAATAGTGGTAAAATTGGAATACAAAAATTGAACCACATCTCCACCGCATTCCATAAATTTGTTTTTGAAAATCAGTGTTTGCTTAACCTGTTGCATGATATTACCAGTTTCTTTAGGACCTTTGCCATGAACTGCACCCATCTTAAGATTTCGGAACAGGTTATTATCTATACGGGTATTGGAGCACCCATATCCCAGTTTTACCGCGGTGCTTTCAGAATTACTGATCTGAGCAAATTCGAGTTCGCAACCATGGGCATATTCGTACGAAATAACTGTGCCACCTTTTGAAACCCCGTCGAAAGTTAAGCCATAAAAACGGAGGTTTCGGACTGGTCTTCCCTCTTCTCCCGTTACTGCTATCAGCTGGTTGTACTTTGGCACACACATTCTGGCTTCATTCGGATTGCCAATCCCTTTCATTGGGATGTAGCTGATTTCCTTATTCCCCTTATCAAAATACCATTCACCAGGCTGATTCAATGCATCCTTTACATTTTCGATGTAATAGCGGGGCGGAACAAGAAGCAGGCGTGGTTCAGCATGGCTCAGGTAAGCAATCCGTTTTTTCTCATCAACCCTTGAGATTGAATTTTCAACAATGCTCCATCGCATCATGAGGATGACACGGTTATATGCCATATCATTCCAATTTTTCACATCCCCTTTTCTAAAGTTTAGCTCCGAATTATTCGTCAGTTTTTCCACGGTGAAATAGCCGGAATCGGGCGTTCGCGCCGGTGTCTGCCGGTACCCGTTGGCGAGCAGGGTGGTTGCGTCTTCCTGTTCAAAGGGTGCGACCCAGGTATTGCCAGCTTGTTTCCAGTTTGTTACTTCTATCCCGCCGGAGATGACCGGTTTTTCTCCGGGATAAGCGGCGTAGGTTACGTAGTGGTCTCTGAGATGATGAAACTCAAAAGCACCTGTTGGGAGGCTTGTTTCAACGCGTTCTCCTCCGTCTCTGGGCTTAAACGTAAGGGGTCTTGTTAAGGGATAAAATCCTTCGCGGATAAACACAACGATATCCTTACCCTTTCCATAGGGGTGGTTGCTCCCGATGTAACGGGAAATATGGGATATCTTCTTTGGCTGATAAACCTGAGCCTTTAGATCAAGTACCCCCTGCTGGGCTCTGCCAATTGTTGCAAAGGGACCATCTGTGCCTTCACCATTGGGCTCGGCAAGTGTTCCGGACCAGCTGTCGTTTCCTTTGGGGGAAACGAAAAAATCCCCCTTTGCTTTTGTGGCGTCGAACTCGAGCCTCGATTCGCTCCGCATCAATTGTCCATCCCGAAGCTGGGCCGAGAGCGACGATGCTAAAACGGAAAGAATTAAAAATAAAGCAGCATTTCTCATTTTTAAATTTACTTCTTTAAAATCTAAAACATTACCGATAATTTATTCCGTTCCGTTTATCGCTCACCCCACCTTGGATTTGGCTTACTCCCCAGCACATAACTCAATGTGCCTCCATTCACAATTTCGTTAAAATATATCCATGACTTATTCAGTGGCTTCCCATTCAGGGTAGCGCTCTGAATGTAAATGTTTTCCGGGGTATTGTTTTCAGTAGTGATCACAAATTCCTTTCCCTTGTAATATTTCGGATCGAGTGAAATAGTGATTTTCCGGAAGAGCGGCGCTGTAAGTTCAACCTTTGAACTGTCAATTACCCCACCATTCATCTCGAATAGTCCCATGGAAGAGATTACAAACCATCCCCCCATCTGTCCTTCGTCCTCATCCCCTTCCCAGCCATGGTACGCGGTATCGCCATAGTAAGAATTCATAATTGCCCTCGAATATTTCTGGGTAAGCCAGGGTTTGCCGGAGAAGTTGAACAGGTATGCAGCCTGCATATTCACCTCATTGCCATGGTTAATATAGTATTCGAAAATCTTCGACTGCATCCGGTCCAGTGCCGGAGCCGCAAACATAAATTGCTCCGATTTCTGAAATCCCTCCTCCAGTCGCTGATTGAACAAATCTTTTCCCATCAGCTGAACCACTCCCGGAATATCATGTGGCACATAAAAGCTGTATTGCCAGGCATTCCCTTCACTCCACAACTCGCCCGAGAATATGTTGTTATCCGTTTTCCAGTTCCCCTTCGAGTCGCGGGGCATCTGCCATTTCACATCGGGGTTGAACTGGTTTTTCCAGTTATTTGATCGCTTCAGGAAGAAAGCGTAATCGTCCGTTTTGCCAAGCGCTTTGGCAAGTTGTGCCGTACAAAAATCTGTAAAGGAGTAATCGAGTGTCCGGGACGAGCGCCTCGAGACATCGTAAGGCACATAACCCAGCTTATCGTACAGATTAAGAAATTCCATCCCGGCATTTCCTGTCTTATCGAGCTTTTTGCCCTGTTCTGTCGCATTATGCCTTACCGCTTCCCAAAGCTGATTCACATCATAGTTGCGGATTCCCTTTTGATAAGCGGCGACCATCAGGGCAATCTCGTGGGTTACCCCCATCACCCGGGTATGCTCCAGACCCGTAGGTCCGTTGTTGGTCCACCCGGTATGCTTAAAAAGTTCGAGCTGGGTGGTTACCCAATTATTCATGATATTGGGGGTAATCAACGACAGGATGGTATTGAAATTCCAGTAAGTATTCCAGAAGGCATCTCCACCATAGATATCCTGACCTTTAGGCAATTGCTGTATGTTTTCGAAGGGATCGCAATAGCGGCCATCCGCATCGTTCCAGGTCTGTTTGGCAAAACTGCGGTAGAGGTTGGTATAAAATTTCTTTTTATCCGCCTCTCTTCCATCGACTTTAATCCTGGACAAGATGTCGTTCCACTTGTTTTTGGCGGCCAGAACCACTTTGTCAAAATCCCACCCATAGTCACCAAGTTCGCACTTCAGGTTATTGCTGGCACCATCAGCATCGACCAGCGAGAGGCCCACCTTGATCATAACGGGTTCCCCGATTTTTGTCGTGTAATTCACAAAAGCGGCCACATCTCCCTTACCACTAATTTGTGAACTATTATCAACGATCGAATCATTGACCCATCCCCCCATGCTCTTAAACGGTTTACTGAACTGAATGGAAAAGTAAAGGATGTACTCCTGGTTATTGGTCGCAGGGACAATGGTATTGGCATAACCTTCAATCAATGTATCGCTTATCCTATTTATTCTAGCATCGCGAATTACTGCCTGATCCTCAGCGGGGAAGAGCAGACTAAGGATGATCCGTGCCTCCCCGGCCTTGTCGAAGGTGTATTTATGAAATGCGCAACGTGTGGTGGCCGTCATCTCAGCCTTACAATGGGCATCATAAAGGAAACAGGAGTAATATCCCGGTGAGCCTTTTTCTGTTGACTTTTCAATCCGGGAGTGGTAGCCCGCGCTGGCACCCACATAGGGCCTGTCGGGAGCTCCGTCGGTTTTGGTAAAATCCTGCATCGCAGGCATAATGCGTAATCCCGACATCGTCCAGGCGTGGATGTGGCTGAATCCTGAAACATTCATAATTGAATATTCATAACCCCCCATCCATCCCGATGCCTGGTTATCCGGACCCAGCTCCACCATCCCGTAAGGAACAGAGGCATAGGGGCCAAGCATCCACCGCGAATTTGAGGTACCGGTAAATACATCGACATAATCAACCGGCAGTTTCGACGATTTTGAAGGAACAGCATAACCTGCCATGCTGACAAGGCAGAGGCAGAAGATGAGATATATAATTTTCATTGCCAGGAAGTCCGTTTTTAAATTGGAAAATCATCAAAATAAAGCGCAGTATACTACGCCTTTACGCACCCCGTTCTCCGATAAACTGGTCTTCCTTATTCTTAAAGAGAACGTTAAATGTTGTCAGGCTTCCGTATATCCTGGTGATATACTGTTCCAGATCAACCTTCTCCTCATCGGTGAGGTTACTGGCATTGATCCGCTGTTCCATTACACGAACCCTGTCGCGCACCATCACAATTTTGTGAAAAAAGGTCTCCACCGGAATCTCCTTCTCTTTAAGGGACTTATCACCCGGAAAGAGCACCATTCTCCCTCCGGCCCATTTCTGCCCAAGGGGGACAGTCTCCTGAATATCGCTGAAACGGCGCAAGACCCGCGTAAGACTCTTCTCCATCTTTTCGTAGGTAGCCAGATCATCGGGGGTTTCTACCGCTTCAAGGACCTCCAATCCATCATAATCGCGCATAATCTGCCTGACACCAAAATCGATAAACCCGATTTCATACGCATCGGACCGTATTTGCACGATGACACCTTTCCCCATTTGCGGATGCTTCACACGTGAACCAACACCCAATATTCTTTCTGACATAATTAGTAATTTTAATCAGTTGTGATTACAAATATAGGATATCTTAGGCTCAAAAACGTTTGGTACGGGAATATAAATACTGCCTTTATTGCGGCTGACAACTGGCAACTGGCTGATATTATCCCAGGGGAATCGCCCTTCTCAGGTCATGAATAAAAGGTAATTCTCTCATATATAACCCCCGGAGGCCAGCAGCTAAATACCAGCAGACGGTCAGATCAGCAGTATTTCTTAATCGCTTCGGCGGCCGCTGCAGATCCCATCGTGGCTGCCATTTCAAAATCAAGGGCTGCTTCATGTTGCTGACCCAGATCCAATCGTGCCAGTCCCCTGAAATAGTAAGAATCGACTTCCTCCGGATTCCTCTCTATTGCTGTGGTATAATCGGCAACAGCGCCACTGTAAAGCTTCAGGTTACATTTGGCATTGGCCCTGTGCTGGTAAATCAGTGGATAGTCCGGATCAATTTCGATAACTCTGGAATAATCGGCAACAGCTCCGCGGTAATCCTTCAGCGAATTCAGTGCCGAACCTCTGCTAAACAGGGCTATGGTATCATTTGGTTCATGTTCCAGAACCCTTGAATAATCGGAAACAGCTCCTGCAAAGTCCTGAAGGTTGCACCTGGCGTGGCCAAGCAGATTGTAAATCAGGATATACTTCGGGCTCAGTGATAGCACCCTGGTGAAGTCGGCAACAGCTCCCCGGAAATCCTGAAGCACATTTTTAGCCAAACCTCGGTTATAAAAAGCGGTCACATCTTCCGGATTCAAATTAATTGCCGTGGTGAAATCCACAATCGCCCCGGTTAAATCCTCAGCTCCCTTCCATGCCAGCCCCCTGCTGCAAAAAGCCATTGAATCATAAGGCTCAAGCGATATCGCCCGCGAATAGTCGGCGATTGCACCTTTATAATTTTTCAGCATATAATTACTGACACCCCTGTTATAAAACGCCTCAATATGCAAAGGATCAATTGATATGGCAGCGGTAAAATCGGCAATTGCACCGCGGAAATCCTCTATCGAATTTTTGGCAAACCCCCGGTTGTAAAAAGCTGTGGCATCTTCTGCATCGGCCGATATTGCGGATGTATAGTCGGCGATTGCACCGCGGAAATCCTTCAGCGCATTCCTGGCATTCCCCCGGTTGTTATAGATTAACAGATAATTTGGATCAATTTTGATCGCTTCAGAATAATCGGAAATGGCACCCTGGTAATCCTCAAGGTTATATTTTGCATTTCCCCGGTTGTACCAGGGTTCCGCTTCAGTTGGATGATCTGCTATAAACTGCGTATAATCAGCTATTGCCCCCTGGTAATCCTCAAGGATAAACTTCTCATTTCCAGACTGGTTATAATCCAATACATCAATATTTTGCTCCGGTTTCATCGCTCTTGTTTTATCTGCTCAATAAGTCTGATGATCAATCATCACTCTAATTACAATATCCCCCCGCAAAAGGTTTAAAACCATTACTATTTCCAATTATCCCACTTTGATTTTTAAGGAATTTATGGTATTATTGAAAGATCAAATTAAATAAACATAAGGATGTTAAACATCATATTCTTGTGTAAATCATCACCTAATATTCAATTTAATGAAAACTATTTTTACCTATTTTGGAATTGTTTTAGTCTCCTTATCAATCATCTCATGTAATGTAAAACCGAAGGTGGAGCCTGTTCAAAAAGCCGACATCAGCGAATTTCTGGGGCAGTGGACAATTGATATCTCGGGCGGCTCAGTTGGCTGGCTCGAAGTTCGGCAGGAGAAGGATTACCTCGATGCCGATCTGCTTTGGGGCGGAGGAAGTGTCAATCCGATGGCCAGTGCCTACCTGGCAGGAGATAAGCTGATTGTAACCAAAGTTGACAAGGTTGTCCGCACGAAGGATGCAAACAATGAACCCCTTAAGACTCAGCTGGTCACCGGATGGCTGGCTGTCCAAAAGAAAGACGGCAAAATTGTCGGTTTTATGTGTAATCCAAAGCGCAACGGAAATGGTATTGATTCAACTGCGTTTACCGGAACAAAATTGCCAGCACCACCCGCAGCCCCGGATCTGACCAAATTAAAATTCGGAACTCCGGTCAATTTATTTAATGGCAAGGACCTTGCAGGATGGAAGTTGACCAACGAAAAACAGAAGAATGGTTTCTCTGCCAAGGACGGAGTTTTGACCAATGACCCGGCCCAGACTGAAGGTGAACATCATGTCAGTTATGGCAACCTGAGAACAGTCCAGGAATTTGAAGATTTCAATCTTAAACTCGAAGTCAATGTTCCCGCAGGGAGCAACAGCGGCGTTTACTTACGCGGAATGTACGAAGTGCAGGTACTTGATTCCTACGGCAAGGAGCTTGATCCCCACAACATGGGAGCCGTTTACAGCCGAATCAAACCTACGGTAAGTGCGGAAAAGCCTGCCGGAACCTGGCAGACCATGGATATCACCCTGTGCGACAGACATGCCACGGTTATCCTGAATGGCGTGAAAATCATTGACAATCAACCAATTTACGGCCCGACAGGTGGCGCTCTTAAATCGGATGTATTCACACCCGGACCAATTTATCTGCAGGGAGATCACGGAAAAGTATCCTACAAGAATCTTGTCCTGACCCCGATTATTAAGTAAACTATTTGATTAAAAAAAGAGCCCCGGAAAGGGCTCTTTTTCATTTTCTCATTTTAATTCCTTCAGAATCCTTAAAGCCTCCTCAATGTGTTTTTCGGAGTTCATCTGCGAGTTAAAGATGAAAATCACTTTCCCCTCTTTATTGACCACATAGGTTACCCGTCCGGGTAGTAAACCCAAAAGATTGGTCGGAACGCCGAATAATTTGCGGACCCGGTTATCCTCATCACTGAGCAGTGTGAAGTTAAGCCTGTACTTGCTGGCAAAATTGAGATGACTTTTTACTGACTGACCGCTTATGCCTATGATTAACGCATCCGCGCTATTAAAAACTTCAAACTGATCCCGAAACGAACAGGCCTCTTTGGTACAACCCGGAGTATCGTCCTTCGGATAAAAATAGATCACCAGATTCTTTTTCCCTTTGACCTGGTCAAGGTCAAAATCCTTTCCGTTTTGATCTTTTAATGAAAAGGAGGGCACGGCGCTTCCAACTTCTATTTTCCCCATCTGATTTTTATTTGTTGTTTGTGAATGACAACTAAAATTAATACAGATTAATAATAGTGATGTCCATTTAATAAATACCTGATTCATATAGATATAATTTATCTATAACAAACAAAGTCAGGCCACTATTGTTCCGGCTCGTTTACGATCTGAATGGGTAAATATAATTCTCTCTCAGCCTATGAGCAATGATTTGCGGCTGGCTATTGGCTCCTCACGGCTGGCATGAATGCCTGCAGATAATTGACATTTATTCTCGACCTTGTTTTGATATGAATTTCTATTTATTTACTCATTGAAGGGGGTGCATCTTCAGGTCTGGATGCCCACTTTTTGTTGGGTTCCGGCCCCATTTCGAAGCTCACATTTCCTCCTTCCATAATTTCCTGCTGCGAAAGCCAGGCCTTATTCAACGGCTTACCATTCAGCGTGGCCGACTGTATATATTTATTCTCATGGGAGTTATTCTGAGTTTCGATGGTAAATGTTTTGCCTTTTGCCAGTTGAATAATTGCATGTCCAAACAACGGGCTGCCGATCGCATAATAAGGACTTCCCGGGGTAACCGCATAAATACCCATAGCGCTCAGGACATACCAGGATGAAAGTGACCCCATGTCTTCGTTTCCGCAGACACCGCCGGGACCGCTCCGGTATAGTTTTTCCACCACTTCCCTTGACCTGAGCTGGGTTTTCCAGGGCTCGCCGGCAAAATCGTACAGGTAGGAGACATGGTGAGAAGGCTGGTTCCCCTGAACATATTGCCCGATCGTACCTACCACACCCACATATTTCGGAGGGGTGATATTTGGGCTCATCTCAAAGAAGGTATCCAGTTTTGCCACAAAAGGTTTATTCCCGCCAAACAGGTTAATCAATCCCTTCACATCATGCTGAACGGCCCAGATATACTGCCAGGCATTTGATTCTGTATAGTGGCGGCTGGGGCGTTTGCCAACCAGCAGCGGATCAAAATATTTATAATAGGAGTGTTCTCCAACCTTGACGATCTCCTGTTCGCGTCCGTTAAGGGGTTCCACCCATGAACCATCGGTCATTTTTGGCCGCATAAACTTCGTCGTGGGTTCCCACAAATTTTGGTAGTTATGAGCCCGTTTCATGAAAAGATCATAATCCTGTGACTTTCCAAGTGCCCTGGCTAACTGGGCAATACACCAGTCGTCATAAGCCAGTTCAAGGGTATTGGGAACCGATTCGGTCACTTTGTCAACCGGTGTGTATCCCAGCTCCATATAATATTTCAGACCGGATCTCCCGGCATAATGGGGAACCGGAGGCTTTGGATCTTCGAGGGCCTTGGTCCGCATGGCGTGATAAATAAAATTCACATCATAATCGCGGTAACCCTTCATATAGGCATCGACGATGATTGGGATCAGATGGTCGCCAACCATCGCTTCTCCAAACAAATTGAGAAAATGCTGCGCCGGTAACCAGCCATAATCCCTGGTTTTTGCCACGATCGATCTGATGATATCGTTGATATGATCAGGTTCAATCAGGGTTAGCAGGGGGTGTTGCGAACGGTAGGTGTCCCAACAGGAGAACGATCCGTAAAAATCGTACCCTTTGGCTTCATGTACTTTCTTGTCCGACCCGTAATATTTCCCGTCAACATCCTGCGAGATATATTCGGCAAGCAGCGAATGGTACAGCGACGAATAAAAGATCTCTTTCTGGTCGTTGGTAGCCCCGTCGATTTTAATCCTATTTAACTCATTATTCCATATTTCACGGGCGCTGTTCCTTACCCCGTCAAAATCCCATCCGGGGATTTCGCTCTTCAGATTATTTCGGGCACCTTCCACGCTGGTGTAAGAGATTCCGACTTTTACAAGGATTTGTTCACCGGCAGCTGTCCGGAAGGTGACAAACGCCCCGATGTTTTTTCCCTTCTCAGCGTCTTTATAGGGCCAGATACTTCCTCCCGATTCGGGTGTTTTCAAATCGTTGTCAAACGTCCCATAATAGGTAAATGGTTTGCTGAATTCTGCCACAAAATAGACTTTACCCAGTCCGGCGCTTTTAATCCCCTCAATACGGTTATTGTTCAGTATCTTTAAGTCAGATAACTCCTCCGAGCCATTCGCCCCGATCTGATGACCAAGGTCCAGGATGATCCGGGCATTTTCCGCCTTTGGAAAAGTATAACGGTGAAAACCTGCACGTTTGGTGGCCGTTAATTCAGCCTTTATCTGGTAATCCTTGAGAATTACGGAATAATAGCCTGGAGTAGCGGTCTCATCGGCATGGTCAAATCGTGAACGGTAACCTTCGCCCGGTTTATCGGGTGATCCGGGAACGGTCTGCAGTTTGTCGCCAACGGTCGGCATAAGCATCACCTCTCCGCCATTCACCATCCCCACACCGCTCCAGTGGGTGTGACTGAAACCCATGATCGAAGTCTCGGAATAGATATATCCGGCACAATAGGTCCACCCCTGCGTGTTGATGTCGGGGCTCAGATGAACCATGGCAAACGGCAGGGAGGCTCCGGGAAAGGTATGACCAAAGAAATCGGTTCCCATAAACGGATTGACGTGGTCTGCCGGAGTATCGGTTTGTGCCCTGAGTGAGTTTTGTACTCCTGCACCCAAGACAGAAATGAGGAGAAATAAGCGGAAAATGGTTTGATTCATGTTATTGAATATTAGTATATTGATAATATATCGCAAATTACCGGGGAAAAGGAAAAATTGAAATCACGGCGAATACAAAATGTAAAATGCAGGTGGCAAAATGCAAATGTTAAGCCATCATCATGCCTAAGGTGAACTTTTAGCCATCTTTGATTTGGCAGTTACCACCGATTTCCCTGTAATATTTGCCAGTTCCTTTGATTCTTTGAAAATAAATTCCAACCCTTCAACTTCCGAATTGATCAAATTAGCCGCAAGGATAAGTCTGATCCAGAAATGTGATTCACGAAGCTCTTTTAGAACAATCTGCATTTTATGAATAAAGTCGGCCAAACTTTCACCGGCCCTCGCTTCTTCATAATTTGCACCTGCAGATGTACATGATCTAAAAAGTTGACCATAAATATGACGACCCGAATAGGTTTTGCAAATTTGTTTCTCAAGTTTTGTCACATTGACCGCAAACATTAAGAAACGATCAGACATATCATCAGAAAAACTTGTCATAACCGGAAGGTAACAGTGTTTATTTACAGTTTGCTTTTTGTATTTTGCATTTTAAATTTAATTCTTCTTTTTTAATAATTTATTATTTTTCAAAATCAATTATCTAAATATCGGCATATCCGGCCCCTCAAACGGTTTGGCTCCCTGTGGCGCAGGTGAAGATGGAGAAACGGAGGTCAGCTCCGGATCTGTGGTTGAAGGTGCCTGAATAAAACCGTTATAACGCCCCATCCAGTAATCCCGTAAGAAACCTGTTGGTTCCTTGATCACGTTCCCGCTTGCCCCCCCATCCGGGAAAATGGCATTCCGGCTTCCTGTTTTTGCACACAATTCCCGCGGCGAAAAAGCACGCAATCCCCCTTCGTAGGAGGTGTATCCGGGCTCCGGGTATAAATCGTCACGCAGTGAGTTCTGATAGGTATACTCGGTACAATCGAGTGTCCATTCGCGCAGGTGCTTAACGGACTGTTCCAGTTCACAGTCGTTTCCTGTTGCTGCTCCATAGGTGAAGTTAAACCAGGGAATATGTTCCATCCGTTTGACCTCCCATGTCCTTTCGAGACTACGAAGGAAAAGCGATCTCATTTTGGGATCGGAGGTATAACGGAGCAAGGTATTGTAACTTTCAAAGGCGAGGTTATCGTCCCAGGGGGCAAGGGTTGCAGGGGGGAAGGTATTCTTCTGGCGAATGGTATTTTCACCATAACCCCACCCTATCAGCTGCTGGAATCCCTTGCTGAATTTCTGATCCCCCGTAAGTGAATAGGCAGACTGCATATAAGCAAGTACTTCAAGTCCGTTTACCCCACGGTCGTTGTATCCGTATGGGCGCAGGAGATATTCCGGATTCCAGCGCCCCCAGCGGGTTGGTTTGCCATCCATATCGGGAAAAACATAGCCGCTTTTTAAAATATAGGAGGCTATCCGGTTTAAATGTTCCCTGGCAAGCACTTTTTCCTCACCCTCTGCCACGAGGTCGTAAAAGAGCGACACGGCATAAAAATGGGAAGTCACCTCATCACTCGAGGTATCCCCTTTCCAGAACCATTTGCCATCTTTGGTCGGGTACCATCTTGCCGGCAATCCGCCTGATCCTGAAGTGCTCTTTGGATCCTTATCTCCGGTGGACGACCAGATTGCCCTGGCAAAAAATCCCCTGGCGGGGGTAATCCGTTCAAGCCACAGCAGCGCTTTAAAAGATGCCACTGCCTCCTTCCGGGCGGTCTTATCCCCGGTAACGGCATACTTATAACACATTGCGGCCAGGTATGGCGCCGTATTTCCACCATCGTTATCACTGATTTCCCGGACCCATTCCCCGTTCTTTTTGTAGAGCGTATGAATAAAACCGAGACGTTTGTGTCCCCATTCATTGATATGCCGTTCATAAAAAGCAGCTTTCTTCTGCAGCGTATAAGGCTGATAAGTAATGATTCCCAAGCCCTTGTCTGTGGCTACATAAACCACCCGGTCACTAACTGCAATATCGCTTACCTGATTTCCGGGCAACCAATGATCCGCACCGAAATAATGCCATTCATTATTGACTTTACGGACGGCGCCTCGTGCAGTTCCAATCCAGATATCGTCATCAAATCCCCGGGCCAGACAGGTGGTATTCTCCACAGGAAGTCCATCTTTTCCTTTAAGAACAGTAAGCGCTGCTCCCCGTAAAACACCCAGACCCTTATCGGTACCGATAAATAAACGACTGCCAAGGCTGAGCAGCCCCGTGGTGGTTTTGGATGGAAGTTGTCCCCAGTCTATAAAATCCTGATTAACAACCAATCCGTCGAATAAAATAAGACTTCCGGGCTGAAGCACATAAAGTGTTCCGCTATAAGAGGCAATCCGCTGAATTGGACCTAACCTTACAGGATCGGCATGAAGCTGCGAACCGTCCTCCATAAGCATCGTAATGTCACTCGAATAATAACCACCTTTAGGTTTGAGGGATACAAAATGTCCGTTCTCCAACCGGAAGATCTCCTCCAGGGTAGCTCCATGTAAAACCCCCTGATGCATGCAAAGATCAACATATTCCTGATTGTCAATCTTCTGCCACAGATCACCATGCATCCGGTAAATCCCGTCGGCCGCCAGCGCCCAAAGGTCACCGTTGATGAAGATAAGCCTTTTCACCCCTGCGGGAGAACTCTTTTCCGGAATAAAATTATCTCCGGCAAGCCGGCTGATTTTCCCTTCGATAACCACAAAGCAAAGGGCATTATACACGGCCACATCCTGTACCGGTTTTTCGGAAGGGATCTTCCGGGCAACCTCCTGAAGATAAACATCATCCTTCTGAGGCTTCCACAACTTTGCAGGAGTTCCCGAGCCATTCTGTGCAATCACTGAACCTGCGAGAATACACACCGCAAGAAAAGTACCGGCGAAATAGATCATTTTTTTCATAGCCAATTATTTATCCGTTGAATGATACACCTTTTATAAATTATTTTTGACCCTAACGCTGCTATACCATTATTTTAAGCAAAGACTCCGAAGTAAACCGAAAATATAAGCGTGTTTCAAAACTTAATTGTTTCCAAAATGAATACGAAGAAAACAGGACGAACACAAAGATAAAGGTCAATAATTAAGATCTTTGTGAGCCTGTTGAAAATTCCTTGTGCTCCTGGTGGTTAAATATAATCTAAGTTCTATTTTTTAACACCAAATGAACCGGGATAGGTGCAGGCCAAAACCTTCTTTCCCGCCCCTTCCCGGATCCAGGTATCAAACTCACGACGTCCTTCCTTAAGTACGATTACCCGGCCCCCTGCCAACGGGTCAGCCGGATCCCTCATTTTCTTGGTAACCCGTCCGTAAGCCAGGGCAATGTTGTTGCACAAACCGATGTAATCATTGGTATGATCGTGGCCGACAAACATTCCCATCACATCGCCACATTCGAGCATAGCCGTAAATATCCCTGAATTAAGCTCCGCACACGACACATCCTCATTTTTGCTTCCAAATACGACCGTTTTCTTTGAATTCCAGGCATTGTTGTACTCCGGAACCGGAATATGAAAAAATGCGAGAGCCGGTAATGGAACCTGATTGTTGCGTTGCGTAAATTCCTTGCTTTCATGAATATACCAATTAATCTGAGAGAACCCGAACCATCCATATCCCTCCACATTGGGTTTCAGGGTACTATAGGAATTGGAGTCCATCCCATAAATCAACGCCCTGGGTTTTTTATTTTCACCATAAACCTGCAGAATAAAATTTGAATTTCCGGTAAGGTTCCCCGGATCATTATTCAAACAGTAAGGGAGGCCCGGGAGGAAAGCGGCCAGCTGTTTTCTGGTAAAATTATGCTCCGAATCATGATTCCCAAAAACCATCGCCCATGGAACATGTAAAAAGGCAAAAACCTCACTTAATTTACGATAAGCCTCCTGGGGATCATTTTGAGTCACAACATCTCCTGTCAGGATAACCAGATCAGGTTTTTCAATTTCAACCACCGTTCGGATCGTTTGATAGACTTCCAGATTGGATCCCTTGATCAGATCGATATGGGTATCGGTGAACTGGACAATTTTAAATTGACCGTCACTGCCAAATCTGAGAATATCAGGAGACTTTGCAGATACCTGACAAAGAAGAATAACCGATAAAAAAACAGAGATCAGGATCCTGGTCATTGGTGAGTTTTAGATATTTTTAATAGCCCTGAGCGGTTTGAAACCCTCTCAGGGCTATGTCCGTTATTTATTACTTTTTAATCGTAAATGTGTCAATCAGCTCATTGTCAAAACTCTTACTCGTATAGGTCAACTGGTGATCTTCAATTTTAACATATTGATATAATGTGCCTTGCATGCTCCGCACCGCGGCATAGGGTTCGTCAGTGATTTTGTCATAATCGGTCGGGATCCCGATGGAAATAGCGTACACCGTACCCTCCTTAAATGATTTCACAACCTTTCCCGCTTTCATCGGATTCGAACGCATATAATAATGAAGGTGCCCGCTCATCACCATATCGACATGGTATTTATCGAACAGAGGTCCCCAGGCCTTCTGAATGTTAAAATAGGGCTCTTCCCAGTTGTAAGGGGGAAAATGAAACATGGCAAATTTCCAGGTCGCCTTTGATTTGGCCAGCTGCTCTTCGATCCATGAGCTTTGCATCTCTATCGGAGAGGTGCAGTCGATCATCAGAAACAGCGCATTCTTATATTCGAATGAATAGGTCTGTTCCGGAGGAATACCCTCCGGCCCGTTTTTGGGATAACTGAAGAGTTCCCGGTACATCAGGGCGCCAAGGCCGTAACGAGAATCATGGTTCCCCAGGACCGACATCAGTGGTTTACGCGGGATAATATCTTTTGAATATTCCAGAAGATCATCCCACTGATCACGGTGCAGACCATCGCTGACCAGGTCACCGGCAATTGAATAAAAGGCTGCATCCGGGTGTTCCTTATCCACCTTATTGAAGAGAGCTCCGAATTTCGGTGAAAAATGGGTATCGCCAAACCAGATAAATGCAAACTGATTGTCTTTTGCCGGGGTTGTAAAGGAGTATTGATCAGACCATGTAGCCTGTGGAACTACCTGGTATTCATAGGTTGTACCGGGCTTAAGATTTCTCAGTCCGGCCGTAAACCGGTTAATATAACGGTCGTTCATCAGGACGCGGTCTTCCATTCGATAGCTCGTAGCCTTAACTGAAAACTCCTTGCTATCCCCTTTTTCGCGGAATTTTACCATACCCTCAGTCACGGTAGTATCGGTGCGCCATTGAATATCCATTCCTGTAGATGGATCGGAACTCCAGGTTAACATCACCTGATCGGGTTTTGATGAAGACGGGTAGGACGAATTACGGAAAGCCCCCACGAGGTGACTCTCCACTCCCCTGCCACGAATGGTGGTCAGTAATTTCTGACCTTTTAATTCTGCCGGAACTTCGGTAATTACCAGTTCATCCCAGTCGTGATAAGTAAATGCACCAATATCCATCACCCCCACAAACTGATTCGACGGGGTGAAATTGGTCAACGACAATTGGTCCTTGCTGTTCTGAGGCGCCACAGCAACAAAATAGTGAAGCGTGTAGTTTTCAAATCCGTTAATTCCCAGACCAATAAGACCTGCCGGAAATGATTTCTGCCACACCTCGTACGAAGTTTGTCCATTCTTTACAATCATCGCTGTTTTAACAAATCCCTGCCCGGGAAGCCAGAATGGAACTTTTGTTTGCTGAACACTCCGCATGACCGAAACGACGACCGGTACATTGGCCGTAAACATCCAGTGACGTGTGGAAAGTGTCTGAAGCTCCTCTTTCGAAAAGAGAGACAACGCCTTTGCTTCGTCTATTGCCGACAACTCCTTGGAATTCATATCCCTGTACAACCGGGTAAAGGTCTTGTCCATAATCTCCTTTACCGATTGCTCCCTGATCGGCTGGGTGCATGAGAATAATCCGGCAGCCAGCAGGAGAACCAGTGAAAAGCGGTGAAATTTAATGAATTGGTTGGATTTCATAGTATAAACGTAATGTTTTGCAGTTCCTGATTTTCAATTCAATATTATCATTTCAAACCCAGCCGGGTTTGTATGTCTATAGAAAAAGGACAGAAATAAATAATATCCTGATCCGGCGGACTCGGATATTATTTATTGATCTTATTTTCTATAACTATATGACCTCGCTGAGGGCATTTGATTTTCGCACGGGTAAATATTAATTAACTCACGAATTTTAGATTCTTTACCGTGTGGAATCCTGATTGATTTATCCAATGCCTGTTGTGAAAGTAAATTCATCAGGTTTTATTCTTTAATTCTTAATTTTTTAATTTCCCCTTTTCCGGTGCGCTGATCACGCCGAGATATCTTCCCATCCAGTAGGGGAACAACCAGATGTCGCCGGCACTGTTTTCAGAGCTGCCGTTTCCTTCGGCATCGAGGCCAAACCGGTTGGCATTGTGCCTTTCGATCGGAAGCTCATCGGGAGGGAGCACCTCCTTAATCGTTTGTCTCCTGAAGTTTGGCTCAAGCTTTTCAATATCCTTACGGTGACTGTTTACCACTGTCCAGTTAACCAGGTCCAGCGGATAACGCTGTAAATACCAGACCGCCTCTTTCAGATCAAATTCCCGGGTACCGGTGATAGCGGTAAAGATATTCCAGGCGCCCTCTTTTTCGGGCCTTTCAATCTGCCAGTGATCAAGAATTGCCTCCTTGAATTTTGCTTTCAGGGTGTCGTTAAAGGCATAACGGTACAAGCCCCAATAGCCGATAAAATACATCTCATCATCGGAGTGATTCCAATGGTCATCCGCCAGGGCTTTAACCTCTTCGCTGGATCCTTCGGGAGCGGGACCGATTTCGCGCATAGGTCGCATAAGGTTTTCAAGAAATCCATGGTTTTCCAGCAATTCAAAGGCTGCCTTCTTATACATGTCACGATGGGTAAAATGGTAAGCTGTCTGTAACATGGACATGATATTTGAAGAACAGATCTTCCGGTCCCCGTCATATTTATGGTATTGATTCACATACTCCGGATTCCACCTGCCCCATTGGGTTGGTTTGCCATTCCAGTCGATCATGTAAAGCTTGTTCTTTACGATATGCGCCATCAATGTATCGATCAGCATAATGGCCTGGTTTTTGATTTCGGGGACATCCACAAGTTCTGCAATGGCGCCGAATGCAAAGATATGACCAATTGCTTCGTCACTGCTGGTGGTTGATTTCCAGTCCCATTCCGGATCATCGGCCCTGCGCCATGGTTTTTCCTGAAATTTGTAGCCGCGTCTTTCGAACGAGCGTGACGGGAAACCAGGAATCTTATTAATCGTGTAGAGCCGCTCCATGGCATACATCGTTTCGCGAATATTCTGCAAGGCATCGTCCGATTTGGTTACCGCATAACGGAAAGTTTCCCCGGCCAGATACATCGAAGTCCATAAACCATCATTGTCAGAATCTTCCATGCTTCCCGTAGTGAAATCCCCGTCGGTCATAGACGAAACAGTGGCATTAAACCCTACCCGGATATGGCGCTCGCGAACCTGTTTTTCAAAATACATCGCCTTTTCAAACAAGGTCATCGGCTGGAAACAGATCTTCCCTAATCCTTTGGTAGTTAACACAAGCACCGAATTATCAGGGCCTTTGGCAATCTGAACAACCGTATCGGATGGAATCCACCGCTTTGATGCGAAATAGTCAAACTTGCCATCTTCGCGAAGCATCATCGCACCCTGGGTAGAACCAAACCACAGATGTCCGTTTATTTCATTTACGAAGGTGAGTTCATTTGATGGCATTTTTCGGAATACATCGCCTGTCAGTTTCCGGGTTTTGGTATCGATCCGGTAATACCCGTCAGAGGTACCAACAATCAGCTTATTGCCGGAAATGGCCATACATGTCGGGTTTTTAACTTCCGGAACCTTTACAACCGTTTTCTTTTCGGGAGAGAACACGCTTACCGAACTACTCCCTAAAATCCAGAAAAGGTTATTCTCTGCATCAAAGCGAATATCTTTTACCGTTTCACCGGATAAATTGCCTTCCCACAATTTTTGGGAATCCTTGAGTAAATGGATGCTATTCCCGTCTGAGATCAGGAAGCTGAAATCTTTGCCTCCGGCAAGGATCCTGGCACCCGGTAAAGAATGTCTGGAATACAATTTTCCCGCCCAGGCATTGCTCAGTACCGCTTTGTCATCGATATAGACCAGTTGGTTTTCATAGGTTCCGATGCCGGCGATCTTCTTATCGGAGGTTTGTTTATCCTGCACATCGGCAACCAGGGTGCCGGGGAAAAGAAATTCTCCGGCGCGAAGCCGCAGCAAACCCTTCGAAGAGAAAACCTGAGTATAACCATTTCCGTCAGAGGCCACCTGATTCAGCTGAACACTTTTATCCGCAACCGTATACTTGATGCTGTAATCCTGAACATAGGGGTGATCCTGATGGACAGGAAGATCCTGAGCCGCTAAATCCGTTTTGGCCAATACCGCTGCAGATGCCACAGCCAGAAGGAGCAAATGTCTTTTAAATTTATTCACTATGTCTATTTATATGATTTCTTATTCACTTTTATCTGATTCCTCTTCTTTGAAGAATTCCACCATTCCGTCCGAAAGATGCAAAAACTCTTTTTTGAACCTTTGTTCGCGGACGGTTTTATTCGCGATTTACTAACCCGGGGTGGCGCTCTCTGTGTTCGCTTACCCCGGGCTACCAAAATATCGCCCGTACCGGGCTGAAATCAAGGAATTATAAAAATTGAACCTTCATTCCTTCATTTCCCCTGGACGCTACCAAAATATCGCCCGTACCGGGCTGAAATCAAGGAATTATAAAAATTGAACCTTCATTCCTTCATTTCCCCCTGGATGGCTACCAAAATATCGCCCGTACCGGGCTGAAATCAAGGAATTTAAAAGAATCGAACCTTCATTTTTTCATTCCTTTATTCCTTTAATTTCCCGGGAGCGCTGATTACCCCCAAATACCTACCCATCCAGTAAGGGAGGAGCCAGATATCACCGGCACTCTCTTCCCCGTTCCCGTTTCCCCCTTTCCGGTCCAGGGTAAACATATTTCCGTTATGCCGTGAGACCGGCCGTTCATCTGGCGGGAGAACCTCTTTGGTGGTTTGCTCCCTGAAATTGGGGGCAATCAGTTCAATATCCTTCCGGTGACTGTTCCTGATGCTCCAGTTGATCATATCCAACGGATGCCTTTGAAGCCACCAGGCCGCCTCTTTGAGATCAAATTCATTGCTGACCAGGGCCGTAAAAATATCCCAGGCCCCCTCTTTTTCGGGCCTTTCAATTTGCCAATGGTCGATGATTGCCTCTTTAAACTTCGATTTTAAGGCGTCGTTAAGTGCATAACGATACAAACCCCAGTAACCGATAAAGTACATTTCATCATCGGAGTGGTTCCAGCCATTCGATAAGTTTTTGCTTAATTCATCGGCATCGGCTGGGGCCTCCCCGATTGACTTCATCGGACGCATCAGGTTTTCGAGATACCCGTATTTAAACAACAGCTCAAGGGCTTTTGTTTTAAAGATTTCCTTATGGGTAAAATGATAAGCAGTCTGGAGCATGGAGGTGATGTTCGAAGAACAGATCTTCCGGTCGCCGACCATGATTGGGCGGGCATTCACATATTCCGGATTCCAGCGACCCCAAAGGGTTGGTTTGCCGTCATAATCATAAAGGTACAATCCGTGTTCAACAATATGGGTCATTAATATATCAATCAGGTGGATTGCCCTTGATTTCATGGGTTCCACATTGATCAGTTCAGCCATGGCACCCAAAGCAAAAATGTGTCCGATTGCCTCATCGCTGCTCGTAGTCGATTTCCAGTCCCATTCCGGATCCTTAGCATGCTGCCATCTATCGTGATCGGATAATCTGGACATATCGCCATGCCTTTCGAATGAACGTGCAGGAAATCCAACTGGAGCGCTGTTGATGGTATAAAGTCGCTCCATCGCATCCAGCGATTCGTAACAATTCTGAAGCGCTTCGGCCGATTTGGTAGCGGCATACCTGAAAATTTCAGCTCCCAGATACATGGAGGTCCATAATCCGTCGTTGTCCGAATCCTTCAGGTGACCGGTGGAAAGATTTCCATGTTTCATCCCTTCTGTTGAGGAATTAAATCCGTTCCGGATATGGCGCTCCCTCACCTGCTTTTCAAAATACATTGCCTTCTCCTCAAGGGTCGTCTGTTTAAAGCAGATCTGACCTAACCCTTTATCTGTAAGGATTAAAACCGAATTTTCGGGCCCTTCAGAGATATGTTTCACCTGATCACCGGGTAACCAACGCTCACCATTGTAATAATCATACTTTCCATCAGGGCGTAACATAAAAGCACCAAGGTCAGAGCCAAACCAGACATGCCCGTTGATAGCAGCAACACAGGTGATTTCAGAAACAGGAACTTTCTGATGAATCTCCCCTGTTTGTTTCCCGGTATTGTTATTGATTTCAAGGTAACCGTTCTTTGTTCCGATAAAGGTTTTGGTCCCCTTTTCGGCAATATCAAAGGAGGTAAAATCAGACCCCTCAAAAACTATGTTCATTTTCAAATCCCTGACGGAGAATTTGGCCAGCGAAGTGTTACCCAAAATCCAGAACAAACCGGTTTCAGGACAAAACCGGATATCCAGAACCTCTTCCTTTGGTTGATCTGACCAAAGCACTTTTGAGTCTTTGATACATTTTAATGTTGTACCGTCAGCAACCAGGTATGCCGATTTTGGATCACCATCAAAGATCCTGGCTCCGGCCATCTGATGACGGGAGAAGAGGGTTCCTGCCCAGGCGTTGCTTAATACAGCTACAGGATCAAGGTAGACAAACTGATGATCACTGACCACCATACTGACAATCTTCCGATCAGCCAGCGGACGGTATGCTCCATCAGGTTCGAGGGAACCGGGATAGAGGAATGCTCCGTCGTAGGGTCTCAATAACCCTTCGGAGGATAAGACTTCGATCACCCCGTTCCTGTCGGTAAATGCTTTTTGAAGATGTCCTTCACTCTTTGAATAATACTTTATGCTGTAATTCTGGGTGAACGGAACATCTTTAAATACCGGTCTCCCCGGTTTCGGGGTTTCTGCCATGGCAAAGGATGCCATAAAAAGGGCTAAAACAGCAATAAAAATGGGATTATTTTTCATATTATATTGATTTTAAGAAGGTGTTCAAAAACACCCGGTATCATACTTTCCCGCTCCGGCGGGCTCTCCCCGATCTTATGAACAGTGTGTGATACAATTTATAACGCAAAGAACTGCCGCGTAAATACAAAGGTGAACAGAGTTACTCGATAGTCTGTTTGCCGATTTCTTATATCCGGTTTGCCGCGCTAAACCGTCCAAACCGGATATAAGTAAAAGCGGTACTATACTTCAAGGATTGTGTAATAGCTGAAAAATTGGTTAAATATTCAGAAAAAAGAAACTCCGGAACATCGTTTTTTAATACGAACTTATTGCAGCTCTGATCCTTTGAATTGGCAATCTATGTATCTCTTTGATTATCTAACTTATACACATATCTAATGGTTTATATCTGAAAAACACAAATCGGATGCGCCACTTCATAATTTAAAACTTTTAAAGAAAAAGGGTGCTGTCAATTAAAAATTAACAGCACCCCGCAAATATTTCTATACTAACAATTGATGAAAGATTATTGCATTAACCACATTTTAGACCATGAATCGTCATTACCCGTACTTCCGGTATTGGCTGTTGGTACTAATTTAGCAACTGCTGCTGCTGCATTGGCAGCATTAAAGTTCAACTCGGTAGGGTCATATTTGAAGCGAATAGGGAGTGCAGGTCTGAAATCTGCATTTCCGAAGGTAATAACCGGAAATCCTGTTCTTCTCCAGTCGAACCATGTCTCCTGAGCAGCCAAAAAGCCGGCGATGTACTTCTGTGTCATCGTTTGCTTTAAAGTACCATCATAGGCAACACCCGCCTTTGCAATATAGGTTGAATAAGAACTTCCAACACCCCAGTAGGTCAAAGAGGCCTGAATACCATTCTGATACCATGTTTGCTGAGACCCTACGCTGAAACCCTTTTGGGCAGCTTCCGCCAAAAGAAAACAAACTTCGGAATACGACATTGCTCTTGCAGGCAACAGCGCATTGGCATTTGCTTTAAACATATCGGTCAGGGCAGATACCGATGGATTGGCTCCCCCCTGTAGCGGACTAGGATTAAGATTATAGGTAAAAGGCTCACTGGTTTGAAGTGCCAGCGGAATTCCAACATATTTTGCAGTGTCAATAAGCTGGTATCCGGTTTTAGCCTGAGGAGTAGTTGCTACCCAGGTAGTTGGATCGTAGATAACATATTTGCTTGAAGCCACCTTTGCATTGGTAATATACCTTTTATTTCCAATGGTAACATCAGATCCCTGAGCAGCGTAAAGATCGCTCACAACAATCTGAACCTGTACCGGTTTAAACCAGACGGGAAGACGTGGGTCATTAACGCCAACCAGTAAGTCTCTAAACCCGGCGCAAAGCTGTGCCCTGGTGTAGTTACCCTGCGCTACAGTTCCGTCCCAAGCCTGAGCAGTTGCCCATGAATCGGCAGAAGTAAGCCCTGGATAAGCCATGGCTGCGTCATCCGAAACAGAGGTGAAGATCGGATAGGTCGTTGGATTGCTGATAATGGCTTCAATTCCGGCTTTGGCAACAGCAGGAAGTTTTGTTGAAATACGCATGTAAAAACGCAACGCCAGTGAGTTCGCCAGTTTCTGCCATTTTTTAGGGTCCCCGCTGTAGATTGGGTCCGCAGCAGTATTAATATTGGTGTAGGCGGTTGCAGGCTTGGACAACAGCGTGTTTGCAGTCTTAAGATCTGCAATAATACCGGTAAAGATATCCTGCTGTGCATCGTAAACCGGCGTTGGATTGGCTGCTCCCAAACCGGCCTGGCTGTATGGTGCATCACCCCATAAAGAGGTAATCAAACCAAATTCAAAGCTCTTCATCACCAAAGCTACCCCAAGATGGAAGTCAGATCCGGTTGACTTGGCCCTGTCGCGCAACAGGTAAATATCGCGCATATCACCGTAATTACCAGCCCATGAGCGCTGATCAACCCAGTTGAAATTGTCTAACGAGCTTCCCCAGCCACTCTTCTGAATGTAAGACATGATCCCGGCACAGTCACCCTGGAAATTATCATCCTGATACGGCTTAACAACCTCTGATATAACAGCGGTCATAAGGTAATTAGGATCGACAGTGAGCTGACTGATCTTGTTAGGGTCGATGTTTAAATCGGTAAGGTTTCTGCACGACGCAAAAGTTACCAATATTAAAACCAGAATTAAATTATATATTGTTTTCATATATTTCATGATTTTTAAAATTTCAATATTAGAAACTTACACTCAGTTTGAATCCGATAGGGATTGTCCAAGGTGTTACATTGTCGCGCTCAATACCCTGAGCAAACTGGCCGATACCAACACTGGCGCTTCCAAGACTGTTGTTAAATGCTGTTTCAGGATCAATATTGATCTTGGCTTTTGTCCAAAGGATAATATTGTTACTATAAACAGATACCGTTGCATTTTGAATACCAATCGATTTTAAATTGGGAAGTCTGAATGAGATCGAGATGTCTCTCAGTTTAACAAAATCAGCATCGAATGTAGCTGTCTTGGTAAGACCCCAACCGTAGTAGTCACCGTAGTAGTCAGTAGAAGATGACAAAAACTCCTGACCCAAAACAAATTTACCGCTGTTGTCATACGAACCGTTCACACCAGGCATAAATGCACCGTCATTCAAGGTTATACCACCGTCAGTATAAGGCAGGGTACCCATTGGACCACCAACAACCGGGTAAGCAGTTCCCTTAGGACCAAAAAGGCTGGAATGGGCTTTTAACCATGTTGCTACGTCAGCCCCTTTTGGAGGATGAATAAACGTACTTAAAATACGGGAACCGTGTAAGTCTGATTCATTGTAACGTAAGGTTTGAGAAACAAACTGTCCGCCTTTTCTCCAGTCGATGCTGGCGCTCAATGTCCAACGTTTATAGGTAATGGAGGTTTGGAAACCCATGGTGAAATCAGGATTGAAGTTACCAATGATCGGTGAATTTCTTTTCCCGTTTACTTCGTTGACATTAACTTCCTGGTCAAAACCGTCGCTATCCAAGAGAGGATAACCATAATAAGGTGAACCCTTATCGGTAACACGCAATAAAGTTGCATCAACAATATTTCCGATCTTTTCACCTACCCATGTCTCAGCGCCACCTTTTGCATTGGTCCACAATACAATGTGAGATACACCCGGAGCAAGTGCTTTAAGTACAGTTTTGTTTTTTGAGAAAAGGACGTTCACATCCCATTGTACATCCTTTGTTCTGATTGGAGAACCACTAACGGACAACTCAAGTCCCTGACTTTGAACCAAACCAGCGTTGAACAGCTGAGTGCCATAAGCAGACGATGGAGCGAGCGTATTATTCAATATCTGGTTTTTATTGTCGGCAGTATAAAAAGTTCCTTCAAATTTCAGGCGACTGCTGAACAGGTCTAAATTAGCCCCAACCTCTTTCGAAGTCTTGATCTCAGGTTTCAGGGTAGGATTTAACAGGTTACCCGGAACAGAGAAAGTTGTCTGACCATTCCATGATCCTGGATTCAAACCGGCAAGCAACTGATAAGGGCCGGTATCATTACCAACCTGGGCAATTCCACCCCGTACCTTAGCCAATGAAACGGCAGGACCTAAATCGACCATTTTATTCAACAGCAAACTTAATGAAGCTGATGGATAGAAATAAGAGCGGTTATTGGAAGGCAAAGTACTTGACCAGTCATTTCTGGCGGTAAGGTCAAGATAGGCAAAATCCTTATAACCCAATGAACCCAACGCATAAAGCGAATAAACCGCTTTTTGTGACATCGAAGAGGCAACACGGATATTAGCCTGTGCAGTATTGAACATTGAAAAAATACCAGGTGTAACCAGACCGGAACCACCATTTGCTGTTTGCATTGAGTTATCACCGGTTATGAAATACCTTGAGTTACCCCCGGCAGATGCTGTAATACTGAAATCAGAGACCTTTTTAGTATAGGTAAACAGGAAGTCTGTATTATTCTCTGTTCTGTTTATGTTCTGTAATCCATAAAATCCGTTCTTCTCACCAGTGAAACTCTTGGCAATTTTACCTTCACGGAATTCATGATAAGTATCCAGTGTATAACGGGCAAAGAAACTTAAATCCTTAAGAATCTGATAATCCAGTCTCAATTCACCATAAAAACGGTTTCTTTTAAATGGATTGTTTACTTCATTGGCAACAAAGTAAGGGTTGTTCACATAACTATTTGTATTTCCCATCTGCCATGGACTATTCTGCATCACATCTTTTTGTCCTGGCTTCCAGTAATTCTTCAGAAGGTTTCCGTCGATCGAAGAGTTGATCTCGTAAATAGCCTGCATTGGATTGGTTCCATTACCAATTGAAGGGCGATTCTTCGCATTTGAATAGGCATAGTTAATAACCGCACTCAATTTAAGTTTCTCATTCAGCTTGATCGATGAATTTAAAGAGATCGTTTTACGGTGTAAGTCAGAGTTGGGAAGAAGACCTGCATTTTCCATGTCATTGAAAGACAACCTGTAATTGGATCTGTCGTTAGCATCAGCAATTTCAACATTATTGGTAGAGGTGAAACCGGTCTGGAAGAAATTCTTAAAGTTATTCGGGTGAGAGATCAATGGAGTAGCAACCATTTTACCGGCTCCATCAACAGGGTAAGGCCACTGGTAAGCCAATGTTCCTTTATCCAACTGTGGACCAACCCAACCCGATTGTGTAGGATTAATATCAATATGATCCAATCCGTTTGCAGGCCTGTTGGTGTCCGTATATGGTCTGTTACCATAGGCAAAACCGTTGTACAGGTAATCAAGGTATTTATAAGGAGAATCAATTACGGTATTTGAAGTAACAGTAACTCCTAAACCTTTCCTGGAACCCTTGCCCGATTTTGTTGTAATCAGCACAACACCGTTACCGGCGCGTGAACCATAAAGAGCAGCGGCGCTTGGCCCTTTCAGAATAGAGATCGACTCAATGTCATCGGCATTCACGTCCGAAATGGCGCTACCGTAGTCAACCGTGTTTTGATTTCCAAGTGAAGACATATTGCTCAATGAGTTATTCAACGGAACACCGTCGACAACATAAAGAGGCTGATTATCACTGGTCAGAGAAGATGCACCGCGGATAACAACACTCACGGATGAACCCTCACCACCAGTCGCGCTAATCTGTACCCCGGAAACTTTTCCGGCCAGAGAGCTCAGCATGTTGGTTTGAGAAACTTTCTGCACCTCATCGCCCTTAACTTCAGCGACTGCATAACCCAGCGATTTCTTCTCCCTGGATATACCCAATGCAGTCACAACCACCTCTTCCATACCAATCGTAGCGGAAGCGAGTGAAACATTAATGGTCGATTTACCATTCACCTGAATTTGCTGGTTGGTCATCCCCACAAAAGAGACCACCAGGGTAGAATTGGCACTCGGTACAGATATGGAGTATTTACCATCTGCGTCGGTAACCACACCATTGGTCGTCCCTTTGACCACGATAGTTGCCCCGGGGAGTAATTCTCCCGAGGAACTCTTAACAATACCACTCACTTTAACCTGGGCAAATATGTTGCTTGTGAAAAGCACACACATCCCTAGCAGGAGCATTTGAAAGATTTTTCTTTTCATAGTTACTTAATTAATTTATTAATAAAAACACACCATAAAAACAAGGTTCTAATCAGAAATTTGTTTTTGAGTACCTTCTAACGCAAAGATTTCAAAAAAAAAAGAAACTATTCTTGTAGAATTTTACTCATTTTACATCAAATATTAACATTCCTCATGGTATTTTAACATTTAAAAATAAGCTAAACCGATTTAACCTGATATTTATGTTAAGATTTAATTACAAATCTGTTAAAAAATAAATAATTTAAATCAGATGAATTAAACCTGCACTATTGAGAATAAATATCCTGATTTGCAGATGGCTGGTTTAGTCTAAGGAAATTAATTCCAATTTTATCTGACTTATCAGACTAATTTAGAACATGATCCGGAAAACAAAAGATGAACTATTGCATATTTCAACATGCGCCACTATTCTGTGCCAGATTTATTTCTTTTACTATAAAAGGTTAAAACGATAGTTAGCACCGTCAAACACGCTTTAAACTTACGAATGACGATTTTAGCAAAGATAAAGAATAAAACAAGATTTCAAAGAGTAATTATCATTGGCTTACCATTAATTTTATAGTTCCACGGTAGCTTTTGAAAATCCAATAAAATCCTTTAGCCTCCCCCTATTGCGTTCCATTGTGCTTGGTGTGGTGAAAGAATAACCACACCAGGCACAGTACTCTTCCTGAAGAATACCAAAAACATAACAGAACCTGTTTAATTTTTATTTTCAGGTTCCGTTAGGAACACAAGGTCGGCAGAAAGCAAATATTTCCCCAGCCAACTAATTGACCCCTTACCCCATCGGGTGGAAGATCCACAGGACACCAATGGCGATGGCAAGAAGGGCGCCAGTCAGGGAGAACCATTTCAGAAACAGCTGATTATCTTTCAGTTCCGACCGATGCGCCACAATTCCAAGGATAAATGCAAATAAAATCATCGTCAGTATGGTTCCCGTTGCAAAGGCAATAATATAGATCACAGATGCCAACAGTGTTGGCAGCGCCAGCGAAGGGAGAAGTGCAAACAGATGACTGAATCCCGCAAATCCGTGAACAGTTCCGATCAGAAAGGCAGAAAATGCATTTTGCCTGACCTTGCCGGTATGCACATGCCCGTGCCCGAAATCGGGAACCCGATCGTGATGATGAACGTGATGGGTATCATGAGGATGCTGGTGCGCTTTAGCCTCATGATAGTCATGGTCGTCCCCCGATCCATGTTCATGTTCGTGAGAATGGTGTTGACCATGGGGCTCATGATGCGGGTGATCATGGACAGAATCGCTGTGGGAATGAACGTGGTGAGAGGTATGATCAGGTAAATGGTCGTGCGGAGGATCGTGATGCAGATGATCAATGGGGTGTTCAAAAACCAAAGGGACAGGATGGGTGTGTTTGTGAATATGGGGATATAAAAACGGGCGGGTATGAAAATGGGCATGAGGCTTGTACCCATGGGTATGACGCCGGTAAAGGCGCATCAAAGCCCAGCTTCCAATACCTATCAGCAAAAACCCAATCACTGTATCGCTGTGTTTGGAAATCGCCTCAACGGGCAAAAACTCCCTAAATACCAGAAATAAGGCTCCGATCAACAACATCCCGACAGTATGCCCGAAACCCCATGAAAAACCAATCATCCACGACTTCTTCCGGCTGTCGATAGCCAAAGGGGTAACAGCAGCAAGATGATCAGGACCCGTTGCCACATGAGCCACACTCGCAATAAATCCGGTCAGGAAGGTTAACATATCATTCGATTTTGGGGGTAAATATAAAAACAAATATATTTACATTTACGTAAGCTATTAAGAAAGATACCTTGAGAACTAAATCTATCCAAATAACAGTTACCGGTCTGGTGCAGGGGGTTGGTTTCCGGCCTTTTGTTTTCCGTATTGCCACCCGGTTTGGACTGACCGGTTGGGTGCAAAACACAAATGAGAACGTAAAAGTTACAATCACTGGAGTACCCGTAAATATTCAAAGTTTTCTGATTTCACTCAAGCAGGAGGCTCCCCCCGCAGCAATGATTGATGAAATTTCTGTTTTGGAAATTTCATCAATTTCATTTCCCTCTTTCACAATCAAAGACAGCCACGACATATCGAGCCAGATCACAGAAATCAGTCCCGATATTGCCGTGTGTGAAGAATGCATGTGTGACATCGACCAACCGGGCCACCGCTACGACTATCCTTTCGTGAATTGCACCAACTGCGGACCCCGTTTCACAATTATCGAAGATCTGCCTTACGACAGAGCTAAAACCACGATGAAAACCTTTGTCATGTGTCGCTCTTGCCGGAAAGAATATGAGTCAGTCACAGACAGGCGGTTTCATGCACAGCCAACTGCATGCATCACTTGCGGCCCTAATTATGAGCTATTCACAGGAGATAAAAGAATAAGCCAGGAGATCGGAATCATCGTGAATCATGTTTCAGCCTGTATTGATAATGGGGGGATCGTGCTGGTCAAAGGGCTTGGAGGAATGCATCTGGCCTGTGATGCTTTCAATGAAACAGCGGTGAAACGACTCCGGGAGATTAAAAACAGGGAGGGGAAACCATTTGCCGTGATGTTCAGAGATAGGGAAAGCGTCAAGCGCTATGCCCGCTTAAATCAGGATGAAGAAAAGTCAATCACTTCCTGGCAAAGACCCATAGTATTACTTGGACAAAAAACTGAACCGGGTTCTCTAATGAACAGTGAATTGAATTCCGGATTAGCCTTACTCGGGGTAATGCTTCCTTATATGCCTTTTCACTATTTGTTATTCCGCAAGGTGAAAACTCCGGCTATTGTGCTGACGAGTGGCAATTTTAGCAGCGAACCTATTCTGATTGATAATCAGTTGGCTCTTGATCAGTTTTCACCTTTTGTCGATGCAATTGTTCTTCATAACCGCGCTATTTATAACCGCACCGATGATTCCGTTGTGCGGATAATGGGTGGTCAGGAAAGGATACTGCGCCGGTCACGCGGTTATGTTCCCGCCCCGGTGCGTACAGCGCTCAACACAGAAGGGATTGTTGCCTTTGGTGCTGAACTGACCAATTGTTTTTGCGTTGGTAAGGGACAAAAGGCTTTTCTTAGTCAGCATATTGGTGATTTACAGGGACTGGAAACCACCTTGTTTTATGAACAGACCATCGCTCAGTTCATACGTCTGTTCCGGGTGTCACCTGCATTGCTGGCGGTCGACATGCATCCGGCATATATTTCGACCCGCATAGGTTCGGATTACGCCGAATTACCGGTCGTCAGGGTGCAACACCATCATGCCCATATTGCATCATGCATGGCAGAACACCATTTGGATGAAAAAGTGATCGGTATTGCCCTCGACGGGACCGGTTACGGCACCGATGGTCACAGCTGGGGAGCCGAGTTTATGATTTGTGATTTAAATGATTTTGAAAGAGTCACCCATTTTGAATATATTCCCCAACCGGGTGGCGATCTGGCGACAGAAGAACCATGGCGGATGGCTGTCTCCTATCTATACAATGTTTTTGACAGAGAGTTCCTTTACCTTGGTTTACCTTTTCTCAGAAATATTGATCCGGAAAGAGTCCATCTGGTTCTGAAAATGATCGATAAAAACATCAATTCGCCCTTAACCTCCAGTGCGGGCAGGCTCTTCGATTGCGTTGCCTCCTTGCTTGATCTGGTGCAGGTTTCATCATTCCAGGCCGAAGGGCCAATGCGACTGGAATCGTTAGTGCTGCATGATTGTACAGAAAGCTATCCTTTTCAAAACCTTGAAACAATTTGCTTCGGCCAAACCATCCGTAATATTGTTGAAGATATTAAATGCGGTATTGATAAGGATACCATCGCCACAAAATTTCATAATACAATAATTTCGGTTATCTTTGAGTTTGCCAATTCAATCAGACTAAAACAAGGGATCAATAAAATTGCACTTTCAGGTGGTGTCTTTCAAAACAAATATTTGCTCGAAGGTGCCCTGGAAATCCTGCAGAAAAATAATTTTGAAGTTTATTCACATTCAAAAGTACCGGCTAACGACGGCGGAATTGCGCTCGGTCAATTAGCGGTAGCATCTAAAAGGAGGGAATTAAAATGTGTCTAGCCATACCTGCAAAAGTTATACAAGTTAACGGTACCAGCGCCCTGGTCGCTATCGAAGACGTGGAATATCAGGCAAGCCTTCTACTCCTCGACGATGTGAATCCCGGTGATTACATCATGCTTCATGCCGGTTTTGCCATTGAAAAAGTAGATGTTGCAGTGGCGGAGGAGACCTTGCGGCTGCTTAATCAGCTGGAACAGTTTAGGCTGTTAGACGGATAGGCTGTTAGGCTGGAGGCGAATAAAAAGGCTGATAGGCTGTAGGCTGATAGGCTGGAGGCGAATAAAAAGGCTGATAGGCTGTAGGCGAATAAAAAGGCTGATAGGCTGTAGGCGAATAAAAAAGCTTTTAGGCTATAGACTATTAGGCTGAAGAAAGGGTAGGTATTAAGGTTTTAGACTTTTAGACCATAGAAAATGAGAGATCACACCAAATTGAGGGCTTTTGTACTTGCAGATGAACTGGTTCTTTTAATTTATAAAATATCCATAAGTTTTCCTAAAGAGGAAATGTATGGCCTGACATCACAAATCAGACGCGCTGCGGTTTCTGTTCCCTCGAATATCGTTGAGGGTTCTGCCCGTGAGAGTGAGATGGAATATCTTAGGTTTCTTGAGATTGCCTATGGCTCACTTAAGGAATCTCATTATCAATTTACAATAGCTGCCAGATTAGGTTATGTCAATGTTGGTCTCATTGTTGAATGTGAGCAAAAGTTTACCGAAACCGAAAAAGTCCTGTCAGCTTTAATGCGTTCCTTACGAAATCACTAAATGCCTAATAGTCTAACAGCCTACAGCCTAACAGCCTACAGCCTAATAGTCTAACAGCCTAATAGTCTAACAGCCTAATAGTCTAACAGCCTACAGCCTAATCGTCTAACAGCCTACAGCCTAATCGTCTAACAGCCTAATAGCCTAATTATATGAAATACGTCGATGAATACCGCAAAAAGGAGCTGATTCTCTCCGTTTCTGAAAAACTGAAGTCGGTCTCAAAGAAAGAGATTGTCCTGATGGAGGTGTGTGGCGGACATACCATGGCCATTCACCGGTTTGGACTCCATTCGCTGCTCCCTCCCACTATCCGGCTGATCTCTGGTCCCGGATGCCCGGTCTGTGTTTCAAGCCAGCATTTTATTGATCTGGCAATGGCATACAGTAAGATACCAGGTGTAATCATTACCACATACGGCGACTTGATCCGCGTTCCGGGCTCAGCTACCTCGCTCGAAAAAGAGCGGGCAAACGGCAGTGATGTGCGCATTGTTTACTCAGTGCTTGAGTCTCTTGAGATTGCAAAAAGCAATCCTGAAAAAAATGTCATCTTCCTGGGAATAGGTTTTGAAACCACCGCCCCGCTGACTGCTGCGGCAATCCTTCAGGCAAAAGAGGAAAAAATTACCAATTTCTTCGTTTTAAGTGCCCATAAGGTGATGCCTCCGGTAATGAAGGCGTTGGTTGATGAGGGGGTGAAAATAGACGGGTTCATAGCTCCGGGTCATGTCACTGCCATTACAGGTACTGCAATTTACAATGACCTTGCCACTGTTTGCGGATTAGGGGTGGTCGTGTCAGGCTTTGAACCTGTTGATATGATGCAGGCTATCCTGATGCTGACTGTTCAGATTGAATCGGGAACCCCGGTGGTGGAGGTTCAGTACCAACGGGTGGTTCAAGGCGAAGGGAATAAAGTGGCACAGCATGTTTTAACTAAAGTTTTTGAACTTCGTGATGACAGCTGGAGAGGCCTCGGGATGATTCCGAAAAGCGGGTTGAAGATCCGGGAAGAATTATCCTCTTTCGACGCCGAAAAGAAATTTAGCGTTGAAGTGCCGGCCTCAACCGAGCCAAAAGGTTGTATCTGCGGACAGATTCTGCGGGGCTTGAAAACTCCAGTCGATTGTCCTCTTTTTGCGAAGAAATGCAACCCGTCTGATCCCGTAGGCGCCTGCATGGTTTCGGGCGAAGGGACATGTGCCACCTATTATAAATATCGTTCATGACACATAAACAAGATAAAATAATGCTCAGCCACGGCAGCGGTGGAAGGATGATGCACCAGCTGATTGAAGATATGTTCGTGAAGCATTTCAGAAATAAGATTCTGGATGAACAAACCGATTCGGCCATTCTCTCCATTGGTGCTGCAGAAATTGCTTTCACGACCGACTCTTTCGTGATTGATCCGCTGTTTTTCCCCGGAGGGAATATTGGGAAATTGGCAGTTTGCGGAACCGTGAACGACCTTGCCGTTTCAGGTGCGGAACCACTTTATCTGAGCGTTTCATTTATTCTGGAAGAGGGCTTTCCAATGGCGGAGCTGGAAACTATTGTGGAATCATTGGCGGCAGAAGCCAAAAAAGCAGGAGTGCTCATCGTGACCGGAGATACCAAGGTGGTAAATAAAGGGAAATGCGATAAGCTGTTTATCAATACTGCAGGGATAGGGCGTGTGAAAGAGGGAAACCGACACATCAGCAAGGCATTGAATATCAAATCCGGGGATGTCATCATCATCAATGGCACCATTGGCGATCATGGCATGGCGGTGATGAATGCCCGCGAATCCTTTAATTTCAAAGCCTCCGTAGAATCCGACTGTGCCTGTCTGAATCATATGATCCGTGAAGTGCTGGATAAGGTCCCGGTTAAGTTTATGCGCGACCCTACCAGGGGCGGAGTGGCCACACTTCTGAATGAATTGGTTGGAAAGATCGGATTGGGCATCGAAATTGATGAATCGGCATTACCTTTGAACAAAGGGGTGAAGGCGATGTGTGAAGTGCTTGGATTCGATCCGCTCCATATTGCCAATGAAGGGAAAGTCGTCATTGTAACCGGTGAACAGGAGGGTCATAGAATCCTTGAGATATTGAAAAATAACGAATTGGGGTTGCAAAGTGCCATTATTGGCCGCATTGTCAGTAATCATCCGGGCAAGGTGGTCCTTAAAAACGAAACAGGTGGCCGCAGGATCATCGATTCATTATCCGGAGACCAGCTGCCACGAATCTGCTAAAACGGATTATATGCATGAATTTTCCATGGCCTTAGAGGTGATTAACCTGGTTCAGCGCGAAGCTGCAAAGAGCAAGGCTAATTCCATTCAGGAGATCACGATTGAAGTTGGAGACCTAAGCGGGGTTGATGCAGATGCGTTTGAGTCGGCGTTGGGCTTATTGACTAAGGATTCAATCCTTGATCAGGCACATGTCAGTCTGATCAGGACTCCAGGCATTGGAAGATGTAATTCCTGCAATGACGAATTTGAGATGAATCACCGGATGGCCACCTGTCCGAAATGCCATTGTTTTCCGTCCGAAATAAGGGGAGGGGAAGAATTCAGGGTGGTATCGCTGGAAGTGGAGTAATTAAAAGAGCTCAATTACAAATGCAAAAATCCTTATGAATCAGAATTATAGTTCCTTCATCCATTCTCTTAAAATGCTTAACCCTTATATGTCTTCCAATTCAATGACGATGTATTTAAATGGGAATGAAATTACGAAACAAATAATTGGAAATTCACAACTCCTAAATTGAATTAATATGTGCGAAACATGTGGTTGCAGCGAATCAGGTGAATTCAGAATCCATGATCTCCATCATGATCACCTTCCGGAACATGAACATCATCATCACGATCACGACCATCATGGCGATCACGGTCATCATCAGGAACACAGTCACGATCATGAACATTCACATACCCATGAACACGATGGGGTGAGCCACTCCCATTCGCCTGATCATCCGAACCAGAAAGTGATTAATCTGAATATGGATATTCTTTCAGAGAACAACAAACTGGCCCAACTCAACCGGAGGTTCTTTGAAGGGAGAAAAGTTTTGTGTCTGAATTTAGTCAGTTCTCCGGGTTCCGGCAAGACAACCATTCTCGAGAAAACGATTAAAGCACTTATCCCGACCAGAAAAATTGCGGTTATTGAAGGGGATCAGCAGACACTGCTCGATGCCGAGCGGATCGAAAAGTCGGGCGCGCCTGCCATTCAGATCAATACCGGATCGGGCTGTCACCTCGATGCGCGAATGGTGGAGCTTGCCATAGAAAAGCTGGAGATCGAATATGGATCTGTGCTTTTTATCGAAAATGTGGGAAACCTGGTTTGTCCGGCCCTGTTCGATCTGGGGGAATTCAAACGGGTGGTGGTGATCAGTGTTACCGAAGGGGAAGACAAGCCGCTGAAATATCCGTATATGTTTCAGTCGTCACATCTGTGTCTGATCAACAAATCGGATCTCCTCCCCTATGTCGATTTCGATACTGAAAAAACAATCAGCTATGCCCGTTCCCTGAATCCTGACCTGGAGTTTATCCTCTTATCCGCCCGATCCGGCGAAGGGATGGAGCTCTGGTACGAGTGGCTTGCGAAGCAACAATAAGGCTCTAGACTAAATAAAACACAGGCTTTGGTAAGGGTCGGGCAGTGTTCGCAGAGCATAGCCGAAAAAATATCGCAATGACAGGATAAATGCATATACTGCTTTGCTCCAATTAAATATTCTTTGCACGTTCCGCCAGGAACCACAGGTCGGTAAAAGGAAGCAGACAGGTCTGTTGTCCGGTACGGGACAATACATGGATCGTAAATTCATTCATTCTGCCGACAGATTTTCCCTGCGCGAAATTTTATACAAATTGGCAGAATGTAAAAATGACACCCATTTTAAAAACAATCCAACTATTGCATTAATAGTTCCGCCTGGCACCGGCATTAAAAAATATGATTAATTCCGGAGCGAAACCGGTTCGTTGAGCAAAGCCGAAACGAGCTCCTTCACCACTCTTGCCGCCTCGGGTATCGCCTTTTCCAGTTCAGGGGTCAGCTCCATTCCCATATCCTGGAAGTCTTTGACAGAGATAGCCACCAGGTGAATCTCAGGCATATTCCCCAATAAAAAAGCAGCATCAAGCAAATCTTTCAACCCCACCTCGTGGGCGCTCAGTTGTTTCGGGAAATCCTTTGCATACCTGGGTGTTAAAACCCGGATATGACCTGCCGGAAAATCATCGAGGGAGGCATCAAGGAGAATCACCTTTTTGTACGACTGTATAAATCCCAATAAATGAAATCCGCCGGTCCCGCCATCCATGAGATCCGCACCGGTAAACCCCTCCTTTTCGAGCTGTGAAACTACATGAATTCCAACCCCTTCATCGTTCATCAGAATATTCCCGATTCCAAGAACGAGGATACTATTTTGTTGTGTTGTCAAAATATTCTCTGTTAAATGAAAATCTCATTTATTAAAGTGAGCGGGTGACTGTTCAGGACCTGAAGAGTCACCCGCTCACTATAAATCTAAAGTCACCCGCTCACTATAGTTGCCAGCGAAATAAACTAATTTAGCTTTTCTTATTTTCACCCGCCTCCGCCTCATGCCGCTCCACAACATCTTCCTCGATGAATTTCCATCCGCCGATCATTGAAGAGGTCACTCCGCGCCTTTCGATGTAGTCATGATAGAAAACCAGGTAAACATGGACAATTGCAAAGATGATAAAACCCCACATCAGGATATGATGCAGTTGTCTGACACCCATATCTCCCCCTAAAACCGGAACAATCCAGGCAAACATCTTTGGCAGGAGGGACTTGCTCATCGCCGAATACATCCCGAACCCGGTAAGACATTGCAGCAGAAAGATGATAAAGGTGACAAAATAGATCAGGCTGGCAAGGGCATTATGCCCGATCGAATCGATCTTCTTATGTGTAACCTGCAATATATCAACCTTAATCACGTCATATATCTCCTGCCACTGACTCTTTTTCAACGGGATAAAATTCGTCCATCGCGCGAATTCATTTCCGGCAAAACCCCAGTATGTCCGAAATATAAAATTGAAGAAGAAGAGAAATGCCGCAATAAAATGGACAAACCGCACCGTCCCGAACCAGTAGTTGAAGTAAGCCTCAGTGCCATTCATAAAGGCGGGTGGATTACCTATGATAAACCCGGTAATACATAGTGCGATAACACACAACATATTTAACCAGTGATACATCCGGACAGGCAATTCCCATACATAGACCTCCCGCATGGGTATGGTTCTGCTTCTCATGGCTTAATAGGTTTTAAGGTCATGCAACGTTGTTCCGTTTTCATCGTATACATGCACTGCGCACGCCAGACAAGGGTCGAAGGAGTGGATGGTACGAAGAACTTCAAGAGGCACTTTGGGATCAGCAACGGGAGTTCCGATCAGGGACTCCTCAAAGGCAGATCGTTTGCCCTGCAAATCACGCGGCGAAGCGTTCCATGTTGTGGGAACAACGAGCTGATAATTTTTGATTTTCTTATCTTCAATCACCAGGAAGTGGGATAAGGCGCCACGTGGAGCCTCGGTTAACCCGATGCCTCTGGCCTCCTTTGGCCAGGACGAAGGTTCCCATCTCACATTATTCATCGTTCGTGAATCGCCATTTTTAATATTCGCCAAAAGCTGCTGATACGATTCCATGGCCCACCCACAGGTAAGTTTGGTTTCCAGACCACGGGCAGCCGTCCTTCCAAGGGTTGAGAATAATGCAGCAACCGGAACATCCAGCGCTTTAAGGGTGCTTTCAATCACCTCTTTAAAGTCGGCGCGTCCCGAAGCATATCCCACAAGCATCCTGGATAGCGGACCAACCTCCATTGGGTTTCCCTTCCATCTCGGAGTCTTTACCCAACTGTATTTCTGTGAAAAGTCAAGATGCTCATATGGAGGTTTGGGACCCGTGTAATTGAGATTCGTCTCCCCGTCCCAGGGATGTAATCCGACTTTATCCCCCTTGGAATAATCGTACCATGAATTATTTACATATTCCAGGATCTGCTGAGGATCGTCCGCCTTAATCTCATGGATATGGCTCAGATCGCGGTTCAGGATAGCCCCTCTTGGCATCTTGAAACTTTCGGGATTATTGTAACCATTCATCGGAAAATCTCCAAATGAGAGGTAATTGGTCAACCCGCCGCCGATGGCTCCCCACTCATTTTTATAAAAAGAGGCAATAGCCAGCAGATCGGGAATATAAACCTGATCAACAAAAGTCTTGGCATCTTCGAACAATTTTCCAACCATGGCGAGCCGTTCGGCATTCACCGCATTGGCTTCCTCAATATTAATCGAGCAGGGAACTCCTCCGACCAGGTAATTGGGATGAGGATTCTTACCTCCAAAGATGGTATGAACTTTCACGATCTCCTTTTGCCATTCGAGCGCCTCCAGATAATGGGCAACAGCAATCAGATTTACTTCAGGCGGAAGTTTATAGGCAGAATGACCCCAGTAGCCATTGGCAAAAATACCCAGCTGCCCGCTCTCCACAAAATTTTTAAACTTCTTTTGGATATCGGTAAAATAACCTACCGAACTTTTGGGCCACGGCGAAATACTTTGGGCGATCCGGGAGGCTTCGGCAGGATTCGCTTTTAATGCTGAAACCACATCAACCCAGTCGAGCGCATGAAGCACATAGAAATGGACCACATGGTCATGGATATACAGGGCCTGAGCCATTAAGTTACGGATCAGTTCAGCATTGGGTGGAACTGCAATACCCAGTGCATTTTCAACGGTCCTGACCGATGTCAGGGAGTGGGTGGAGGTACAAACACCACAAACACGCCCCACAAAAGCCCAGGCATCGCGTGGATCACGACCTTTCAATATGGTTTCAATGCCACGTACCATAGTCCCGGCACTAAAGGCATCGGTGATTTTTCCATTATTCACTTCAATTTCAACCCGCAAGTGACCTTCTATCCGGGTAATGGGATCAATAACGATTCTTTCAGACATGGCTATTATACTTTAGGATTTTCTAATTCGGAACTTTTTTCCGGAACGTTGGATAGTTCACGGTGTTTGCGGATATTGGTCACGATAGCATGCCCGGCAACGCCGACGGCTGTTGCTACACCTAAACCGAGACCAACTTTATCAGCCGTAGTTTCAATTCCAAATCCCGCAACGCTAGGCAGATGCTGATAGAATGGACCATTATCCCAGAATCCCTCTTCAGAGCACCCGATGCACGGATGACCTGACTGAATAGGATAGCTAATTCCATCATTCCACTTTATAATACCACATGAGTTATAGGTAACCGGCCCTTTACATCCCATTTTATAGAGGCAATAGCCCCGTTTTGCCCCCTCATCATCGAACGACTCCACAAACAATCCTGCATCGAAGTTGGCACGGCGGTAACAGGTGTCATGAACCCTGCGGGAATAAAATGCCTTGGGCCTTCCAAGCTCATCGAGCTGCGGAATCCGCCCAAATGTCAATAAATGAACAACAACGCCGGCCATAACATCGGCAATTGGAGGACACCCCTGAACATTGATAACAGGTTTGCCGCTAATCACCTTATGAACCGGTTTTGCACCCGTTGGATTAGGCTTAGCCGCCTGAACGCATCCGGCAGAAGCGCAGTTTCCCCAGGCAACTACAGCCATTGCATTCCTGGCTGCTTCCTGTAAAATCTGTAAGGCGCTCCGGCCTCCGATGCAGCAATATGCTTCATTTTCAGTAGGAATAGAACCTTCAACCATCACAACATATTCGCCGGGATGTTTGGCCATCACCGCCTTATAAGCCTCTTCAGCCTGAAAGCCCGAAGCCGCCATAAGCGTCTCCTGATAGTCTAATGAAATCTTATCCAAAACAATGGTTGCAACAATAGGATGTGAAGCCCTGATAAATGATTCGCTGCAGCAGGTACACTCCTGAAAATGAAACCAGATTACTGGGAGGCGGGGTTTAGTATCAAGCGCGTGGACGATCTGGCCTACGCCACTCGATTCCAGCCCCAGAAAAGCAGCCATGGTGGTGCAAAACTTGAGAAAATCTCTTCGGGATGTTCCTTCCCCCCGGACTTCCTCATAAAATGAGCGTTGTTTGTGTTCCATAAAGAGGTCGATTTTAATTAGTTCACTGATTGTAAATGTAAAAAGATATTTTCCTGTTTTTTCAGAAAAATTATCAATTAATAATAATAAATATTCTTTCTAAATAAGTGAATATTAAAATACTAAGTGCTCTTTTTATACGAAATCAATGATTATGTAAGCGTTGCCGGAACATTGCATCAGAGGAACCTCAAAAACCTTAAGAAATTAAAAATCAGAATAATCGGGATGAAAATTCAAACCCAGGAAAAAAAAGGGGAAAACGGCTCATCTCTGGGAGTTGAAATGAATTTTATTAATGGTCAATAAAGATAAGTAATAAGAACAATATAACGCCGTAGTTATTAGTTTCGGCTATTAACCTCCCCCCTCCCTGTCCTCCTTTTCCCTCCAAAGGAGGGGAAAAGAGGTCAGGGAGGGGATTAAAAGGCAGGCATTGTTCAGAATACATAAGATCCAGAGGGGTCAAAAAGCAGTAAATCAGTATTTTTTACCGTGTATTATATCTTTCTGATTACTCATGACCTTTTTCTAACTCCGAAGGAATTTTTACTTAAAAAAAATCACATTTGCTGCACGCGACAAAACAAAGTTTACAGATTCATATCCCTGCCAACAGATTTTCCCTGTCGGAATCTTATACGGTTGCTGATTGTTTTGGATAATTTTACATATAAATACTATAATAACCCTGACTGTAACTATCCGTTTTAATAATCAGTCGGCTCCGTTTTTCATCATAGGTGTAATTTACCGAATCGATCAGCGCCCCATTATCCAGCACCACCTTTTTGGGCCTTTCATTCAGATGGACATTTAAAATATGAGGCTTATGCAAATTGTTTAGAGAGATCCGGACCTCCCCGGGAATCTCCTCTACCTTCACTGTTGTGCTTCCGCTTTTGTCGGGATGATAAACGGTAAATTCATTTTTCCCATGTGGATAGATGAGCAGGGTCAGGTAACCGGAAGAGTTTTTGTCTCCGATTCGGGTATAGTCCCTTTTGATTTCCAATGGAATGATAGCCCCTTCGCGGACATATACGGGGTATTCATCCAAAGGAAAACTCCGTTCAAAGGCAATCGGCCCTTTGATAACCGCTTTATCATCAAAGAAATACCTCCATTGGCCCTCAGGAAGCGTGATTTTATTTTTCAAATCATCCTTGTAAATCGGAGCCACCAGAAAATGATCGCCAAACAGATAATGGTACTTTCCGTCAACAGGCCGCTGAAGATGTGTTCCTCCCTGGTGCGCCTTCACCACATAGGTATACATATATGGTACCAGTTCGGTGTGAAGCCATGAGAATTTCCGGATTATCTCCAGTTCCTGGGGTGTCCTTTTCCACAATGCCCTTTCTCCATGCCCTCCATTAAGAAATAATCCGCAGAAAGTCGAAAGCTGTGTCCAGCGAATATAAAGACGTGGAGGAATGATCTTACCCGAAAAGCCGGCGACATCCGAGCCTATAATATTGTACCCGACCCTGGCACTTGCCAGAATATTCTGAAGTGCCAATTCAATACCGTCAATTCCATCCATTGCAATATCGTGATTTTGCCGGTCCTCCTCAGTTATTTTACCGGTCGATTCCCAGCTATGTTTCTGATCACCCACCCAATTTACCGGAGAAGCATCAACAGGGGCAAACCCCTCGGGATGAAACCACCGGTCGATACCGCGTGACATGGTGGCAAACTCCGGATTTTGGGTTAGACCGTAAAAATATTCATCACGGTAGTAATGATCCATATAAGTCCGCGCCGTCATTAATCCCGAATGAGTCATTTTATAGAAAAGGGGAATTGGACCTATCTTGGTATAAAACATGGTTGCCGTACCATCAAGCTTCCACCCGTCAATGCCATAATCGAAAACAGTTTGTTGCAATCCGCGCCACCATTTGACCGCATCGGGATTAGTGTAATCGATAAAGCCCCCTCTTCCCTTCCACCATTTGATCAGGTCGCCATCTCCGGCCAGGTACCCTTTCTTTCTCGCATCGTTGTACCACGGTTCCGAATTTTTAAAATGGGTATCCTGACTCTGGCTGTTTACCATGGTTGTCATCCACATCACGATCCGGTAACCGTTGTCCTCCATTCTTTTAAACCACTCTTTTGGCTTGGGGTATAGTAAGGTATCGATTTCAAAGTCGTTGTACCGCATGCTCCATGGACTGTCTAAAATAACCGTACGTACCGGGACATCATATTTGGCATACCCCTGAATTAACGTGTCGACGCGTGCCGAAGTATTGACATCGTCCTCCCAAAGCCAGCACTCCAGAGCCCAGGGTGGAGTCAAAGGCGGATTGCCATGACGCTGGCCATTGAAAGGTTCTCCGCGGAATGGGAATGCCCATAGAAAATAGTAAATCAAAGACAATACCGATAAAATGATTACCAGATATTTTAAGATTTTCCTGCTGCGTGTCTGACTTTTCATATTGGAATTTAGTTTGGAATATTATTGGTTATTTAATTGATAATTAGATTTCTAATAAAATCAAAATGGGAAATGCAAAATTCAAATTGTAAATTGGGCTCTGATATCTTCCCTTTTGCACTTTCCATTTTATACTTTTCAGGAAGCGCATTACACTTTTCATAAGGCAACTTACACTTTGCAGAAAGCACCTTACACTTTGCAGAAAGCACCTTACACTTTGCAGAAAGCACCTTACACTTTGCAGAGAGCACATTACACTTTGCAGAAGTCATATTACACTTTGCAGAAGTCATATTACACTTTGCAGAAGTCATATTACATTACGCAGCAAACACATTGCACTTTGCATTTTTGCATTACTTAATAAACTCAAATCCAAAAATTAAAACCGAACTATTGACCAGTGTATGGACAATGGCACTATAGAAAACATTCTTCGTTTTCAGGTAAGTATAACCATATGCCCAGCCGGCAATGCAGGCAAAGCCGATATACACAATCGCCCCTGAATGGTAATGGACCAAACCAAAGATAGTACTGGTAATTGCCAGACCGGTGTACACCCCTGATTTTGCATAATTTCCCTTTTCAAGAAAGAAAGCTGCTGCAAAAAGGCAAACAGACATCAATGCCGGGAACCACTGCATCCCCCCTTTTAAGGTATAACCAACCAGCAGGGCAAGCGGAATTGCCAGGGCAAGTCCACTGTACCAGAAAATTTTCCAGGTTTTTGCCTGTCCGATCCGTTTGGTGAGCATATTGAGTAATATTCCTCTGAAAAACAACTCTTCAAAAATGGCCGTATGAAAGAATGTGGCAATGAGTGTCAGGATAATTTTATGCATCAAAGCCTGATCAATCACTTTATGCCCGATATATCTGATAAAATTAACATTAAAACCAATGATTAAGACGAACAAATAGAATGCGAACCACACCCAGATTGCAGTCCACAAATACTTCAGGTTAAAAACCGGGAAGAATCCGATATCTTTCAGTCCCCGGACTGTACCGAAGGCATAAACGGCTGACAGAATCAGAATAATCCGGTAGAGAGAATCAAAGCTTTCACCTTTGAAGGGGAGGTCACCCGCGGGATTAACTTCAATCAGTGTTGTAGGTAATAAATAGATGACAAAGGCGGTGAAATCGAGCCAGTCAATTTTCTGAACAGAGTGTCTGCGGGCTGCAAAGAGAAGGAGAGGGAAGAAAATCAGGTAAGGAACCAATGCCAGTGTTCCATGATACGGATTCTGTCCGTTGATCACCACATACGAAAAATAGAGGAACAAAAGGATTGCCGGAAATATAACCATCTTTTTTACATCCCCATTGATCCGGCTTCTCAACCAAAACGAAACTGAATCTTTACCAATAGTGAAAAAACAATAATAAAATACGATGAAGAATGGCAATGCAATAATCATTTCGGTTAAAGCATTCGCTGGCGCGTAAAACAAAAGGAATAATAGGGTAAGCAGCGCGGTCCACAGCGCACTTTTTCTCAGATCTCCAGGTAATTCAGTTATAGCTTTCATAAAAAAGTTGTTATTGGTCTAACCTTTAAATTAAATTTTTGTTGTTAACAATTCCTGGTTGGCAGGTATTTCAACGAAAATAACTCTGCCAAAGTATAATTTATAGATCTATTTTTAACTAAATACCCTAAATTTTAATTTACATTATAACTAATTGGTGAAAAAACCATTGAAGACAAACAAATTTCTATCTGTTTTCAGTATTTGATTAGGGTATTTTTCGATTTTTAAAGTTAAAAAATCTGACCTTGCAATTAGGTAAATTACGCTTCGTTTGGTTTGTCGTTTTTCCGGCTGAAGTTGCCGGAATCTAATTACTTAAAAACTACCGGGGTCGAAGTTAACCTATCAGTTTTAACATGAAATTCTAATAAAAATAAATAATTAACAATGAAAAAAGTATTAGCAGGATTTTTGATTTTGTTTTGTTCTGTTCTGACGGTGTCTGCGGTTTCGCACGAAGCGATCACCCCGGAGACCGCGCTCCAGGCTTACCTTCACAATGCCGATAAATCCTTTAAATGGGAAGTTATTGAAAAAAAGAAGGGCGACGGTGTTATGTTGTACCGCCTTGAATACACCTCTCAGATCTGGCGCGGGATCACCTGGAAACATGAAATGTTTATCATGGTTCCCGATATCCTGAAATACAATGATGCCCTGTTGTTTATCACCGGCGGCCACAATGATAAAACGGTTCCAAGCACCCATAAATGGGATGATGATATCGCCCTCCCGCTGAGTGAACTGGCCAAAACAAACAAGTGTATTGTCTCCCTGATCTGGCAGGTTCCCAATCAGCCACTCTATGGCGACCGGACCGAAGATGCACTGATTTCATACACCCTTCACAGCTATCTTCAGGATCATGACTTTACCTGGCCACTGCTGTTCCCGATGACCAAAAGCGCCGTCAGGGCAATGGATGTGGTACAGATATTCTCCAAAAAAGAGATTAAAAGAACCATCGGACACTTCATCGTTTCGGGCGCATCAAAAAGAGGCTGGACGACCTGGTTAACCGGAGCCAATGACAAACGGGTAAAAGCGATCGGACCCATGGTAATCGACGTACTGAATATGCCTGTCAACATTGATTATCAGAAAGTTGTTTGGGGTGATTACAGCATCGAAATCGAAGATTACGTAAAACTGGGAATTGCCCAGCAGTTTAATACCGCCGGCGGCAGCGACTTGGTGAAAATGGTTGACCCCTACTCCTACCGCAAAACGTTAACCATGCCAAAGATGATCTTCATGGGAACCAATGACCCATACTGGCCATCGGATGCCGTTAAAAACTATATTGACAGCATTCCAGGCGACAACCACATTTGTTATACTCCGAATGCCGCTCACAATCTGGGTGATAAGAAAACAGCGTTCGCTACATTAAGTGCTTTTGTAGGAACCACCGTTACCAACGGCAAATATCCGATTTGTAAATACACCATTTCTCAGGAAGGAAAAACGGTCACCTTAAAGATCAAATCGACTCCTGATCTGCTTGTTGACGCGTTGATTTGGAGTGCTGACTCCAAAAATCAGGATTTCAGAAAAGAGAAGTGGTCAGGAAAAAGTCTGGAATCTGCCCACAAAGCCGACATTACCGTCCAGATTCAGCTTCCTGAATCAGGGTTTAAGGCATTTTATGTTGATCTGAAATACAAATCACCATTCGGAGAGGATTTTACACAGAGTACCCGAATGTTTGTCACCAATGATAATAAATTGCTCTTGAGAAATAAATAACCTCCCGGTATTGTAAATTTTGAAGTCAACGAATCATACCGGTTTTAGCCCGCAGATATCGCTGATTTGCGCAGATAGACTTATCTTTTTTATCTGCGTTTATCTGCACTATCTGCGGGAGAAATTTATTGCAATTAAATTTTCTGGTAATACTAATTCGAAGCTTATGAAATTAAAAATAACTTTCGGGACCTTTGTTTTATCCCTGTTTTTGTCTTCCCCAGGTTTTTCACAAATGGTCGATTTCTCAAAAGCATCCGTTTTTCTTCAGGAAAAGAAAAATATTCAGTTACAAAAGGCGGTTCAGGTTCTCACGGAAGAGATTAAAATCCGGACCAATCTCTCCCTTCCTGTGATTTACAAACCCGCCCCGGAAGGGAAGCAATCCATTATTGTCTGTATTGAAGGGGTGACGGAGAAATTCCCTGAAAACATCCGGAGTGCCATCAGCCGATTACCCGCAACTGCGAAAGACGGCTATAAAATTGTCGTACTTGAAAACACAACGATTGTTATTGCCGGCCACGATGAACGGGGCGCTCTTTACGGCGTGGGTAAGCTTCTGCAAAAGATGGAGCTGAACAAAGGGGTTGCACTGGTTCCTGCTGACCTGAATATCTCCTCCTCGCCGGTTTATCCGATTCGCGGCCATCAGCTGGGTTACCGCCCAAAAACGAATGCCTACGACGCCTGGAGTGTGGCTCAGTATGACCGGTATATCCGCGACCTGGCTATTTTCGGGGTCAACAGCATCGAGATCATGCCACCCCGCACTGACGATGATGCCACAAGTGTTAACATGAAAATGCCGGCCATAAAGATGATCGCGGAGCAATCGCGGATCTGCAAGAGCTATGGTCTGGATGTTTGGATGTGGTATCCCAATATGGGAAGCGACTACACCTCGCCCGATTCGATAAAAAGTGAACTGGCCGAGAGGGAGCAAATCTTCAGCGTTTTGCCCAAACTTGACGCACTGTTTGTACCGGCAGGAGATCCCGGAGATCTTGAACCGGATGTTTTATTCAACTGGCTCGAAAAAGAGTCGGTAGTTCTCCATAAATATCATCCAAACGCCAAAATATGGGTCTCGCCACAGGTATTTAAGCCCAGCAAAGAGTGGTACGCCCGTTTTTATGCACACGTAAACAAACAATATTCCTGGTTCGGCGGTCTGGTCTACGGCCCGTGGATTAAGACTCCGCTGCCAGAGGTAAAGAAACTCATTAACCCGTCGATACCGATTCGTTTATATCCCGATATCACCCATAGTTACAGTTCGCAATACCCTGTCCCCGACTGGGACATCGCCTTTGCAATGACTCTTGGCCGGGAGTGTATCAATCCCCGTCCTGAGGATGAAAAATATATCCATAATTTCTATGCCGGATTTGCGCAGGGGAGTATCAGCTATTCCGAAGGGACCAATGATGACGTGAATAAATTTGTCTGGAGCAGTCAGGACTGGGATCCTTCAACTCCGGTTTTGGAGACCTTGCGTGACTATGCCCGGTTTTTTATCGGATCTCAATATACCGAAGGTGTTGCGCAGGGATTGTTAGCGCTGGAAAGAAATTTCCGCGGACCGCTTTTATCGAATGAACATGTTCAGGGGACACTTCAGCAATGGCAGGCGATGGAAAAAAGCGCTCCCGATTATGTTTTAAGTAACCCAAGATTCCAAAGCGGTTTAATCAGGGCCTATTTCGATGGATATACGCAACGGAGGTTAATTTACGAAACATCCCTGGAGCGTGAAGCGAGAAATATACTCGAAAGGGCGATCCTGACGGGATCAAAACCTGCGATTGCAGGAGCCCGCAATGTCCTTGCACTGGCAAACGAAAAACAGGTCTCTCCCGAACTGAAACAACGATGTTATGCGCTGGCCGATTCCCTTTTCAGGAGTTTTGGCTCCCAGCTTACCGTTAAAAAGCACCATGCCATGAGCGGTCGCGGGAACTTCATCGACAACATCGACATCCCCTTGAATGATGCCTTATGGATAATGGATCAGCTTAACCTTGCCGAAAAACTGAAAACAGAACCAGAGCGGCTCGCAGCCATTGAGAGGATGGTTCACCGCACCGATCCGGGGCCCGGAGGTTTCTACGACAACTTCGGGAATCCCGCTGCCATGAAACGGGTAAAGGGGAAGAAAACCTGGGCCCAGGATCCCGGAAGTCTTGAATCCCCGCGCGAAAGCTTCGGAGTCGGCCTATCGGGTGTTGACTGGGTGCATGAAATCGTTGCAAAAGGATTTGAAGGGCAGACCACACCACTGGCCTGGATGAATCAAATCAACACCCTTTATGATACCCCTCTGGAGATTGAATACGACAATCTCGATACGCATGGAAGCTACACCTTAAAAATCGCTTATACGGGCCGCTTTCGTTCCAAAATGAAACTCATGGCAAACGGGGTTCTGATCCACGACTATATCCGTATGGGAACTCAGCCGCTGTTTGAATTTCCGCTCCCCAAAGAGGTAACAGGAAAAGGGAAAGTCTTATTTACCTGGAGTTGCGGAGACGACGACAAGGGTGAAGGGGAACGCGGATCGCAGGTTGCGGAGATCTGGCTGATTAAAAAATAAAAGACCAATTAGTCAGGATATTTTCAGCGGATTTTGAAAGGTTTCTGATTATAATGGGCATTCCACCCGTTATCCTTGCTAAAACCGTTTAGTAGGGCTAATTATTTTTCTTCACTTGTTGACAGGGTGAATATTCCATTTGAAATGATTAAAATATCACAGGTTATTTTTAATGTTTTTAACAAATCTTTACAATCATGATTATTCTGATCCTTGCGGGAAAGGATCCGTTAAGAATAATTTTTTCCAAACCAGTATTGCTCATAGAACAGATTAAGAAATTAGCCGGATGAACAAATCATAAAATCAATTGTTAATTTTATACAACAAACATTAAAAATAACAGACTACCAGATCAACTATAAAAATGAAAGACCGATTATTCTTGTTGTGTTTTCGATTAAATTCTGAATTCAATCTAATTAAAATTTAAATCTTTTTGTATGAAAAAGTATTTTAAACTAGCTGGCTTGCTATGCCTCGGGCTGATTCTTGCAATAGGATGCAAGAAGGAGACTCCAGCTCCCACAGCTTCCTTTACAGCTACCGTAAACGGTGGTGTAGTTACCTTTACCGCAGTTGTGACCAACTCGTCGAAATATGAGTGGGATTTTGGCGATGGCAGTTACATTAATACCCTTGTGGCTCCGGTACATACCTATGCCCAGATTTCTGTTGCGCAGAATATTAAAGTTTCATTAACCATTAAGGGCCCGGGTGGCATGGTGACTGTGACCAATCCGATAATCATACCTGCAAAGACGAAATTACAATATCTTACAGGCGGGACACCTGCAGCTCCAAGTTCCAGAAAATGGAGAATCAGCCAAAGTGCACCATCGTTCCTGATTAATTATGCGACGGCAACCTTTAGCCCGACTTACAAATCATACCCTGGTGGTATTCTGGCTGCAGTAGGTTTGGTAAGTGTCTATGGCGACTCCTTCGAATTTAACAGCAGCGGTGCCTTGACTATACATCCAAATGGTGGCGGTATATTCGCAGGGTACGTCTATTGTGCCTTAAACGGAGTTCCAAACATTGGTAATGCGGGAGGATCCGGGCTTACTTATGCCAAACCTTTCACTACCCCTGCCGGTGCCACCTTCCAGATTAATGAGAATAAAAACTTTGTAACCAATACGGCCCCTGACGGTGTTCATTCAGCACCGGTTACCTATACCAATGTTATGACGCTCAGTTTCACTAACGGAGGTTTTCTTGGGATTAAAGATTGGCCAACTGAAAGTGAATGTATTATTGAATCATTGACCGATACCCAGATGATTGCTGATGTATTTGTCTCTGTCGCAACACCTCCGGGTGCGTATGGTGTACCTACTTTTGCATTGCACCTTTATTTTGAATTAGCTCCTTAAATTCATTATTCCGGGAGGGATAAAACTCTCCCGGAAAGAATATTATACGAAATAAATTAATATCAGGTATTAGCAATTAAAATAATAACAAAAACTACTTATGATGAAAAGAAAATTGCTTAGAGCAATATTGCTGTGCTTCTTTGTTGTAGTGACTCACAACCTCTTTGCACAAAATGTTGTAACGGGAAGTGTCAAGGATGATACCGGTCAATTATTACCCGGGGTCAGTGTAGTCATCAAAGGGACTACAAACGGGACCATCACGGATGTCAATGGAAAGTTCTCCATTCCTACATCCAAAAATGCTACCCTGGTTTTCTCCTTTATTGGTTTGGAATCCAAAGAGGTGGTTGTTGGGGCTCAGCACAAGCTTGACCTCACCCTCTCCTCCAAAATAATTGGCGTCGATGAGGTGGTGGTAACAGCACTCGGCATATCGAGGGAGAAAAAATCTCTCGCCTATTCAGTCTCGGAGGTTCAGGGGAATGACCTGGTCCGGGCTGCCGGTTCAAACGTGGTTAAATCGCTGGACGGTCGTGTGAGCGGGGTCAACTTTACCTCAACAAGTACAGATCCTTCGGGTTCGGTCTTTGTAACCATTCGTGGTGCGACAAGCTTAAGTCTTTCCAATTCAACCCAGGCAGCTCAGCCACTCTTTGTTGTTGACGGAATTCCATTGGGAACAACCGCAGTTGAGAATCCGGTTATCGATCCTGTAACAGGAACCACCAGCGGCGCTGACTTTGGAAACTTACTCTCTCAGTTAAATCCTGAAGATATCGAAAGCATTTCTATTCTTAAGGGCGCCAGCGCAGGTGCGCTTTACGGTTCGGCCGCAGGTAACGGAGTCATCATGATCACCACCAAATCGGGCAAAGCCGGAAAAAAAGGGATCGGAGTATCGGTAAACACCTCCATTATGTGGGATAAGGGTTACAACTATTTTGCCACTCAGCATACCTATGGTGATGGTATCCGTGCCTCATCGATTTTCAACTCAGGCTACGACTGGGGTGCGAAATTCTCCGATTTCGTCGGTTCTACCATTGACGCGTATAACACCACGACCCAACGGATTGAAACCAGACTTTTTTCTGCAACAAACGAAAACCGTCTGCAACAGTATATGCAAACCGGCGGAACAAACAATTACAATGTTAGCGTAACAGGAAATTATAAGGAAGGATCTTTCCGTTTTTCACTGGGCAAGATGTCCAATATTGGTGTAATGCCCAATAACCAGACAGACCGTATGAATGCGAGCCTGAGTGCAGAATATAACATTACCAAAAAATTGAAAATCGGGGTGACCAGTAATTATATGGGACAATTTACCCCGAATAAAACCTCTTCCAACAGCCAGGTCATCGAAGAGCTGACGATGGATTTCCTCTCGCACATTCAACCTATTCACGAGATGAGAACTGTCTGGAAAAATGGTTTTGACGGACAGACACAGAATGCCCCCTTCTATAACCCCGACGGCACACCTGCACTGGACAATCCATACATGTATGCCTATTCGGAAACCAATACTTACCGTAAAGACAACTTCTTCGGCAAGGCTCAGCTTGACTGGGAAATCATCAAATCACTTAAGTTGATTGCCCGTACCGGTGTTAACTATGCAGGGAATAACTTTGAGTACAAAAGGGGAAAAGACTTCTCGGACAGCAACCGTCGGGACGGCGCTTACACTGTGAACTCAGGAACTAATCTGGGTGTTCAAAACGATTTAATGCTGGTTTGGAACAAGGATTTTGGCAAATTCACCACAAGTGCAACTGCCGGTTACAATTACGCATACAGTCAGTCCTATTCGTATACCGGAGCAGCCTCAAAACTGGTCAGGGTTAACGATTATGAACTGAGCAATGCAGTTTCCGGCACCATGACAGCGAGCAGCTCCTGGGGAATCGGGAAATCACAGAGTGGTTATCTGACCGGTCAGGTTGGTTATGCCAACCAACTCTATTTGGATGTTTCAGGAAGGTATGACAAGAGCGGGATTCTAACAGAAGACATGAACTCCCATTTCTACCCATCTGCTTCCTTAAGCTGGTTGCCTTCCACTACATTCAAACTTCCTGAAGTGATCAACCTGCTTAAATTCAGAGGAGGTATTGCACAGGTAGGACATGGAATCGGCACACCAAGAAGTAACAACACATTCAGTTTCTCTCCGATTAATTACGGCAGTGCAAAAATCGTAAATATCGGCGGTCAGCTGGTTGATCCACATATCAAGGCGGAAGTTACCACCTCCTATGAAGGCGGGTTTGATATTTCATTGTTTGACCGCAGGGTCTCCGGTGAATTCACAGCCTATAAGAAAATACACGAAAACCAGCAGGATTTTATTCCAACCTCACCAGGTGTTGGTTACTCGGGTATGAAAACCAATATTGGTACTGCCGAAGCTACGGGATACGAATTTAGTCTGAATTTCGTTCCGGTCCGGACAACAGACTGGAAATGGGATATCGGAGCCAACTTCAGCACCGTTGAATCAAAAATAACAGCACTCTCCAAAGCTTATGTTCCGAATGGTTATACCTTCTTTGGCAGTGGCGCAAACACTGACCTTCGGTTAGCCGTTGGTGAGCGGATTGGTACCATGTGGGCAGACAATGTTATGATGAGAATGCCTAAGACCAGTAAATATGCAGGAATGCTTGTTCTGGATGATAACGGTGAATGGGTTCATTCAAACAATCAGGCAGACCGTACACGGTTAGGTAACTACAACCCTAATTTTATTCTGGGTTTAAATACTTCCATTAAATGGAAAAACTACAGATTAGGGCTGGTTGGTAGTTTCCGATCCGGCGGTAAATACCTCTCCAATCTCGAACGGAGAGCAACTACAAACGGTCACTCTTTATCAACTATCGGAGACAAGGTCAATGGACCAAATCCTTACACTGTAGGGGGTCGCGACGCAGCAACCGGTGGTCTGGCATGGCCTGATCCGAATAAAATGCCTTACGCTCAACAGTCACAATTGGTATCCTCCTATTCGATGTATGGAACACCGGTGGCTATCAATGATGCTTGCTACCCTAAAGGTGTATGGTTGAAACCAGGTGGAAATGCTTCGAACGATGCCGATTATATTGTCAACGGCGCCGATCCGCTGCAGACATTCTATGCACTTCCCGGAATTCTCTTAGGTTCACAGAACTGGAATTTCCCCGAGTCGCTGGTTCGTGATGCAACCAACTTCAAACTGAAAGAGGTCACTTTTGACTATACAGTTCCTAAAAAACTCACTTCCAGACTAAACGTGGATAACGTAACTGTCGGTTTTGTAGCGCGGAATATATTCCAGTGGAATAAAGCAAACCGGAATGTTGATCCTGAATCAGCTTTCGAAGGTATCGGCCAGAATCAGGGAATCGTTGGAAAAGCATTGCCTTCGATCGGTTCTTATGGTTTCAAAGTATCGTTTGATTTTTAATGCTTAAATTTATTGCAATTATGAAAAAACAGATATCAATTTTACTTCTTCTTACGCTCTTTGTGTTATCTGCCTGTCAAAAACAGGATCTGAGAGAAAGTGAGATATTGCAACAGCGTAATGCGTTAGAATCAGCGACGCCCAACTTACTGCTCTCCTCAATCATTCAGCAAACAGCCTTTGCTTACCAGGCTGAAGGGGGCGCCAGCAGCCAGCAGCTTGCTGCAGCGGTACAGTACATGCAGGGAAACAGAAGCTCTGACAATAATATTTTTAAGGCTTTTACCCTTCCAAGTACAGACCTGTATAATTTCACGACACCGCTCAAACTGGCCGAGGCATCCATAGCCCAGGTACAGGCAAGCGGCCTGAAAAGTTACGAAGGGATCTTCAGGATCTTTAAATCGTTCCTTTGGGCAACAGTTACCGACCTGTACGGAGATATTTATTACACTCAGGGTCTCCAGGGTCAATCGGGAATTCTTTTTCCTCAATTCGATAACCAAAAGGATATTTATCCCGCTTTAATCCTGGATCTTCAGAATGCTGCGACATTGATTGCCGAAGGAACAGAGACCATCGATAAAACATACGACATCCTTTACGGAGGGAATAAAGTGCAATGGATTAAGTTTGCAAACTCTCTTCAGTTAAGATTACTGATGAAAGCGAGCAAAAACCTCCCAAATGCGGCAACACAAATAGCTACCGTAGCGGCCATGCCTCTGATGAGCGCCGTTGCCGACAATGCTGCTGTTGCTTATCTGCCGGGTGATCCTACTTACACGTGGCCAATGGGAACTTCTCATGAACTGTACAGCGGTAACTTTATGATCTACCGTCCAAGTAAAACATTGGTTGATACCTTGAAGGCGCTTGTTGATCCGCGGCTCCAGGTTTGGGTCGCTCCAATTGAAAAACCATGGACAAACGCCTCAGGTCAAAACGGAACAACAGTAACTACCTTTGATCCACTTGGCTTCAGCTACACCTCGACATGGGAATATATTAACAGGTCAGATTCCAAAATTGCCCATGCTGCAAGTTCAATCGTTGATACACTGACACTCTATGCTGGTTACACCGCAGGGATGTACGAAGATGTATTATCGGCCAATGGAAGCTACGACTTTCCGACCACCATTTTCAACTATAAAATCTCCAAATTTACTCAACTGCTCAACCAGGATTCACATCCGTTGCTGAAAGCCAGTATGATGCAGGCAGATGAGGTTCAGTTCCTGTTGGCGGAAGCAGCTGTAAAGGGTTATATCTCTGCCGCAAATGCACCTGCCTACTACACGACCGGAGTTCAGCTGGCACTTGGCAGATGGGGTCAGAGCGTACCTTCAGGCTATTTCAACAATGCCAGGGCTCAATTTCCAACTTCAGGAACCAATGCACAAAAACTTGAGAAGATCGCAGTTCAGAAATGGCTGGGTCTGTTCATGATAGGTGTTGAAGCCTATTCGGACTACAGAAGGACCAGATTACCTTTTATTGAACTAAACGGTGAACTGGCCAATGGTACTCACAAATTTCCTTTACGCTTCAGGTATCCCCAAACAGAAATGAACGATAACGCACAGCAATATCAGGCTGCTATTGCCAAACTCGATCTGGGTGATACTGAATTCTCTCATATGTGGTTATTGCAATAACATCCCAATAATTTCATAACACACGAAGCCGTCTCAATTCATTTTTGAGACGGCTTCCTTGTCTAAATTTGTTCAATTCAGGTACCACAACAAGCGCTTGATTAATATGCATTTCATTCTACATTGCCCGCTGGGGATCAACATCCCTAAAAAACAGATTAATGCAACCTAATTGTCCGTTAAGACATTAACAGAAATCTGCAATTTTCCTTTAACGCGACAGAATAAACAAAATTCTGTTTAACATTGATTTTGTTATCCCGTTAGGGATTTTATATGGGTAGAAAGAGGGTTTTCACATAGAGTTTCATCCCCGGCCGGGACGAAATTCAACCCAAAATATTTGCCTTCTACCCATACCTTGTTCCTAAAGAAACATTAAGTAGTAAGAACAATTTAATGTCGTAATTATTTGTATCCTCTTTTGACCTCCCGGACCTCCCCAACCCCTCCAAAGGAGGGGAAAGGAGGGGCTAAAAAGGAAGGTATTGTACAGAATACGGGAAATTTAGAGGGGTCAAAATCAGAATTAAATGGTACATTATATCTTTCCGATTACTAAAAGTGAAATTTTAAGCATATTCCAAGTTAAGTACACTTTTTACCAGAATTATAATCCAATGCAACGATTCCTTCTCATCCTCACAGTAATCTGCTCTTTAGCACAAACAGAGCAACTCAAAGCTCAGAAGAAATTCCCCGCTGGCAATTCAATCTTTGACCAGCTGACCCTCCCCGCAGATGGTCAAAGCAAACGAACCTCAAGCACCGATCCCAATTTTGACGGCAACGGCGATTCCAAAGAGCTTCAGCCCGGAGAAACCCTGGTTATGGCCGATCTTGACGGTCCGGGAATCATCAATCACCTGTGGAACACCTCAGCATCGCTGAATCCCTATTCTTCCAGCGCCCTGGTGCTCAGAATCTATTGGGATGGCGCTGATAAACCCTCCTTGGAGGTCCCCCTCGGCGATTTCTTTGGTGTCGGACACGGCGCTCAGAAAGATTTTCAGTCATTGCCGGTAAGTGTCTCCTCGTATGGCCGCTCCAGGAGCTGTTACTGGAAGATGCCCTTCAGAAAGCATGCCAGGATAACCCTGACCAATGAGATGACCGGGTTTGGACCGGTGTATTTTTATTATTACGTTGACTGGGAAAAGGTTAACTCACTCCCTGAAGATATCCTCTATTTCCACGCAAGATACCATCAGCAGAGCCCTGCAAAACCGGGGGATCACCTCATTCTGAATACCACCGGTCGCGGAAACTTTATTGGTACCGTTTATTCAGTTCTGCAACTGAAAACCGGCTGGTTCGGCGAGGGGGATGACCGTTTTTACGTGGATGGTGAGAAAGTTCCATCGATCCAGGGAACAGGAACCGAAGATTATTTTGGCGATGCCTGGGGTTTCAGGGAGTTTGCCGGAGCTTACCATGGCGTTACGTTTTATGAAGGGCCATTGGCCGGAGACCGGGTATCTGCCTACCGCTGGCATATGGAGGATCCCATACGGTTCGAAAAATCGCTGAAATTCACCATTGAACACAAAGGTAGCGTAGTTGACACGGAAGGAAAACAGCTCTCCCGTTCTGATGAAAGGGCAGACTGGATCAGTTCTGTGGCATTCTGGTACCAGACCCCGATTGTTTTTACCGATTCCGTGATCCCCCTTGCCAACAAAAGAATCCCACCCTGTCAGATCATGCTTGCGGCAGATTTAAAAATGAAAGCCTCACCAAACAAAACAGCCAGAGAGAAAGTGGGAATTCAGTTCCTGCCTGAGACACCCGACGGATCCATTGAATTTGAGTTTGAAGTCAAAAAATCGGGAAGATACAAAATATCGGCTGTGCTTGTGGATGATCTGTATGGAAGCAGGTACCAGCCGCTAATCGACAATCACCCTGCCGGCCCGGTTTTGGATATGGCCAGCAAAGGGGGTGACTGGACAGAGTACAATTTTGGCTATTTCGGGATGAATCCGGGCAAACACAAATTCAGGTTGCAGGGGAAAGGGCTTTCCCCCGGACGGAATCTTGCCCTTCCAAAAAAATATGCTATTGGAATAAGCAGCCTGATCCTGCTGCGCCTGGAAGATCTTGAAAGATGAATTCTGAGGTTGCCTAAAAATTAAATTACATCCTAATTTGTACATAGGGGATAAATATCAATAGAAAAATAGATTAATGAATATCGCTTGTCCTTTAGGTCCTTAACAGATAAAGGGTAAGGTAGTGGGTAAAATAGGTCATAGCCAAACGAAGCAACCCTTATTGCCTCATTAGCCCTGTTTTCCTAAAGATATTTGCCCCGATCGCCAAAAAAAGGACAAAAAAAGTGCCCTCCGGGATGTCTCGTACAGATTGGCTATCAACCCTTCTCTCCTTTTCTCATGGTCAATATTTGGTCATACTTAACGTTTCGCACCAACCCGCATGCAGGGACTTTTAAACTAAATTCCTTTGTGCAAGAAATTAATATTTATGATTTCCTTTTTAGCAGGCAAGAGAACCCTGCTTGCGGGTAGGTTGCTGTTATGCACTGGGCTTTGTTGAGTTTTCCAGTTTTTTGTGCTTGAAATACTCAACAATTTATTCCTTAGTCATTTTAGAAAGTTTTGCGCTCAATTTATCTCTTTGTTCACGCATGAATCTCGCAGCGTCAACCGTTATTTCAGTTGTTGTCTTCATATCTCATAAAATCTCTCGTTGAATAAAATTGTCCTGACAAAATTTATTCTCATTAATAAACCGTTCTGAGCTATACACGACTATTGTGGCGATTGTTCTTCAGAAATCATAAGTGAGTGGGAGATAAGAAAATGTATATGTTCCGGATTCGCATAGATAGCGCAGAGGTGACTTTCATTGTTTTTAACTATTCCGGTTATGTAGTTTTCGATATGCTCCCTAAACGGATCAACAATCACGGGTAATCGATGTAAAGCTCTGAATACTAAATGTGTATATAGGTGATTATATTCAACTTTCATAAATAAGGCAATAAGGTTTGAACATAATGGCTGTCCACTTTCTACTAAGGTTTTTTTATACATCGCATCAGGACTGATCCAATTTGATGTTTATTCCCTTTATATATGACCTGTTTAATAAAAACTCGTTTTAATCCACGGAGCAGGCAAACCATGATTTACGTATAAAGGGTAGACCAGGGAGGGGGTTGAGGGAGGTCAAAATAGAAACTAAATAATTATGACATTATATTGTTCTTATTACTTAGTTGCAACATCTCAATATTTATTAATTTTAACAGCCATTTTTGAATTTCAAACATTAATACGAAAATTCTTCAACCAACAGTCATATCCAACCGATAAAACTCTTTATTATGGGCAAATCATTATTCTTACTCGTAATTTTTTCCATGTTGCTCCGGATAACTGCCTTTGCGCATCCAATCACTCCCCAGCCGGTTATGCCCGGAAAATGGATTAAGTCGTGGTTATTGTGCGGCCCTATTCCGATAAAAGAACCCTCAGACGCTGCAGAGACTTACAACCATCTGGAAGGATTCAACACGGACTATCTGGTAAAAGCCGGGGGGGAACAAAACCCGGTCATTGAATCAGGAGATGTTGTTAAATACCCGAAAGGTTCGGTCAAATGGGAACTTTACGCTTCACCCGATTCGATTGTTAACCTGTGCAAAGCGATTTCGAAGAGCGCACCTGTATTTGCTTATGCCTATACTGAAGTAGTGTCAAATGAAGCCAGGGTAATGCTGATAAGCCTTGGCACGAATGATGGGGGTAAACTTTGGGTAAATGGAGAAGAGGTTTGGGATTATGCCCCGCAAAGAGGTTGTGTTCCGGATGACAATATCATTCCTGTTCAGCTGAAAAAAGGGAAAAACACCCTCTTACTGAAAGTCGAACAGCGGGGTAACCGGTGGGAATTTTGCTGCCGGATACTCCCTTTCTCACTAACTGCAGTAGTTGCCAAAGGGGAGATTTTCAATATCTCTTCCGATGAAAACGGGGAGCCTTCCATCACATCCAGGTTCTCCTCTCCCGCACTGCAGCTGCTGATTCATAATCTGGACATCGAAATCAGGGATGCACAAAATAAACAGGTATTCAAGGAGGATCGGAAAAGCAGCTTCTGTGGTCCCACAAAGCTGTCATCTGCCGATTATCAGCAATACCATGCCACGCTGGATGCCCGGATGACAGGCGGAGGAATTCTTTGGCGGAAATTCTCCCTCTATGCCGGCAAACGCAATAATTACACCCTTTTTTCAAACGGGAAATCGGACTACAGGATTGCCCTGGGCGCCAGCGCTTCGGAGTCGGAGCAATGGGCGGCCAAAGAGCTTCAACACTGGCTGAAAGAGATCAGCGGAGCAGAATTGCCTATTGAGCCACTTGATCAGCCACATCAGGGGCCGCAGATTGTGGTGGGTTATAATGAATTCATTAAGACCAAAACAGGGGTTCAGCCCCCCGCCGATCTGGATGAATCGTTCCGGTACTGCAATTCGGGATCAGATCTGATGATATACGGCGGGAAGATGCGCGGCACCATGTATGGAGTCATGGCTTTTCTCGAAAATGAACTGGGATGCAGGTGGTATACCCCTGAAGTCAGTGTAATTCCGAAACGGAAGGAGCTCTCCTTTACCTGGCTGGAACACTCCGAGAAGCCCGGAATAAGGGTACGCAATGATTTTTATTTTGAGGCTTTTAACCCAACATGGGCAGCACGGAACAGGATGAACGGCACTCTGGGATTTAGTGAGTCAAAGCCGCAAATTGGTGGAACGGAGAATTACTGGGCGGTTCACACCTTCTATCCGCTGATGCCACCTGACGAATTTTATGCAAAACACCCCGAATACTATAGTCTGATTGACGGCAAACGGATTTATGATCATGCGCAATTGTGCCTGACAAACCCTGAAGTGCTGAAAATAATGATTCAAAGGATCAAAAAACGGATGCGCGAAAGTCCTGAATACCTGATTTACGATGTTTCACAAAACGACTGGCACAATCCCTGCCAGTGCAACAAATGCCAGGCCATTGTAAAGAAGGAGGGGGCAGAATCGGGTCTGATCATCTGGTTTGTAAACCAGGTGGCTGAAGCTGTTGAGAAGGAATTTCCCGATAAATTTATCGGAACCCTGGCTTATCAATATACGCGAACACCGCCCAAATCGATCCACCCGCGCAATAACGTGGTGGTGCGGCTGTGCAGCATCGAATGTTGCTTTGCGCATGATTTCAAGTCATGCCCACAAAACAAGTCTTTCCTCGAGGACCTTAAACGGTGGTCTGCCCTGGCTCCCCATCTCTATATTTGGGATTACGTAGTCAACTTCGGCCATTATGTGATGCCTTACCCCAATTTCGCAGTATTGCAACCCAATATTCAAACGTTAAGGGATAATAATTCAATCGGCATCATGGAACAGGCAGCCTATCAGAGCCGGGGTGGGGAGTTCTCCGAACTTAAAGCTTATCTGATTTCGCGCTTACTCTGGAAACCTGATTGCGATGTTAATAAGGTAATTACAGACTTTATGTATGGCTATTACGGACGGTCGGGGAAATATATCCGTCAGTATTTCGACCTGGTTCAGGGACGGGTCACACCGCAAACTCATATCCATTTAGGTCTGTCACCCGACGACCCTATCTTTTCCGATAGCTTTGTGAGTGAGGCCTGCCAGATTTTTGATGAAGCGCTAAAAGTGGCGGATAATGACCAAATAGCAGACCGGGTGGATATGACTTCATTGCCAATCCTGTATCTTAAATGCAAAAGGACACCTGTATTAGCCAAATACGATGGTAGTTACGCCAGATTCTGCGACATTGCAAAACGGAACAGCGTGAATAATTATGCCGAAGCAGGTGAACCACACAGGTTAGCCTTTCATCGGTCAGTTGAGAATGCGAAATAATCTCAATTACTGAAAACAACCTTCTTTCCCGCAAAGAACGGCAGGATTGCAAAGTTTTTAAACTAAATTTTTGCATTTCACTGCATCTTTGCAGGAAATTGGGTTAACGACACGGCTCCATGCGCTGATGGAACTGCATAAATCCTTTAATCATCGCATTAGAAAGTCCCATTTGCTGAAAACAGCTCGCACTTTTCAGATAAATGGGTTTAATTTGAACCTTTATGCTTTGTATATCCGCCTATTAAGTGTAAATAACTTGTCGTTTGACTCAAATTTGAGTTTAGTTTCTCCAAAAAAATTCTTCAGACCTTCAATCTTTAAGTTTGAATTGGATAAATCAAAGTCCGGAAGGGTAATATTTCAGAAGATTGCTTCAATTTTAAAGGTCAAAGCTCCTGCTTTAAAGCTCGGATCAGAAAGTTGGAAGATCAAAAGTGTCTCTTTTTCATGATGAACCTTGTCGCATAAGTTCATGGAAGCTATGTTGCAAAACGTATTGTCAAAATTAAAGATCACAAATTATCATTACTAAATGCGAAAAAAAGCTATCTTTTCCTGATGGCAATGGTGTTATCTTGCAATACGATTACAACCAAACCAACAAAATCAGATGAAATAGCCATGATTCGAGAATCACAAACCGAAAATGAGAATCATTCTTAATCATGGCTATTCCATTTGGCAATTAAAAAACAAATTATTATCAAATGAAAAGTATCCTCGGTTTAGTATTAACTGTATTAATTCTGATGCATCATGCCCAAAGTCAGACATCAAAATCTGATATTCAACTGTCTGACTCAAGGATTCAGCGAAAAGATACTGCTACTACCATTGATAATGGAATACTCACTTTAAAAATTGATACTACGCGGGGCGGTGCGATCTCCTGGCTTTCCAAATCGGGAACAGCACGCAGCATTGTTAACATTTCGGATGAGGGGAGATATATCCAGCAATCGTATTATGCCGGGAAAAGTCTCGACCGCAAAGCCGAAGGACAATCAGCACACTGGTCCCCGTGGAGCTGGAATCCGATCCAGGTCGGAGACTACAACCGTAACCGGGCCAAGATTCTCGCTTTAAAAAAGAGGGGCAATGAACTATGTGTCAAATGTATTCCCATGCAGTGGGACATGAACAACAAACCGGCTGAGGCGGAAATGGAGCAGTGGACAACCCTAAAGGGATCGGTTTTAAAAGTGCACAATAAGCTTACCTGTCACCGCACTGATCAGATTTATGGCGACAGCATCATTAATGACCAGGAATTACCCGCTGTCTATCCCGTCTCTGCGTTAAAAAATCTCTATACCTATCAGGGGGCAGCTCCGTTTACCAATGCTCCGTTGGACAATCCCGCTGTGGTGAATCTGTCAAGCGGATTTTGGGGAATCTACCCCTCTGTATCCGAGCACTGGATGGCATTTGTAGATGATAATCACTGGGGCATGGCCATTTATAATCCGGCCTGCACCCGGTTCCTGGCAGGAATGGCGGGAAAATCGGGCGGCGAGGCCACAGATAAGTCGACATCCTACATTGCCCCGGTCAAAAAAGCTATGCTGACTAAGAATTGTGTATATGAATATGATTATTATGTGATTATAGGGACACTCAAAGAGATCCGAAGCACGATTTACAAGCTTCATAAAAAGGAACGACAATTGAAACCACAGGAATTGGAAATTAAGAAATAACAGGAGGTGCATGATTAGTGACAATGGTTAAATTCAAATTTGTTCTCCCTTCGGGGATATTATTTGGGTAGAAAAAAATTAAAAATTTAGAGGCCTTATCAAAAGTAAAAAATTTAACCGCTAAGAAAATCGCAAGGAACCGCAAAGCATTCTACATCAGCATAATATCTTTGCGTAACTTTGTGCTTTCTCTGCGTCTCTCTGCGGTAAAAAGACTTTTGAAACAACCTCATCATTTCTAAATAAGTGGTATATTAAATAAAAAACAGCGACCGTGAAAAAACCAGCCTTCATTTTTTTATACATCATACTCTACTTCAATATACAAGCACAGGTTCAGGTTAAACCTTTTCCCAAACCCGGCTACAAGTTGCGGATCAGTAATTACATTTGGAATATGAAGGTGGTCGATACCCACGAACATCTCGAAGATCAGGCAGACTGGATCAAACCGGGCAAGCTCGATTTTATGCTGTTACTGCAACATTACGCGTATGATGACATCCGGTCGGCCGGGATGCCCAAACAAACTTTCAACAAACTGTTAACCGACTCACTGACAGTCATTGAAAAATGGAACATCTTAAAACCGTATTGGGAAGCCACCTCCAATACCGCCTACAGCCGTGCTGCCCTGCTCACAGCGGATAAACTGTTTGGCGTTAAGGATATCACTGAAAAAACGGTGGAAGATTTATCGGCAAAGATCAAAATGTCCTATCAGACAGATTGGTATAATGAGGTGCTCGTTAAAAAATGCCGGATCGATCATGTTGTGGTGGATGAGGATGACAGTATGCTGGGAGATCCGGTGATGTTTAAGCATGTGAAACGTTTTGGGGAATTCATCTTTGCCGTCTCTGCCCAAAAAATCGAATCTATCGCGAGGGCTCAGAATACTCCGATTCGTACGCTTGACGATTTTGTCACGGCTTTGGGTGTCGCTTTTCATAATGCGTTAATGCATAATAATGTTGGGGTGAAAATTGGGGTGGCCTACGAAAGAGACCTCTTCTTCGACGATGTGACCAAAGAGAAGGCCGATGAAGTTTTTCGCAAAATCATGGCTCTTCCGGCAGGCACTGTCCTGAAATATAACGGCAGCGAGATAAAACCGTTGCAGGATTATATGGTTCACCGGATATTGGATCTGGCCAGAGCGACCAATACGCCGGTACAGTTCCACACCGGACTGCAGGCCGGCGACGGGAATTATATCGAAAACTCGAACCCTGCACACCTGACAAATCTTTTTCTAAAGTACAGGGATGTGAGGTTTATCCTTTTCCACGGAGGGTATCCTTTTGGAGGTGAGCTTGCTTCGCTTGCCAAAGGGTTTAAAAATGTTTATATCGACATGTGCTGGCTTTATATTATTTCCCCGTCATACAGCGAAAGGTATTTGCATGAATGGCTCGAAACAGTGCCTGCCAGCAAGATCATGGCTTTCGGAGGCGACTTCAGGAATGTGGAGAATATCTATGGACATCTCCTGTTTGCAAAACAGGTAGTCATAAAAGTGCTCACAGAGAAGGTCAGAGATGGCTATTTTACGGAAGAAGAGGCGATTAAAATTGGACAGATGATCCTGCATGACAACGCAATCCGAATTCTTAAACTTGATAAAAATCAGTAGATGAGAAATCTTTTCCTGTTGACTATGGTTATCCTCTGTTTTCTGTACGACCATGCAGATGCCCAACCAGACGCAAATCGCTGGACACTGACCGGGCCCAATTCAATAAGCTGGAAACCTGCCGGCGACATACCACATTATGATCACATTGAAATGAGCGGGAAGTCTATCTCCGCTGTGATCAGATATGGGGTAAACTTTAACTTCTCGTTTTCGGTTTCCCGTGATATTGTCTGGCCAATGCTTCGCACCATCCCCAACAATACCCATGCCAGCCTGACGCGCTCGTTTAATCTGGATCCGGTCAGACTGATTACCCTTAACAAACGGCTGGTTCAGCAAGAACATGTCGATGAGATCCTTTTGGATGGCCGGATCACCGTAAAGAGCAGCCTCGCAGACGGTATTAAACTGGTTCGCACCTTATTCCCTTCGACGGCACTTCCCCTCTTTGGTGAAAAGTATGAGCTGACCAATACCGGGAATAAAGCTTCCGTGATCGAAATTCCGGAAATTAGGATTCTTGCCAAAACCAACCCATACGAAGGAGTAGACGGGAGCTATACCCTTTCGGTTCAATCCTCTCATTTCGGAACGTTTATTTTAAAACCCGGAGAAACGATCAGTTTCTATCTCTGTATTTCCGGAACCAAAAGTGGAGCGGATACCGGCAACCCGGATATCGAAAAAGAGTTAAGTCAACGGAATGCTTTATTATCCGAATTCAATGAAAATCTGATTCTTGAGACCCCTGACACGCTGTTAAACCGCACTTTTGCCTTTGCCAAGATCCGTGCCGCTGAAAGTATCTACCAAACCAAAGGTGGTCCGTTGCATGGTCCGGGCGGATTAAGTTATTATGCAGCCATCTGGGCAAACGATCAGGCCGAATATATCAATCCGTTTTTTCCCTTTCTGGGCTACAGCTATGGCATTGAGTCAGCGGTAAATGCCTACCGTCATTTTGCCCGGTTTATGAATCCGGCCTTTAATCCCATTCCCAGTTCCATCATTGCCGAAGGGACAGACACCTGGCATGGTGCTGGTGATCGTGGTGATGCTGCTATGATAGCCTACGGGGCCTCGCGGTTTGCCCTTTCTCTGGGAAACCGGGATACGGCAGAAAGACTTTGGCCGCTGATTGAATGGTGCCTCGAGTACAACAAACGGAAACTTAACCCGCAGGGAGTCGTCAGCTCGAAATCCGACGAACTTGAAGGGCGATTTCCGTCGGGAACAGCAAATTTATGTACCTCGTCGCTGTACTACGACGCATTAGTTTCGGCTTCCTGCTTAGGTCTGTCGCTCAAAAAGGATAAAAAGCAGATCATGATCTACAAAGGGGAGGCCGCCGCACTGAAAGTCAATATCGCAAAATATTTCGGGGCCAAAGTAATGGGATTTGATACTTACCGGTATTATGAAGGGAATGAGAAGCTCCGGGCCTGGATCTGCATTCCACTGACAGTTAATATTTTCGATCGCAAACAGGGGACTATCAATGCCCTTTTCTCACCTGAACTGTGGACTGAAGACGGACTGGCTTCACAAGCAGGGGACAAAACATTCTGGGACCGCTCGACGCTTTATGCGCTTCGGGGTGTGTTTGCGGCCGGTGAAACAAAGCATGGATTAAAGTACCTGAAATATTATTCAAACCGAAGACTCCTTGGAGAACATGTGCCCTACCCGGTGGAAGCTTATCCCGAAGGGGGACAGCGCCATCTATCGGCCGAAAGCGGTTTATACTGCCGCATTTATACCGAGGGGTTATTTGGTATCCGTCCCGTTGCTTTGAATAGTTTTACCATCACCCCCCAATTGCCTGATGAATGGAACTTCATGCGCCTAAAAAAGGTACATGGATTTCAGAAAGAGTACAATCTGGAGGTTGTACGCGAAGGAAAAAAGATCCGCTTATCGGTTATCTGCGACGGTAAGACACTTTTTAATAAACTTTCCGGTAACGGGAAAAGTCAAACCATCAAATTTTAACTATGAAGAGGACCCTTTTTACAATTATGGCCTTAATATGCCTGGAAGTCACTCAACTCTATGCACAATCCGCCGGCAGGGAAAATTTTGATCTAAACTGGAAGTTTCATTTAGGTGATGTTCCCGCTGCTGAAAATCCCGGTTTCCCGGATCAGGATTGGCGCCAGTTGGATCTGCCTCACGACTGGAGTATTGAAGGTGGTTATAAACCCGATAATCCGGCCACCAATGCCGGGGCCGCCCTGCCCGGCGGAATTGGATGGTACCGCAAAACCTTTTCGGTTACGGATATCAAATCCAAGCACCAGTTTATCCGGTTTGACGGTGTTTACATGAACAGCACAGTCTGGGTAAACGGTCATCAGCTGGGAAACCGGCCGTTCGGTTACTCCACTTTTGAATATGATATGACCCCCTATCTTGCGGAAGGGTTCAACGTGGTGGCCGTAAAAGTTGATAATTCGCTCCAGCCCAATTCAAGATGGTATTCGGGATCAGGAATCTACCGGCACGTGTGGCTCACTACAACATCACCCGTTCATGTCGGTCTGTGGGGACCTTATGTAACCACTCCCAAAGTATCGGAGAAAGAGACCCGGGTTCAGGCAGAAACCACCGTTTCCAATGAGAAGCAGGAAAAAACAACAGTCAGGATTATTTCTTCGATCCTTGACAAAAACGGAAAAAAGGTAGCAAGTCAGGTTCAAACGGCGAAAATTGAACCGAACGGCCTGCTAAAAATCAATACCAATCTTAAAGTGGACGCACCCCAACTCTGGAGTATCGAACACCCGTACCTCTACCGTTTAGCCAGTGAGGTTTATGAAGGGAAAGAACTCATGGACACCTACTACACGACTTTTGGAATCAGGTCAATACAATTCAGATCAGACAGCGGCTTCTTTCTCAATAACAAATGTGTGAAAGTTAAGGGGGTTTGCATGCATCACGACCTGGGATATCTGGGGACCGCCTTAAATACGAGGGCATTAACACGCCAGCTCGAAATTCTTAAGAGTATGGGTTGCAACGGCATCCGCACCAGTCACAACCCACCATCACCCGATCTGCTTGATTTGTGTGATCAAATGGGGTTTGTGGTGATGGATGAGGCGTTTGATGTCTGGAACCTCGAGAAGATGAAATACGATTATCACATCTACTTCAAGGAGTGGCACGAAAAGGATTTGTCGGATATGGTGCTGCGGGACCGAAATCACCCTTCCGTTTTTTTGTGGAGCATCGGGAATGAGATCCCCGAAAAAAATCATACCAAATACGGGGGGGCTGCCATCGCCAAAGAGCTGGATGGAATCATTAAAAGATACGACAAGACCCGTTTTACAACATCGGCTTTTGCAGGTGTCTGGCGTGCTGACACCACTCTTATGTCGGATAAGGTGGATGTGATCGGCATTAATTATACTGTTGAGCGGTACCCGGAGGAGAAGGCCAAACATCCGAACGGTTTTTTCATCGCGAGTGAGACCACCTCATCGCTGAGCGACAGGGGGATCTACCATTTCCCTGCAGATTCGGCCATGAAACCCACACCCGATCTGCACTGCTCCTCATTCGACAACCGGGGAACCTACTACGACCGCCCGGCTACGATGATTACCCAGACGACCTGGAGGGCCGTGAAGGAGACTCCTTACGTGGCCGGACTCTTTATCTGGACAGGATTTGATTATTTCGGGGAACCGGCATATCCCTACCCGTCAATTTCATCAAGCTACGGGATTGTCGACCTGTGCGGATTTCCAAAGGATGTTTTCTATTTTTATAAGAGTCAGTGGACCAGCGAGCCGGTACTTCACCTCCTCCCTCACTGGAACTGGAAAGCGGGACAGTTGATTGACGTGATTGCCTACACCAACTGCGATGAGATAAAACTCTATCTGAACGACATATTAATTGGCGAGCAGGCATTTGCGAACACTAGAATACATTACAAAACCAATCAGTGGGATAAGCCTATTGATCTGGGCGAAGGTCAAAAACTGTCGCTGGACTGGAAGGTTCCCTTTGTCCCGGGTACACTTAGGGCTGAAGGGTATAAAAACGGAAAACTGATTCTTACCGATGTCGTAAAAACGGCAGGTGATCCTTCAAAGATTGAGCTGGTTGCCGATCGTTCCACCATTTCGGCCGACAGAAAGGACTTGTCGTATATTACGGTTAAGATCAAAGATAAGAATGGGACCATCGTTCCGACAGCTGATAACCTGATCCATTTTGACCTTGAAGGTGAGGGTCAGATCGTTGGTGTCGGGAACGGAGATCCGGTCAGTCTTGAACCGGCCAGGGGAAACGAACGGAGTGCGTTCAGCGGAATGTGCCAGGTTATCATCCGAAGCACTCATCAAAGCGGGAAAATCATCCTCAAGGCATCGTCGCTGGGATTGGCTTATGAAAAAATAGAAATAACAAGTAAATAGCATTTAAGATTAGATTCCCGGTGCAACTCTGTGATATACTCTGTGGTCCTCTGTGTTAAAAAATTGTTTGACTGAGGTGCAAAAAGAAAACCTGGAACACTACCGAGGTTTAATCGCGACTGAATATACTCAACAATAACTTCTTTGGTATGAAAACTAAACTTTTAATACTTCTCCTTTTAACCTGCCTGGCAGGTCCCAGACTTAGCGCGCAATCCTCAGGCCGCGAAAATTTTGATGCCGGCTGGAGATTCCACCTCGGAGATCTTGCCGACGCCAAACAATCTACCTTTAATGATCAGAAATGGCGCGAACTGAACCTTCCGCACGACTGGAGCATTGAAGGAAACTTCAGGCCTGACAACCCATCGGGGCACCAGGGGGGATTGCTTCCGGGGGGAATCGGCTGGTACCGGAAGAAGTTTGAACTTCCGGAGGTAAACGGAAAGAAATTCTTTATTGTCGTGGATGGCGCCTATAAAAACAGTACGGTATATATTAACGGCCACCCGCTTGGGACGAGACCTTACGGCTATGCCACATTTCAGTACGATATGACCCCCTATGTTCAAAAAGGGGAGAACGTGATTGCCGTAAAAGTCAACAACTCCAAACAGCCCGATTCGCGCTGGTATACGGGCGCAGGAATTTACAGGCATGTCTGGCTGGTGACTACCTCGCCGGTTTATGTGAGTCAGTGGGGAACGTCGGTGACCACACCAAAGGTAACGGCAAAAGAGGCAACCGTGAACATTGTTTCAACCATTTCAAACGACACTAAAACAAAGGCAAACCTTAAAATCGTTTCCCTGATTGTGGACAATACCGGTAAGGAAGTTGCCTCAAAGACGGACTCCGGCAGGGCGGAAGCTGATTCAAAAATAACCATAAACAGTTCCGTAAAGGTCAATTCACCCAAGCTGTGGGATATCGCTAATCCGAATCTTTATAAACTGGTAACCCGGGTTTATGAAGGAAAAGATTTGAAGGATACTTATACCACCACCTTTGGCATCCGCACCATCGCCTTCAGGGCCGACAGCGGGTTCTTCCTCAACCGCAAAAACCTGAAGATTCTGGGGGTTTGTAACCATCACGACCTGGGCAGTCTGGGCTCTGCCCTCAACGACAGGGCATTGGAACGACAGCTTGAATTGCTGAAATCGATGGGATGCAATGCGATCCGCTGCAGTCATAATGTAATGGCCCCCGAGCTATTGGAGTTTTGTGACAGGATGGGGTTCCTGGTCATGGACGAAGCCTTTGATTGCTGGTATATTGGTAAGGATGCCGCCCCATTTGGCTTTCAGAATTATTTTAAGGAGTGGCACGGGCGGGAGATTACCGACATGGTGCTGCGCGACCGGAACCACCCGTCAGTGATCCTGTGGAGTATCGGAAATGAGATCAAGGAACAATGGTTTCCGGGAAGCACCAATGGTGGTGAGATCGCCAGAGAACTCGTTGGAATCATCAAAAAGAACGATCCGACCAGGTTTACCACTTCGGCTTTCAACTTTTCGAGGGATGCCGAAAAGAAAGGGATGACCGCTGCCGTCGATGTGGTTGGGTTTAACTATACGATCGATGCCTACGATGAATTCAAGAAAAACCACCCCGACTGGCTCTATATCGCCAGTGAAACAACCTCCCAGTTCGACAGCCGTGGTGTATACCATTTCACGCTGGACACTCTTGTGAAGACTTTTAAGGATTTCCAGACCTCAGCCTTTGATGACGACGGCGGAGGAACAACACACCAGCAGGCATGGCAGGCGGTAAAAGAGCGGCCATTTATGTCCGGACTTTTCATCTGGACCGGATTTGATTATATGGGTGAACCTGCACCTTATGAAAAAGAGGCAGTCAGCTCCTATTTCGGCATCTTCGATCTTTGCGGATTTCCGAAGGATGCCTTTTACTTTTATAAAAGTCAGTGGACCAGGGAGCCGATGGTGCATCTCCTGCCCCACTGGAACTGGCAGGAGGGGCAAATGGTCGATGTGGTTGCCTACACCAGTTGCGATGAAGTCAAACTAACCCTTAACGGTCGCCCCCTGGAGACCAAAAACTTTTTAAACACCGGCAAATTATCGCTGCGCTGGAAGGTGCCGTTTCAAAAAGGGATCTTAAAAGCCGAGGGATTCAAAAACGGGATGCTGGTTGCAACAGATATTGTACAAACCGCGCGTGACGCGGCCGGAATAGAGCTTACAGCCGACAGAACCGCCATCCGCGCAGACGGCAAGGATTTATCCTATATCACCGTTAAAATTGCAGACGACCACGGTACATTGGTACCCGGGGCTGATAATCTTGTCCATTTTGAAATTGAAGGTGAAGGGAAAATTGCGGGTGTTGGAAACGGCAACCCGATCAGCCTTGAGCCGGCCAAAGGGACAGAGCGCCACGCTTTCAGCGGGTTATGCCAGGTGATTATCCAAAGCTCCGGCAGAAAGGGTAATATTACCCTTAAAGCATCTTCCCTGGGTTTACCGGATCAGAAAATCACCATCAACTGCAATTAAATCTATTCTGTTTTTTACCACAAGGGGCACAGGGATAAAAAACACAAAATAGATTAAAAAATTTGTGAACCCTGTGATTAACTTTGTGCACCTTGCGGTCAATATTTCAGCGTTAAAAGAGTCGCTGATAAATTAAAACCAATGATCTTCGATTCCATTTGGCCACTAAAAAACAAATTCTATACCAATGAAACTACAAATCCTGTTCTTTATTACACTATTCTTTTACCAATTCGCTTTTGCCCAATCGTCGACGCTGGAAAAGAACATTCAAAAGGCGGATTCTCTATGGAAATCCAACCAGCTGAATGAGGCGATTGAGCAGTATAAGCTGATAATAAAACAAAATTCTGTTCCGGAGGAATACCAATCGCTGATCTATCTGAGGCTTGCCAAAGCACAATTCCAGGCAAAGCTGATTAATGAGTGCCGGTCAACGCTATTGCTGGCGAAGGCTCTCCCGGTCGTTCCCGATCACCACCGGCTGATCATTGACGAACTGGAGAAAAAGCTCAACGGGGTTACAACAAATGAACGAACTCCTGTGTCTGCAGTTCTCCAACCGGCTGTCAGGCTTTATGTTGCATCAGCTAAAAGCGCGAATGGTAAATCCAGCCCCAATAAGTCCGTTTATAAAACGCTGAAACAGGCACTCGAAGCAATTCCCACGATCATGAAGAAAGCCGGTCTCCCAAAAGGTCCGATAGAAATCGTCCTTGAAGAAAAGAGCTATGACCTGGATGAGACGATTCAGCTTCGTGCTGAAAATTCGGGAACCCCCGATAATCCGGTGATAATTCGTTCAGCTTCAGAGAGCAAACATGTTATAATCAACGGCGGAAAGGCGTTGAATATATGGAAACGGGAAACAAACCCACAGATTCTTGCCCGATTACCGAAGGGTTCACGATCAAAAGTGTGGGTTGCCGGTTTTAAGGAGAATAATGTAACCGGAATTGACAGCCTGGTCTTTGGCGGTTTTTCAAGCAATCGGGCAGCCGGAACCAGCGCCACCTTCAGTACTTTTCCGGTCCCGGAACTTTTCAGCAACGGCATTCCGCAGCAAATGGCCCGCTGGCCCAATGACCGTGACACCATTGTTTCCCTGAAGGATTTCAGGTCTGAAAGGGTGCTCAGATGGGGATCTGATCCGGATGTGTGGTTCCACGGCTACTGGCTCTATTTATGGGCCGACGCCTATGAGAAGATGGGTGGAATATCGCCTAAAGATTCAACCATTCAACTTCAGCCACCCTTCAACAACTATGGTTTCGGCAAAAGTAAATGGCATGTGGTGAATGCCCTTTCGGAACTCGACAGAGCTGGAGAGTGGTGCATCTCGGTTGCACAGCGGAAAATCTGGTATCTCCCAAAAAATGGGATCAAACCTGACCAGATGGTTCTAAGCATGAAGGGACCCGCACTGATTGCAAACAATTGCAACTATCTTACCTTAAGAGGTATAGATGTTCAATTTCTGCGTGGCGATGGCATGATATTTACCAACTGCAGCCATCTGACACTTGCGTATTGCTCGGTTTCAAATTCCTCAGGTCTTGGCTTTAGAATAGCGGGCGGCACCAATCATCTGGTCCATTCCTGCACAATCAGGAGCATGGGCCGGGGCGGAATTGATATCGATGCCGGAGATAAACTAAAACTGACCGGCTCGGGAAGCATCATCGAAAACTGCAAAATCAGCGACCTTTCGAGAATTGACCGGACCTATACACCCGCCATTGTTCTGGCTGGTGATGGAATTAAGGTCAGGAACTGCCTCTTTGCCAATATTCCGAGCAGTGGCATCCGGCTTGAAGGGAATGATATGCTGGTAGAACTTAATGAATTCACCAAATGCGTGATTGAATCGGACGACCAGGGGGCGATTGATGTCTGGGGAAATCCGCTCTACCGCGGAAATATCATCCGCTGGAACTTCTTTCATGACATCGGAATACCAAACCTGCATATGGCTGCAGGAGTAAGGCTCGATGATGCTATCAGCGGTTTCGGCATCTGCGAAAACCTCTTCCTGAGGTCATCCAATACCCATTTCGGAGGAATACAGATTCACGGTGGTAAGGACAACTTTATCGAGGGGAATATCTTTGCCGACTGCCATGCCGCAATCAGCCAGTCAGCCTGGGGCGACAAGCGCTGGCAGGAATCGATCAACAACAAAGACCACCCGATGTTCAAGGCGATGCATACCACTGACTGGCAAGGTGAATTCTGGCAAAAACGATACCCCGCATTAAAGAATCTCACAACCAACCCGGATATCAACTACGCAATTGACAATGAAGCAATTAATGCCGAGACCTTTATTCTAAGAAAATCAAAACGGTTTGAAATCATGAATAACAAGTTATTGAAAGCGGAGAAACATCTCTCAATTGCTACTGATTACAAGGGATATATCGTTCCCTGGCACACCATTCCGGTCGAAAAAATCGGACCCTACAAATGACCCAGCCATGAAATTAAGATCGCTGTTAGTTGCCTTTTTACTGATCTTCGCATTGTCAGAAGTTTCCGCGGGTCAGCAAAAACCTGTGGTTACATCCGTAAAAAACAGCCTGAACTGGTATAACCTTCAGCACCAGCAATCCCCAATATTACAGGGAGTCGGATGGAATAATGAATTAAAAGGAACCTACGGACGACTACCTCCGCGCGCAAAAGAGAAAGTACGCTCTGCGATCTGGAACCTTGCGGGGCAGTGCGCCGGAATATCGGTCCGTTTCACCACCAATGCTCCGGTGATCAAAGTTCTTTACCAGGTTTCCGATTCACAGTCATTTCCGCATATGCCCGCCACCGGGGTCAGTGGTCTCGATCTTTATACCAATGACATGGATGGAAAACCGGTATGGAGTGCCGGGAGCTATGCATTCGGGGATACGATAAAATACACCTTTAAAAATCTCACCTCTTTATCCGGAGGATCAAAAGAGCGGGAGTACCAGCTATTCCTTCCTTTATATAACCATGTGAAGTGGATGGAGATTGGAGTATCCGGGGAGGCGGATCTCTCGTGGATCGCACCTTCCACCGATTTGCCGATCGTTGTTTATGGCACCTCAATTGCCCAGGGTGGCTGTGCTTCACGTCCAGGAATGGCCTGGACAGGAATTCTGAACCGGGAGCTCCCCTACCCGATCATAAACCTTGGATTTTCGGGGAACGGGTTGCTTGAGAAAGAGGTACTGAACCTGATCAATGAAATCGAGGCTAAACTCTATATCTTCGATTGTCTCCCTAACCTTGTTTCTAAAACATCAACTGAAATTGAGACAGCCACAATTGAGGCGGTCAGGCAAATCCGGAAAGTGCATCAGACACCCCTATTGCTGGTGGAACATGCCGGCTATACCGATGCTTCGGTTGACAAGGACAAACTGGAATCGTGCACCCGGGCAAATAAAGCCTCAAAAGCAGCCTTCGATCAGCTTAAAAAAGAGGGGATTCAAAACCTCTTTTACCTGTCGTCCGAAGAGATCAATATGCCCATGGATGGAATGGTGGATGGCGTTCATCCCACCGATTATGGCATGCGTGCCTATGCCGATACCTTTGAAAGGGTGATCCGGAAAATTTTTCACTATTAGATTTGCACCAACTGTATAGCTAAGTAGTAAGAACAATTTAATGTCGTAATTATTTGTTTCCTCGTTGGACCTCCCCAACCCCTGACCTCCCCTGACCCCTCCATGGGAGGGGTCAGGAAGGGAAAGGAGGGGATTAAAAGGAAGGTATTGTTCAGAATGGGGGAGATTTGGAGGGGTCAAAAATTAGAAAATCAGTATTTTAAATAGTACATTATATCTTTCCGATTACTTGGTATATCAATTAATTGCAAAACCCGAAGTTTCGTGATATTCCTGATTAATTTTTAACGCAAACAAGGGTCAATTAAAACTATTTATGCGCTTTAATGTTAAAATTAAATGGATAATGAATAAAATACCACATGTTTGATTCTTTATTCTATTGTATTATTGCATCACTTGTACTGTTCTGACTTAAACAAACTAATATGAAACGATTTGGAATTATTCTGGCGGGTATTTTGGGAATTTTGCTGGTAATTTTCTTTCTGATGACCTCCCGGGTTGATAGCACCCCCTATTTTAAAGGAGATTTTTATAAAAAAACTGAAGCGAGGCTCGACAGCCTTAAATCAGCCATGATCACTTCCAATGATTCAATCGAGGCCGGTTTTGCCAAAATCAGTATCACTCCGGGAATAAATAACCCTGAAGATCAATATACAGAGGGTAAGTTCAGGGACGCCCCGCTTGCAGGATATGGAGCGAGAAACGGAAAACATGCAAAGGGTGTTCATGACAGTATCTTCATCAAGGCTGCGGCGCTTAAAGTCAACGGACAAATTGCCGTAATTGTTGGAGCCGACCTGTTAATCATGCCTCCAAACATTATCGATGAAGTTACACAGCTTCTTGCGCAAAAAGGGATTCAGCGGAGCCAGGTTTTTTACTCGGCATCGCACAGCCATTCGAGTCTGGGGGGGTGGGGTCCCGGATTTATAGGAGAACAGTTTGCCGGAAAAGAGAATAAAAACATCTCAAAATGGATGGTCCTCCAAATCTCCAGGGCGGTGACCTCTTCCATTGCCAATCTCCGACCTGCCCGCTTAGGATCAGGAAGTTTTGAAGCTTCAAAATATACCCGGAACCGCCTGATCGGCGAAACTGGAACCAAAAATAGTGATTTCGAGTTCATCTCCATAGAACAAACCGGGGGTCATAAAGCAGTAATTGGCTCATTTTCAGCACATGCAACAACTATGGGCGCTGACAACATGGAGTTCAGCGCAGACTATCCCGGTTACTGGGAGCGAAAAATAGAGAAGACTTCAGCCGATTTAGCCATTTTTTGCGGAGGATCGGTGGGTAGCCAAAGTCCGTCAGGAGAAGGAAAAGGTTTCGAAAAACCCCGATTGATCGGGGAATCGCTGGCAGACAGTCTGAATATATACCTTCCAAAGGTCATATTGAACGATAAAATAACCTTCTCCTCACTTTCGCTCAAGGTCGCCTTACCCGAATACCATATTCGCCTCACTACCAAAATTAATCTCACAACCATGGTTAGCGAAATGCTAATGCCGGCTCCGCAGAATGTCTATCTTCAGACATTACGAATCGGGAACCTGATCTGGATTACAACCCCGTGCGATTTCAGCGGGGAATATGCCCTTCAGATCAAAAATTCGCTGGCTGTCAAAGGGTTTAGCGCCAATGTTACCAGTTTCAACGGAAGTTATGTGGGATACATCATTCCCGGCCGCTACTTCTACCTCGATGAGTATGAGCCAAAGATTATGGGTTGGTTCGGGCCTAATATGGGAGAATATACATTCCAGCTCATCCGGCAGCTCACTCAGATCATCACCGCTCCGGCCGTCAGTTAAGGTCGCAAGAACGATCCTTAACGCTATGACATACAAAGATATCCGAATGATTTAATAGTGTAATTCTATCTGTATAAATTGGAGATAATCAATTCAGAAAGACATTAAAATTGAACATTCCCAATTGACAATTAATTTTGGTTCCCGATATGATAAAAAAAATATTGAGAATTCTGTTGTGGATTCCAGGACTTATTCTGCTGTTGATACTCCTTCTATTTGCTCCCGGAGTCTGGCACCGCTGGGTTACTTATCCAAAATATGAACGTGAGATTACCGGATTTCAGAAACTTCGCAAGGAGCCAGTCCCCCATATCCGCCTGAACACCTATCGCGGGGTCATGCATGTGCACAGTTATTTGTCGCACGACAGTAAAGGGACCCTGGACAATATTATTCCGGCCGCAAAAACCGACGGCATTGATTTTATTTTTCTGACCGATCATCCGCATGGCCGTTTGGATACCCTTCCAAAGGGATATCACGGATATTACAGCGGGGTTTTGATTGAGCCGGGCACCGAAAATGACGGATTTGATACCTGGCCACTCCATCCGGCCATTATCGATTGGAAATTAAATAAAGATACGGTTGCAAAAACCATCGTTTCCAAAGGGGGAATGATCTTTTACGCGCATACCGAAGAGCCTCATAATTGGTCAAATCGCGATTTTCAGGGGATGGAGATCTACAATTTTCATACCGACACCAAAGATCAGTCGCCAGTTCCGATTATCTTAAATGTGATCATCAACGGAGATAAATACCGCCACTGGGTCATGAGGGAATTTTTCGATGAACAGACACCCATTCTGGCTCGCTGGGATTCCCTGAACAGGATCAGGAAGATCGTTGGTTTTTCTGCCGTTGATGCCCATGAAAATCAAGGCTTCAGAGCGAGATATCTGAAGGATGGCCGGATTCAATGGATTGGCCCCAACGCCAAAGCGGTCGATACCATGGAGGTGAAATTCTGGAACAAATGGCTTTTGAGTGAACCGGACAAAAGCGGATGGGCCTTTAAATGGATGGTCGATACCTACCAGGCCAGTTTTAATTACATCACCAATTATGTGATTGCCGACACCCTGTCAACGCCATCACTGTCAGACCATATAAAGAGAGGACATTTATTCACCGCGTTCAAGAGTCTTGGCGACGCAAAAGGATTCCAATACTATACTGTGAATCAGAAAGATAGTATCAGTGCTATCCTCGGTGATTCTGTCAAAATTAATCAGGTTAAAACCCTGAACGCAACATCTCCTCTACCCGGACAATTCAGGCTGATCCACGATGGGAAAACGGTCAATATATCGACTGGCGAAAATTATACCTATAGCTGGTCTGACCCGTTGCAAAAGGGAGCCTACCGGATCGAGATGCATCTAAAACTGCAAGGAAAACTTATTCCCTGGCTCTATTCAAATCCTATATATATTTATTAATTTCAATTCGTTAAACAAGTAATTCAGTATATTATGAAAATAAGAATTTTTACGTTCACATTTTTTCTTTTGGCGGCTTTGCTAAATGTCAATGCTCAGTCTTTTAAGGCGGGTGCAGCCATGAAGGATATTACGCCCGATCATCTGATCCCTATCTCAGGTGGAATGGGGACTCCCGATATGCCAAAAGGGATTCAGGGGAAACTGACAGTTCGTGCCTTTGTCCTTGAAAAAGGGGCAACCCGAATTGCTGTTGTGAGTGTCGATAATATCGGATGGCCTGCTTACCTGGGTGACCGTTCGCGCAAGCTAATCAAAGGGGTTAAACCGGAGAATGTGCTTATCGGGGCAACGCACGCACACAGCTGTCCCGATGCCTATGGTTTCACCGATGAAAAGGGGAATACAGGCGCCGATCTGAAATACCTTGACTGGTGCGTGACCCAGGTTGCAGCAGCGGTAAACGAAGCGGTTTCCAAACTTGAGCCCGCTTCACTCAGAACCGCGGTTGGTGAGGCCAAAGGGAAAATTGCCTACAACTATTATGCGGATAAATTGTATGATCCCCGGTGCGGCATCATCCAGGCGATTGCAACCTCAGGCAAAAACTCAGGGAAACCAATTGCCACCCTGGTGAATTATGCGATTCATCCAGAGATTCTTGGAACCAAGAGTCTGTTAATCAGCCCCGATTTATGTGGTCCGCTGTATGACCGGATTGAATCAAAAATAGGCGGAATGGCTATTTTCATGAATAGTGCCCAGGGCGGAATGGTCACAGCCGATACACGTCTTCCGAACGGGAAAGAGGCCAACGACTGGAACGAGTGTATCCGGATTGGCAACCTGCTTGCCGATGAAGCTTTACGGATTATCGAACCTGCCCCGGTACAGCAAAATCCTGAAATCTATTGCGCCTCAAAAGTGATCACCTTTCCGATTGATTCCGAAAAAATGAGGTATGTATTTCAGCACTCACCCCTTGCCGCTGATGCCCGTAACAAGAACAGCGATTTCTCCAAAGTATCCACCCGACTGAATCTTTTGAATATCGGCAAGGCACAGATCGTAACCATCCCAGGTGAAGCACTTCCCAATATCGGTTTTTATGTGAAACGAAAGATGAAGAGCAGTCAACCGATGTTATTCGGCCTGACCAACGATGCATTCGGATATATGCTCACCAAGGAAGATTTTGGAGGATTTGAGCGGTATAACTATGTCAGCCGTACCTCGCTGGGCGAAATGACCGGCTGTATTTACGAGGAAGAGGCGATTAAGTTTGTGAATGAGAGTCCGGTTCCGGCAAAATAATAAGGTGGTTAAACCCTGATTATTTGAACTGCCATGATCGCAAAAACACCGGAACCACCCTATTATGCTGTTATATTCACCTCCATCCGGACTGAGGGTGATAACCATTATTCTGAAATGTCCGCGTTAATGGAGGAACTGGTGGCTCTTCAGGACGGGTTTCTCGGGGTCGAAAGTGCAAGAAACGAAACAGGCATAACTGTATCCTACTGGCGCGACTTTGAATCCATTCGAAACTGGAAAGAAAACAGGGAACACTCGGTTGCCAGGAAAAAAGGGAAAGAAGATTGGTACAGTCAATTTAAGACCAGGATTGCAAGAGTGGAAAGGGATTATGAATTTGAGATGCACAATCCCGGAACTGAATGATGGATTATTCCCGGCATTTGAATTCAAAATTCAGATGCCGGGGATTAAGAATAACGATCATGGATAAAACCTCAAAAAATAATTCCGTTATGCTGCTCAGACTTGTTTTAGCAGGGGTTTTTGTCCTGTTTTTTAATCCGATAAAGGCTCAGGAAGATATTCGGAGCAATTTTGAACCTTCGATTGCTCCGCCCTCCAAGTTGCTTGACAACCAGAAGCCTGAGGCAAACTGGATCTGGGATTCGGGCCAGGATAACCCGCGAAATTATTACCTGTTAGTCAGGAAGACATTCAATCTCGATCAAATACCGGTTAAAGCTCAGGCCTTTATCTCGGCATACGCCTTTGCCGATGTATATATAAACGGGAAACTGGTGGATCGTTGTCCGATGAACTGTGATCCGGAATACCAGGTTTATGAGAAATTTGACCTCTCCGGCTATTTCCGCAAGGGTCAAAATACCATTGCCGCCCTGGTCTATAATTTTGGCACCGGAATGCATCACCGTATCAACGGGCGCGGAGGGTTCTTTTTCCAGGGATCATTGACTTCGGATGGCACAAATCTGTTGAAGATAAATACCGACAATTCGTGGAAGGTGACCAGAGCAGAGGCGTGGGATAATCAGACCGGCACACGAACGGTATCTTCCAACCTGATTGGGTTTGTCGAAAAATTTGATGCCCGTAAAATGCCTGAGCGCTGGAAAGAGAGCGGAATTGACGATTCCGGCTGGAAGTCTGCACGGATGCTGGGGATTCCTCCGGTTTCCCCGTGGAATAACCTGGTGGAGGTCAGCCGCAGACCACTTTTCAGGGAGCCGGTTTATCCGGTAAGACACTGGTTTGCCGGGGATAAAATCGTTTATGATTTTGGACGCGAAATTGCCGGGACACCGGTACTTGAATTGTACTCAGGGATGGATAGTGTGGCTCTTGAAATGGGTACCGGTGAACGGTTATTGCCCGACAGTTCGGTATCCTACATCAAACGGGTCAATTATACCGACTATTATATTACAAAAAAAGGATTTCAGCAGTGGAGCCCGCTCACCTGGCGCGGTTTTCGGTACTTAAGCCTTTCACGCCGGGACGATGTGATTATCAAAGGGATCTCGGCAATCAGCCGCCACTCTGATTTTAAACGGGAAGGAAGCTTTCAGTGCTCCGATCCGCTGCTCAACCAGATCTGGGAGGTCGGAAATCAGACCTTATTGCTTTGTGCCCAGGATACCTATATGGATACCCCCTGGCGGGAACAAACCCAGTATATTGCCGGTGACAGCCGCTACCTCCAGAAATATGCCTTTTACCCCTTTGGCATGAGTTCAGAACTGCTCATCCATTACAATATTCTATCGGGAGCCTGGTCCCAGCGCTGGAAAAGCGACGGTTCAATCCGCTCCCGCTACCCCACTGACTGGTTGCTGGAGGAGGGAACATCAGCTTACCTTGCCGATTATGAACTGGAATGGGTGATCATGCTGGGTGAATATTACAAGTATTTCGGAAAAGAAGATCTGGTCAGACAGGTTTACCCGAATATGAAAAAATTAATGACCATTTTCGACAAGTATATCAATAAGGACCATGGGTTATTGTCGAGGGTTCCCGGCTGGATTGTACTGGATCATCCAAAGACCTATCCCATGGATCAGCGGGAGGAGATCGCCGGCTTAAACTGCCTCTATTATGAGGCATTAACCCAGGCTTCGGAAATTGCCAAAAACCTCGCCTCAGATCCGGAGCAGGCAGCTCAATGGACAAACAAGGCAAAACTGGTAAAAGATAACATCCGGAAATGGTTGTGGTCACCCGATAAACAGCTGTTTAGGGATAGCTACGGAAGTGAGAAGTGCAGTCAGCAGACGCAAGTGTATGCCCTGCTTTACGGATTGGTCAGCGAACCTGAAAAAGAGCATGTTGCCGATGCAATCACTGCAGAAAACCGAAAAAGTGAACAATCCTTCTCATATTATTTAGTCTACTCGCTATTCGATAGCCGGCCGCAATGGGCACTCGATTTCATTCGCAAGAACTGGGGAGGACAGATGAAATCACCTTTCTTTAACGGAGCCTGGCACGAAGCCTGGGATATTGAACACTGGACCACCGATGTGGGGACGACCTCCCATGCCTGGTGTTCCGGGCCAACTGCCCTCCTGCCTCAGAAAGTGCTGGGCATTGAACCTGTCTCGGAAGGGTGGAGAACTTTTTCTGTGCACCCAAATCCATGCGACCTCAAATGGGCAAACGGAGTAATCATAACCCCATTCGGAGCAATCTGTTCGGATTGGAAGATTGATGCCCGGGGAGATTTCCACCTCTACGTCAAAGTACCTGAAAATACAACGGCCGTGATTGCCCTTCCGGGAATGGATGCGAAGAAGATTCAGGTTAACGGTCAGCTTTTTACGAATATTCCGGAATCCAAAACCGCCAAAACCGAAAACGGAAGAGTTATTTTCAACGTGAAGGCAGGTGAATACCGGATTTTAATCTTGAATTAATATATTTAAATCCTGTAAGGGATTAAATATCAACAATAACCGGTTTCACCGGCAGTTATTGGAGAGAGTATTCAATGAACCCGGAAAGGGTTCAATCATAAAAATATTTGCTTATGTTCAATATCCTTCGGAGTTGGTACCGTTTTTTCTGTTTGTACCCCCAGTTCTGCAAGCAACACTGGGGGTTATTGAAATTAAACCACTTTGTGGCTTCAGAAAGAAAAAATTACTATACAACAGCTATCCTTTTCTCTTCCATATTTATAGGTGGTTGCTCGCTCCATAAGGATTTTGCCGGAACTGAATCCAAAAACGCGTGGTCGCACCACTTTGCCTTCGGCAGTCCATCCTGGGATTCTTTCGAACGCCTTCCGAATAACCCGGTTTTCGAGGGCCGCGAAGGGATGGAATGGCCGGTTAACGGATTTCTGTTCAATGACCCGGTGAGTAAAAACTGGTATCTCTACATCGGCGAATACCGTCGCAATTATGCCATTGTCAGCGACTCTGCCTCCAAAAACTTCAATTGCGTCATTTACAAATCGGCCGACCGGGGTAAATCCTGGGGAAAGATGGGGGATCTCTTTCCACTGAATATGCACTGTTACGATTCACTGAAGATTCAGGCCCCGGATGTAATGGTGGTTTACGACAGCGGGAAATATCACCTGATCTTCGACTGGATTTCAGGCAACTCCACATGGACAAAGATGGGACAATCAGGGATTGGATACGCGGTTGCCGATCATCCGGAGGGTCCGTACAAAGTCTCTGCGAAACCCCTGAAAATAAACACTCAATACCAGGATGCGCCACTGTTAAAGAAGTACTGGAGGATGTATGCCCCGATGCTGGTCAAACGGCAAAACGACTGGGTTATGCTTTATATTATGGATACTGCTCCGCCGCGAAGCTGGGCCCTTACCGCCTCAACCGCTGCGAATCCTGAAGGACCTTACAGCGAGCCCGTACTGATCAAAAATGTAGAAGGAATGGGGAATTATCCGCCGCTGATGGAGTATTTCCCTGCATTCAACCATGATGGGTATACCTATTTCCCCGCCACCTCAGTTGCTGTTAACCGGAATTATCAGCTTATAAACCGTGTGAAAACAGAGGCGATCACAGAGCCGAAAAAATGGGAAGTATTCAGTGCGGGCTCGTTCTGGCATTCAACGCCTGAGCCCAATGAATATGCGGGTATCTGGGGGCAAACCATCACCGGGTTCGTGGATGATTCCGACTCCATTGTAATGATGTATCCGTCAAAGACCAAACAAAATTTTGGAACCATAAACCTCGCAATGGGCTCATGGAGCCACCTGTCCCGGAAATGCGGATTTAACCTTTCGGCCTGTGAGGGAGGATCATTCACCTGGATTAAAAAGGGGATCGATCCGGACCAGTTAAAACTGGACTTTACCCTGACGGGGACCATGCATCTGGTCTGGGATTTTCATAAACCGCTTGAGATCAAAGATACCTGGGGCAATCACTCATTCGATCAGCAGGAAGGTGATTATAAAGAGATTGAGATTTCCCAAAATCACTGGAAAGTCAGGTATATCAACCGGCCAAATATTCAGGTTATTGATTCAGGAGTTGTCCGGAATCTGAATAAAACCGTAAACCGGCTCGAGCTGAATAAAAGAAACGGAATATTCACCTTATCGGTTAACGGACAGCAAGGCTGGACCGGCTCACTTCCGGACAATCCGGGAGTTGTCGGAATAATCCTTGACCCTCACAGCAATCTGACGATGAACCACTTTTACCTGACCGGAAGGCAGATTCCAGGCAAACTTTTACTGGGTTCCTACGAAGCGCTGCTGAATGCAGGGAACCAGGATAAAGATTGGGATTTTTTAAAAGATCCTATCTTCCGGATGGGACATGGCACCGTTTCAAAACAGCTGTCAGCGACTGCGAAATGGAATTTTGAGGGAACCGGATTTAAGCTCTGGATGCCACATGGGTCAGAATTTGGATCTGTTTCGGTTTTTGTTGATGGCCGGATGTTGGGTAATGTAAACCTTAGATCCGATCAATTCCTGAACTCTTCAGTAGTTTTTCAGTTAAAATCTTTGCCGATGGGGCCTCATGCAGTTTATATCACCTCAACGGATGGAAAATTACCTGTCGATTGTCTGGAGGTGACTTTCTGAATGTCTGAAGTATAGTTCACTATATTTTAATTATTTAAAATTTAATACGATTCAATAATGAAGATGCATAAGTTAATCCTTCCGGTGATCCTGCTCTTTCTTTCGGCCAACCTGGTTTTTGGGCAAAACAGTGAGAAAAGCCTATATAAAACCATTCGGAGTTTTGGTGTTCTGCCGGGAAACTCTGCCCAATTGAATAAGGCAAATCTTCAAAAAGCGATTTACTGGGCTTCCCAAAGCGGGGCCGCACTTTTTGTTGAACCGTCGGAAGATCCCTGTGTGATAGGCAGTGGAATTGTTCTGAAGAAAAATGTCTCGCTGATTGGTATCAATGGTCCGGTTCCCAGAGGGACCAAACATCCCGGTAAAATTCAACCGGTCGGGTCTGTACTGGCTATTCAGGATACCCTTTCCCCGTTTATTACGGTTGAAAGCAGCACGCAGATCAAGGGGATCCAATTCTGGTATCCCGATCAGGTCCTGAACAACCCTTCAAAAATCATTGCTTATCCCCCCACTATCCAGGTCTCAAAAATTTCAAATACCGAGGGCGTTACCCTGACGGACCTCACCTTCTACGGCGAATACCTGGCAATGGATTTCAATGCAACACCTCAGCATCCCTGCGAACTGATCATTTTCGAGCATTGCTCCGGTTATCCGCTGGGCGGAGAGTTTATCCGTATTGACTATTGTTATGATATTCCCAGGATTCTCCACTGCCATGTGAATCCAGCCATTCAAAGACAACTTGGAAGGGGATATTCCAAAGAGCTGATCGATGCGGTAGTGGCCAGAAAGAAGTTTTCGTATGCCATAAATCACACCGATAATGCCCAGCTGATCGATCTGTTCACCTTTGGGAACTATGGAGGAATCCTTTTGGGAGCCGCCACCTACGGACAACTGACCAACTTTAATTTCGATTGCGTGACGGTTGGAATACACAAATATGGCGACAACTCAAAAAACCGGAACTGGATGATTGCCCAGGGTTCGATTATTGCCAATACGGGAGTTCGGATTGAGGATGTCCACCCGTTTATCATTGAAGGGAAAGGGCACTCGGCAATCTGCAATGTGGAAGCTTTTTCAGGGGGAAACAGCGCCCTGACCAACTTCGGACAGTCGTGGGATTATATGACTATTCGCGGAAATGAAAAATGTTCCGTGAGCATGTTCGGATGCCGGATGCGGGATTACAAATCGGATCTTCCGCTGACAATCCTGAATCCAAATGCAGTTATCCAGGCAGCCGGATGCCTGGATAAGAATGAGATGCCATTCCGGTTGCCGGTTGAACGGTAATTATATATTTTTCAATATGCAATTTATGAATAACTTAGGAATACCGGCGGAGTATATCGGATCAAAAAATGAAAAATACCTTACCATTGCATTGGCGTCACATTAGTTTTGCTGTCCCCGGTTCCAACCGGCAAAAAAAAAATTTATTATCGAATGAAACGAGCCATGAGCCATATTTTATCGCACATGTGGATGATTATCAATGACGGGTACCCGCGATGGATCAGCGCCAGCTATCTGGCAAATAAAAATCAAATTAACCGATGAGAATAACGTTGATGACCACCCTTGTTTTCGTGAGTTGGTTCACAAATGCCCAGCTGAGACCTTTTTACTCGGTCACTGCCAATAAATATGGTTATATCAACACAACCGGCAAAGTGATTGTGGAGCCCTATTATGATTTTGCATGGAGCTTTACAGAAGGGATGTCTCCGATGAAACTTAATCAAAAGTATGGGTATATCAACGAACGGGGTGCAGTGATAGTTCCACCTATTTATGATTATGCCTGGATGTTTTCGGACGGCCTGTCGGTTGTTAAAGTTGGCGAAAAATTCGGGTTTATAAATAAAACCGGGAAACTGGTAATCCCGGCTATCTATGACCGGGCTGACAACTTTCATGTTGACCGGGCAAATGTCTGTCTGGCCGGGAAGTGGAGTGTAATGATATACCCCGTAAAAACCAAATAGGTCATGTACAAATTATATACCTTATCCTTACTGGTGGTAATCCTTGCCGGATGCCGGAAAAATCAGAAAAACCTTATCCATTATGTCAATCCATTTATAGGAACTTCAGGGGGGGGACATACTTTCCCCGGTGCAGCGCTTCCGTTTGGAATGGTTCAGCTAAGCCCCGATGCCGGAAATGTAAACGCAGCAGAGTACATTGAATATCGGCACGGACAACAATATGACTTTGGGATTACTGCAATCCAGGGCTTTGGCCATCTTCATCTGAGTGGAACTGCCAACGATCCGGCGGGAGATCTTTCAGTTCTGCCTATGGCCAATATTGAACCCTCAGCGGCATTTATTAAGAGCGAAATCTCCCATCAGGATGAGAAGGCATCCCCCGATTATTACTCGGTGATATTGAAAAGCTTTGGAATTAAAGCTGAACTCACTACAACACTCCATTGCGGGCTTCATCGTTATACATTTCCTCAAAGCAATTCCTCAGTCATTCGGTTCGATCTGGCCTACAGCAATGGCAGCCGTCCCGTGGAGTGCTTCTTTAAAAAACTGAATGACAGCACTTTCATAGGAAGTCGTTTCTCGACCGGTTACGCCAATGATAAACGGGTATACTTTGCCATTCGCACCAGTAAACCGGTCAGAGATATTTTTCTGTATGCCGACACAAGCAGGGTTCACTCAAAAATTGAGGTGGCGGCAGTCGGTGTAAAATCGTGCCTGGTTTTCTCAACATCCAGGAATGAACAGATTCTGATGAAAGTTGCCTTAAGTTTTGCGGATAGTGATGGGGCGCTGGCAGGTTTAAATGAGATTCCGAACTGGGATTTTGATTCAGTAAGGCGAAAGGGAGAACTGGCGTGGGAAAAGGAGTTGCAAAAGATTAAAATTCAGTCGGATGATCAGAACTTCAAGACAATCTTTTATACTGCAGTTTATCATTGCTACCTCTCTTCAATGCGGTTTGATGATGCTCTTGGGAATTTCCGGGGTGCCGATGGTAAAAATCACATAAGGGTAAATACCTATTCCGTTTTTGGATTATGGGACACCTTCAGGGCACTCCACCCTTTGTATACAATCTCGCAACCCGAGAGGGTTCCTGATCTAATCAACTCTCTTCTGATATTCTATGATCAGTATGGATTATTGCCCGTATGGGAAATGTCATTTTGCGAAACGCACTGCATGACCGGATATCATGCAATCCCGGTTATCGCAGATGCCACCCTGAAGGGCTTCAGTGGATTTGATGTCGAAAAGGCATATAAGGCAATGAAGGCCAGTGCATTCCAGGATATCCGTTCGACCGGAAGTTATCGGGATCATCAGTTTGTCCCTTTTGATGAGACATCGGCCAGCGCAACCAAGACGGTGGAATATGCCTATGACGATTGGTGCATTTCCCAGGTGGCAGAAAAACTTGGATATCACGATGATTGTCTGCTATTTACGAAACGGGGGAATTACTGGAAAAACCTTTTTGATCCGGGTATTAACTTTATCAGGCCTAAATACTCCAATGGGAACTGGGTCCCCGGTTTCGATCCGCTGAGTGATCATACCAATGGGAAAGAATCGTTCACGGAAGGGAATTCCTGGCATTATACTTTTATGGTTCCGCAAAATCCGAATGGTTTAATTCAAGCCTTTGGCTCAGCAGAAAAGCTTGTTCAAAAGCTCGATTCGTTCTTTATGACTCCATATCCTGCGGGTAATTATCTTGGCGGGATGGGAGGACTAATCGGTCAGTACGCACATGGTAACCAGCCAAGTCACCAGGTACCCTATTTCTATCATTTTGTTGGAATACCCTGGAAAACGGCTCAGCTGGTCAGGAAAATCATGAACACGTTTTACTCCAACAGCCCCGGAGGGATTACCGGGAATGAGGATACCGGGAGCATGAGCGCCTGGTATGTCTGGAATGCCATCGGGTTCTACCCCTTTAACCCGGCATCGGGAGAGTACCTAATCGGCAGTCCAATGGCAGATAAAACTGAGATCTCCTTACCGGATGGGAAACAGTTTATGGTCGAGGCAAGAAATCTGAGTAAACAAAACAGGTTTGTTCAGTGGGCATTTTTAAATGGTGATTCTTACTACAAATCCTATATCACGCACGGGGATATCATTCGAGGCGGAAAACTGATACTCCTTATGGGCGATCAGCCGTCCACCCGCTGGGGAGTCACAACGGAGGACCTTCCGGGAAAACATCAGTGATTTCTATTCCCTGCTCTCTTATTTTCGTAATTGGGACCTTACCAATTGAGAAAGTCTTCAGGCAATCTCCAACTAATCCGCTTTTATCAGGATCGCATTTTTATCCCCCTGACTGACAAAAGAGATCACCCCTTTTGTATCCGGTTTGGATATTTTTAAAATCGCCTGATTAATCAGCACAGTATAGCTTTTCCCGGGGTTCAATCCCATCAGCGTATATTGAACTTTCCCGTTTCCCGATGACTGCCTCCAACTGAACATCGAATTATTCTTCTCCATTAATTCAATTTTGCACTCCTGGCTGGTCGTGGCCGTAAAGGTTTCTGCTGGCTCGTTCCCAAAGAAAACAGTCACCTTATTTTTCCCCGGATTAACGGCAAATGGCTTCTTGCAGGATACGGAGAAGTTTCCGGTAACTACGGTGGTCAGATCGGTATTTAGTCTGATCAGGTAATTCTTAGTCCGAAGATTGTACTTAACCTCTGTTTCGTTCAATTCAGGGGTCAGATGCGGTTCAAGGTACAACCTGTTAAATTGTGGCCGGATGCCATAAATATTGCGGTACAAACCCACAATCGCCATCGCATTATTGGCAAGAATATCATCCCCTGCCCCGCTCTGTGAATTTCTCAGGTACCGCTGGTGCGCAAGACCATCCTGCTCATACTTTGAAATCACATTTTTAATATACTTTACCGCTATTTCAGGATTTTTTTCAGCGTAGCAACGTGTACCCAGCTCTGCCCATCCCAGGAACAAATCGCCATTCTCGTAATCCGGCCAGGGGTGATTGACGTTCATCTGCCCAACACCCGCTTCATAGGGGAAATAGCAGGCAGGCCAGATGAACAGATGCTCTTTCTTATTCAACTCCTCCATCTGTGAAAGAATAGCCTCTTTTCTGGCAGGATCATCACATAATCCAAAGCCGATAGCCATTAAATTGACTACACTCACCAGGTTATTGCCATACACCGATCCGTCTTTCTCCCGCCAGTGGACATACCATTGTTTATCGGGGTTCCAAAAGCCGCCGTCCGAAATATTTTTATTAAAGGCACCCTTCAACTTATTAGCCAGTGACTTATACTGCTCCGACATTTTCGGATCACCCAAAAGATTCTCCAGTTCGGACCAGCGATTCAATGCTTTATACATCAATGCATTGATAGTGGAAACCTCGTACGAAGCCCATATCACATCGAGCCAGTCTGTCCCTTTTTGTTCCCTGTGGGTATTTTGAATGACCTCAAAAAGTCCGTTCCCGTCTGAGTCGCGCCGGATCATATAGTCCAGAACCTTATCACAGGCAGGTTTAAATTTGCGCAGCCAGGCAATATCGCCGTTCATATCAAACTGCTCGGCGACATCGATCGCAAAGGCCGGCTGGGAATCGAGCATATAACCCCACTGGCATTCGTAAAAGCCATCTTTGGTAAAAGTTCCGTACATCGAATCCCCTGCATCGTGGTGCCACCGGGGCAATACCCTTCCACCAGGCAGGATGGCATGTTCCTTTTCGTATTCCAGAGTTTGTGAATAGCCACGGATATATTCCGGATCATCAATAGCCAGACCGAAAAGGGCAAGCCATTGTTCCTGAAGTACCGCATACCCGGTCCTCCACCCGTTTGACCCGTAAAGATTCTGATCCACAACCGAATAACGGGCGATGGTATTGAGGATCTCATTCACTGATGTTTTATTGATTCCATTCAGAGTTCCACGATCATAAGCTTCGTCGTACTTCGAGGCCTGCAAGGAGCAGGTGATATTCACCTCAGATTTTCTCACCGAAACAGGAGCAAAAACATCGCTGCCGCTTTCGATAAACCGGTAAAAACCATGTTTCGTTGTCACCTCACTGTCGGACCAGGTCTGTATGACCCCTAAAACGTCGTTTTTTAAATGGGTGAAAGAGACCGCAGGATAACTGTTTTTTTCAGTTTTGGAAGTGATCCTGAAACAGGAATTATTGTTTTTATTCCAAAAGGTCATTCCTGAGGTATGGGCGCCATAGGTAAAGTTCTCCTTCTCCAGAAAGCGGCACCAGGCTACCCCCCCGTTATTCAGAACCGCACCATCCCATGTTTGCATTGAATCGAAAGTCCAGGCTGGCAGATAATTCTGGTCCATAGTACCGTCATTCAAATAATTTCGTTTGATCTGCCAGCGAACCGAACTCTTCAGAACGGTAAAAATCCAGGATTCCTCAATCCCGAAATTGGTACGGCCATACCTGATGCCGCTTACCGCTACAACATTTTTTACGATACTGACCTTGGGAATCCGGGATGATTTAGCCGAATTGAAGGTCTCTGAGCCCTGCGAAAACCCGGTATAAATGCTGTTCCCATTGCTGACAACCCTGTTGTTTTGTATGGTGAGATTATCTATTTCACCTCCTTTATCACATCTTAAACGGAAGGATATGGTACCTGAGCTGTCGGACAGAGATACAGTATTTGAAGCCCTGTCATATTTAATACCCCGATTAAATTTCTGAGCATTACCAATCAGCGAACAACATAATAAGCTGACAATCAATATATAATTTCTCATGTTTTCAATTTTAGAGCACTCGGATTAATCAGTTTTTGGACGCAAGTCCCAATGAATCAAATTAAAATGTAAAATGCAAGTTGTAAAATGCAAATTACAAGGAGGCAATCGGGATTAATAATGCCATCTCAAATATAAGTAATCGGAAAGATATAATGTACTATTTAAAATTCTGATTTACTACTTTTTGACCCCTCTAAATCTTCCGCATTCTGAACAATACCTGCCTTTTAATCCCCTCCTTTCCCCTCCTTTGGAGGGGTTGGGGAGGTCAGGGTTGGGGAGGGCAGGTGTTGGGGGAGGTCCAAAGAGGAAATAAATAATTACGACACTATATTGTTCTTATGGCTTAAAAGAATCTGATCTTTGATCTTTGCAATTTGAATTTTGAATTTATCTTGTTGGTGCAACCAATGGCAATTCCAGAAATGCAAGTCCTATACTCCGACGCATGTGACTCGTGCTGGTCCCGCCGGGAGCATCGTAAAAAACGGCCAGCTGGTTTTTATATCTGACCACCGAAGGGAGTCCGATGCAGCGATGTGACCAGGTACAATTTTGACCGTCGATCACCACCGCCTTGTGTGCAGGGTCCCATTTATTCAGATCCTGTGACCAGTATACCCAAACTGCATCGGTGTATTCGCCGTCCTTATCCAGCCCGATATGGTTGGTAAACAGGAACCACGTCTGATTTGATGCTTCGTAATACAGGGAGGTATTTTCAACCTGCTCCTCCGGCGGCACTATCGGAGACGAATCAACCTTCCATGGTCCATCGAGATTTTTGGTGCGGGCAATGCAAATGGTTCTTTTCACGGTATAATCTGCGGCAGAAAAGAACATCAGATATTCGTCCTTTTCTTTCACTATAAATCCCGGCGAAGCCGTTGAACTGTAAAAGGAGTGTTCCTTAGGCTTAAAAGGGGTGATATCCCGTCTTTTCACCCATGGACCAAACGGAGAAACCGATTCAGCCTTCATATTGAGATAAGGAAATGATGGGATAAGATTTGGATAGGAGGAGACATTGGGTGTTCCCAGATAAAACATATGCCATTTTTCACCATCAAAATAGGTGGTTCCATAGCTTGCACTCTTTGAGTCAGGTTCATCTTTCTTTCCAAACCGGAGGATCGGTCCTCTCTTCTCCCAATGCACCAGGTCGTGGCTTGTTGCCAGCGAAGCAAGCCAACCCTTGGGCCCGGCAGCATCGTAATGCATGCAGAAGGTTGAATCATCGGCTTTAAACACCCACAGGTCGCGGGCCCCCAGGTAATCACACGAATCGGGACCTCCACCGTAGGGCATCACGACTCCGGCATCTTTGGCCTCCATCCTGAACTTACATTCAGGTCTGCCATCCTTGTACTTCGAACTGCAAAGTATAAAGAAGAGAATCGGGAAAATCAATATTCTGCTCATAGCCTACCGGGTTTATCAGATTAAATTGTTGTCAGTTACCAAATTCCTAAAATGCCGCCTGAAACCGTGTATAACAAAACGTACATTCCTGCATCTATTGCCAGCAGTTTAATAGACCTGTTTGCAAATAAATAAGTACCACCCATCGCCGGGACAATCCAGATTACCGCTATCAAAATGCCATTTATGAAACCTGTTAACAAACCCATCCCGGAGACTGCCGCACTTAAAGCGGCAATAGCCAGAAAATGGAATACCGCTGTTCCTCCGAATATTAATGGGTAACTTATCTTTTTTGGGACAGGGTCATATTTATTTTCTCTTTTCCAGACCATACCAAATAAAAATGAGCTATGCCAGGCGGCTCCCAGAAAAAACGAAAAGAGGGTCAGCAATACCACCGGAATCCAATGAATAACTGAAAATAGATTTAATAAATTCATCTTGCGTTTTTGACATTTTAGTATCAGATTACCAGCTCAGGGAACCATTGCGGTAATGGTCCGGACAGAACAGGCATTGAAATAGCCGAGGGCGCCATTACTGATATTGGAGGTCGGATTGGCAGGGGATGCCGATTGCCCCCTTTCCCTTCCGGCAGTACGAAAATACTCATACCCTCCGTTGTCCATAGTTTCAAGCCAAATCGTAACAACGTCGCCGGTTACCAGTTTATTGTCGGTATCAGAAGGCCTGATCACGTAATTAATCGTTTGCCCGGCATTCAGCTTGTCGTCCGTAACATTAATATCATTTTGTTGTATGGTATTGATAAAATAAACCAGGCGGTAATAGTTGCTGATATTTGCAGGGTCGTTAAATGATACGGAAGGGAATATATTATTTCCGAATACGCTTTTCTGAAAGTAAAGAGAGGCTATTCCCACAGCAGCAGGCATTGTTGAACTGGCCGTATAGGTCTGCCCGTCGCTCTTCACCAGGAGTGTATAGGTCCGGCCCGCGATCCCCTTCAAAGTTGATGTAATGTAGAGCCCGGGCGAGGATTCCTTTAAAAGGTCTGAATTCCCGGCGCTATCGCTGATTGTCACGATTGCTCCGGATACGGCAGGATAGGTGCTTGAATCGTAAAAATTTACCGATTTTGAGATTTGAACGGTATAGGGTCCCCGGTGATCATAAATATCTCCCTGAATTACGATATGGGATGATGAAGTGTCTAAATCAAGTTTGATGACCTTCTTACACGACCAAAGAAAACAGGATAGAACAACTAAGGCTACCAGAATGGGTATATCTCTTTTCATCCGATCAGAATTTAAAATTGTAGGTAAACGACGGAACGAATCTGAACAAGGTTGTTTGAACAGCCTCAGTCTTGGTCGGATCAATCTTACTATCCTGGAATGCAATGCTATACGGATTATCATGCCCGTAAGCATTATAAACGGAGAAAGTCCAGCTCGATTCGAAGGTTGCGGTTTTTTTCCTGATCCAGGTTGCACCCAGATCGAGGCGATGATAGGGCGGCATTCTGTTTGCATTACGGTCGCCATAGTAGAACATTGTTTTACCGTCAATTTTGTATTTCCCGCTTGGAAAGGTGACTGCATTTCCGGTATAATAAACCCACGTGGAGGATAATGTCCACCGCTTGCTTAACTCATATATCCCCACAATTGCAATATCGTGGGTGCGGTCTTGTGTCGCGGCGAACCAGGATCCGCTGTTTATTGCACTGAATTCCCGCTCGGAGCGGGAAAGGGTATAGCTGATCCAGCCATTGAATCTGCCGTACTTCTTCTTCAGGAACAGTTCCAGGCCGTAAGCACGTCCCTTTCCAAAGAGGATCTGCGATTCAACATTCTCATTCAGATTCAGCTCAGCCCCGTTTTTATAATCAATCTGGTTTTGAAGATTTTTGTAATATATCTCACCCGAAAATTCATATTTATTCTCGTTGAAATTGCGGTAAAATCCCAGTGACACCTGGTCTGAAATTTCCGGTTTTACATTATTGCTGCTCGGGATCCATAAGTCGGTAGGATTACCCGATGTTGAATTGGAAAGGAGGTGAAGGTTTTGCGTGTTCCGTGCATAGGCGGCTTTAAGCGAATTCTGACCGTTAAGAACATACTTGAGTGTGGCACGCGGCTCAATATTCAGGTAGGTATTAACAAACTGACCGGAGCTGTAGGATGAACTATTGGTTACAATCCCCTTAATATCATAGGTATAAAACGTACCGGGTCCGATTAAACTAAACATATTCAGCCTTGTACCATATTCCACAGTGAAACGGTCCGAAAAGCTATAGAGGTGTGAGAGATAAAATGCATTCTCCCACCCATATTTATTGGTAAGACTCTTCATGCTGACATTGCTGCCGGCGGTAATAACTCCCGGGACAATCTGATGAAATACTGAGTTAAAGCCGAATTTCAGGGTACTTCTGGTGCTGGCAAAGAACTGAAAATCCTCTTTCAGGCTAAAATCCTGAATCCGGGAAACGATATTCAGACTTACTCCGCTGTTAATATTGATTTTATAATCATAATTACTGAAGATAAGTGAAGTATTCGAAAACATCCGGTCCGAAAACAGGTGGTTCCAGCGAAGCGTCGCGGTGCTGTTGCCCCAGTTGATTCCAAAGGTATTTCCAAATCCCAGGACATCTTTCCCAAAATACCCCGAGAGGTAAATCCGGTTTTTGTCATCAATTTTATAATTGGCTTTGGCATTTAAATCGTAAAAATAGAGGCGCGACTTGTTCAGGGAGGTGTCGTGTGACAGTTTCAGGAACAGATCTGCATAGGTGCGCCGGGCAGAAATAATAAAGGAACCCCGGTCTTTCACAATCGGACCTTCCAACACCAGGCGTGAGGATATCAGCCCGACACCTCCACTAACTCCGAATTTTTTATCGTTGCCATCATTCATTTTGATATCCAGCACAGATGAGAGCCTTCCCCCATATTCTGCAGGTTCATTTCCCTTAAACACTGAAATATCCTTAATGGCATCAGAATTAAAAACCGAAAAGAAGCCCATCAGATGCGAGGCGTTGTAAACGGTTGCCTCATCGAGCAGTATTAAATTCTGGTCTGCCGCTCCCCCTCTGACCGTAAAACCGCTGCTTCCCTCGCCGACAGGCTGGATACCGGGTAAGAGCTGAATCGTTTTCAGGACATCTTTTTCGCCAAACAACACCGGAATACTTTTGATATCCCTGGTATCAAGCTTTTGAAGCCCCATTTGGGTTCTGGTTATATTTTCATCCTTCCTGGTTCCAAAGACCACAACCTCCTCTAATTCTTTGGTTTGTTCACTAAGGTTGAAATTCACTTTCACCGCTTTATTAAGGCTGATTTGCTGGAGCTGGGGTTTATATCCGGCATAATGGGCAGAAATTTCATACGCTCCTGCCGGAAGTGTAAGGGAATAGAATCCATAGGCATTGGCCTCGGCACCCTTTGTCGGCAACTCTCTGACGGAGACCGTAGCTCCGATTAAATCCTCGCCTGTGCGGGCATCTTTTATATAACCGCTGATGGTCAAACGTGACTGTGAAAAGAGGGAGGTAAGTGTACCTAAAAAAAGTAAAGCGAAAACTCCGGTTTTTTTTCCCATTCCTATATTTCTAATAGATAAATTTAAAGCAATCTTATTGGGAGGATCCGCACTCCTTTTTCCTGCTATCCGCTATCAATCAGCTAAATCTAAAACAAGCATGCTCAGGCTTCCCCGGAAAGCGACCCTCAACGGGAAGGTATGGATGATCTATTGCTGATCAGCTGAATTTATGGAACGGTCTCAAAGGTGACGATCAGAACCTTGGTGATTTTTCCAAGCTGCGGAGATAACGGTGAAATATCGGAAACAAAGAAGGCCACTTTCATGAGGGTCGGGGCCATCTGCAGAACGACACATTCACTCATAAAATCCCGGATACCAAAAAATCCGTTGGCGGAAAAACTCAGGGTATTCACATTTTTGTAAGTGACAGCGGTGTTTTTCACCCCATCCGAAGAGGCAGCTATGGTGAGATTTTTACCGGTATTCAATAAGAAAGTAAGTCCTGCCGGCGGTGTATATGGCGTAGCATAAGTCAAGGCCAGACTGTCTGTAAGTTGGGGAGGAATATTGGTGATTTTATTCGCGGTGCAATAACTCAATCCGGCCAGCGCGCCTCCACCCAGATTATTGAGGGCGAGATTTCCGCCAACCGAAAATATAAACTGATCGGTATAGGCGAGTCCCAACTGGAGATTGGTCAAAATGCCCGCCTGAAAATTATCCTTTACAGTCATGACTGAATCGGGAGCAGCCAGGGTTATCCCATTAGAAGCACTGATCCTCCATGCTTTCCCATTTTTGAACGAGGTACCTCCGGTAAGCTTATCCATTTGCGTCATCGTGGGAATTGTCACGGTTGCAGAAGCCGTTTTCTCACCTCCGGGACCCAAAACCAGCAAGGAAACAGAATAGGTCGTCCCATCTTTGGGATAGGCATGGATAACAGCAGCAGTGCTATATACTATTGCGGTATCTCCATCTCCGAAGCTCCATTTATAGGCGCTTGAGTTGGTGGTTATCAGATTGAATGTAACCACATTATTTACAACTACCGAAGTAATTGAGGCTGTCGGTAAAGGGGTGACGGGCTTGCAGGCTTCAAAAAAAATAATCCCCAAAGAGAGTAAGCCGACAAGTTTGAAATACTTTTTCATAAATAAATACTGTTAGACCTAATCCCGCTAAATTTCAGGGAGCAAATCTAAAGATAAAATTGCAGGAATCAAATCAGTCATTTCACGCCGCGATTTATTGGATTCAATGCCGAAACACGTTGTTTAAATCCATCTAATCATCAGTCATGTTGGCTGTTTTAGGGTGAAGCATGGTCAGTTGCAGAATCACCGCAGCCACTACAAAGATTGAAAGCAAAGCGATGTCGCGGCTTAGGTTACCCGAATCGGCCGATTTTCCCAAAATGGTGGTAATTAATGCCCCCGTAGAAATGCCTGCAAGATTCATCAATCCATACCCGGTAGCGCGGTATCGTGGAGATGCAAACTGACATAAAATAGGCATGCAGTTTACATCGAAGATCCCGAACCCCAGACCGAAGAGCGAGGCTCCGAGCATAATGGGAAGAAAATTATGTCCAAAACCAATAAGTAAAACTGACGGAACGGTCAGGATCAAACCTATTGCACCCGTAAAAATCCGACCGCGCATATTGCGCTGCATCCACCTGTCGGAGATCAATCCACCGATCAGCACGCCAATCAGTGAAGACATGGCCATGGTTATGGTCGAGAGGGGCCCGGCATGCGACATATCGATATGCAGATTACTTGCAACCAGGGTAGGCAGCCAGCTTTTGGTTGCCCATCCGGGCAGACTGGGTGCTGAAAAATAGAACAGAATCACCCAAAAAGAGATGTTTCCCAGTAAAATTCCCATCCCTTTAAATAATTCACCGAACCTTTTCAGCAAGGAATGGGTGAGCTCCCGGGTGACAATATAGGCCTTTTTCTCTCTCAGGAAAAGGATGAGAACGATACTGTAAAGAACCCCTATCATTCCAAAAACATGAAACGTGGTTTGCCACGAAAAATTTCCAGCCACTGTTGCCCCGAATCCCCCGAGGGCCTGCCCGAGATAGATCCCGGTCATATGCAGTCCGACGGCCACCGAGCGTGTCTTCCCCTGATGATAATCTGCGATAAGGGCAAGTCCTGCCGGCATATAAAACGCCTCGCTCACACCCATCAGGGCACGCAGCGCGTACAGCTGATCGAATGTTTTGGCAAAACCCATGAGCATGGTGACGGCAGACCAAACAAATAAACTCCCCACAATCATCCATTTCCGGTTTAACCGGTCAGCTATAATACCAGAGATTGGGCTCATCAGGGCATAAATCCAAAGGAAGATCGCCATTAACCGTCCAAAATTGGCAGCCGTCTCCAGATCGGCAATATCGATCATCATCGATGGTTTCATGGTGGAAAGCATCTGCCGGTCGAGATAATTCAGGAGTGCGACGACCCACAATAAGCCTACAACCAGCCATGGATACCATTTTTTATCTTGCATACGGGTTATATAAATTTATTAAATATGGTTAAAGGACAAATGTGTTATTTCAGATATTTTTCGAAAAAATCGTTCATCTTCAATTGGGTAAAATCATTCACCCGCAGCACCGCATCCATTGCGTGAGGCCAGAATGGCACTTTAAAGTATACATTTGGAACACCCACACTGTCAAGCTTCGCCTTGAGCAGATCCGACTGACTGACGGGAACCAGATCATCAGAGGTGCCATGAAGAATCAGCGTCGGAGGATTGCTCTTATTTACATATTGGATTGGGGAAGCCTCCTTGTAAAGGCCGGGCATTTCACTGAAGGAATGGTTAAGGAACCGGGTGATGAGCGGTTGATTTCGTGCATATTCGGTAGTAAAATCTGTCGGACCGTAGATGTCAACCACTGCCTTTATCCGATGGGGACTTTTAGGAACAACAGCCGTATCGCCCATGGTAAGTGGTTTCTTCCAATCATAACCAGCCAAAAGTGCCAGGTGGGCGCCGGCAGAGCCACCGATTAAAGCAATTCTATCGGGATCATAACCATAAATTTCACTGTTTTTGAACAACCACTGCACCGCATCAGTAATATCCTCGGCACACGCAGGATAAAACCCATCCTTTACCAGACGGTAGGAAACTGTCGCAGTCATGTAACCTTTTTTGGCAAACGACATCAGGTAAACCATATAATCAGACCGTTTCCCGTGGCTCCATGAACCGCCATGAATAAAGACAAGCAAGGGCGCCGGTTTTAATAGGTTTTTAGGTTTATAGATATCAAGCTGAAGTGACTTTCCATTGATATTTTTGTATTCGAGATCCTTAAATTCCTGAATATCGGGCGGAACGGCAGGGTTCATATCGACCATCTTCTCCAGACCTACCCCGACGGCAATGTATCCCGGCAGCATAAAGTGATAACCTACCGGCGGGCTCTGTGGGTTCATAGCTGACCAGACACGGGGTGTAATCAGCAGGATAAAACCAAGGCCAATTAAAATCAGCAGTGCAAATAGAATACGCTTGAAAATCTTCATAAACAGTTAAATTTATTTTAAGTATTTTTCAAAAAAACCGGTCATCTTCGCCTCCGCATAAACGTTCACCCGCTCGATAGCATCCATGGTATGCGGCCAGAATGGCACTTTGTAATAGACGTTCGGAACCCCCAGACTATCGAGCCGGGACTTAAGAAGGTCCGACTGACTGATTGGAACGATCTGATCGGATGTTCCGTGAAGAATCATCGTTGGAGGATTGTGTTTATTCAGATAGTGAATCGGTGAGGCTTCCACATAAAGTTCAGGCGCTTCTTTATACGATTTGGCCAGAAATCCGGTCACCGTTGAATTGGTGCGCGAAAATTCGGTCGTAAAATCGGTAGGACCATAAATATCCACAACTGCCTTTATCGAATGAGGTGAAACAGAAACAGCCCCGGTATCGGGCAGGGTACCCCCTTTCTTCCAGTTATAGGCCACCAGCAATGCCAGATGGGCGCCTGCCGAACCTCCGATCAATGCGATCCGGTCCGGATCATAGCCATAGCTCCCCCCGTTTTTATAAAACCACTGAACGGCATCGGTTATATCTTCGGCGCATGCGGGATATGGGGCATCTTTCAGAAAACGGTAGGATACCGTAGCTGTAACATATCCTTTTCTTGCAAAAGCGATCAGGTAAACAAGGTAATCGGCCCGATTTCCGCTACGCCACCCGCCACCATGAATAAAAACCAATAATGGCGCAGCAGCCGAGAGGTTTTTCGGTTTGTAAATATCGAGCTGAAGCGATTTCCCGTTCACATTTTTATACTCAATGTTTTTAATTTCCTGAATATCTTCCGGAACAGCCGGTCTCCTGTTGATCATATGTTCCAATCCAATCCCAACAGCCAGATAGGTAGGGGGCATGAAATGATATCCGACAGGGGGCTGATCGGGATGCAACGCTGACCATAACCGGGGTGTAATCATCAATACTACAGCAAGTAGCACAACAGATCCTAACCCGATTAAGAGACGTTTTAACATTTTGGATTTCATTTTAATATGATTTGTCTTTTTTATCCATTTTTTGATTTAGCAGAGTAAAGACGCACCGCTGTGCTTCTTTACGGCAATGCATCACTTTCAACGTGCGTCTTTACCAATTGTTATTTCTGATTCAATTCCGTCAAAATTTCCTTCAGGTTTTTATGAAGTTGCGGACCGGTTTCAGGGCCCATTGAATTTCCTTCGCCATAAGGGGCGCCATCTCTTTTATAGGTAAACGGTGCCTTGGTATCCCATTGGCTCTTGGGAACGATATATCCGATTTCATCATTGGCAAGGCCAAAAATAAATTTGTACTTACCCTGCATCATCTCCCTGATACATGGAACCTCAACCGGCGATATTTTATAATCCTGTCCTTCGGGAGCCTCAATCCCGCCATTGATAATTTCAGGATAAACCTCCCCCGGAAGGGTGGCAAACGAAAGCGGCCCTATTTTAAAGACAGAAATCTCGGAACGCACCTTCATCCAACCGGTAGTTCCACGATCAAGGATACCAAGGGCTGTTCCCAGTTTGAACATGACATTTTCAATAGGCAAATACAAGGTCTTAACAATTAGCGAAATAGCTGCCGTATCAATTTTGTCTGCCGGTTTTTCCATCGCATTTAAGGCGAGTAAAGCGAGCTGTTTTCCCTGCGCTTCAGCCTTTTCGAAAGTTGGTTCCTTAAACTCTTTTCCGGTGAAGGGATCTTTGATCGCAAGACGTGGATGGGTGGTCATCAGTCCACCAACCGCGCCATTGATATAAACAGCAACTCCGCCAATCCCTTTTTTAGCCAGGCTATCGCCGTTAAATACCCCCTTTTCAACACCCTGACGGACATAATGAGGGAAATCGGAGGAGATCAGCAAATTCTCGCTCCATAAGGTTTCCGGATGGTCGGCCCAGGCAACTAACGAACCCAGGGTTGCACCGTTCTCTTTATCGATGGCCTTGATTAACCGCAATCCTGAATCAAAAACTTCAGGTTTCCGGGTATCGATCACCAGATTAGCGGCCCCGGTTAAATCCTGTGATATCTCAAGGCTGGCCGGGCGAATGTTTTTAACTGCCGAAAGAACCGATTTAACTACCTGTGCTTTCACATAGGCCATATATTTTTTATTAATACCGCTTTTAAAATGCGAATTGCCCCAAAGTCCCAGTAAATCGGCGCTCTCATGGGTATGAGTAGAAGAAACGATGGTATAGGTCACCCCGGCTTCGGCAGGAATTTGCTTTCTGATATCAATGATATCATCATTCATAAATCCGATGGCATCGAGTACGACAATCGCCAGACGGGTTTTGCCGTCATCCACGACCATGGTCCTTGCCCAGACATCATCATGTATTCCATTGGCGGCACGGCTGTTGCCGAATCCGGCAATCCATACACCGTCAAAAACGCCGTTCCCGTTTCCATCGGTAAAGGTATCGCCATCTTTAGGGTTATACTCCGCATCTTTATTCTTATCTATCCAGCGGTCAGGGACCTCCGGGGTAATCGGGAAGGCGGCAAACCCTGCCTTAAGAGCCGAAGGTTTGGTGTTTAATATCTTCAGGTCCGCCTTATAGCCCGGATTCCGGTCTTTCAGGTTTGAATGGAACCAGAACAAAACTCCGATTATCAATACGAGGATTAATAGCCCCAGGCCCTTAAAAAATGTTTTCATCTTTATCGTTTTAGAATTTAAAATACAATAACAATTCGGAGATCGGAAGATCCCCCTTAGGAATTAAATTTATAGGATTTATATGTTGTTTTTCAACTGTTTATTATTTCTTGTAATGATTTTCCCGCGCATCATCTTCATCGTCCATATCGGGACCGTTCTCAATTTTCCGCCAGTCGATGGTTTTATGGTATTTTTTCATTGCCTTATCCGCATCAAATATCCGGGGATCGTTCAATTCAAGGGTATATGGGGTATAATCGGGCTTTGAGGTGAAAAAATCCTGCAATAAAGAGGCTGTCACATCAAACTGGTTTACATAATTGACATTCAAAATATTGTAAATCGTTTTGAGAATCGACCCGAAATTGGCATGGGTATGGGATACATATCCCCTTTTCACGTAAGGCCCCTCCAACATCAGGATTGAGCGGTGGGCGTCAATATGGTCAACTCCTCCCTGAGGATCATCTTCAGTGATAATGACCAGCATATTTTTCCAGTATTTGGTCCTTGACAGAAAATGGAGTATCCTCCCCACTGCCAGATCGTTATCTGACATGAAGGACTGCGGATAATAGTACCCATCCTGAGGCCGGATGTGGGCTCCATGGTCATTGGGAACCTGCATCGTTAAAAGTGAGGGGAGATTTTCTTTCCCTTTGATCCATTTTTGGGTAAACTCCTTTTCAAACTGTTCCATCCGGTACTGATCGGGAATATTGGTATTGAAGCCTGCATAATTGTGACTGGTTCGGGTGAAAAGCGCTTTTTGCATCGGCACCATCACCAAATGGGCTCCGCCGGTGTTGGTGTCATACCACTCCTCACGGTTATGGGCTGTTTCGTTGGCTTCCCCAAAGTTATAAAAGGGGACTTTGGCCCTGTCGAGCGCCTCCCACAACCCGCCAATTTCGCCATAGTCCTCAGGGTCCATACTTCCGGTAGTTCCGGGAAAGCGCCGGCCAGGAGCCTTCGAAAAGAGCATGGCAGTTTTTGACACATTTCCGTTAGCCTCAACCCATTCGTTGGGAATTACCCCCATCATCCAATGATGTCCATAGAGTGACGCATCACTGTCGCAGTAGTAATTATCCGAAAAGGAGAATTGTCTGGCCGCTTTAATATGATTGGGGCTGACCCTGAGTTTGGGAAATTTTTTTCTGAGCGATTCCGGCAAGGTATATTCATTATTTACGCCAAACCGTGCCAGGGTGCTGTCGCCTGCAGCTCCCCTGAGCTGTCCGAACACCTCGTCGTACGATCTGTTTTCCTTGGTAATATAAACAATGTATTTTATGGGAGAATTCCGTAATCCGGGTGCCGGAGGAAGCGGATTATTCCCATCATCTGAAACAGAGAGGATTTTATAGGTATTATCAATGGTTTGTTTGGTATAGGATGCCAGCTGAGCCGCATCAGGAGTCACTACCTTTTGAAAACTGCCCAGCTGAATATCGCCAATATAGTCTCCCTGCGGCGGGGATACAAATCCGTTTCCCCCATTTGGTCCCGCACCAAGTCCACGGGTACTGGTGATGTAAATCTCCCGGTTATCCCTTGACAGCTGAACACGGGTAGCTCCCCATCCTGTTGGGATTAATCCTTTGGTGATCTGTGATTCCACATCAATGACTGCCACGGCGTTAAATCCAAGCAAGGCTACAAAGAGTGTTTTTTCATCCTTACTCAGGGTCAGCCCGAAAGGGAGCAACCCCCGGTATTTATCAATCCTTGCATCGACTTTTATGGGTATGTCACCCAGAAGCTGATGATTTTTATAATCAATTATGGAGATATTGTCATCGGTTGCATTGGAAACGTAAGCATAACGGTTTCCGACAGCTACCGAGTTGGGACTTGCTCCCCCGACAACCTCAACCCCGTCGATCATCTGACCGATCTGATGACCAGTTTTGTACTTGTCCGTGACCATATTGGTATTCAGATCTACGGAGAAAACACTCATGGCCTCGGGACTTAACGGGCTTCCTACCCCAGGGATTTTACGCCCCTCTACCACCGTTCCGTTAATAGATTCTTTGGTATTATCTCCGTAAGGGTGGTGCGAAATCATCAATGAATCGGCGTTAGCCGGAGTTGCACCCTCGATTAAAGGGTAGGCGTACATCCCGACATTCGCCACTAGCGCAGTTTTTCTGTCCGGACTCAGGGCCAAACCAAAGGGGAGCCGACCGACCGGAATCGAAGCGGTTAATTTTTTGGTTGCCAGATCAATCCTGACCATTCTGAAGTTCGCCCGGTCAAGCACCAGCAGTTCATTTTTGGCATCATTGAATACCAGATCGGAGGTAAAACTGTCATTGTATCTCTTGCCATCAACGATTCCGTTTAAGGAGATCGAATCGAGTCGGGTTAAACTCCGGATGTCATAAATTATGACTGCGCCATCATCTCCGCCACTCAGGTAAACAGTTTTTGAATCGCCTGAGAAGGCAACTCCGAGGAATGAACCATGAGATAAGGGTGATTTGATTTTTTTATCGTAGCTCGGAACCCTGATGGCATCCATAGACTTGAGATCAATAATCGTAATTACCCCGTTATGAAGCGTAACCGCTTTCTTCCCATCCGGAGCGACAGCAAGTCCAAAAGGACGTTTGGTAATCCGGATAAACTGACCGGACGGGGTCACGAAACGGCCACTGGCCAGAATTGAGGTCCCCGCTTCATTGATCGTGGCAAACTGATCCCCGGCAGGGACAGAAAGGATATCCACCTTTTTTTGGGCAAATCCGTTATAACCACTGGATGCCAGCAGGAGAAGTAATATAAAATGTAAAAATAATCTCATTGTTTATCTTTATAAATTCTGCAACTATGAAGTTAAAATAATTAATGCCACTAAGGCTCAAGGTTACACAAAGGGTATTACATTTATTAGCTGCACCTTGCATCAGCAGGCTGGCTGACAGTATCTTGGTGCTTAAAATTTAACTCTTTTAAATTCTTTAATTATTTTGACTTGTTTTTTCAAACCCCTTAGGGTTTTTATTTTATAGAAATCGGATTTGAAAGAGTACCATTCGACCCCGTCCGAATCCCATTTCTTGAGCTCGTATCCGATAATCATTCGACCCTGCTAAGGTCATTGAAACCGATCCAAGTACCTTGCAATTAATTGGTTATAATTTGACAATAAAAATCTGCTGCTTTTGATCCTTCGACCTTTCTGCAGGAATCAGCCGGTTAAACGCAATGGTTTTTTCATCATCCGACCACACCAGGTTTGAAAGTTCACCGGTTGTTCTGGCTGTAATTCTTTTATATCTCTGTTCGAAAGGGCGGTCAGAGACTTCGGTAATCACCAGACTGTTGTCCCAAATATAAGCAATCCTTTTATTATCTTTACTCCAGCGAACCCCGGACTCTACATTTGAGGTATGTTCCGTAATCTGAACCGGTTCTCCACCGGAAGGGGAAATCAGGAAGATCTGCTGAATCCCTTTTTTATCCTTAGCCTGAAATGAGATATATTTCCCGTCGGTTGAGGAGCGGACAACCCCTCCGCATCCCGGAAACTGGGTGTCGGCAGTATGGGTCAGCCTCCGCTGTACAGTCCCTTTGGGGGGCATCGGGAATGAGGTACGGGTACCCTCCAGCGGGCCGTATTCTCCGGGAACATTAAGTGAATCAGGGATATCAACTACAAAAAGTTCATCAACAGGATGGCCGTTCTTGTCACGGACCTTTCCGACGAAGGCTCTGGCAACCTGCATAGTCCCGTCAGGTTTCCGGTAACCCGGCATTCCAACCCAGCTGTCCCCGCCGGCGTTGCTAATCTCATCGCTTCCCGGTTTGGGATCAGGAACAACCCTCACCACAACCGCACTAAACCATGTCCCTGCCACTGTCTCATCCGGATCATTATGGCGAAGCACCACGCGATGGCGCTGATTGGATACAGCAACAGTCCTCAGGTTCCATTTGACGCCTGTCGAATCTTCCAGGTGCTTCATGATGGCATCATTATAGGTGTAGCCTACCCATTTGCCGTCGCGGCTCCACTCATGACGGTGAGTTCCGCCCCTGAGCGCTCCGGGGGTATAGGGGAAGGTGATATCCCGGGCATCCATCAGGATCGGAACATTGGGTTGATTATCGTATACAATCACCCCGGTTCTGCGCCATTGCTGGTAAGGATTCTGCTCGGTACAAACAGGTAGTCCGTGGATGAAAATCACCTTGTTTTCTGCTGGGTGATAACTGGCGGCCCCTGCGCCGGGACCGTAATCATGGTTATCCCGGATGCCCATAAGCACCTGATTTTCGCCCGTTTCAACATTTACCCGTTCCACCGACGGACTTCCGCCTATTCCGCCAACACCCGTACGGGTATCATAAACCAGCCATTTCCCGTCAGGTGAAAAGTTGTCGTTATTGTCCAGATCGTGGTTCTTTGAGGAATCTTTTGTGAGCTGAATTTCAGTTTTATACGATTCAGTTGCAGAACAGGCTCCCAGAGTCATGCATGCAATCAGCCATTTATAATTCACTATGCTTAATTTTTAACGGTTATAAAATCTATTTTTTGGTATGGTTATCGCGTTCAATATCCTCATCATCCATATCGGGCCCTTTTTCAATCTTTCGCCAGTCGATTGTTTTATGATATTTCCTCATTGCCTTTTCGGTATCAAAGACCCGGGGATCATTCAATTCCAGCGTATATGGGGTGTAATCAGGTGTTGGGGTGAAGAAATCCTGCAATAAAGAGGCAGTCACGTCAAACTGATTAACATATTTGACATTCAATATGTTGTAAATAGTTTTCAGGATCGATCCGAAATTGGCATGGGTATGGGAAACATAGCCCTTTTTCACATAAGGACCCTCCATCATTAATATTGACCGGTGGGCATCGATATGATCCACACCACCCTGGGGATCGTCTTCGGTAATGATCACCAGCATATTCTTCCAGTATTTCGTTCTCGAGAGAAAATGCAATATCCGGCCAACCGCCAGGTCGTTATCGGCCATGTAGGAATGGGTGTAGTAATAACCATCAGCCGGACGGATTCCGGTGCAATGGTCGTTGGGCACCTGCATGGCAATAAATGGCGGCATCTTTTCTTTTCCCCTGATCCACTTGTTGGTAAACTCCTTTTCGAACTGTTCCATCCGGTACTGGTCCGGGATATTCACATTAAATCCGGCATAATTCAGACTGGTGCTTTTGAAAAGTGCTTTTTGCATGGGGAACATGACCAGATGCGAGGCTCCCGTTTTGGTGTCGTACCACTCATCGCGCACATGTGCCGACTCATTGGCTTCACCAAAATTGTAAAATGGGATTTTGGCTCTCCCGAGCGCTTCCCAAAGCCCGCCAATCTCACCAAAATCCTCCGGATCTAGGGCTCCGCCTGTACCGGGCCAGCGGCGACCCGGGGCCTTTGAAAAAAACATAGCAGTCTTGGTTGTGCTGGCATTAGCCTCGACCCATTCATTGGGTATCACCCCCACCATCCAGTGATGGCCGTGAATCGAGGCGTCGCTGTCGCAGTAAAAATTATCCGAAAAGGCAAATTGTCTCGCTGCCTTGATATGATTGGGACTTATCCGAAGGTTTGATAGCTTCCTGCGCAGTGAGTCGGGAAATGTATATTCGCAATGGATGCCAAATCTCGCAAGGGTGCTGTCTCCCGCTCCACTTTTGAGCTGACCGAAGATTTCATCATATGACCTGTTCTCCTTGGTGATGTAAACGACATATTTGATCGGCGATTTACGCAACCCGGGTAACGGGGGCAACGGATTATTACCGTCATCGGCGATCGTTACACGTTTAAAGGTGTTTTCGATCGTTTGATGGGTGTAGGCAGCCAATTGAGCGGCATCAGGCATGGGAACTTTCTGGAAGCTTCCCAGCTGGATATCAATGATGTAATCTCCCTGCGGCGGCATCACAAAACCCCGACCTCCGTTGGGACCGGCGCCAATACCGCGGCAGGTGATGATATAAATTTCCTTTTCATCTTTCGAAAGCTGGACCCGTGTGGGTCCCCAGCCCGAAGGAATCAGCCCTTTGGTGGTTCCTGACGTTACATCGATAACCGCCACGGCATTAAACCCCAGCAAGGCGACATAGAGTGTTTTTTCATCCCTGCTCAGTGTGAGTCCGAATGGCAGCAATCCCCTGTATTTATCGATTCTTGAATCGACCTTAATTGGGATGTCTCCAATCAACTTATGATTCCTGTAATCTATAACTGAAATGTTGTCGTTGGTTGCATTGGAGACATAGGCATAACGTTCCCCGACAGCTATCGAATTAGGACTGGCGCCTCCCACAACTTCAGCTCCTTCGATCATATGGCCGATCTGATGTCCGGTTTTGAATTTATCCATCACCTTATTGGTTTTCAGGTCAATGGTAAAAACGCTCATGGCATCGGGATGAAGCGGGCTTCCCACTCCAGGGATCTTGCGCCCTTCAATGACCGTTCCGTTGATAGACTCCTTGGTATTATCGCCATACGGGAATTGCGAGATCATGATTGAATCGGCATTCGCCGGAGTGGCGCCTGTTATCAACGGATACGAATACATCCCGACATTGGCCACAAAGGCAGTTTTCTGGTCGGGGCTAAGTTTTAGTCCAAAAGGCTGACGTCCCACCGGTATAGATGCCGTTATCTTTTTGGTATTCAGGTCAATCCTGACCAATCTGAAATTACCACGGTCAAGCACAAGCAATTCGTTGTTTGATTCATTCAAAACCAGATCGGAAGTAAAGCTGTCCTGATAATCGACTCCGGCCACCTTTCCGTTCAGGGAGATTGAGTCGAGCCGGGTCAGACTGTTAATATCATACAGGATGACAGCACCATCGTCTCCGGCGCTTAAATAGACCGTTTTTGAATCTTTTGAAAAGGCGACACCCAGGAATGAGCCATGGACCAAAGGTGATTTTATTTTTTTATCATAACTCGGAACCCGTATGGCGCCCAGCGACTGGAGATCAATAATGGTAAATACCCCATTATGCAAGGTGACCGATTTTTTCCCGTCGGGGGAGATAGCCATACCGTATGGACCGTCAGAAATACGGATAAAGGTTCCGGCGGGTGTTACAAGACGCCCGCTTGGCAAAACCGAAGTCCCCCCCTCATTCAGCCTGGTGAATTGTTCTCCTGCAGGAACCGTTAAGATTTCAACTTTATTTTGCGAGAATCCGGTATTGCCCGAAAAGGAGAGTATGATGAGAATAATAATCTTCGTCAATAATCTCATAAGGTATTTATTACTTTAAATTCAGGTATTTCAAGACTGCATCATTGCCAATCAGTGCATTGGCCGGGATCGGATGTTCAGCCGTGAAAACCTTTAATTCATCTTCGGGCAAAAAGGTGATAAAGCTCTCATCAAACCCGTTTTTATAAGGAATATTCCCGATATTTAAATCCAGGTGATGCCCCAGGAAGGTATAGGCCACGGACCGTTTATTGTAGCCGTAATCGTGAACCTCGGCAGGAAAATGGACGTTTTCAACCCGGTTTTCCCCGTTATATAGTGCATAAACACTTTGAATATAAGGGTATTCCACACGGGGGGTGTTCCTGGTCCAGTCGCTGCCATCCGAGATAAGCAACATGGGACGGGGGGCGCAAAGGGCAGCAATCTCGACATTATTGGTCTGATGATTTTTACTCCGGTGAACGGGCATACCGCTTTCGCAATTGCATCCGCCAAAGAAATGGGCAGAAACCATCACAGCCGGGACAGAAACTTTAATCCTGTTATCGATTGCCGTAATGAGGATTGTTTGGGTGCCCCCACCCGATTCTCCGGTAATTCCGATCCGTTCGGGGTCAACATCGGGCCGCGAAAGGAGATAATCGAGCACCCGCTTGCTGTTCCAGGTCTGCAATAACAGAGCAATCGGAATATCATGCGTCACCTGTCTGGAATCGGCATAACCCACCATATCATAAGCAAATACGATGGCGCCCATCCTGGCCAGCACAGCACACCGGGCCTGGACCTCTGCCATTAAACGCCGGTTCTTCCAGTGACCGTGAGGACTCAGAATCGCAGCACTTTGCTTCCCCTGATTCACCGGCCGATAGATATTGCCGGTCACGTAAAATCCAGGGAAACTTTCAAAGGCCACATTTTCTACAATATATCCATCCCCCTTAAAAGTCCGGTTTACGATAAGCTTAAAATCATTTCCAACCTTAGGCATCTGATTAAATTTCATCCCGTCCAGAATACCATTCCGGATAACGGTTGCCCGTTTTTCCCAGGATTTAAGGTCATTCCACTCAGATGCAAATTTTTTCATCATCATATTTCCCTGATCCTCAGTCCAGTATTTATCACGGCACAAAAAATTATCCTGTGCATATCCTTGCATAGTTACTCCGAACAGTAAAAACAGGATGAAGTATTTTAAAGATTTTGAAAATTTCATTTCCATCTTTTGTATTTAGTTAGCAAACAGATTTTAAGCCATTCAGAACCGGCCCATTCCGGAGGATTTAAACAGCTAAAAATATAATTGCCAAATGCCAAATACTTCAGCTATTTTGGAAATTGCACATTAAATTTTAACTACGTGAAAAGATTTTCAATAAGACATCTTTTGTTTTCAAGATTATCAGATAATTACGATCTCAATTCCAGACGCGACAGAAGAATTTATGCTCCTATTTTCAATAAATCAGGTAATTATCCTACTTTTACGAATCTTAATTCAGATTATAATGAATCGCATAGTTCTTATGGAAAAGGGACTAATTATCCGTGATTTGCTCAATGATGGCGGTGCCCTTGCTGAACTTGAGAGCTATTTTTCAGCATGATGCCTAAATTGATAATCTTTTTAATGGAACAACGCATATGGCGGAACCATCTGGAATTTAACGCCTGGCCCTTCCCAGGTCAGATTAAGGCTTTTGGCCAGACCCAGCAGACAGTAGTCAACTTTAATTGGGTGCCATCCTTTTTTATGACCGATTTTGGAATCGAGGATCTGGGTCCTGTGGCCACCTCTCATGTTCATTAACGAATTATTTACCGGGTTTAATTCGGTTTTACCCAATTTGCAGGATTATTATTAATATATCCGGAAATTGAATAATATTCGTGGTCATTCGGGATGATATGGTCATGAAACCTGGTTTGCCAGGCAAAACCGGGATTAATTTTTCGGGCCTGGATCGTGCAAATTGGTTTATATTGGTTAATGATGACCCCCAAAATATCGGGGTTCCATTTTTCGGATGGCGTTCCATCATACCATCCGTTATGCGTTTTGTCAATTGTAATTATTCCGTGCATGTGATTGGGCATTACCACAAATTCGCCCAATTCAACAAATGAAATAGCCATGGTTGAGTAATCACCAACCGAAATGAAAAGATCACCATGGCTATTCCATCTGACCTTTAAAAAACAAATTATTTACAGATGAAAAATGATCCGGAATTTGGTTCCAATATTGATAGGCAATTTTGCCGATATCGGATAAAATCGTTGTAGAGACGCCCAGATTGGACGTCTTTACAACGATTTTCCCAAAATAATTGAAACGGTTTTGGGTGCAAAGGGTAATAAAATAGGAACCTCTCCATCCATAAATCCCAATTCTGCAGACGGGTTGATGGAATCCGGTATTTCCCCTGAAATTTTTCCATCGTTTTCCTGATCCTGTTTAAGCTGTTCAACCCTTGTGTAAATACAAGAAATTAAGAGCATTATGTCATCATTTTTCCGAAAAATCAATCATAACATTGGTCTCCTTAAATCCCTTGGAACGGAAGCCCAGGTAGATAATTCCCGCAATCATCCAGGTTCCGCCGATGATAAAAGTCTTCAGCGGCAGGTTCAGCCAAATGCCCAGGCAAAAGACAAATCCGATTCCGGCCGGGAGGAAATCGATCAGAAACCCTTTGAATGTTTTGACTTCAGCCTTCAGAAAGTACTCCCGGAGGGATGCAACATTCACCCCCATAAAGGCAAAAAAGGCACCGAAATTAATCAAAAGGGCAGCCTCCTCGTAATTCAGTGAAACGGCGCCTAAAAGCACCAGGACTCCGACAATCATGATATTATAGTTTGGAGAGGCGTGTTTCTTGTCCAGGTGTCCAAAGATTTTTTTGGGGATAACCCCATCGCGCCCCATGCCATAAAGAAGCCGTGATGCGCCTAATTGGCCGGCGGCGCCCGATCCGATACTGGCCAGAAGCAGGATGATTGAGAGAGAACCGTCTAAGATTGGTCCGCCAACACGGTGCGCCACCGACATGATTGCCGTATCCAGCGCATCGTTTTGGGCGGTTGCATCGGATAATCCCTGGGTAAATGAAGCCCAGTCGGGCCATGATAATTGGGCAAGGTAAATTTGTGATCCGCTCCAGACGCCCGTAATCAGGCAGGTCAGCACTGCACCGATCATGATATTTCTCCGGGGGTTTTTTACCTCTTCCGACAAGGTGGTTATACCATCAAATCCGATATAGGTCAGAGCTGCCAGTGCCGTGGCAGATCCAACGGCTCCTACAGAAAAAGTCTCCGGGTTATAAAACGGACGAACCGAAAACAGACCCGCAAATCCGTTCTTAATCATGATATAACGTATGGCAGCTGCCATAAAGTAGAAGACAACCACGCTCATGACGATCATCAGGATCGAATTGGTTCTTGAGGCCATCCTGATTCCCATAAGATTGAGCCAGGTGAAACCAATGACAAAGAAAATGATCCAAAATGCATACGGGATGAAAGGTAGCATATGGTTTGCCGTGATACTGGTGTAAATGACGCAAATGATCGGAATAAACATATAGTCCATAAACATCGACCAGCCCGAAACAAACCCGAGATATGGGTGCAGCCCCTTACCAACATAGGTATAGGCTGATCCCGCCGACGGATAACGGTTCGCCATCCTTCCGTAACTGATTGCCGTAAAGATCATCGCGACCATCGCAATGAGGATTGTCGTTGCAGCGTGTCCTTTTGAAATATCGTTGGCATGACCAAACAAGGGCAAGGCGGCAACCGGCTGAATGAGAATAATTCCATAAATGACAATATCACGTAAGGATAAAACTCGTAGCAACTTAACTTCTGAAGTAGTTTCTTGATTAGACATTTTCTCTGTTTTACTTTTTAAGATTAAAATTTCACATTAATTCACTTCCTGGTCATATTCTCCTTACTATGACATTGTTTGCAAATGGATCAAATCCTGTTAATCGGGGAAATTCCTGAGTCTTCTTGACTGTTTTTATTACTGCTTTGATTTAAAAAGGATAGATTCCGGGATAGGCTGATATTTTATTTCCTCGGAGCTGTAAGCTACCAGCAGCGCTTTGCTCCCGCCGCTTTGGAAATATTCGACACAGATTTTGTGCCTTCCGTGATTCAGTGTGATCGAATTGCCGATCTCTTTGGTTCCGTGTTCCCCATCATTGTCAACAAGCAAATGATCGTCGATATACAATTTACTTCCGTCGTTAGAGCTGATGTAAAACGTATATTTCCCGGCCTTTTCAATCTGAATAAACGATTTAAACTGAAGTGCAAAATTTACTTTTGGAATGGCAATTTTTCCCAGACCAAATTGAAAGACGGTCCCTTTGGCTACCGGTTTTAATTTTCCCATTTCGGGGACCTTGGTGAATGATCCGTTAAAAAGTGACCAAAAGATCCCATTTTTAGCAGGATTGACATAGTTGTAGATTGCTTTTGACTGATTGCTCGGATGCGAGCCCTCAACGAATGCCTGCGCCCGGACAACGGCATTCCCCGATATTCCTATCGGTGTGCTGTATATTGGGGAGGTTTCACTGACGTCACTCCCGTCGACGGTGTAATGAATTTTTGCGGCACTTTCGGCGCAGCTGATTCTAGCGGTCAGTTTCTTACCCGAGTTCAGAACGGTATCTTTGGGGGTTATCACAGGGGTTGATACATAGGATCCGGTGATAATTTTTTTCGCGCCGCCGGAGGTGAAGGAGTATTTCCCCGATTTGATTTCAAAGACCTCACGGTCATCTTCCCATTTAATAAATTTGATGCAATCACCTTTTGAAGCCAGCTTATTCCCTTCAATGACCTCTTCCTTGTTCAGGGTCGGAACGTAAACGGTAGCGGTGGTATTTGCAGGGATTGTAACATCCCATTTGAACTTATTCTCTTCCACCTTCCAGCTGCTGTTAATTTTACCGTAAATTGAATTACAGGAGGCATCAACATTGGTCAAATCACCCAGAACACAGGGTTTCATAATGATGTGCCGGAAGGCAGGAATCTCAGGATCGGCTTTGATTCCTGCCAGGTTCTCGTAATACCAGATGATTAAATCACCCAAAAGCATTACATGGTTTCCGGAATTCATCCCGGGATCCCCTTTATCGCCATTCCAGAGTTCCCAGATGGTCGTTGCTCCTTGTTTAGCCATGTAACCCCAGCCCGGATAGGTGGTTTGGGTGGCAAGGGTATAGGCTACATCAGCATGCCCGTTTTCAGTCAGGGTCCGCATTAACCATTGTCCCCCGATAATCCCGTTTCCGACATGCCCCCCATTGTCGCTAATGATCTTCTGCAAAAGCTTATCGACAATTTTATCGCGGTATTCGTCGGGCACCAGGTCAA
>Ga0316221_1000041_pt1 | contig 174724 bp, 156 predicted proteins | sample TBH18007metaG_FD_206003 | JGI IMG/M metagenome (GOLD analysis project Ga0316221, IMG submission 206003) | Freshwater microbial communities from Trout Bog Lake, Wisconsin, USA - TBH18007 | ecosystem: Environmental > Aquatic > Freshwater > Lake > Hypolimnion/Profundal zone | place: USA... | reverse complement strand
ATCTCCGACTCCGGTTGGCCTTCGGCCACCCTCCGTCGAAGATCGACAAACCACAACCACCACCCCAACCTCAACTCATCACTCCGACTAACTCTCCGAGTGGCTCGAAAAAGCGTATCCCGTCACAGACTGTAGGTTGAGAGGTGAGCAGGACAGGGATCCTTCGACTTCGCTCAAGACAGGCTATGCCGGCTCACCCTCAAGCAGTTCGGCCGTGATGCCCCAAATACGCCACCTGCCCGAGCCTGCCGTTGCCGTCTTCTGTCACGGCTGCACGCCATCTTCGGGCACGGCGCCCGGCGCCCCGCCCGAAAATATCCCCTTTTGACCGCCTGAAATTTGAACGTCCCGGCCGGTCCTGCGTCTTTCCCCGTAATAGTTACCCATAGTTGGTAGATTGTTTGTAGTTCAATCGGGCGCCGGACCAAAAGTCTGGCGCCCTTTTGTTTTTCCCGTCCCGGGCTTGTCAGCCGCCGGCCTGCGCTCTCCACTTCCCGGCCATGCCCGACTTTCGCGCCTATTGCACGCCATCCACCGCCGAGCCGGCCGAACTCACGCTGAGCGCCGACGAGTCCCACCACTTGGTCGCCGTGAACCGCGCGCGGGCGGGCGACACAGTCGTCGCCTTCGACGGCCGCGGCACCGAATGGATCTGCGAACTCACCAACGACCGGAAAAACGCCGCGGTGCTGAAGGTGCGTTTCCGCCAGAAGGCGAAACCCCTGCCCTACGAGATCACGCTCGGCCAGGCCCTGCCCAAAGGCCCGTCCATGGACGCCATTGTGCGCAAGGCCACCGAGATCGGCGCCGCCCGCCTCGCCCCGCTCGAGAGCGAGCGCACCCAGGTCCATCTGGAGGGCGATCGGTCCGAAAAAAAAATCGAAAAATGGCAGACCGCCGCCCTCGAGGCCGCCAAGCAGTGCGGCAACCCGTTCCTGCCCGAGATCACGCCCGTGCAGCAGGCCGCCGCCTTCATGGAAGGCGCGCGCGGCTACGACCTGAAGCTTATCGCCAGCCTCCAGCCCGGGGCGAAATCACTGAAGACAGTGCTGGCCGCCTTTCAGGCCGCGCAGGGTCGGCCGCCGAAAAAGGTGCTCTGGCTCGTCGGCCCCGAGGGCGATTTCACGCCCGCCGAGCTGAGCCAGGCCCGGACCTGCGGCTTCGAGCCAATCACCCTCGGCCCGCTCGTGCTCCGTTGCGAAACCGCCGCCACCTACGCTTTGAGCGTGCTCAGCTACGAACTGCAGAATTCGGCTTAGGCTAATGCACCACAAAGGGCACGATGACTCAGATGGAATCATGCCGTGAAGGTGGGACGCCTGCCCCAAGGCGTTGCTTAGCCCCGACGACGATCAGCTCGCGATCGCGATGCTCGGCGCGTTGAGGGCAACGCGCTCCACCTTTCCGGATATCGTGAGCTTCCTGGCTAATGATCCGGTCAGCCCTTCCGCTGCGCCAGATATTTCTGCACGTCGTCGCCCGACACCCGGTTGCCCGGTCCCGTTGCCTCGATGTCCGTGATCTTCGCCGGGTCCAACCCGGCCTCCTGCGCCAGCTTCGTGGCGCGCGGGGTCCAGATCACCGCCGCCGCCGGCTTCGGCGCGGCCGCCACGGCTCCCGCCGCCGGAGCGGACTTCGACTCCAGATGGCGCTGCGTGCTGTCGCTGGTCTCGATCCGGCAGAAGGTCTGGCCCGAGGTCATCGTCGCGCCCGGCTGACCGAGCATGGCCCGGATCACGCCCTCGCAGGGGCTCTCGAATTCAAAGGCGGATTTGTCGCTCTCCAGGTCGGCCAGCCGCTGGCCCTTGGTCACGCGGTCGCCCGGCTTGACCTTGATGACGATGACATTGAGTTCGCTGACGGTCGCGCCCATCGAGGGAACCGGGACGTCGATTATGAAGGTGTCCATGGCAGTTTTGTTTCCGGCAGTGTGCGCGCCGCAGGTAGGCGGTCAAGGTGGACGGCGCTCCCGTAGCGCGGGCATCCCGCCTGCATCCGCTCCGAAGCAGACAGGATGCCTGCGCTACCTCACCGCCCGCCACACGGCGAGGCAGTCCGCGATCAGCGCCGGCAAGCCCGTGAGCGGAATCATGTTCGGGCCGTCCGAGATCGCCTTGTCCGGATTCGGATGCGTCTCCAGGAAAAGCCCGTCAGCGCCTGCCGCCAGCGCGGCCTTAGCCAGCGGCGCCACGAACTCGCGCTGCCCGCCGCTCTTGCCCCTGGCCGCCCCCGGCAGCTGGACGCTGTGCGTGGCGTCGAGGATCGTCGGATAACCGTTTTCCTTCATGATCGGGAACGAGCGCATGTCCACGACCAGGTTGTTGTAGCCAAAAGTCGTGCCGCGCTCCGTCTGCCAGATCTCCTTGGCCCGGCCCTCGCGCAGCTTGCCGGTGACGAACACCATTTCCTGCGGCGAAAGAAACTGGCCCTTCTTGACGTTGACGATGCGCCCGCTCGCCGCGGCGGCGAGGAGCAGGTCCGTCTGGCGGCTGAGGAACGCGGGGATCTGGAGCACGTCGCACACCGCCGCGACCGGCTTCACCTGCTCGCGCTCGTGGATGTCCGTCAGCACCGGCAGGCCGTAGTCGCGCCTGACCAGCGCGAGAAGCGCAAGGCCTTCCTCCAGCCCGGTGCCGCGCGCGCCCTTGGCCGAAGTGCGGTTGGCCTTGTCGAACGAGCCCTTGAACACGAGGTTCAGCTCCGGGTGCTTCTTGCCCAGCTGCACGAGCACAGTGGCCACGGCCCGGCACACGCGTTCGTTCTCGAGCGAACACGGCCCGGCGATCAGGAGGAGTTTCTTGGCGTCGAAAAGCATGGGGCGAAGTTAACCACGGATCACAAAAACTCGAACCCGGATTTTTACAGGGGGTAACTGAGGAAACAAAGGCCCAAAACAGGGAATGTCACCAGACCGCTTACACTGCTCCGTTTCCTCCGTTACCTCCTGTGAAATCCGGATTGGAAACTCAGCGTTTGGCTTTTTTCGCCGGCCCATGGTGCCGGATCGCGGCGCCGATAAACGCCGCGAACAGCGGGTGCGCCCGGTTGGGCTTCGACTGGAACTCCGGGTGGAACTGCACCGCCACGAACCACGGGTGGTTCTTCAGCTCGATGATCTCGACCAGGTTCCGGCGCACATTGATGCCGCTGATCACCATGCCGGCGCGCTTGAGCTGGTCGACATAGGCGTTGTTCACCTCGTACCGGTGCCGGTGGCGCTCGCGGACGCTCGCCACCCCGTACGCCTTGGCCGCCAGCGTGCCCGGGGTCAGCGCGCAATCGTAGCTGCCGAGCCGCATCGTCGCGCCCTTGTCCAGGATCTTCTTCTGCTCCTCCATCATGTTGATCACGGGATGACGGGGATTGGCGTCAAACTCGGTGCTGTTCGCGCCGGCCAGCTTCAGGACGTTGCGGGAAAACTCAATGACCGCGATCTGCAGGCCTAGGCACAGGCCGTAATAGGGGATCTTGTGCTCGCGCGCATAGCGGGCCGCCGCAATCTTGCCCTCGGTGCCGCGGTCGCCGAAACCGCCCGGGACCAGGATGCCGTCGAGCCGCTTCAGCCGCGCCAGCCCGCCCTTCTTCTCCAGGTCCTCGGCGTCGATCCGGATGACATTGATCCGGCAGTTGTTCGCGATGCCGGCGTGCGTGATGGATTCGTAGACGGACTTGTAGGCGTCCTGGAGCTCGATGTACTTGCCGACGACGCCGATGGTCACCTCGTGCGCGGGGTTGAGCAGGCGGTGGACGATCTGCTTCCAGATGTTTTTCTTCGGCGGAGGATTCTTGAGCCCGAGCAGGTCGACCACCAGCTGGTCCATCTTCTCCTTCTGCAGCGCGAGGGGCAGCTCGTAGATGGAGTTGGCGACGTCGGCGCACTCGATGACGGCCTTCACAGGCACGTTGCAGAACATCGAGATCTTCTCGCGCAGCCCCGCGTCGAGCGGGTGGTCCGTGCGGCACACCAAAATGTCCGGCTGGATGCCGATCTCGCGCAGCTTCGCGACCGACTGCTGCGTGGGCTTCGTCTTCAGCTCGCCCGCCGCGGCCACGTAGGGCACGAGTGTGACATGGATGAAGAGCACGTCGTCCGGCCCGACCTCGAGCGCGAACTGCCGCATCGCCTCCAGGAATGGCAGACCCTCGATGTCACCCGTCGTGCCGCCGATCTCGGTGATGAGGATGTCCACGTCCTTCGCGGCCGAATAGATGCGTTCCTTGATCTCGTTCGTGACGTGCGGGATCACCTGCACCGTCTTGCCGAGATAGTCGCCGCGCCGCTCCTTCTGGATGACACTCTCGTAGACCTGGCCCGAGCTCAGGCTGTTGAGCCGCGAAAGCTTGCCGCTGGTGAACCGCTCGTAGTGGCCGAGATCCAGATCCGTCTCCGCCCCGTCCTCCAGCACATACACCTCACCGTGCTGGAACGGGCTCATCGTGCCCGGATCGACGTTCAGGTAAGGATCGAATTTCTGGATGCGGACGGTGAGACCGCGCAGCTCGAGGAGCGCGCCGAGGGACGCCGCCGTCAGGCCCTTGCCCAGCGACGAAACCACCCCGCCCGTCACGAAAATGTATTTCATCGGGAATGGGTTAAGCGGGGCCCGCAACGCGTGACAAGAAAAAGCCTGACCCGCCCGTGTTTATCTCGCGAATCCCGCCGCGGCCGCGAACGAAGAAGGCTGCTTTGAAGCGGGCGGAGATCAACGCCGCTGCTACCGGCCGGAATGCAACGCCAGCCACACCGTCGTCGCCGCGCCGCCGACGAGCACCAGCCCGATCAGCAGGTACAGGCCCCATTTGAGCAACTTCGCCAGCACCCAGATCACCGCCGCCGCCACGATGGTCAGGCAGGCCGCCACAAACCAGTGCGGATAACCCGCCAGCGAGTCGAGCAACGGGTTGGGCGGCAGCACGGGCGACGACATGACGCCTCAGGTTAAGCGCGCCCCGCGCCGCCGCTCCAAGCAAAATGATTTGCCCCCTCCCGCGACCGCCCCCCCACTCCCGGCATGCAATCGAAACCGCAGCTTCTCGCCTGGCTGACCTGCGACGGCGTCCACATCGATCCAGGCACCGGCAAGCACACCATTCTCGGGGCCTTTTCGAACATCAACGCCCGCCACTTCCCGGTCACCCACCCGTTCATGGTCTGGTTTCTCACGCTCACCGACTGCACTCCCGGCCAGCACCGGATGCGGCTGTCGATGGGCCTGGATCCGACTAAGCTGCAGACCCTGATCGACCGGCCCTTCGAGTCCCAGAGCCCGCTCCACCGCATCAACCTCATCAACGAAATCCGCAACCTCACCTTCTCCGCCCCCGGCGACTACTCCATCCTCGTCGAGGTCGATGAGGAACCCCTGCTCGCCACGAACCTCACCGTCAGCGGCTGAACGCCCGGAAGGGCAGGTCTTTGACCTGCCCTTCCGCATGGCGGGTCGGAGACCCGCCCTACTCCAGCACTAACCCAATGTCTTCCTCCTCCTTCGATCTCATCGGCGTCGGCGCCCCCGTCATGGACATCGTGGCCAGCGTGCCCGATTCCTTCCTCGTCCATGCCGGCGGGGAAAAGGGCGGCATGGTCATGATCGACGCCGCCGAGATGGCGCGGCTCGTCGCCCTGCTGCCCGCCCCGCCCGCGTTCACACCCGGCGGCTCCGCGGCCAACACCACCTTCAATGCCGCCCGGCTCGGCCTGCGCACCTCCTTCGTCGGCAAGCTCGGCAATGACGACACCGCCGCCGCCTACCGGGCGCGGTTCGCGAGCGCCGGCGTCGACACCGGGCGCTACAAGCACAGCCACCTGCCCAACGCCCGCTCCCTCATCCTGACCACGCCCGACGCCCAGCGCACCATGCGCACCGACCTCGGCGCGGTGCTTACCCTCTCGCCCGCGGAAATCTCGGCCGCGGATTTTGCCGGCGCCCGCCACGCGCACATCGAGGGCTACGTCGTGTTCAACCAGGCCCTGGCCGACGCCATTTTCACCTCCGCCCGCGCCGCCGGCTGCACCCTCAGCCTCGACCTCGCCTCGTTCGAGGTGGTCCGGGCTGCCCGCGACTGGCTGCTTGCGCAGCTCACCGCCGGCCTCGATGTCGTCGTCGCCAACGAGGACGAGATCCGCGCCCTGTTTCCCGACCTGCCCGCCACCGGGCCCGAGGACTACGCCGCCCATGCCCACCGCCTCGCCGGCTATGGCGGCACCGCCGCGGTGAAACTCGGCAAGGATGGCGCCTGGCTCGCCCAAGGCGGGGAGTTGCACCGCATCTCGCCGGTATCCGTCACCGACGCCATCGACACCAACGGCGCCGGCGACGCGTGGGCGGCCGGATTCCTCGCCGCCTGGCTGAGGGACAAGCCGTTGCCGGTCTGCGGCAGCGCCGCCTCCCTCCTCGGGGCCGAGACGGTCCGTCACCTCGGCCCAATCATCCCCGACACCCACTGGCCGGCGACCGCAAAGCGCATCCATCACGTGCTGGCCTGACCGTTGCGCCATGACCCCTCGAAACCCCCGGCGGCAGGTCGTTCATGGCCGCCGAACCCAGCCTCCCACGTCGGCCGCTACGGGATTGAGCGGATCCCGTTTCCAGTATCCGCTCTCTGCGCTCCGGTCTTGCTATGTTTCCCGGTAACCTTTCGCCCTGAGGCCGGTTAACCCCCATCCAGCCCATTCCTGAAGCCATGCTTTCCCTCCGCTCGGTCACCAAGCGCTACGGCGCGCTCACCGCGCTGGACGGGGTGTCGCTCGACATCGCGCGCGGCGAATTCTTCGGCCTGCTCGGACCCAACGGCGCCGGCAAGTCCACCCTCATGTCGCTTGCCGCCGGACTGCGCGCGCCCGACGCCGGTGCGCTCACCCTCGACGGGGTGGTCGTCACGCCTGCCGACCCGGCCACGCGCACCGCCCTCGGCCTCGTGCCGCAGTCCATCGCGCTTTTCCAGGAACTCAGCGCCGAGCAGAACCTCCACACCTTCGGCCGGCTCTACGGCCTCGGCGGCGCGGAGCTGCGCGGGCGGATCGACGAGGCCCTCACCGCCGTCGGCCTGGCCGACCGCCGCCATGACCCGGTGAAGAATTACTCCGGCGGCATGCAGCGCCGGCTCAACCTTATCGCGGCGCTGCTGCACCGGCCCAAGCTCCTGCTCTGCGACGAGCCCACCGTCGGCGTCGATCCCCAGTCACGCAACGCCATCTTCGATTTCCTTGAGCAGCGCAATCGCGAGGGCCTCACCATCATCTACTCCACGCACTACATGGAGGAGGCCACCCGCCTCTGCTCGCGCATCGGCATCATCGACCACGGGAAAATCCATGCGCTGGGCACGCTCGACGAACTGCTCACGCAGCTGCCCTTCGAGGAGGAAATCGTCTTCCCCGCCACACCCGCAACCGCGCCACTCGCGGCCGGGCTCGGCGCCCATGGTACGCTTACCACGGTCGAGGGCCGCCATCGCTTCCTGCCTGCTCCCGGCTTCAAGCTCTCGGCCTTCTATGCGCGGACCGAGGCGCACGGGCTTTCGCCGCAGCTCTTCGCCGCCGCCCGGCCGACGCTCGAAGCCGTGTTCCTCCACCTTACCGGCCGCACGCTGCGCGAGTGAAAGCGAGAGGGTGAAGTGAAAGTGTAATGCCCACGCACCGCGCACACCTCATTCGCCTGCTCCACTTTCACCCTCACCCTCACTTTCATTTCTTCTCCCCATGGCCGTCATCCTCACCCTGGTCCGCAAGGACATTGCCAATTTCCGCCGCAACCGCGCCGCCGTGGGCGTCACCTTCCTGGTGCCCATCGTGCTGATCTATATCTTCGGCTGGGTCTTCGGCCTGAACCAGAAGGACAGCGGACCGACCGGCATCCGCCTCGCCGTCGTCAACGCCAGCACCAATCCCGCCGCCCAGAAATTGGTCGACGCGTTGAAAGCCGAGAAGGCGTTCAGTATCGTCACCACTTTCCGCAATGACGACAAGACCACCCGGCCGCTCGCCGAGCAGGACCTGCGCCCGATGATCCACGACGGAGACTTCCGCTTCGCCGTCGTCATTCCCGCGGACGTGGTCCGCACCGATGGGATCGGACTTCACCTGAAAATTCTCTCCGACCCACGCAACGACATCGAGGCCCAGACGGTCAATGGCCTGCTCCAGAAGACGATTTTCTCCAACGTCCCCGAACTGCTCGGCCAGTCCCTGCAGGCCCGCGCCAGGCAATTCCTCGGCGACGGCCGGTTCCGCCAGTTCAACCGCGGCATCGCCGGCACGGTCGCCACAGCCTTCGGCGGCGACCCGGCGGAAATCCAACGCCAGATCGAGTCCGGCGACTTCGGCCTGAACCGGATCTCCCACCCGGCCAGGCCCGCCGATCCCGCGTTGCGCCGGATCGACAACGCGGCGCCGCCACCGGCGGCCGCGCCCGCCCCGGGCGCGCCCGCCGCCGGCCAACCCACGCCATCCGGCGCCCAGGATTTCTTCTCCCGCCTCGTGAAAATCGATTCCGAACAGATCGTCGGCAAGAATGTGAAGAGCCCCGCCGCCACGCGCATGGTCGGCGGCTGGGCCATCATGTTCCTGCTGTTTGCCGTGAGCAACGGCGCCGCCGCGTTCTTCGACGAGGCCAATACCGGCGTCTTCCGGCGTATCCTGTCGGCGCCGGTCACCCGGGCGCAGCTGCTATGGAGCCGTTTCCTGTACGGCGTCTGGCTCGGTCTCATTCAACTCCTCATCATGTTCATGGCCGGACACCTGATGTATGGCATTGATGTCTTCGGCCACCTGGGAAATCTCATCGCCGTCAGCGTGGCGGCCGCCGCGGCCTGTTCCTCCTTCGGCATGCTGATCGCCGCGCTGGCACCCAACGCCGCCGCCGCCAGCGGCCTCTCGACCCTGCTCGTCATGGTGATGAGCGCCACCGGCGGCGCCTGGTTCCCGATGAGCTTCATGCCGGAGTTCATGCAACGGATCGGAAAGTTCACCCTGGTGTACTGGTCGATGGAGGGATTCCTCCAGGTCCTCTGGGCCGAACGCACCTTCGTCGAACTTCTGCCCATCCTTGGAATCCTCGCCGGCATCACGCTGGTGGTGATGACCGTCGCCATCTGGCGGCTGAACAAGAAGTCGATCTTCGCCTGAGCCGCGCGAAGCGCGGCGGGAGGAAGGAGAAGGGAGAATGGAGCAAGGAAAACCGGCCGGAGGTGCGTGAGCACGGGATTGCAATGTCACGAGCGCGTACCGCGCGCTGATCGTCCCTGCTCCTTTCTCCTTGCTCCCGGCCCCAGCGCGCAACGCGCCGCGCATCTTGTTACTTGCCCCTTGTCCCTTCCCACTTACCCCTTTGGGGTCTCATGTCCGCCGATCTCGCCCAGCTCGTCACCACCCTCGCGCAGCGTGCCCGCGCCGCGTCGTTTGTCGTGGCCACGGCGCCGACCGCGCTGAAGAACGCCGCGCTCGCGCGGCTGGCCGGCCTTATCGACGCCTCGCACCCCGCCCTCCTCGCCGCCAACGTCCAGGACCTGGCCTCGCCCGAGGCGGCCGCCCTCATCCCCGCCGCCCGCGACCGCCTGACGCTCACGCCCGTCCGGCTCCAGCATCTCGCGGACTCCGTCCGCGCCGTCGCCGCGCTCCCCGACCCGGTCGGTGATGTGCTGGAGGATTTCACCCGCCCGAACGGCCTGCACCTCCGCAAGGTCCGCGTGCCGATCGGCGTCATCGGCATCATCTACGAGGCGCGCCCCAACGTCACCATCGACTGCGCCGTCCTCTGCCTGAAAAGCGGCAATGCGTGCATCCTGCGGGGCGGCAAGGAATGCTTCCAGACGAACACCGTGCTCGCCGCCCTGATCGCGCAGGCGCTCGCCGAGACCGGCCTGCCCGCTGACGCCGTGCAGCTCATTCCGACGACCGACCGCGCCGCGCTGCTCACCCTCCTCAAGCTCGACACGCTGATCCACTGCCTCATCCCGCGCGGCGGGGAGAGCCTCATTCGCTTCGTCGCGGAAAACTCCACCATCCCCGTAATCAAGCACTACCAGGGCGTGTGCTTCGTCTACGTCGATGCCGCGGCCGACCTCGCGATGGCGGAGAAGATCACCGTCAACGCGAAGGCCTCCCGCCCCAGCGCCTGCAACGCCGCCGAGCAGCTGCTGGTGCATCGCCAGGTCGCGGACCAATTCCTCCCCGCCGTCGCCCGCGCCCTCCTCGCGAAAAAGGTCGAGCTGCGCTGCGACGCCGCCAGCGCGGCCATCCTCGCCCGGGAAAAAATCCCGCATGCCGCCGCGACCACCGCCGACTTCACCGCCGAGTTTCTCGATTACGTCATTGCCCTCCGGATCGTCGATTCGCTCGACGCCGCCATCGCGACCATCAACCGCGACGGCTCCAACCACAGCGACGCGATCGTGACGGCCGACGCCTCCGCCGCGCGCCTTTTTCTCTCCCGGGTCGACAGCGCCACCGTGTACTGGAATGCGAGCACCCGCTTCACCGACGGCTTCGAGTTCGGCTACGGTGCCGAGATCGGCATCAGCACCGACCGCCTGCACGCCCGCGGTCCGATGGGCCTGCGCGAACTCTGCACCCACAAGTTCCTCATCGAGGGAACCGGCCAGGTCCGAGACTGACCCACTGCGCCATGCGCCCGACCTCCCCGCGATTCGTGACCCTTGTCCTTTCCGTTCTGAGCATCCTTTCCAGCCTTTCCGGCTGCACGACCCTCCGGGGCTGGGCGCGGCTGGGCTCCGATTGCCCGTCCACGGCCGGGGCCAGCGTGAGCCTGCCGCTCGGCAAATAGCGCTCCGATGCCGGCCCCGCCCGAACGCCGCTTCTTCCCCCGGGCGTGGCTGCTGGCCCTGCTGGCGGGGGGCATCATTTTTTCCGGGCGGAGCGCCCTGGTGTTTTATGCCGGCTCCCCCGTGCCTTATCACGACCAGTGGATCGCGGAGGCGACCCATCTGGTGGTGCCGGATGCCCAGCAGACGCTCACCTGGCACAACTTCTTCATCCCGCACGGGGACCATCTCATCGTGGTGACCCGGCTGATTGCCTACGCCCTGTACCGGCTCACGGGCCGATGGGACATGCTCGCGGAAATGCTGGTTAACAACGCCCTGATCGCGGCTGCATTCGGCTTTCTGCTGTACCATGCCCTGCGTCGTTTCCCCTCCATCGGCCTCGCCCTCGGCGGCTTGGTGGGTGCGGTCTGGCTGGCCTCGCCCCTGTTTTATGCAAGCTGCCTCTGGGGTTTCCAGTCGTGCGTCGAACTGCTCGTGCTCACCGCAGTCCTCCAGGTGATCGCGACCTGCCGGCTGGAGTCCTTCGACCGTTGGTGGTGGCTTGCCAGCGGCGCAGCCCTGGTGGGCGTGCTGTCGTTCGGCAGCGGACTGCACGCCCCGCTGACCGCCCTCCTGATCTGCGCGTACCGGGCCCGCCATTCGACCGTGACGCGTCCGGCCTTGATCGGCGCCGTGGCGGTCAATCTCGCGGCCCTTGCCGCGGGGACCTTGATCATCCTGCGCAGTCCCACCCTGGGAAACGGCGGAGTGGAACCGGGCAACCTGCTGCACACCGCATTACACGCCTTCTCCTGGCCCGCCATGCAGCCCGACCTCTTCGGCTGGATGCTTTGGCTGCCTGCGCTCGCCGCCACGGTCCTTTTTATCCTCGGCCGCGCCACCGCCGGGCTGGCCAGCTACGCCCTCGCGGTCTGGACCGCCCTACAGATCGCCAGCATCGCCTATACCCGGAGTCTCCCCACCCCGGCCCTGGCGCCGCGCTACTACGATATCTTCGCCGTCGGCGTGGTCGCGAACGCCCTGCTCTGCCACGGCCTCGTCACGTCCGGGAAACCACCGCCGGGACTCCGCCTTCCGCTGGTATTGATGGCGGTCCTCTGGTGCGGCTGGGTCGGATTGAAGGGCGGGGAGTTCGTTCGCAGCCACACGATTCACGACGTGCCGGCCATGCGCGGCTATGCCATGGGCCAGGTCGGGGTCGTCGGCCGCTACTATTCCGGCGAGGGGCCTGCAGCCTTGGCTTCCGCGCGGTTTCCGGTGCTGCCCTATCCCGAGCCGGACTATCTGGACCACCTGCTGGCCAACCCCGCCATCAAGGCAGCCCTGCCCGCGGAGATCACGCAGCCGGGGCCCGCCGGCCCGAAGGCCGACCTTCTCAAGTACCACTGGCCGGACCAGGGCTGGGTGCGCGCGAAATGGATGCGACTGAGCCTGGCCGTGTTTTGCGCGACGGCGGCCGGCTATCTGATCGCGGCCACGCGGCGCCAACGCAGCCAACCGGGACCGATCCCTCTTCATCCGACCCACGAGACGGCCTGAATCCGGCGAGCCAGCGCACAGTCCTTCTCCGTCACCTTGCCGCCGGCATCGTGGGTGTTCAGCCGGACCACGACGCGGTTGTAGACGTTGGTCCATTCGGGGTGGTGGTCCATCGCCTCCGCCTCAAACCCGACGCGCACCATGAAGCCGAGGGCCTCGCGAAAATTCCCAAACGTAAAGGTCTTCTCCAGCGCTTCGCGCTTGAACGTCCAGCCGGGCAGCGCACCGAGCGCCGCCGTGATCTTCGCCGCCGACAGGGGTTTGCTCGCCATGTGCCCAGTGTGCCCCAGGCCGGGCTTTTGGCAAGGGGTCAGGGCTTCCCTCACCCGCCCTTCCGGCCGCCATCAGTTACGACTCGCTTCCCGGCGCCGGTTTGGGCGTCGTGACAGGGCATGGCTTCGCTTGCGACCGACCTGTTTGACTATGTCCTGCCGCCCCGGCTGATCGCCCAGTCGCCCGCGGCCCGGCGCGATGCGTCACGGCTGCTGGTGATCGATCGTGCGGCCCATATGGTCGCGCACCGCACGTTTGCCGACCTGCCCGGCTTGCTCCGCGCAGGTGACACGCTCTTCCGCAACAATGCCGCCGTGCTGCCCGCCCGGCTCCGGGCGCTGCGGCCCACCGGCGGACAGGTCGAATGCTTTCTCCTGCGCCCTTTCGACGGCGACCAGATCTGGCGCTGCCTGGTCAAACCGGGCAAGAAGCTGCCCGTGGGCACGACGTTTGCCCACCCCTCCGGCGCTTTCACCGGCACGGTCCAGGCCAAGGAAGCCGACGGCTCCGCCATCGTGCGGTTCGCCACCCGTGATGACCAGCCGATCACCGTCATCGCCAACCAACTGGGCGAGGTGCCGCTGCCGCCGTACATCCAGCGGGAGGATGGCTCGCGGCGGGCGGACGATCTGGAGCGTTACCAGACCGTCTATGCCGACCGCGCCCGGCAGGTGGCCGTCGCCGCGCCGACCGCCGGGTTGCATTTCACCCCGGAATTGCTCTCCACGCTGGAAGCCCGGGGCGTGAAAACCGCCGAAATCACGCTCCATGTGGGGCTCGGGACCTTCCGACCGATCATGACCGACACCGTCCAGGCCCATGACATCCACCGGGAGCTTTACGAGTTGCCCGCGGCAACGCGGCAGGCCCTCGGACAGACGGGGGGACGGCGTGTGGCCGTGGGGACGACGACCGTACGGACGCTCGAGGACTTCCTCGGCAAGGGAGGAAGTCCTGCGAGCGGGAGAACAGAGAAAGGAGCAGGGAACAGGGACGGCAACGGACAGGATTATTTCGGGGAGGCGGATATTTTCATCTATCCGCCGTACGAATTCCGGGGAGTGGACGCGTTGATCACGAACTTCCACCAGCCCCGCTCCACCCTGCTGTGCCTCGTGGCGGCGTTCCTGGCGCCGGGCTCGACGGCCGGCATCGCCTGGCTGCACGAAATCTATGCCGAGGCGATCGCCCGGGAATACCGGTTCTTCAGCTACGGCGACGCGATGTTGATCCTGTGAGTTGCGCCGCGGGCAAACTTCGTTTCACTTCGCCGCTCTTCCACAACCATGAAAAACCTCACCCGCCTTGTTCTCGCCTCCGTCCTGACCCTCGGCCTGTTCGCCACCGCGCGCGCCGCCGTCGAGACCTATAACATCGATCCGGTGCACTCCTCCGTCGGTTTCGGCATCCGCCACCTGTTCAGCAAGGTGCCGGGCAGCTTCACCAAGTTCAGCGGCACCATCGTGGTGGATCGCGCCAATCCCGCCGCCAATTCGGTCGAGGCGACCATTGACATCGGCAGCGTGAACACCGCGAGCGACAAGCGCGACGGCCACCTGAAGAGCCCTGATTTCTTCGACGCCGCCAAGTTTCCCACCATCACCTTCAAGAGCAAGGCATGGAAGAAGACCGGTGAAGACTCCTACGATGTGACGGGCGACCTTTCGATCAAGGGCGTGACCAAGGAAGTCGTGCTGGCCGTAAAGTCCCTGGGCTTTGGCCCCGGCATGATGCCCGGCACGCAGGTTTCCGGCTGGGAGGCTGGTGCCACGATCAACCGCCGCGACTACGGGGTCGACGGTCCCGCGATGATCGGCCGCGCCGTGGGCGATGAGGTCGCGATCTCGATCAGCGTTGAGGCCGACCTGAAGAAGTAAGCCCTCAGGCAGTTCCTTTTTACCGCCAGGACGGCCCGCAAGGCCGTCCTTTCTTTTTCTCCCGAGCCCGCCACACTGGCTGCACCTGCCCATGACCGACGACGAACTTCAGACCCTGATCGAGGATGCGACGGCGGACTTCGCCCTGGGCGAAGGAGAGACGGCACTGGCAAAACTCTCGGAAGCCACGACCGCGGCGCCGGACTCATTCGAGGCATGGCATGCGCTTTCGGAGGTCAATTTCTCCCTGCGCCAGCTGGACCAGGCCCTGGCCGCGGCCGAGCGGGCCCATGCGCTGCGCCCCGATGACCTGTTCATCAACACTACCCTCTCCCGTATCTGGATGGAGCGGGGCGACAAGGCCCGGGCCGAGCACTTCGGCGCCCAAGCCAAAATCCAAGGCTGGAAGGATCAGTTGAAGAATCCCGGTCAGCAAACCGATGGCATCAAGTGATTTCCCCATCCGTTGACAGCGGAAGGGCCGCACCGATAGTTTTCGGGGAATGCAAAAGCCGGTTTACGCCTTGGAGTTCGAGAAGCCCTTGTTGGAACTGACGAAAGAACTCGATTCGATCCACCAGAAGTCCCTCGAAAGCAACGTCAACCTGTCCTCCGAGGTCCGAGCCTTGGAGAAGCGGATCGATCAGGCGCAGAAGGAGATCTACGGCAACCTGACGCCGTGGCAGCGGGTTCAGATCGCGCGCCACCCCAAGCGGCCCTACGCCTTGGACTACGTCGGCATGATTTGCGAAGGCTATCAGGAGCTGCACGGCGACCGCCAGTTCCGGGATGACCGGGCCTTGGTCGGCGGGACCGCATTCTTCAACGGCGAGGCCGTCATGATCATCGCCCAGCAAAAGGGCCGGGACACCAAGGAGAACATCCTGCGCAATTTCGGCATGCCCCAGCCCGAGGGTTACCGGAAGGCGCTGCGGCTGTTCAAGACGGCGGAACGGTTCGGGCTGCCCGTTATCACTTTTATCGACACGCCAGGCGCCTACCCGGGCGTTGAGTCCGAAGCCCGCCACGTCTCCGAGGCCATCGCGGTCAACCTGCGTGAGATGGCCATGCTTCGCGTGCCCTCGATCGCCGTCGTGGTCGGCGAAGGCGGCTCCGGCGGCGCGCTCGGCATCGGCGTGACGGACCGCGTGCTGATTTTCGAGAACAGCTATTACTCGGTCATCTCGCCCGAAGGCTGCGCCGCGATCCTATGGAAAGACCGCGCCGCCGCCCCGAAGGCCGCCGAGGCGTTGAAACTCAACGCCGCCACCCTCGAAGGCCTCGGCGTGGTGGACGAGGTGCTGCCCGAACCCATGGGCGGCGCCCATAACGATCCCACCCAAGCCGCTGCCGCGTTGCGGTACGCGCTGCTGAAGCATCTGAACGATCTGCGGGCGCTGGATGCCGATAAGCTGGTCAGCACGCGCTACGACCGGTACCGCCGCCTCGGCTCCTATCGCGAGGCCGGCGTGGTGCACAACTAGGGCAGGCGCCGGTGCTCCGGCCGGCCTTACTTCCGCACCGTCAGCAGCTCGATCTTCTCGGCCCGGGCCATGGAAGGGCTGATTTCGATCAGCGCCCCGGAAATCCGCACGTCCTCCGTCGCGACTTCAAACCGGCGGGGCATGCCATCCACAAACCGCGCCACCACCGGTTCGACCTGACGGCCGAGCACGCTGGCATAGGGACCGGTCATGCCGACGTCGCAGATGAACGCCGTGCCCTTGGGCAGCACCCGGGCATCGGCGGTCGGCACGTGTGTATGTGTGCCAAGGACCGCCGTCACCCGACCATCGAGATACCAGCCGAGCGCCTGCTTCTCCGACGTGGCCTCGGCGTGGATCTCGACGATGATGGCGTCCGCCTGGCCCTTCAGGCGCTCCAGCATCCGGTCCGCGCAGAGAAATGGACAATCCGCCTTCAGGCCCATGAAGGTGCGGCCCAGCACGGTGAAAACGGCCACGCGGAACCCGCGCCGCTCGATGATCAGGTGATCGCAGCCGGGATTGGACGCAGGGAGATTGGCCGGGCGGCAGACGTGCTCAATCTGGGTGATCTCATGCTCCCAGCCCCGCTGGTCCCAGACATGGTCGCCGAGCGTCAGGGCATCGATGCCCGCCTCGAGGAGGGACTTGGCGATCACGCCGGTGATGCCCGCCCCGGCCGCAGCGTTTTCGGCATTGGCGATCACGAAATCCAAATTGTGCTCCCGGCGCAGCCCGGCGAGCCGCTCGTTGATGACATCCCGGCCGGGCCGGCCGACAATGTCACCGATGAAGAGCAGTTTGATCATGCGGCCAACGTGCCGCCCGTGACGGGGTGCGCCAACCGAAATCGTTATGACACGGAAGGGATTTCCCGCGGCCTTGGGGCGCCGTGGGCCGCGCGAAGGCGGCTTGCCACCGACGCCCAAATTTGTGTTATCTCGCCGTCCCTGCGCCTCATTTTATCGCCATGAAAAAAGACCAAACCTCCCCCGCTGCGTTTCCCAAGGCCGAGATCGGCCGCGAAATGAAAGGCTCCGACGCTGTCGTCGAATGCCTGATCCGCGAGGGTGTCGACGTCATTTTTGCGTACCCGGGCGGCGCGTCGCAGGAGTTGCACCAGTCGCTCGCCCGCACAGACAAGATCCGCACCATCCTCCCCCGCCATGAACAGGGCGGCTCATTCGCCGCGGAAGGCTACGCCCGCGCCACCGGCAAGGTTGGCGTCTGCATGGCGACCAGCGGCCCCGGCGCGACCAACCTCGTGTCGGCGATCGCCGATGCGTACATGGACTCCATCCCGCTCGTCGCGATCACCGGTCAGGTCTACTCGAAGTACATCGGCAAGATGGCGTTCCAGGAAACCGACTTTTACGGCATGACGCTGCCGATCGTGAAGCACTCCTATCTCGTGATGGATGTGCATGAGTTGCCGCGCGTCTTCAAGGAGGCCTTTTACCTCGCCCGCAGCGGCCGCCCCGGCCCGGTCATCATCGACCTGCCGAAGGACGTGCAGCAGGCGAAATTCCAGCCGGTGTTCCCGGCCACGGTGGAGTTCCGCAACCCCTACGCCACCGCGACGCAGACGGCGACCGACGAGCAGCTGAAGCAGGTGCTCGCGCTCATCGGCGAGGCCAAAAGGCCCGTGCTCTACGCCGGCGGCGGCATCATCTCCTCCGGAGCCCACGCCGAACTGAAGGCGTTCGCAGAAAAGACCAACGTACCGGTCGCCACCACCCTGATGGGCCTGGGCGGGTTTCCCGAGTCGCATCCGCTCTCCATGCAATGGTTCGGCATGCACGGTGCGGCCTATGGCAACTGGGCCGTGGACCAATGCGACCTCCTGCTCTGCGTCGGCGCGCGTTTCGACGACCGCATCACGGGCGACACCAACAAGTTCGCCACCCACGCGAAGATCGTCCACATCGATATCGACGCCTCGGAACACAACAAGAACAAGCGCGTCCTGCTGCCGATCGTCAGCGACATCAAGCCCGCGCTCACCCGGCTCAACGAGCTGGCCGCCGCCAGCAAGTTCAAGGCCCCTGATACCGCCGCCTGGCATGCGCAGATCGCGGCCTGGAAGAAGGAGCAGCCGTTCCGCTTCGATGCCAGCAAGCACATCGTCCCGCAGGAAGCGGTGGCCGCGCTATACGAGCTGACCAAGGGCGACGCCATCATCACGACGGGCGTCGGCCAGCATCAGATGTGGGCCGCGCAATTCTACCGTTTCAACGAGCCGCGCCGCTACATCAGCTCGCTCGGCCTTGGCGCGATGGGCTTCGGCTACCCCGCGGCGCTCGGCGCCAAGGTCGCCTTCCCCGGCAAGGAGGTCATCGACATCGATGGCGACGGCTCGTTCATGATGAACATCCAGGAACTCGCCACTGCTCACATCGAGAAGATCGCGGCGAAGGCCATGATCCTGAACAACCAGCACCTCGGCATGGTCGTGCAGTGGGAAGACCGCTTCTACGGCAGCGTCCGCGGCAATACCATCCTCGGCGACGAATCCAACGTCGGCAGCCCCGACAATCTCGGCGGCCTCTATCCTGATTTCGTGAAGATCGCCGAGGGCTTCGGCGTCAAGGGCCGGCGCGTGCACAAGAAGAGCGAGCTCAAGGCCGCCATTCAGGAGATGCTCGACCATGACGGCCCGTTCGTCCTCGATGTCATCGTGCCCTACACGGAGCACGTGCTGCCCATGATCCCCGCAGGCAAGACGGTGAAGGACATGATCCTGAAGTGAGGCCGGAAAAGTGGGGCGTGACCGCCGGTCACGCCCTACCTTGTTCCTATTTCTCCGTCATCACGTACACGCCGTCCCAGTCCGGGGGTGGCGGTTCCGCTTTGTAGACTTCGGTGATGTGGATGTAGACGAGCGAAGGGTTGGTCTTCACGCCCGGGGTCTTGCCGGGCTGATTGGGCTCGTGGGCCTGGCTCTGCCGGAAGAGGGCGATCGCGCCATCCCAGTCGCGGGCATAATACCGCTCCAGTCCCTGCTCGAACAAGGCGATGCATTCGCGGGCAGGATCGCCAGCGGCGGAATCAGAAGCAGCAGCAATGCCGCCAGGCTGTTGGGAATGCCGAAGGAGCCGCTCGCCCGGCCGATAAATTGACTGGCCTGCGTCCGGCCCATCATCAGCCAGTCGGGCTTCACGAATCGCTGGTAGCAGGCCAGCCCCACCGAAACCACGGCCAGCAGCACCAATCCGCCAAAGAGCACCGTGCGCGTGGGCGTCGAACGGATGCCATTCAGCACCACCCAAAACACCAGGATCATCTGCGCCCAGCCCAGCCAGTCCCGCCAGCCCAGCCAGGGCACCGGCGTCACCTGGAGCACATTCACCGCCGCATAGACCAGGAAGGGCAGCAGCCACCACCCGGCCGGATGCGTGCGCCAGCCGCGTTCTTCGTCAATCCACGCCCGCCCGGCCAGATGCACCGCCAGCAGCAATCCGTTCAACGCACTCGTGATGACCATCGTCTCCGGCCTGAACCCGCCAAGGCAGAGCGTGGTCCAGGCGAGATTAACCACCAGCAATGCCGTCTGCAGCCATTCCCAGGCCGAGGGATGCCGCGGCGGGCGGGAGTCGGAGTTCGGGGTGGGCACGGCGCGATTGGCGTTGGTGGCAAACGCTGCCGGTCATCCCCGCTCCTTCCCAGAAAAAACGGCGTCATCCCGCATGGGATGACGCCGTGCAAAACGACTGGAAACTCCAGGGCGACTCAGGTCGTGGGCACGCTCTGGATCGTCTTGAGAATCCGGCCGGCGACCAGGTACGGGTCGGCGGCGGAATTTGGACGGCGATCCTCGAGGTAGCCCTTGTAGCCGGCGTTGGCGAAGCTGTGCGGGACGCGGATCGAGGCACCGCGATCGGCGATGCCATAGCTGAACTTGTCGATCGACTGCGTCTCGTGGAGGCCGGTGAGACGGAGATGATTCTCCGGCCCGTAGACCGCAATGTGCTCGCCCACGTGCTTGTTGAACGCCGCCATGAGCTTCTCGAAGTACTCCTTGCCGCCGACTTCGCGCATATACTTGGTCGAGAAGTTGGAGTGCATGCCCGAGCCGTTCCAGTCCAGCGGCTGCTGGAAGGGAGCAAGGATCGGCTTGCAGCGCCACTCGATGTCGATGCCGTAGCTCTCGGTCAGGCGGGCGAGGATGTAACGGGCGACCCACATCTGGTCGGCGGCGTTCTTGGAGCCCTTGCCGAAGATCTGGAATTCCCACTGGCCCTTCGCCACCTCGGCGTTGATGCCCTCAAGGTTGATTCCCGCGTCGAGACAGATGTCGATGTGCTTTTCGACAATCTCCCGGGCCACACTGCCGACGTTCTTGTAACCGACGCCCGTGTAGTACGGACCCTGCGGGGCGGGAAACCCGTCCTTGGGGAAACCGAGCGGCGCGCCGTCCTTCCACAGGAAATATTCCTGTTCGAAGCCAAACCAGGTGTCCGGATCATCGGGAATCGTGGCGCGGGAATTGGTCGGATGCGCGACGCCGGTGTGAAGGAAGGTCTCGCACATCACGAGCACGCCATTCTTGCGCGTGCTATCAGGGAATACCGCCACGGGCTTCAGGACGACGTCCGAGCTTTTGCCCTCGGCCTGCTGCGTCGAGCTGCCGTCGAAGCCCCAGGCGGGCAATTCGGCGAGCTTCGGGAAGCTGGCAAATTCCTTGATTTGAGTCTTGCTGCGCAAGCTGGCGAGGGGCGTGTAGCCATCGAGCCAGATGTATTCCAGTTTGTATTTGGCCATAGTGTTTGGTTTTGGGACGGGATTCGGGAGCTTTCAGTGAAGTTGAGTGCGGATACCCCGGATTTTTCCCCGGGACATCAAAAACTCGGGACCCAATTCAGCACCTTACATGCCAGAGGCAATCAGAACTGTCAGCCATGCCACATTTTGCGCCATCAAATTCATTGCCAGCACCTTTCGTAACCGGGTCATCGTGCTTGCCAGCGTCCCCGTCGCTCCGAAAACTAGCGGCCCAACCGTCATGCACGAGATGAAGGACACCGCCCGCGCCTTGGTTCGCATCGGCTACGACAGCCGGGTGCACAAGACTTTCCGCGGACACCAGGCGCGGGAGCGGTTTGAGCACGAGGTGCGCGTGCTCCGCCATCTCGAGGACAAGGGCTGCAGCTTCGTGCCCCACCTGCTGGAGGTCGACCCCGCGCAGCTCAAAATCGTGACGACGAACTGCGGCACCCGCGTGGATCATCTGAGCGCGGAACGCCAGGCCGAGATCTTCGCCGAACTGGAGAAATATGGCGTGCGGCATGAGGATCGCGAGCTGCGCAACATCACCTACCGCGCCTCCGACGGGCGGTTCTGCATCATCGACTTCGAGTTCGCCACCCTCCTCGACGGTGGCACCGGCACCGTGTCACTGAAACCGTCGGGCTGAGCCATGGACACTCCCGCCACACCCCCGCCTGCTCGGCTAAACTGGTCCGCCCTGACCGACCGCGGCCGTTTCCGAGCCAACAACGAGGATGCCTTTCTCGCCCTCGCCTTTGACGGACACGAGGTGCGCTATCTCGGCAAGACCGGCCAGGGTTCGCTGGCGGGGGCCGATTATGTGTTCGCGGTCAGCGATGGCATGGGCGGGGCCAAGTCCGGGGAATTCGCGAGCCGCATCGCAGTCGACCGTATCACCCGGCTCCTGCCGCGGGCCTTCCGCATGTCCGCCGCCGGCCTGGCCAGCGGTTTCAACGACGTCCTGACCGAGCTGTTTCTGTCCATCCATGCCGACCTCCTGAGTCTCGGCTCATCGTACGACGAATGCTCCGGCATGGGTGCCACGCTCAGCCTGGGTTGGTTCACGCCGGAATGGATGTACTTCGCCCATCTCGGAGACAGCCGGATTTACTATCTGCCGCACACCGGCGGCCTCACGCAGCTCACCCACGATCACAGTCATGTCGGCGCCCTGCGGCGCAGCGGCCAGCTCAACGAGCGCGAGGCGCGCATGCATCCGCGCCGCAACGCCCTCCAGCAGGCCCTCGGCGCCGGCCACCAGTTTCTGGAGCCCCACATCGGCGCCGTCGGCCATCAGCCGGGCGACCGCTTCCTGATCTGCTCGGACGGACTGATCGACGGACTCTGGGATCATCACCTTGAGGAGCTCATCCGGACGCCTGCCGCCGGACGCGACGGGCCGTCCATCGCCCAGCGGCTCGTCGAGGAGTCGGTGCAAGCCTCCGGCCGCGACAACACCACCGCCGTCGTGATCGAAATCCCGGCACCATGAAATCGTCGTGTCATTGCGCGGAGCCCCGCTCTGGCGAATTGACGTGGCCAGCCGACCGCACAGCGCAGCCATGAGCCTGGTTTTTGTCTACGGCACCCTGAAGCGCGGTGGCAGCAATCATGCCCATCTCGCCGGCCAGACCTTGGTCGGCGAAGCCCGGACCGCGCCTGGATTCCGGCTTTACCAACTCGCCGGCTACCCCGGCATGATTGCCCTGGCCGGAGACCGCGCCGGAGTCACCGGAGAGGTCTGGTCCGTGGATGCGGCCTGCCTCGCCCGACTCGATCACCTCGAGCGTGTGGCCGAGGGCCTTTACCGCCGGGAACCCGTCCCGCTGCTGGCACCTTTTACCGGCCGGAGTGTGGACGCTTATCTGTATGCCCGAAGCGTGGCTGGCCGCAGGGACCTGGGCTCGACCTGGACCTGAGCGCAGAGTAGTTCCGCTCCCGCGCCGGGAACCCTATTCCTTCAACGCCGTCTTAGGCACGCGTTTGACGGTCACGAATTTCGCCCGGAAAAGCTCGTCCATCAGCTCGCGCGCTTCCCGCGGGATTCGCTTCACCAATTCGTCCAAGGCAGGCAGGGGACCGGCTCCCTCCACCTCTTCACGGGCCTCCGGGGCACGGGAACTGGACACCGGGACGCCCTGCTCGCGCTGCTCGGCAAAGAACGCCACCTCGGCCGATTCGTCCGGCCAGACGTTCGCGCCATTCTCCAGTTGCGCTTCGTCGACGCCGGCCGCCGCCACCGCTTCTTCCGGCGGTTCAGGCCTCGTCACCGCGGCATTGTCACCTGCGGCTGCCGTCTCCCGGCCGGTCAGGCCAAGCGCGGCTGACAGCCGCGCCTCCAACCGGTCAATCATTCCTTTTTTTTTTCGCCGTCGGCGCCCGGGGCCGGGGCTTCGTCCGCCAGCGCCGCGAGTTCCTTGATCAGGCTGTCGATTGCGCGCGCCCGGCTCGCATCGACGGCCTTCAGCAGTGTGACCTCAAAATTGATCTTCTCCGCCAGACCCAGTTTCACCGCCCCTTCGCCTTCGCGCAGGCCGTCCAGCAGCCGGGTGATCTGCTCCGTCGTCAACGGCTCGCCGCCCAGCAGGTCGCTGCGGCCGCCCTTCCCGATGGCGTCGAGCAGCGCCGTGCGCACCTGCGCCTGCAGGTCGGTCAGCAGGCGCACCAGGTCGCGGCCGTTCGCATCGCACTCGTCGACGATGGCCACGATCTGCGCATGATCCCCGGCCGCCAGCGCGGCGGCCAGCGCCGCAATCTTCTCCGCCGCCACGAGGCCGTAGACATCCAGCACATCCGGCTCGGAAATCTCGCCGCCGCAAAACGAGATCATCTGGTCGAGGATCGACTGGGCGTCCCGCATGCCGCCGTCCGCCATGCGGGCGATGCAGGCCAGGGCCGGGTCGGTGATCTTGATCTTCTCCGCCAGCGCGATTTTCTTCAGCCGCTCCACGATCAGCGCCGGCGGGATGGGCCGCAGGTCAAACCGCTGGCAGCGCGACACGATCGTCGGCAGCACCTTCTGCGGGTCGGTGGTGGCGAAGACGAACTTCACGTGCGCCGGCGGCTCCTCCAGCGTCTTCAGCAGCGCGTTGAACGCCTGCACGGAAAGCATGTGCACCTCGTCGATGATGTAGACCTTGAACTTCCCCTGTGCGGGCGCGTAGCGGACCGTGTCCCGCAGGTCACGTACCTGGTCAACACCGTTGTTTGAGGCGCCGTCGATCTCGATCACGTCCAGGTGCGACCCTTCGGCGATGGCCAGACAGGCGGGATCGTTGACCTCGAAATCCGCCTTCGGGCCGCCGGTGCAATTGAGCGCCTTGGCGAAGAGGCGCGCCAGCGAGGTTTTCCCGGTGCCACGGGGGCCGACAAAGAGGTAGGCGTGCGCAATCCGGCCGCGGGTGATGGCATTTTTCAGCGTGCGCACGACGTGATCCTGGCCCACGACGTCGTCAAACGTCTGGGACCGCCACTTGCGCGCGATGACCTGGTAACCCGTGGACACTGGGGCCAAGACCAAATCCGAAATCCGAAAGCGCAAATCAAAACTCGCGATCCGGCGGCGCGAAAACGCGAAGGAGCCGAAATCCGGAAATGAATGCTCGCTGAATTCGCCCGGTTTGCTTCGCCGGGGTCCGACTGAGCAGGTTCGGGACTTATCCGGTTTCCGACATCCACGATCCGCAATAAAAGAGGTGGCCAGGCACTCCACGGCACTGGGAGGACGTCGTTACCGTTGCTGCCTTCCGGCCCTGGCGGAGTTCACGCGCCTGCCCATGCATGGCACCTGGCCGCTGCGGACCATGCCCCGCTTCCCGACCCGCGCAACACCATATTTCAGTGCGCCGAAGGCGGCGCTTCGTCCGCCGGACGGCCGTCCTTCATGCGGCGGGCCCGTTCCTCCATGAAGCGTTTCAGCCGGTCGCGCTGCTCGGCCAGCATCTGCTCAAACTTGACCTTCTGGTCCGGGGTCAGCTGGGCGGCGATCTCGCTTTCCATGCGGTCAATGACCGCCTGCGAGCTGATCCACGTGGTCCGGCGGATCTGGCGCAGCTCCTCGGCGCCCTGCGCGATCACGGGCTTGATCCTTTCCTGCTGTTCCGGCGTGAGCTCGAGTTTGGTCGTGAAGCGCTTGATCAGCTGCGGACCAAATTGCTCGGGCGAGCCCAGGCGCGGGGGCGCGAAGTATTTCACCACCCGCAACGTCACCAAGCCGCCCACCACCAGGCCGGCGGCAAAGATGCCGATGAAGACCAGAACGACTTTCCAGGTCTTGTCCATGATCAGGAGGCGATGTCGACGATCTCCGACACGGGATCGTCCACGCTCACTGCATCATTCTGGAACGCGCTGACCAGGGTGGAATAATTGCTCGCAAGGCAGACCGCGGCCAGCAGCCCGGCCACGCTGAGGGCGCGCCAGGAGAACCGCTCAAACAGCGAGGCGACCGCCCGTTCCTGCGCCAGCGCCAGCGCGGCCACGCGCGTGGCGAAACCGTAGGGGGCGGCAGGGTCGCGGGGATCCGGGGCGCGGCGGACGGCGGCGGCAAGGCGGGGCCACTTTTGATCGGTGGGGTTCATGAATGCTCCTTTTGTTCTAGTTCCTTGAAGAGTTTCTGCAACTTCCGTCTGGCCCGGAAGGCGCGAACCTTGACCAGGGACTGGCTCCAGCCGGTAAGGCCGCTGATTTCGGCGATGGTTTTTTGCTCAAGGTCCAGCAGCTGGATGACCATGCGGTCGTCGGGCTTCAGCTGCGCAAGCAGCTTGTGCACCAGTTCGCGCGCGGCCAGCGCATCGCCCGCCTCTACGTCGTTCTCGTTGGTCAGCACCGCGTCCAGCACATCGGCCTCGTTTTCCGAGAGGTCGGCCCACCGGAACTCCGGCCGGCGCTTCTGGGCGCGCAGCTGGTCGATGCAGGTCGTCACCGCGATGCGCGACACCCAATGGGGAAAGGGCACGGCCCCCTGGTATTGCTCGAGTCGGGTGAACATTTTTAGAAAGATGTCCTGTGCAAGGTCTTCCTCGGCAACCCGGCGCGGTAGATGCGCCCGGATGATGCGGATGACGAGCGGATAAAGGTGCTCCACCAGGTCGCGCGCCGCGGATTGATCGCGCTGGCGCACGCGGTCCAGGCAGCCGACCAGGTCGAACGACTCGTCTTCAGGCATAGGAGGATATGGGCTAACTCACGCACAACACGCAAGACGGGCCCGCGGAGGCCACGGTTACACCCGGCCCGGGCCTTCTTGACAGCCCGCTCCGCCCCGCGCTAACTGCCGCGGCTCCATGCGAAACCCGCCACAGGCGCTTCGACTTACTTCCGCGCACGGTCTCTGAACCGCCGCTGGCGGTCGGTCGTGCGTTGCCCTGTTGGTTTTCCGCCGTCTCCGGGATGGCGTCACCGGTTTTTTCCCTTCATCCTTTTCCCGTCCGTTTCGCTGCCATGCAACCTGCTCCCGTCTCGAAATACCGCCCGTTTCCTCCCGTCGCCCTGCCCCGCCGCCAGTGGCCCGACCGCACCCTCACGCACGCGCCCCGCTGGTGCAGCGTCGACCTGCGCGATGGCAACCAGGCCCTCGCCCAGCCCATGAGCGTCGAGGAGAAGCTCGAGTACTTCGACCTTCTTGTGAAGATCGGCTTCAAGGAGATCGAGATCGGCTTTCCCTCCGCCTCCCAGATCGAGTTCGATTTCTGCCGCCGGCTCATCGAGGAAAAGCGCATCCCGGCGGATGTCTCCATCCAGATCCTCTGCCAGTGCCGCGAGGATCTCATCACCCGCTCGCTGGAGGCGCTGCAGGGCGCGGCGCACGTCATCTTTCACCTCTACAATTCCACCTCGCCCAAGCAGCGCGAGTATGTGTTCAACGCCAGCCAGGCCGACATCATCCACATCGCCACGCAGGCCGTCGCCTTCCTCCGGCGCCGGATGGCGCCGCTCACCGCCGCCGGCACGCGCCTGCAGCTGGAGTATTCCCCCGAGAGCTTCACCAGCACGGAGCTCGAATTCGCCCTGCAGATCTGCGAGGCCGTGACCGATGTCTGGGCGCCCACGGTGGACGACAAGCTCATCCTCAACCTCCCCGCCACCGTCGAGTACGCCACACCCAACGTCCACGCCGACCAGATTGAGTGGATGTGCACCCATCTCACCCGCCGCGACCGCACCATTGTCTCGCTTCACACCCACAACGACCGCGGCACCGGTGTCGCCGCCACCGAGCTGGCGCTGCTCGCCGGCGCCGACCGCGTCGAGGGGACGCTCTTCGGCAACGGCGAGCGCACGGGCAACCTGGATATCGTCACGGTCGCGCTGAACCTCTATACTCATGGGATCCACCCAGGGCTCGATTTCAGCGACATCAACGGCATCCGCGAGATCTACGAGCGCTGCACGAAGCTCGAGGTCCCGGTGCGCCAACCCTACGCCGGCGAGCTCGTCTTCACCGCATTCAGCGGCTCGCACCAGGACGCGATCAAGAAATCGTGGCCCCACCAGCAGCCCGGCCGTCCGTGGGACGTGCTCTACATCCCCATCGATCCCGCGGACATCGGGCGCAGTTACAAGGCCATCATCCGCATCAACAGCCAGTCCGGCAAGGGCGGCGTGGCCTACGTCCTCGAGAACGAATTCGGTTTCGCGCTGCCCAAGCTCATGCACCGCGAAATCGGCCGGATCATCAACGACCTCGCCGATGCGAAGGGCACCGAGCTCACGCCGGACGAGATCCACACCGCGTTCCAACGCGAATATCTCCAGCGCACCACCCCGCTCACGCTCGGGCACTTCAAGACCACGGAGCGCGACAGCGACGTGAAGTGCGAGGTGGCGGTTCAGCTCAACGGCGCCGCCCACCAGCTCTCCGCCCGGGGCAACGGCCCGATCGACGCCTTTGTTCGCGCCCTCGCCACCATGCCTCTGCCCAAGTTCGAGGTCCTCTCCTACTCCGAGCACTCCCTCGGCAAGGGCGCCGAGGCGCGCGCCGTGTCCTACATCCAAATCAAGACCGACCGCGGCCTCAGCCTGTTCGGTGCGGGCATCGACACCAACATCGAGCTCGCCTCCATCAAGGCCATCGTCAGCGCCCTCAACCGCGCCCTCGCCCGGTAACGGCAAGGGACGAGGAACGATTTACGAGGACGATTCCCAAGCGCCCGGACCAGCAAAGCTTCACCGTCACCTCGGGCAGCAAGGCCGGTTTGCAGCAACGAAATAAAATACGTCCCTCCCGCTTGCGTCCGGCCCATCGGACCTCGTTCCTCGTCATTCGTCCCTCAAAGTGAAGTTTTCTCCCGAGAAACCCCCGCTCACCGGCGAGACCCTCGACTCGCTCACGGCCCGCCTGGCAGGGCGGGGCGAGCCGGCGTTTCGGGCCCGGCAGATTCTCGAGTGGGTTTACAAGAAGCGCGTCACGTCCTGGGACCACATGACCAACCTGTCCAAGCCGCTCCGCACCTGGCTGGCCGCGACCTTTGACTTCATGCCTGCCGAACTGGTGCTCAACAAGCACTCGGAGGACGTGACCGACAAGCTGCTGCTCGAGCTGCGCGACAAGTCCCTGATCGAGACGGTCATCATTCGCGCGCCGCAGGATGGCGTCGGCCTCGACCACTCGCGCAAGACCATCTGCATCTCCACCCAGGTCGGCTGCGCCATGGGCTGCGTGTTCTGCGCCAGCGGACTAGCCGGCCTCAAGCGGGACCTCTCCGCCGGCGAAATCGTCGCCCAGCTGCTGCACGTCTGCCGTAGCGAGGACGCCCGCACGCCGCGCGCGCGCATGGAGCTGGCCTCGTTCGACAACATCGTCGTCATGGGCATGGGCGAGCCTCTCGCCAACTACGACGCGCTGATCCTCGCCCTCACCATCGTCAACGCCGAGTGGGGCCTCGGGTTCGGCGCGCGCCGCATCACGATCTCCACCAGCGGCCTCGTCCCGAAGATCCTCCGGCTCGCCGAGGAGCCCCTGGGCTTCCGCCTCGCGATCTCGCTGCACGGGGCGACGGATGAGGTGCGTGAAAAAATCATGCCGGTGAACAAGGCCTTTCCCCTGGCCAGGCTGCTGCCCGCGGTGAAGACGTTTTCCGAGAAGCACGGCCGCATGGTCACGCTGGAATTCATCCTGATCGAGGATGTGAACGATTCGCTGGAGCAGGCGAAAATCCTCCGCAACATCGCCCTCGATCTCCACGCCCACGTGAACCTCATCCCGTACAACACCGTCGAGGGCCTCCCGTGGAAACGCCCCTCGATTACCCGGCAGGAGCGTTTCGCCGACATCCTCCGGGCCGCCTCCATCTCCGTCACGCTCCGCCGCGAAAAGGGCCACGACATCAACGCGGCATGCGGCCAGCTCCGGCTCAAGACGGAAAAGGCCCGCGAACTCGCAACGGTGTAGGGCGGCCGCCCGCCGTTCCGGAACGGCGTTGCCAACGTCCGTGACGGTGCCCGAAAGTTGTCCTCCATGGGCGCCGCCGAGATCATCCTCCACCTGGGCCGGCTCGGATTGGTGGTGGCTGGCCTGCTCCTTCCCGGCACCATGGTGCTGCGCGTCCTGCGCCTGCCGTGGATGCTAGCCGCCAGTTTCGTCGCATCCGCCGCCATCCTGTATGCGTGCATCCTGGCGTTTGCGCTGCTGCACGTCCCGGTCTCCCTCATCACCCTCGCCGCCGCCCTGGGCCTGGTGACGCTCGCTTTCGGTGCCTGGGCGCGACAGCAGAATTCCCGCTTCCCACCCGCCGAGTCCACGGCTCCGTTTTCCTTTCTGCTGGAACTGGGCGCCTGGACTCCGCTTTACGCCGGGTTCTGGGCCGTGGTCCTGTGGCGGCTCGCCACCCAGCCGCTCAACGGCGGCGATGTGGACTTCCGGTGGAGCTGGCTGGCCGAGCAGATGCTGCATCTTGGGTCGCTGGATTTTTATCCGCCGCGCAGCGCCGCGGACTTCACGCGCTACTTCTGGGTGGAAAGCCTTCCGCCGGGAGTCGCCGGTTTGCACGCCTGGGCCTATGCGTGCGGCGCAAGCACGCGCGAGCTATGGACCTCGGCCGGCGTCGGGCTGCAGGTGCTGGCCTTGTACGATCTGGTGTGGCGGCTCGCGTATGAGTGGGGCGGTAAGACCGCGGCCCGGCGCGCGGTGCTGCTGGCCGCCGCCACGCCGATCCTGAGTTGGTCCGTCCTGCTGGGCCAGGAAACCGGCCTCACCGCCGTGGCCGTCTGCGCCCTGTGCTTCAGCCTCGGCCGCTGGCATCAGACGCGTGTGACCGGCTGGCTTGCCCTCGCCGCCCTCGCCGCGGTTGTCGGTGCAAGCACGCGGGAATACGGCCTCGTTTTCCCGCTGCTCGGGCTCGGGGTGCTCGCCCTCATGCATGCGCCGCAGCGGGCCGGTTTCCTTTTCGCGGCGCTCGCCCTGCCGCTCGCCCTCGCGTGGCCGCTGCGCACCTGGGCGCTGACGGGCAATCCGTTTTACAGCCTCGATCTGCTCGGCCTCTTCCCTGTCAATCCGATCTTCATCGCCTGGTCCGAGAGCATTTCCGCCGGCACCAAGGCGGCGTTTGCCACCCTAGCTGGCTGGGAGGAAATCGCATTTTCCCTGGCGCTATGCGCCCCCGTGGCGATCTTTTTCTGGCTCGCCCTCGGCGTGCATGCGGCGCGCGGACTGCGGGAAGCCCGCTGGTGCGCCGGCTGCGTGGGCACCGCCGCCGTGCTCTGGTTTGCCTCGGTGCCCTACACGGGCGGCGGCGTTTTTTATTCCCTGCGCGTGCTCAGTCCGGCTCTTGCGCTGGGCGCGGCTTTCGGTGGCTACGCCCTCTACGCCGCCACGCGCACGCCCCTGCACCGCGGCCTGGTGCACGGCGCGCTCGCCTGCCTGCTGCTCGCCACCCTGCCCGCCACGCTCACCCTTCCGCGCAATCCGTATCGGGTTTCCCCCCGCGAATGGCCCGGCCTGGGCCGCGAGTACGTTGACCGCAGCCGCGCCGCGGACGCCGAGCTGGCGAGCTACCTGCAAACCCTGCCGATGCACCGCCGCATCCTGAGCGAATGCGTCAGCCTGCCCCGTTCGCTGGCTCCCGCACGCATCACGGTGGTGCCGATGTGGAGTCCGGAGGTGGCCTGGCTTTTCGATTCCAAGCTCAAACCCCTTGAAGTCGCGCGAGACTGGCACCGGTCCGGGCTGCACTACGTCGTGATGACCCGCGCGCCCGCCCAGTTTGAACTGCTCATGCACCTCGCCCGGTGGAAGGCGCCCTTCTTCACGGTGAAAAGGATCTGGGAGTCCAATGCCTACCTGGTTCTTGAGGTCGCGACCGCGCCGTTGCCCAAACCTTGAACCCAGCGGGCCGCCCGCCATGCCGATGGTGGGGCATTTCTGGCCTTTACACATATCAACGATTACTTATGCGTTGATACGTTAAATGACACCCGACCTGCCCATCGCCGAACTTTTCGCGCAGCACCGCCCGCTGCGCTCGCTGGAATTTTTCCCGCCCAAGGACGATGCCGGTGTCGAAACCCTCCGCGCCACCGCGGGCGCGCTGCGGCGCATGAATCCCGACTTCGTTTCCGTCACCTATGGCGCCGGGGGCAGTACGCGCGAGCGCACTGCGCAGGTCAGCGAGATCCTGCGGCGCGAGTTCGGCTTCACCGTGATGCCCCATCTCACCTGCGTCGGCCACTCGCGCGCCGACCTCTCCGAGATCGCCGACCGCATCCACGCCGGCGGTTTCCGGAACATCATGACGCTGCGCGGCGATCCGCCCAAGGGCGAGGTCACCTTCACGCCTTACAAGGATGGCCTGCGTTACGCCAGCGACCTCGTCGCGCTGCTCAAGTCGCGGCACGCCGATTTCTGCCTCGGCGTCGGCGGCTACCCGGAAAAGCATCCCGAGGCACCCAGTGCCGAGGCTGACCTCGCGAACCTCAAGCGCAAGGTGGACGCCGGCGCCTCTTTCGTCACCACCCAGCTCTTTTTCGACAACGCAGCCTACTACCGTTTCGTCGACCGCTGCCGTTCCGCCGGGATCACCGTGCCGATCGTACCCGGGATCATGCCCGTGCTCTCGCTGAAGCAAATCCAGCGCTTCACGGCCCTGTGCGGCACCGCTCTCCCGCAGAAACTCATCACGCGTCTCGAAGTCGCCGCCGAGAACACCGAGGTCGTCGAGACCATCGGCATCGACTGGGCCCTCACCCAGATCCGCGATCTGCTCGCGCAAGGCGCGCCGGGCTACCACATCTACATCATGAACCGCGCCAAGGGCGCCCTGACCCTGGCGGCCGGGCTGGCGGCGTAAATTTCTGCGCTTATCCGCCCGCGAAAACCGGCCGGAACCCGGCCTCCGCCAGGATCTTCGCGACCTGCTCGCGCTTGTCGCCCTGCAACTCGATCTGACCGTCCTTCACGGTCCCGCCGCAGCCGCACGCGGCCCGCATTTTCTTCGCAAGCTGCTCCTTCTCGGGCAGCCCAATGCCGGTAAATCCTTTCACCACCGTGACGGTCTTGCCGCCCCGGTTGCCGGTTTCGCGCAGGATATCCACCCGGCCGCGATTCCGCGGTTCAGTCCCATGAGATCGAACCGCTTCAGCAGTTCCCGGCTTTCCGGAATCCGGTGTCCGCGATCCGGTCTTCTCCGGCAAGCCCGTTGCGCTGAGCGCGGCAAACGGATTCTGCCCCAGCCCGCCGCCCCCGTCCGTCGGTACCTTGCCGCTCCCTGCCATGGTCAGCCCTTCGCCGGCCGGCCCCCGCACGCCCCCGCCGGGATGTCGGTTTCACCGCCCAAAAACATCAGCGCCTTGGCGTAGCTCCGGTTCCCGAGGAAATGCTCCAGCTGGGGATGCAGCGAACCATCCGCCTGTCCGCGCGAAAGGAAGTCATCCAGCCGCTCCATTTCAACCGCGATGACCGGACCATCCGAACGCTTAATGGCGTCCAGCAATGAGATAAGGGAGGCTTTGATCTGCGGTTCCATGGCACACGGTTAAGAAACTAATCCCGCTGTTACCCACCTTAAGCGCGATTGCAATCCCTGTAAACCGAAGCCCCGGGCTTGTCTAAGTCGCCCGCCCGTGCTGAATGTTCGGGCAACCATCGCTAATAATGTATCCAGTGGCGGCGCCTCCGGGCCGTTTGACCGCTGAGTGCGTTGCTTATCGCCCTCCATGAATTCCCTCAACGTCCCCACCAGCGCCAATTCCGCCGTCATCGAGGCGGCCTATGCGGCTTGGCAGCAAGACCCTGACTCGGTCGACCCGACCTGGCGCGCGTTCTTCCAAGGTTTTACCCTCGGCAGCAATGGCGGCTCCCCGGCCGCCGGTCCTGCAGCGACGGGCGCCCCGATCATCGACAGCCTCAAGCAGTCGCACGTTCATTATCTGATCAACACTTACCGCGCGATCGGCCACATGGAGGCCCACCTGGATCCGCTCAGCGACCCCCCGCCGCCCCACCCCAAGCTTTCCCTTGCCCAGTTCGACCTCGGCGAGGCTGATCTCGACACCTCCTTCGATGTCGGCACCTACCTGGGCGGCGGTCAGATGAAGCTGCAGGATGTGCTCATCGCGCTCCGCACCACCTACTGCGATCACATTGGCGTGGAGTACACCCATATCCAGGATGTCGACGTCCGCCGCTGGCTTCAGGACCGCATGGAGTCCACGCGCAACCAGCCCAACTTCTCCCGCGCGGAGAAGATCCGCATCCTCCGCCGCGTTCACAAGGCCGAGCTGTTCGAAAAATTTCTCCACACCAAGTACGTCGGCCAGAAGCGCTTCTCGCTCGAGGGCGGCGAAACGATGATCGCCGCAGTCGACTCGATCATCGAGCACTGCCCGCACGTCGGCGTCGAGGAGGTCGTCCTGGGCATGGCCCACCGCGGCCGGCTCAACATCCTCACCAGCGTGATGCGTAAGAACTTCGACCTGCTCTTCGAGCAGTTCTCCGAGAACTACATCCCCGATGCCGTCGGCGGCGACGGCGATGTGAAGTACCACCTCGGCTACGAGGCCATCCTCGACACCGCCGCCGGCCAGCAGGTCGAGGTCCGTCTCGCCGCCAACCCGTCCCACCTTGAGATCGTCGACCCCGTCGTCGAGGGCAAGGCCCGGGCCCGCCAGCGCATCCGGGGCGACACCGAGCGCCGCCGCGTCCTGCCGCTCCTGATCCACGGCGACGCCGCGTTTGCCGGCCAGGGCGTCGTCGCCGAGACGATGAACTTCTCCCAGCTGCCCGGCTACAAGACCGGCGGCACCGTCCACTTCGTCGTCAACAACCAGATCGGCTTCACCACCGACCCGGAGGACGCCCGCTCCACGCGCTACTGCACCGATGTCGCCAAGATGATCGAGGCGCCCGTTTTCCACGTGAATGGCGACGACCCCGAGGCCGTCTGCCTGGTGGCCCAGCTCGCGCTCGATTTCCGCGAGCAGTGGCAGCGCGACGTCGTCATCGACATGTACTGCTACCGCAAGCATGGCCACAACGAGAGTGACGAGCCCGCCTTCACCCAGCCGCTCCTCTACCGGAAGATCGCCGCGCATCCGCAGGTGTCCGCCGTGCTCAGCAAGAAACTCGTCGCCGAAGGCACCATCACCGAAGCCGAGTCCGACGCCATCAAGGCCGAGTACACCAGCGCGCTGGAGACCAACCTCGAGAAGGCCAAGGCCGCCGAGTCCGCCAAGTCCGCCAAGCGCGCCGCCGTCCTGGAGGCGAAGAAGTTCCATGGTTCCACCGCGGTCTTCCAGCCCGACTACCATTTCAAGCCCGTCGCCACCGGGATCAGCCCGGAGACGCTCGGCGGCCTTGTCCGCGGCCTCACCAAGGTGCCCGCCGGCTTCAAGCTGAACCCGAAGATCAAGCGCTTCCTCGAGGCCCGCGCCCAGGCCTTCAAGGAGGGCGGCCCCATTGATTGGGGCTTTGGCGAGGCGCTGGCCTTCGGCAGCCTCCTGATCGAGGGCACGCCCGTACGGCTCAGCGGCCAGGACACGCAGCGCGGCACGTTCAGCCACCGTCATGCCGTGCTCCATGACGCCGAGACCCACGAGACTTACACGCCGCTGCTCAACCTGGATGAAAAGCAGGCGCGGTTCTGCGTCTACAACTCGCTCCTCTCCGAGGCTGCCGTCCTCGGCTTCGACTACGGCTATTCGCTCGATTATCCCAGCATGCTCTGCATCTGGGAGGCCCAGTTCGGCGACTTCGCCAACGGCGCCCAGGTCGTCATCGACCAGTTCATCTCCAGCGGCGAATCCAAGTGGCAGCGCGCGAGCGGCATCGTGCTCCTCCTGCCGCACGGCTACGAGGGCCAGGGCCCGGAGCATTCCTCGGCCCGGCTTGAGCGCTTCCTTCAGGCCTGCGCCGAGGACAACATGCAGATCGCGAATATCACGACGCCGGCCAACTTCTTCCATGCGCTCCGCCGCCAGATGAAGCGCGACTTTCTGAAGCCGCTGATCGTCATGTCGCCCAAGTCCCTCCTGCGTCACCCGGCGGCCACTTCGCGGCTCGAGGACTTCACCTCCGGTTCGTTCCAGGAAATCATCGACGACAAGCAGTTTCCCGCCACCGGCAGCGGCACCCGCGCACCCTTCGCCGCCGGCGTAAAAGCCCCGGCCCGCCTCATCCTTTGCTCCGGCAAGGTGTACTACGACCTCGTCGACTACCGCGAGAAAAACCGGATCACGGACACTGCCATCGTGCGCCTGGAGCAGCTCTACCCGCTCCACTCCAAGCGCCTCGCCGAGATCGCGAGGAAATACTCCGGCGCCCGCGTCACCTGGTGCCAGGAGGAATCCCAGAACATGGGCGCCTGGACCTATATTGCGCCGCTCCTCACCGAGACGTTCGGCTTCGTGCCGCTGTACGCCGGCCGCGACGCCTCCTCGTCGCCGGCCGTCGGCTCGCTGGCCTTGCACCGGCACGAACTCGCCACCTTCCTCAAGGACGCGTTCACCCTCTAGCTTCCAATTTCCACCTCCCCCCCCAACTTCCATTTTCCATGGCCATTGAAGTCAAAATCCCGCCGATGGGCGAATCGATCAATTCCGGCGTGCTCGCCAAGTGGTACGTCAAGGAAGGCGATGTCGTCAAAAAGGACCAGCCGCTCTTCGAGCTGGAGACGGACAAGATCACGTCCGAAGGCACTGCCGAATCCGCCGGCAAGATCTCGCTGAAGGTCGAGGCCGGCGCCGAGGTCAAGATCGGCCAGGTCGTCGCTTCCATCGACCCGGCCGCCGGTAGCGCCGCGGCGCCCGCCGCCGCCCCGGTGGAAGCCCCCAAACCGGCCGCTCCCGCCAAGGCGTTGTCGGCAGACACCGCCTCGCCTGCTGTCCGCCGCCTCGCCACCGAGACCGGCATCGATCCCGCCACCGTCGCCGGTACCGGCAAAGGCGGCCGTGTCACCAAGGGCGACCTGCTCGCCGCCACGGAAACCAAACCTTCCGCCGCCCCGACCGGCAGCGCTGCTCCCAGTGTCCCGTCTGCTGCGACCCCTGCCGCCGCTCCGCAATCTGCCATCCGCAATCCGCAACCGGCCGAGCGCCAGACGCGCCGCAAGCTGTCGCCGCTCCGCCAGAAGATCGCCCAGCGCCTCGTCGCCGCCCAGCACGAGGCCGCCATGCTCACCACCTTCAATGAGGTCGACATGTCCGGCGTCATGGCCCTCCGCGCCAAGTATCAGGACGACTTCGTCAAGAAGAACGGCGTGAAGCTCGGGTTCATGTCCTTCTTCGTCAAAGCCGTCGTCCATGCCCTGCGCGAGGTTCCCGCCATCAATGCCCAGATCGACGGCGATACGCTGATCGAAAACAATTACTACGATATCGGCGTGGCCGTCTCGACCGACAAGGGCCTGATGGTCCCCGTCGTGAAGAACTGCGACTCTCTCAGCATGGCCGAGGTGGAAAAGCAGATCGCCCTCGCCGCCACCAAGGCCCGCGATGGCAAGATCACGCTCGCCGACCTCGAGGGCGGCGTCTTCACCATCACCAACGGCGGCACTTTCGGGTCCCTGCTCTCGACGCCCATCATCAACCCGCCCCAGAGCGCCATCCTCGGCATGCATTCGATCAACGAGCGCCCCGTCGCGGTCAACGGCCAGGTCGTAATCCGGCCGATGATGTACATCGCGCTCAGCTACGATCACCGCGTTGTCGACGGCAAGCAGGCCGTCACCTTCCTCGTGAAGGTGAAACAGGCGATCGAGGACCCGGCGCGCCTGATCATCGGGATTTAATCACTCCCCAGGACAAAACGGAGCAAACCGAGGCTCCGTTCCCTCCGTTACCTCCTGTATAATATGGACTCCTACGATCTCATCGTCATCGGCGCCGGCCCCGGCGGCTATGTGTGTGCCTTCCGCGCCGCGCAACTTGGCCTCAAGGTCGCGCTGATTGACAAGCGCGCCACCCTCGGCGGCACCTGCCTCAACGTCGGCTGCATTCCCAGCAAGGCCCTCCTCCATTCCAGCGAGCATTTCGCCTTCGCCCGGGGCCACGCCGCCGCCCACGGCATCAAGCTCGGCTCCGTTGAGCTCGACCTGGCCACGTTCCTCAAGCGTAAGGACGAGGTGGTCGCCAAGAATGTCGGGGGTCTCGCCCTGCTCGCCAAGGCCCGCAAGGTCGCCGTCCTCACCGGCTCCGCGACCTTCACCTCCGCCACCACCCTCGAGGTCAGGGGCACGAAGGAAACGCTCACCGTCACCGCGAAGAATATCGTCATCGCCACCGGCTCCGCGCCGGTCGAGCTGCCGTTCATGAAGTTCGACGGTGAGACGATTGTCTCCAGCGACCACGCCATCGCCTTCCCCGCCGTGCCGAAAAAACTCGTCGTGGTCGGCGGCGGCGCCATCGGCCTTGAGCTCGGCTCCGTCTGGTCCCGGCTCGGCAGCGAGGTCACGATCGTGGAGTTCCTGCCGAAGATCGTCGCCGCCTACGATGACGACATCGTCCGCAATTTCACCCGCATCCTCACCAAGCAGGGCCTAAAAATCGAAACCGGCGCCAAGGTAACCGGCTTTGCCAAGGGCGTGCTCACTGCCGAACGCGATGGCCAGAAGCTGGAGTTTCCCGCCGACAAGGTTCTCGTTGCGGTCGGCCGCCGGCCCTACACCGACAGCCTGGGCCTGGAAAAGGCCGGCGTGCAGCTCGATGAAAAGAAACGCGTCAAGGTCGACGCCCATCTGAAGACGACCGCTCCCGGCGTCTGGGCCATCGGCGACGTCGTCGCCGGCCCGATGCTGGCCCACAAGGCCGAGGAGGACGGCGCCGCCGTCGCCGAGTGGATCGCCGGCAAGGCCGGTCACATCAACTGGGATCTCGTCCCCGCCATCGTCTACACCGAACCCGAGGTCGCCAGCGTCGGCCTCGGCGAGGATGCCGCGAAGGCCGCGAACCGAGCCGTCAACGTGGGCAAGTTCAACTTCGCCGCGAACGGCCGCGCCATCGCCTCCGACACCACCGACGGCTACGTGAAGATCATCGCCGACGCGAAGACCGACAAGATCCTCGGCGCCCAGATCCTCGGGCACGGCGCCGGCGAGCTCATCAGCGAGGTCGTCACGCACATGGAATATGGCGGCAGTGCCGAGGACCTTGGCCGCACGATCCATGCGCATCCGACCATGAGCGAAGCGGTCAAGGAAGCCGGCCTCGCCGTCAGCAAGAGCGCGATCCACGCCCTGTAATCCGGCGCTTGCGCCGGCCCGGCCCGCTGTCCACGGTTTCGCCCCATGCCTTCCTCCGTTGTCCTCCGCAAACGTTCGCTCTGGTGTGTCCGTGGGACACCCGGCGCGGCGGCGTGAGACCTCGGAACTGAAACCAATCAATCCGTCCTCCTCTCCACCGCGCCCCATCCGGCGCGGTTTTTTATTTTCCGCACCTGCCGCCCGTCCACGCCTCATGGCCCATCCCTCCTCTGTTCACCCCCTGCCCTCCGTGCACGCCCGCGGCGTGCGGCTCATGGTGCTTTCCGCCCTGTGCTTCACCATCAATGCACTCATCATCCGCGCCCTCGGCACGGTTCAGGCAGTCGACGTCTGGCTGCTCGCCTGCGTGCGCTTCATCGTCGGTCTCGGGCTGATCCTCGCCGTCTACCGGGTCGGCCCCGAGTCGTTTCAGCCGCGCCATCTCTACCGACATCGTCGGCTAGTCTTGCGCGGCCTGGTCGGCGCCCTGGGCGTCTACAGCTATTACCTGACCGTTGTGCACTTGGGTGCCGGCCGCGCCACCTTTATCAACAACACCTATGTCGCGATGGGAGCCGTGCTCGCCGTCGTCATGCTCGACGAACGCTTCCGTCCGGCCCTGGCCTTCGGCGGCGTCCTGGCGCTGACGGGACTGGCCCTGATCACCCACTTTTTTCGCACCGGTTCCGGGATCGGCCCCTACGACGTGATCGCCATCGGTTCCGCCATGGCTTCCGCCTATGTCATCGTCACGATTCGGCAGCTGCATGCCGAGGGCGAGCACACGTCGACCATCTTCGGGGCCCAATGCGCCTACGGCCTGTTGCTCTGCAGCGGGCCCGCCCTGGCCAGCTGGGCCCCACATGGCAGCCTGGCCTGGAGCCTCATGCTGGTCGGCGCGCTGTGCGCGGGTAGCGGGCAAATCTTCATGACGCAGGCATTCCGCGACCTGCCCGTCGGCGAGGGTTCGCTGCTCCAGATGCTCGTCCCTTTCGGCATCGCCATCGGCGGAGCCGTGTTTTTCCACGAGCATTTCTCGACCACTGAACTTACGGGCGCCGCCCTCATCCTGACCGGCAGTGCGCTGCCTGCCTGGCAAAGAAAGTAAATATGGAAGGCATGGCCGCAGGGAATCGTGCGGCCTGCCCTGCCGGGGCCGCCGCCTCTTTCCCCCATTCCGCTTCTTCGCGCTTCCGCGATAAAATCCTGACGGCTATTTCGCTTTCCTCGCCGCCAGCTGGCGCTCCTGCCATGGAAACCGGCGTGCCGTGGCCCGGGGACGCTCGAACTGGGTCCCGACCGCGATGTAAGCCCGGCGGTAATCGTCCGACTGGTTGACCCCCGTATAGTGCAGCGTGCGCTCCAGGTGGAAGGTCGCGCCGCCGGCCGGCAGCTCGCACGCCACGGCCGGGCTGAAATCAAACGCCCCGGGCACGACTTCAAGACCGGGGGTCAGCGGGTTGTCGCCGATCGGCTGGTGCGGGATGACTTCGAGATTGTGCGAACCGGGCACGAAATGCATGCAGCCGTTCAGCTTGGTCGCCGGCTGCAGTGCCACCCAGACGCTCAGGCCGCGGTATTCCTTGGCCGGGCTCCAGTAGGCTTCGTCCTGATGCCACGGGGTGGGCGAGTTGTTGTGCGGCGGCTTGTTGATCGCATGGTCCCCGACCATCCGCGCCTCGGGCCCGAGCAACTGCTTCATCATGGCCTTGAGATTCGCCACCATCTGCGTCTCCAGCAGCGCCGGCGCATACTTACCCGGCTGCAGAATCTGCGCCACGTCCTCTTTCTTTCCCTTCTGCTTCGCCCCGGTCAGGTCGTAGAGATCACCCTCGGTGCGGCTGCGGTCCTCGTTGAACAGGCGGTCGTAGATCTTGCGGACCTGGGGGATCTCTTCGACCGGCATGATGTTGTCGACGGCCAGATAGCCGTTTTTCTGGAAAAATGCGATCTGCTCGGGCGTCAGCAGGCGGGTCGGGGCGAGCTTGGCGGGGGCGGGGTAGTCCGGCACGGGCAAGGGGGCGGTGGCATTCATCGCTCGACACCATACCTGCGACCGGAAAGCGTGGCGTCCGAGAATGTCGCGCAGTACAAAATCGAACATCCGGTCGGTCGCGATCCGGCCGGGCTCAGAGCACGTGATGACGCCCGCGCAGCAGGCCCGGCGGCTGGAGCGGCATGAGCGGGAGATCGGCATTCCCGGCGTCGTGGAGATCGGCTGCTACCGTTACGCCAACGCCTACGAGGGCCTCCGTCTCCGCTCGCACCCGGATGGACTCGAAATCTGCTTCCTCGCGCGCGGGCACCAGACCTATCGCGTCAACAATGAGATCTACCGGCTGCGGGGCGGGGACCAGTACCTGGTGTTTCCCGGCGAACCGCATGACTCTGCCGGCATGCCGGAGGAAAAGGGCGTGCTCTACTGGATGTTTCTCCGGCTGCATCCCGTCGGCCAGCCGCTCCTCTTTCTCGAGGCCGCGGCCTCGCGCACCCTGCGCCGGGCGCTGCTGGCCCTACCCTCGCGGCACTTTGCCGCCGCGCCCGGAACCCGGGACTTGCTCGAGGAAATCTTCGCCTCGGTCGAACGCTCCCGAGCCAACCTCGACCGCCTTGCCACCGCCGCGCTCATCCTGCGCTACCTGTTCGCCACCCTGCACGCCTCCCATCGCAACCAGCGGGCCTCGCCCTCGCCGCGCATCCAGCGCAGCCTGGTCCATATCGCCGCCCAGGCGGGTGAACTTCCCTCCGTGCCCCAGCTGGCACGGCTGGTCCGGCTCTCGCCCTCGCGGTTCAAGGCGCGGTTTCGCGAGGAGGTCGGCCTGCCGCCCCGCGAACACGTCCTGCGCCACAAGCTCGCCGTCGCCCAAACCCGGCTCCGGACGCCTTCCGCCACGGTCACGGCCGTGGCCCATGAGCTCGGCTTTTCCAGTTCGCAATACTTTGCGACAGTCTTCCGGCGCTTCATGGGGCGGACCCCCACGCAATATCAGGCGGAAGTCCGCGGACGGTAGCCACCCGCCAGGACAGCCCTATTTCGTCTCGTTCTCGATCAGGATCACCCGGCCTTCCCGGAAAACCACGCGGAAATGCTCGTGCTCGTGGCGGGCGGGATAGCCGAGGTAATATGGGTAGAGCGGATCGACGCCGCCGTAATAGTACCGGTGATAATAGCCGCGGTAGAGGATCATCCCGTCGTCGGCCTCATACGTCACGTAGCTCCAGATTTCGGTCTCGCCCTGCGCCGTGGTGCGCACGCGGATCCGGTCGGGATCTCCCAAGGCAAGCTTCACCATGGTCGTGTCAAAGCCAATGGCGACCTTGCCCTCCTTGATGAGCTGCTGCTGGTCCGGGGTCAGCCGGGCAAAGGCCTCCGGATTCTTGTTGATACGGGTTTCCGGGGTGGCACAGCCGGCCAGCAGGGCCAGCCCGCCAGCGAGCATGCAGAGCGAGAGGATTGGTTTCATGGCAGGAAGGAGGACGCTTTCAGCCTTGGTAAGTTACCCGGCCCCGGGGTTCCGGCCGGCATGGAACAATCTTGCGCCCGTCCGTCAGCCACGATTCATCGGCAGGCCCGATGATGAAAACCCTGCTGCTTTGGGACATTGATGGAACCCTCACCCTCTCGGGCGGGGCCGGGATGCGGGCCTTGCAGGCGGCCCTGCAGCGGGAGTTCGGCGTCGTCCGTCCGCTCGATGACATTGACTACGCCGGACGGACGGACCGGTGGATCATGCGCCAGATATTCGCCAAGGCGGCCCTGCCGGACACGGCGGCCAACTTCACGCGGTTGCTCGATGCCTACCTCGCCGAGCTTCCAGCCGCCCTGCACCATCCCGCCTCCCGCGTCCTGCCGGGAGTCGGTACCGCTCTGGCCGCCCTCGCCGCCCAGCCGCACTTCACCCAGGCCCTGCTCACCGGCAACGTCGAGCGGGGCGCCCGCATCAAGCTCGGTCACCACGGCCTGTCCGATTACTTTCCCTTCGGAGCCTTCGCCGACGATGGCGAATGGCGCAACGAGCTCGGGCCGGTCGCCCTGCGCCGGGCCCGGGAACGGCTCGGTGTCGAGTTTCCGCCGGAACGGGTCTTCGTCATCGGCGACACCCCGCATGATATCGCCTGCGGCAAAGTCATCGGTGCGCAGACCATCGCCGTCGCCACCGGCCAGTATTCCATGGACGAACTGCGCAGCCATACCCCGGCCGCCGTCTTTTCGGACCTGGGCGACACCGCCGCATTCATGCGCACCGTTGGCGCCGTGTAAGCTCCGGGATTTCTGCGCCCCTACTTCCGCGTCTCAATCGCGATCACCCTGCCGCCTTCAAAGATCACCCGCAGAAACTCGCCGTCGGGAAACCCGCTGTCGCCCACGACCACTCCGCCGCCATAGGCCGTCGAGCCGCCCGCCACTCCCAGACCCAGCCCGAAGGAGAATTTCGGGCGGCGGTCAAAGTAGGCCCAGACCTCGTCCGTGCCGGCGGCGGTCGTTCGCGTGGACCTGCGATCGGCCTCGCCCAACGCCACCTGCACCATCTCCGGCGTGAACCCCACCTCGATCCGTCCCGCCCGCACTTTCTCCCGCACCTCCGCCGGCCAGGCGTCAAAGGCCGCCTGATGACGGCTGATGCGTGACTCGGTGGTAGCACAACCCGTCATCAGCAAAAGGAAGACGGCGGGCATCAGGCGGCGTGACAGGCTTTTCATGAGGTCGGGATTTTGTTTGCTGGGACCGGATTGGGCCACGCAAATGGACAGCACGATTTCCCAGCTGTTCGCCCTGCCATGCCCAAGACTTTTTCCATCGCCATCGGCTCCGATCACGCCGGCTTTACCTACAAGGAGGCCATCAAGGGCATGCTGCTCACAGAGGGGCATACCGTGCGTGATCTCGGCACCTACTCCCTGGAGCGCTGCGACTATCCCGATTTCTGCTTCCCCGTGGCCCGCGCAGTCGCAAGCCGGGAGGTGGAGCGCGGGATCGTGATCGGCGGCTCGGGCAACGGCGAAGCCATGGCTGCCAACCGCGTCCGCGGCGTGCGCTGCGGCGTCTGCTGGACCGAGCAGGTCGCCATCTGGAACCGCGCCCACAACGACGCGAACTGCCTCTCCCTCGGCGAACGCACCATCACCCTGGACGAGGCCTTCAAAATCGTCCGGATCTGGTTCGCCACGGACTTCGAAGGCGGCCGCCATATCCCGCGGATCCAGAAGCTCGATAGCATGGCGTGATTCGCCGTCGGCCGTTCCGGCCGCCGAGAGACTCAAGGGAGCAATGTCATTCTGAGCGCGGCGAAGAATCACACCCGTCGCTTGAGCGCCGAGTTGAGTATCACAAAGTAAAAACCGCGAATATTAATTTGACTTCAAATTAATTATTACTTCCATATCGAAGTAATATGGGAACCAACTACCAAGGGACGAAGGCCGAAATCGATGCCCTCAACGCCTACATCAAGCTGATGCGGGCAGCCGAGTCCGTAACGGCCCGCGCCCATGCCGTGCTACCCAAGGACATCACCCTTGCCCAATTCAGTGTGCTCGAAGCCTTGCTGCATCGCGGACCTCTCTGCCAAAGCGAACTCGCCGGCAAGCTCCTGAAGAGTAGCGGGAACCTCACACTGATCGTCGATAACCTCGAGAAATTGGGGCTGGTGACCCGCGAGCGCGACCAGGAAGACCGCCGTTTCGTCACCGTCTCACTCACCGACCAAGGCCGCGCCTTCATCACCAGGCTTTTCCCCCAGGTGGCCGCCAGCATCACCCGCGAGTTCGCCGCCCTCTCGTCCGCCGAGCAGTTTACCTTGGGCTGGCTCTGCAAAAAGGTTGGTGCCCGCGGTCTTCCGGCCGCGCACCTCGCAGAATCGAGCGTTCCGTGAGGCAGGGTCTTAAAATTTAACCTATTACTTCGAGTTCAAATTATCTTCCTATCACCGATTTCATCAAAACCAACAACCCATCCATGAACCTCCTCGGTCTTCATCATATCACGGCCATGGCCTCCGATCCGCGCGCCAACTTCGATTTCTACACCCGCGTGCTCGGCCTGCGCTTCATCAAGAAGTCGGTCAATCAGGACGATCCCGGCACCTATCACCTCTATTATGGCGACTATGCCGGTTCGCCCGGAACCGCCCTCACTTTTTTCCCGTGGCCCGGTCTCCGCCGCGGCCGCCCCGGAACCGGCCAGGCCTATGCCACGGCTTTTTCCATCCCTGCCGACTCCCTCGCCTTCTGGCAGGAGCGCCTGGCCAGACTCGGCATCGCCATCGAGCCTGTCACTACGCGCTTTGGTGATCAGGTCCTCACCACCTTCGATCCCGACGGTCTCCGCCTTGAGCTGATCGCCACCCGCGAGACCGATCCCCGTTCCCCCGCTCCGTCCAAGGATGTCCCCGACGCCCATGGCATTCGCGGCTTCCATGGCAGCACTCTCGGCCTCGTGGACGCCTTGGCCACGGCCATGGTCCTGACCAAGGTCATGGGCTATCGTCTCGCTGGCCAGGAAGGTCCGCGCGCCCGCTACACCGTCGCTGGCGGCGGCCCGGGTTCGTATGTTGACCTGCTGACCGATCCGGCCCTGCCCCGCGGCCTGAACGGCGCCGGCACGATTCACCACGTCGCTTTCCGGACGCCCACGGATGCCAGCCAGTCCCAGGCTCACGCGGAGATTTCCCGCACCGGCCTGCACATCAGCCCGATCATCGATCGCGCCTACTTCAAGTCCATCTACTACCGCGAACCCGCCGGTGTGCTCTTTGAAATCGCCACCGACCAGCCCGGATTCGCCATCGACGAACCCCTCGCAACCCTAGGCACCAAGCTCGGCCTGCCCCCGCATCTCGAGGCGCATCGTGCCGACATTGAGGCCGCCCTGCCCCCGCTCGTCATCCACCCGTGAAACTCTCCTATCAGCATTTCTTCGAACCCGGCACCCATCCCGCGGCTCCCCCGCTGCTTCTGCTCCACGGAACCGGCGGGGACGAGCACGATTTGCTGCCGCTTGGTCGGAAACTCTCGCCCGGCTCGGCCCTGCTCAGCCCCCGCGGCAACGTCAGCGAGCACGGCGCACCCCGTTTCTTCGCCCGGCTCGCCGAGGGCGTGTTCGATCCCGCCGAGGTTACCCGCCGCACCGCTGAGCTCGCCACCTTCATCGCGGCGGCCACGGAGCACTACCAACTCGACGCGCGCACCCTCATCGCCGTCGGCTTCTCCAATGGCGCCAACATCGCCGCCACCTTGCTGCAGCTGCGGCCCGCCGCCCTCGGCGGCGCGGTCCTCCTGCGTCCCATGGTCGTGCTCGATCAACCGGCGGCCGCCGGCTCGCTCACGGGCCGGCGCGTCCTGATCGCCAGCGGCACGCAGGATCCCATCGTGCCCGCCACGCATCCGCCGCATCTGGCCGCCCTGCTGCGGGCGGGCGGCGCCACCGTCAGCCTGCACGCTTCCCCGGGTGGCCACGGCTTGGCCGCCGCCGACCTGCTCGCCGCGCAAGAATTCTTCGCTGACCGTTAGACAAGCCGCGGCGAAAGGTCATGCTCCCTCCCATGAATATGACCTATCGCCGCCTCGGCACGTCCGGCCTCAAAGTCAGCGCGCTCTCCTTCGGCGCCTGGGTCACCTTCGGCAAGCAAATCGGCGATCCCGTCGCGAGCCAGCTCATGGCCACCGCCTACGACGCGGGGGTGAACTTCTTCGACAACGCCGAGACCTATGCCGACGGCCAGGCCGAGCGCGTCATGGGCGCGATCCTGAAAAAATCTGGCTGGCCGCGCGACACCTTCCTCGTCTCCAGCAAGGTCTTCTTCGGCGCCGAGCGCGAGGGTCCCAACCAGATCGGCCTCTCCCGCAAGCACGTCATCGAGGCCTGCCATGCCGCCCTCCAGCGGCTGCAGGTCGACTACCTCGATCTCTATTACTGCCATCGCCCTGATCCGGAGACGCCGATCGAGGAAACCGCCCGGGCGATGCACGACCTCATCACGCAGGGGAAGGTTCTCTACTGGGGCACCAGCGAATGGAGCGCGGCGGAGCTGCACGAAGCCTTCACGCTCTGCGCCCGGCTGAACCTGCATCGCCCCGTCGTCGAGCAGCCGCAGTACAATCTCTTCCATCGCACCCGCGTGGAAAAGGAATACGCCCCGTTCTATCGTTCGCCCGGGCTCGGCACCACCATCTGGTCGCCGCTGGCCACCGGCCTGCTCACCGGCAAGTACAACGACGGCGTGCCTTCCGATTCGCGGCTCAACACCCCCGGCATGGAATGGCTGCGCGACCGCCTCACCGGCGAGCCGTCCTTCGCCCGGAAGATCGCCGCCGTGAAGCAGTTCGCCGGCATCGCGTCGGACCTCGGCACGTCGCTCCCGCGCCTGGCCCTCGCGTGGTGCCTCAAGAATCCCCACGTGAGCAGCGTCATCCTCGGCGCGTCGCGGCCCGCGCAGCTGCAGGAGAACTTCGGCGCCCTTGCCGTGGCCGAACAACTCACCCCCGCGCTCATGAAGCGGATCGACGCCCTCTCCAGCCCGGTGGCGGACTGAGCCTTTCCCGCCCGCAGCCGCGGCTCACCCCGCCGCGAACAATTGCAGCATCTGCGCCCGGACCTGCTTCTGCCTGGCCTCGAACTGCCGCACGCGCTCCTCCAAGGTCCCGGCCTGCCGTTCCACCGTTTCCCTTTCGACCGCCAGCGCGGCGAGTTCCGCTTGCAGCTGGACTCGGGTCTGCGCCGCCTGCGCCGCCAGCAGGTGCGCCTGCTCCTGCAGCTCCTGCAGGTCCGCTTCCTTCGCGGCCAGCTCCCGCGTCTCCTGCTGCAATTGATTGCGCACGGCCTCAAGCCGCTCCCCCTCGGCCGCGACCTTCGCCGCCTGCTCGTTCACCAGGACCTGCTCGGCGGCGAGTTTTTCCACCGCCGTCGCCAGCTCCGCTTCCGCCTGCGCCTGCGCCGTCCGCCAGGCCGCCGTCTCCCGCTCCAGTTTCCCCTGCGCCTTGGCCAGGGCCGACTGCTCGACCACCAGTTGCTTCAGCTTCACCGCCGCATCCTTTTCCGCGGCTTGGGTGTCCGAGGCCGCCACGCGTTCCGCGGCGATTTTCTCCCTGGCGTCATTCACCAGGATCAATTCCACCTCGAGTTTTTCCCGGGCCGCGGCGAGCTCGCGCTGCTGGTCGGCCAGGGTCTGCTCGCGCTGGGCGAGTTCCGCCCGGGCCGATACCTCGGAAGCCTTCCAGGCCGCAAATTCCGCTTCAAATTTCCGGCCCAGCTGCATCACGAGTTGCCGCCCCGCCTCGAGCTTCTCCCGCTCTGTTGCCAGCTCGCGCTCCGCCGCGCCATCCATCACGGCCACGGCCGGGGCCGGGGCGTTTGCAGCGAGCCGTGCGACCTCCTGTTCGAGTTCCCGCTGACGCGACCGGGCGCCGGCCAGCGCCTCGCGCGTCGCGGCCAGTTCGGCCAGCTGGCTGGCCTGCGCCTGGTCCGCCGCCCGCCGCGGCGGGCCAACGCGGCGCTCCACGCCGACCAACGGCGGGATCGTGGCCCGGTCGGCGAATTGGAGGGTCAGTTCCTGCCATTCATCCAGCCGGGAGCTGCGGGCCGGGCCCAGCTCGGGCTTCAGCACCGAATAGATCCGCTCGACGATCGCCGCAAGGTCGATGGGCGGATGAAAGAGGTCCTTCACCCCCACGCGGATCGCGCGCACCACGTTTTCCAGGGCGAATTCCTCGCTCACCACCAGCACGGGCGTGTCCTTCTGGCCGATGCGCAGCGATTCGACATAGACCAGCGGATTCTCCGCCAGATCGGCGTGGTCAACGATGATGAGGGAAAACTTCTCGGTCCGGAGCGCGGCGGTCAGTTCCGCCTCGCCGGGAAGCTCGCGCCAATAGAATCCCGTGTCGCTCACCACGATGGAGTGGGCGCGGGTCTCGGTGGCGCGTTTCTTGGCGAAGAGGATTTGGGCGGTCATGGCGGTGAAGGTGTCCGGCGGGTTTAAAGCCCTAACTCATCCCACCCGGGTGACTCCAGTCCGGGGTGGTCAATTTCCGGTAAAACCCGCGGGCCATGGTCCGGCGGCCGGGCCACCGCCTCCGGCTTTACGCGCCAGGCTGCTTGGCCCAGTCTGCCACCCGCATGAAACTTACCTACTACGGCCACTCGTGTTTCCTCGTCGAGGCGGCCGGCGTCCGCCTCGTGCTCGATCCCTATTTCAGCGGGAACCCCCATGGCGCGGTCGACCTTGCATCCGTGCCGTGCGACTTCGTGCTCTGCACTCATGCCCACGAGGACCACACGTGCGATGCCCTCGAACTTTGCCGGCTCCACCGGGCCACGCTGGTTGCTCCCTTCGAGCTCGCGGAGTATTTCGCCGCGCAGGGCGCGGCCACCCTCGACCTCATGCCCGGCGGCGGCGTCACGCTGCCGTGGGGCCGGATCGACATGACCCCGGCCATCCATAGCTCGTCCTTTGAGCGGCCCGGTGGCCTCAACCAGTCCATGGGCGTAGCCAGCGGCTACCGGCTTGGCGCCGGCGGCCGTTCGTTGTACCATGCCGGCGACACCGCGCTTTTCGGCGACATGCGATTGATCGGCCGGCACGGCCTTGATGTTGCGCTCCTGCCCATCGGCGACCGCTACACGATGGGTCCCACCGAAGCGCTGGAAGCGCTTGCGCTGCTTCAGCCGAAACTCGCCGTGCCGATGCACTACAACACCACGGAAAAAATCCGGACGGACCCCAACGCCTTCGCCGCCGATGCCGCCCGCGCCGGTCGGGCGGTCAAGGTCATGCAGCCGGGCGAGTCGCTTGCCCTGTAGCTCTCCGCGCAGCCGACGCTACATTCGCTTCTAGTTGGTGACACAGGCTTGCCCGCGGCTCGCGGCCCGCCCAACGTTGGTTCTTGGACATGGCTCTTCCCCAACCTCCCGCCATTCTGGCGTCACGCGACCTGCGTGCCGCGGAGTTCGAGAACCCGCCCACGGATGCCTGGCTTCGTACCTATGCCTGGATGCAGCTCGCCCGGACCGCCGACAACCGGATCCTCGATCTCTACCGTCAGGGCCTGATCAAGGGCACCGTTACGGGCGGCCAGGGCAACGAGGGCCTCATCGTCCCGCTCGCCCTCCTCGCCGACAAGTCCATTGACGTCATCTCCTTTTCCCACCGGGGCTTCGGCGGCCATCTCGTCTGGAGCGGTCACCTCTGCCAGCATCTAAACCAGTATTTCGCCAACGCCGCCAGCCCGACCAAGGCCCGCGAGGGCAACATCCATCACGGCGACCCCAAGGCCCGCTCGCTGCCGATGATCTCGCATCTGGGTGCGATGCTCTCGAACGTCGCGGGCGCCACCGATTCCCAGCGCCGCTTGGGCCGTCCCGCCGTCGGTTTTACTTTCTTCGGCGACGGTTCGTCCAGCACGGGCGACATCCACGAATCGCTTAACCTCGCCTCCCTCCTTTCGCTCCCGGTCCTCTTCGTCATCGAGAACAACCAATACGCCTACTCCACGCCGATGAGCGAGCAGTTCGCCGAGGGTACCGAGCTCTGGCGCCGCGCCGCGGGCTATGGCATGGAGGGCTTCGCCGTCGACGCCACCGACGTCGGGGCCTGCACCCGCGCGTTCGCCGCCGCCATCGCCAAGGTCCGCACCACCTCGCGCCCCGTGCTCATCGAGGCGCACACCCTTCGTCTCCGCGGCCACGCCGCCTACGACACCTGCGACTACATGAAGCCGGGCGAAAGCGAATCCTACTTTGCCCGCGACCCGTTGCCCAAGTTCCGCGCCAAGCTCGCCGCTGCCGGACATTCCGCACGGCTCGATGCCATCGATGCCGAGCTCAACGCCTACATCGAGGCCTGCGTCACGGCCTGCCTCACCATCCCCAAGCCCGATCCCGCCGGCATGGAGGCCGATCTCTTCGCGCCGGACGCACCCGCCTTCCCTTGGAAAGCCGAGCCTGCCGCACCCCTTTCGCTCAACCTCGCGCAAGCGCTCAACGCCGCGCTGCGCAAAATCCTCACCGAGCGCCCGGAATCCATCATCCTCGGCCAGGACATCGGAGTCTACGGCGGCGCCTTCAAGGTGACCGAGAACCTGCTCGCCGAGTTCGGCCGCCCCCGCGTGTTCAACACCCCGCTCGCCGAGAGCGCCTGCACCGGCTACGCCATCGGCCTCGCCGGCAACGGGCACCGGCCCATCGAGGAATTCCAGTTCGCCGACTTCGCCACCGAGGCGGTCACCCAGATCACCCAGAACGCCGCGACCTACCATTTCCGCTCCGGCGCAGCCTGCCCGATGGTGTTTCGTTTTCCGTGCGGCACGGTGCAGCTTGGCTCGTTCCACTCTCAGGAACTCGAGTCGATGTTCCTCTCCATGCCCGGCATCAAGGCGCTCTATCCCAGCACCCCGCAGGACGCGTTCGATGCGCTGCTCGCCGCCTACGAGGACGGCAACCCGGTGATTCTCTTCGAGAACAAGGCGCTCTACCGCTGCAAGAAACAGCCCGTTGTCTGGAATCCGGCCTACCGCAATGTCTGGCAGCCGAAACAGCTACGCAAAGGCGACTACGCCACGTTCGTAACCTACGGCGAGATCGTCCACACCGCGACGGAGGTCTGCGATTACTTCACCGCCGAATACGAGCACAGCTTCGACCTCTTCGATCTCCGCGGCCTCTCCCCGCTCCGCCTCGACGCCATCAAGGCCTCGCTCACCCGCACCGGCCGTCTTGTCGTTGTGCACGAGGGCCGCCGCACACACGGCTTCGGCGCCGAACTCGTCGCCCGGCTCACCGAGGAGCATTTCGCCTCGCTCAAGGCCGCCCCACTCCGCATCGGCGCCCTCGACCTGCCCGTGCCGTTCGCCCCGGAACTCGAGGAGGCCTACCGCCCGACCAAGGACAAGCTGATCGAGCAGATCACCGTCTGGATGGGATAAGCGTTGTCATTCCCGACGAAGCGCAGAATGACAGGGAAAGTCCGGTGCCCGCACCCATGCCCCACTCTAAAAAATCCCCCGCCAAGGTTTCTCGCGCCACCTGGTCGCGTATCCGGCTCTTCGCGATGGATGTCGATGGCGTCCTCACCGATGGCACCGTGCGGATCTGCTCCGACGGCACCGAGTCCAAGGTCTTCTCCATCCTCGATGGCATGGGCCTGAAGCGTCTCGAGCTGGCCGGCATCACCGTCGCCTGGATCAGCGGCCGTCCGTCCGTGGCCACCACCGTCCGCGCGACCGAGCTCAAGATCCCCCATGTGATCCAGGGCCGCATCGACAAGCTCACCGCGTTGCAGGAGCTTGCCACCCGGCTCAGGTTCACTTCCGCCGAGTGTGTGTTCATGGGCGATGACGACATTGATGCCGCCGCCATGGCCTGGGCCGGAGTCGGCGTGAGCGTCCCCGATGCCATGCCTGCCGCCCTCCGCGCCGCCCGGTACATCACCCGCCGGCCCGCCGGCCGGGGCGCCGTCCGGGAAATCTGCGAACACCTCCTCGCCTCGCGTGTCTAGCGCCGACCGGTGAAACGCCTCCTCCGCCCGCTCTGCCTGCTTGCCTGCTGCAGCCTCACCGGCGCCGCCCTCGGCGCCACGACGATGGCCCCGGCCATCAACTGGATGTCGTCGCTGTTCACCAAGGAAAATTACCACTCGATGACCCTCCGCGGCTCGAGGGCCAGCTTCCCCGCCATCGGCGAGATCAACGTCGTCAACCTGAACCTCACGGCCTTTTCCGGCGACGCCTCCAATCGCGTCGAGACCGTCATCCTCAGCACCGCCGCGACCGTTCTCATCAAGGAGGATCTGGCCCGCGGCGACCAGGGCATGCGCCTCATCCGGGACGATCTCGAGGCCACGGGCACGCGGTGGATCTACGATCACGCCCACAAAAAGGTTTCGCTGCACGGCCGCGTGCGGATAGTTTTCAACGCCGAATTGAAGAACCTCATCAAATGAAGCCCTTTCTCGCCCTGCTCTGCCTTGCCCTCGGATTCCCCTTGGCCATCCGGGCCGAGCAGCCCCCGCAGAAGACCACGCTGGATTGCGACAACGCCGACATGTGGAGCGTAGGCAACGAGACCCATGGCGTCTGCACCGGCTCCGTCACCCTGACCGGCACCAATCTCAAGATCCTCTGCGACCGGCTCGAATTCTCCGCTCTCGGCGTCGGCGACAAGACCTCCACCGTGCCCACGCTCGACAAATTCAAGTACATGATCGCCACCGGCCACGTCGTCATCGTGCAGGGCGACCGCGAGGCCACCTGTGGCCGGGCCGAGGTGCTGCCGCATGACGACAAGGTCATCCTCACGATCAATCCGGTCCTGATCGACCATGGCACCGGCTGGACGAGTGCCGGCGAAAAAATCACCATGCTCCGGGGCGAGCGCCGCGTCATCGTGGAGAAATCCAATTTCACTGGCCCCCCGATCCGCGATCTGGGCTTTGACTCGGCCAAGTCCACTTCACTCGGCGACGGTGTCGCGAAACCCGTCCCGGCCAAATGAGCGCCCCCACCGCCGAGATTCGCACGGAGGGCCTCGTCAAATCTTTCGGGACCCGCACGGTCGTCAACGGCATCAGTGTGCATTTCTGCGCCGGCGAAATCGTCGGCCTGCTCGGTCCCAACGGCGCCGGCAAGACCACCACCTTCTATATGATCGTCGGCCTGGTGCCGGCCTCCGCCGGCCATGTCACGCTCGACGGCACCGACATCACGCGCCTGCGCATGCACGAGCGCGCCCGCCACGGCATCGGTTATCTCCCGCAGGAGCCGTCGGTCTTCCGCAAGCTCACCGTCGCCGAGAACATCCTCGCCATCGTCGAGACCACGAACGTGCCCCGCCGCGACCGCGCCGCCTGCGTCCGGCAGCACCTCGACGAGCTCAGCCTCGGCCACGTCGCCCAGCAAAAGGCCTACACGCTCTCCGGCGGCGAGCGCCGCCGGCTCGAGATCGCCCGCGCGCTGGTGACCCGGCCCAAGTTCCTGCTGATGGACGAACCCTTCGCCGCCATCGATCCCATCTCCGTCGCCGAGGTCCAGAAGATCATCCTCCAGCTCAAGGCCCGCGGCATCGGCGTCGTCGTCACCGACCACAACGTCCGCGAAACCCTCCGCATCGTGGACCGCGCCTACCTCATCCACCAGGGCAAGGTCCTGACCGAGGGCACCGGCAACTTCCTGATCAAGGACGAGCAGGCCCGGAAGTTCTACCTCGGCGAGGATTTTAATTTGTGAGGAGCAGTAGGCGATAAGCGGTAAGCTTTAGGCTTCAAACCCGCCCCTCCAGCTTCCACTCTGCTGCTTCAGCTTACAGCTTTCCTCCCCATGCAAAAAGCCATCCACGGCATCACCGTCGCGCACTTCTTCGAGACCTACCGCGAGAAGCTGAGGCTGGAGGTCATCACCGGCGAGGCCGGTCTGCACCGTCTCATCCGGGAAGGCACGATCAACCGGCCGTCGCTCGCGCTCACCGGGTTCTTCAAATATTTCGCGAACAAACGCATCCAGGTCTTGGGCGCCGCGGAGATGACCTACCTCAAGACGCTCCCGCAGGAGAAGCAGATCGAGATCCTGCAGGCCATGGTGAAGCGCCAGATCCCCTGCCTCATCCTCACCCGCAATTACCACGCCACGCACCCGATGATGGCGGTCGCCACGGAGATGAACCTGCCCGTCCTCCGCACCCCGATGATCACGATGAACTTCGTGAACCTCGCGACGCTCTGCATCGACAACGAGTTCGCCCCCAGCGCCACCGAGCACGCCACCACCCTCGATATCAAGGGCGTCGGCGTGATGCTCCGCGGCAGCAGCGGTGTCGGTAAGAGCGAATGCGCCCTTGCCCTGATCGAGCGCGGCCACTCCCTCGTCGCCGACGACCTCACCGTCATCAAGCTCCTCGACGAGCGCGAGCTCATGGCCACCTCCCGCCCGCTCAACCGCGGCTGGATGGAGTGCCGCGGCATCGGCATCATCAACATCGCCGAGATGTTCGGCGTAAAATCAATCCGGCTCGAAAAGCGCATCGACATGGTCATCTCACTCCAGGAGTGGACCCCCGAGGTCGTCGAGGAGCGCACCGGGCTCGAGGAGCAGTTCTATGAGGTCCTCGGCCTCCGGGTGCCGCACATCGAACTCTACGTCCGCCCCGGCCGCGACATGGCCCGCCTCGTCGAGGTCGCCGCCCTCACCCAGGCGCTGAAGAAGATGGGCCACGACCCGGCCAAGGACTTCAACGACCGGCTCATCTCGTTCATGTCGCGGCAGGCGGGAACCAAGCTCCCCTCCGTTACGCCCCACGAGCGCGAGGAAGGACCGCTCTCGCCGTGAAATAGCGGATTTCGGGTAGCGAGTAGCGCAGGCAGGCCGATCCTTGTCGCAGCCCCGCTTTCTTTCCTCTCCGCTCGAATCTCTCCTCGCCACCCACGACCCGCTACTTCCTCCATGCCTGACTCCTCCTCCCGATCCGACGGCCGCTCGGCCGCCCAGCTGCGTCCCATCACATTCCAGGCCGGCATCGCGCCGCATGCCACCGGCTCCGTCCTGGTGGCCTTTGGTTCCACCCGCGTCATCTGCGCCGCCATGATCGAGCCGAAGGTGCCGTCGTGGATGCGCCAGCAAGGCGTGAAGGGTGGCTGGCTCACCGCCGAGTACTCGATGCTGCCCTACTCCACGCTGGAGCGGAAGCCGCGTGACATTTCCAAGGGCAAGCTCGACGGCCGCACTGTCGAGATCCAGCGGCTCATCGGCCGCTCCCTCCGCGCCGTCGTCGATCTTCAGAAACTCGGCGACAACACTCTCTGGGTGGACTGCGACGTCCTCCAGGCCGACGGCGGTACGCGCACCGCGTCCATCACTGGCGCCTATCTCGCCACCCGCCTCGCCGTCCAAAAGCTGCTCGACGACCGCAAGCTCGCCGAGAACCCGCTCGCCGATTCCGTCGCCGCCGTGAGCGTCGGCCTGTGTGACGGCCGCGCCCTGCTCGATCTCAACTACGTCGAGGACAAGGACGCCGAGGTCGACGCCAACGTCGTGATGACCGGCCGCGGCCAGTTCGTCGAGGTGCAGAGCAGCGGCGAGGAGACGACCTTTTCCCCGGAGCAACTCCAAAGCCTGCTGGCCCTCGCCCAGACCGGCCTGAAGGAACTCTCCGCCCTGCAGACCGCGTTCCTGACCAAGCATCTGCTCGGGCGCTAGGCACGTATCAGCTCGGCCGCCATGCCGCATCCCGAGCAAGTCTTTCACTGGACCTGGGAGCTGGAGTCGCCGCCCGAGGCGCTCTGGCCGCTCGTGTCGAACACCGACCGGTTCAACCGTGACTGCGGTTATCCGCCGGTGACCGTCCAGCCCAGCCCGTCCAGCCACCGCCGGTTGCGCGCCGTGGCGATGGGCATCGTCATTGAGTGGGAGGAGCGCGCCTTCGAATGGCAGGAACCATGGCGCTACGCCGTCGAGCGCAACTATGTCAGCGGCCCCGTCTCGCATATGATCATGCGCTGCGAGCTCGCGCCCCGGGCCGGCGGCGGCACGACGCTCACTTATGAGATGCGGCTCACGCCCTCCAACCTGCTTGGCCGGCTCGCGCTGCCGCTGTCGATCGGCCGGCAGGCCCGCGCGACCACGGAGCGCGTCTTCCGCCGCTATGACGAATTCGCCCGGCAGGGCCTGCGCGTCTCCCAGCTCGCGCACCGGCCCGCCCTCGCCCAGGGCGCGCCGGAGCGCCTCGCTACCGCACGGCAGTCGCTGACCGAAGGCGCCAAGCAGCCGGCCGAACTCGTGGCCCGGCTGGCCGAGTTTGTCACTTCGGCCGACGACCTCGCCAGCCAGCACATGCGGCCCTACGCGCTCGCTGATGTCTGGCACAGCGATCGGCGCCAGACCCTCAAGCTTTTCCTCCACGCCACCCGCGCCGGCCTGCTGGATTTCCATTGGGATGTCCTGTGTCCCCATTGCCGCGGGGCGAAGGCCACCTCGGCCTCGCTGGGCGCGCTGAACAACCAGGCGTATTGCGACACCTGCCAGATTGATTTCACCGCCAACTTCGACCAGTCGGTCGAGCTCACGTTCACCCCCAACGCCGCCATCCGCCGTGTGCCCCGCGCCGACTATTGCGTGGGCGGCCCGCAAGTGACCCCGCACATCGTCGCCCAGCTCCAACTGCAACCGGCGGAGAGCCGGCCGCTGGCGCTCGCCCTGAAGCCGGGCCGCTACCGGGTGCGGGCTCCCGGACTCTCCGCACCGGTTGCTTTCCGCATCGAGCCCGGGGCCGGCCCGGCCGCCGGGTTCACCTTGTCCGGCCAATCCAGTGTCATCGGCGAACCGGCCCTCGCCCCGACCGGCACACTCACGCTGACCAATCCCGGCCCCGCCGCACAGCTCGCGATCATCGAGCACGTCGAGTGGAGCGACCAGTCCACGACCGCCGCCGAGGTCACCGCGCTGCAGGTGTTCCGCGACCTGTTTTCGCGCGAGGTACTGCGTCCGGGCGGCCAGGTCTCGGTCGGCTCGCTCACGGTCATCTTCACCGACCTCAAGAATTCCACCCAGCTCTACAAGGACATCGGCGATGCCCGCGCCTTCGGCCGGGTGCTGACCCACTTCGAGATCCTCAAGGCCGCGGTCGCGGCGGAGGACGGTGCCATCGTGAAGACGATGGGTGACGCGATCATGGCGGTCTTTCCCCAGCCGGGTGCCGCGCTCCGCGCGCTGGTGCGGGCCCAGCGCTACCTCGCAAGACCCGACGACTACGAACTGCCCGCCGGCATCAGTGCGGCCCACGCCCCACATCCGCTGGCGCTCAAAGCCGGCCTCCATCATGGCCCGTGCATCGCCATCAACCAGAACGAGCGTCTCGATTACTTCGGCACGACGGTGAACATCGCCGCGCGGCTGTGCGCCCTCGGCACGGGCGAGGACCTCGTGCTCTCCGCCGCCGTGCGCCACGATCCTACCGTGGCCGCCCTCCTGTCCGAGCATGCCACGCTGCTCGGCACCGGCAGCGAGACCGCACTGCTCAAGGGTTTTGGCGAGGAGGAATTCGAAGTCTGGCGCCTCCGGGCCCAGCCCGGCATCACGAACCATCCCTTCTGGCGGATCTAACTGGCCTCATTCGCGCAGCAGCCGGGGTCAAGAGGCTGTCCGGCAGGAGTCCTGGGAAGGAACGTCGAACCTTCAAACTTCAACTTCGAAGCACCGAGGCCCTTGCCTGGACTTCGACGTTGGACGTTCGAAGTTGAGCGTCGAGGTACGGCCTTGCTTCAGGATCACGCCCGCTCGGCCTTCTTCACGGCGCCCGTCGCCGCCGCGTGGTGCACCTCGCCAAAGTTGCCGCTCTCGCATGCGCGCACAAAGCCTTCCGTCACGCTTTTCAGCTCCTCCCAGCGCGCGCGGATCCTCTTCGCCTCTTCCGGCGTGATCTTGTTGTCCGCCGCCGAGGAGGCGATGGTCGCCAGCATGTCGGCGAATTCCTGCACGATGTCGTTGGTCAGCGGGATGAGCTGGCCGGGATGGTGCAGGTTCGCCGGATTGCGGATGAAAAAGCCGCCGGTCTGCTCTGCCACCCATTGCGCGATGCGCGGATCATGGGTCGATTGGATCAGCTGGCCGACGCGGTCGAGCGGGTTGTTCGCGCCGCTGCCGGCATCGTCGGAGGGCGGCTCCGTCCATTTGTAGATCAAGGAAAGCGACAGCCCCAGGTCCGCCGCGATCTGCTTCGCGCTGGTTTTCTTGAACACTTCCCGCAGGACCTCGTGGGATTGCATGGAGCGCGAGCGTGGCATCGCATTAGCCGAACGCAATCCCGGGCGCATGCCCGCTAACGACCGGGACCGCGGCGCCTTTTTGGCGTGCCTATCCCGGCCGGCTTCTGGCTTACTGCCCGCCTCCCCATGAACATCCACGAGTATCAGGCCAAGGCCTTGTTCGAGAAATTTGGCGTCCCGGTCCCCAAGGGCGCCGCCGCCAGGTCCGCCGCGGAATTCGACGCCGCCCTTGCGTCGCTCCCCGAGGGCCCCGTCATGGTGAAATCCCAGATCCACGCCGGCGGCCGCGGCAAGGGCACGTTCACCGACGGGTTCAAGGGCGGCGTGAAATTCTGCCCGACCAAGGCCGAGGCGAAGGAGAAGGCCGGCAAAATGCTCGGCAACACCCTTGTCACGATCCAGACCGGCCCCGCCGGCCGCAAGGTGCAGACGATCTATTTCACCCAGGCGAGCGACATCAAAAAGGAATACTACCTCGCCATCCTGCTCGACCGCGCGTCGTCGCGCCCCGTCATCGTCGCCTCCACCGAGGGCGGCGTCGAGATCGAGAAGGTCGCGCACGACACGCCCGAGAAGCTGCACAAGGTCCTCGTCGACCCCGCCTACGGCCTCGCCGACTTCCAGGTGCGCGAGCTGATCTTCCAGCTGGGCTTCGCTGGCGCCGAGGCGAAGAACGCCGCAAAGCTCATCCGCAACCTCTACACGATGTTCTGGGAAACCGACGCCGCCATGGTCGAGGTCAACCCGCTCATCACCACGCCTGCCGGCGATGTCCTCGCCCTCGACGCCAAGGTCTCCTTCGACGACAACGCCCTCTTTCGCCATCCGGAGGTCGTCGCCCTGCGCGACCTCAACGAGGAGGACCCGAAGGAGATCGAGGCCGCCAAGGCCAGCCTCTCCTACATCGCCCTCGACGGGAACATCGCCTGCCTCGTCAACGGCGCCGGCCTCGCGATGAGCACGATGGACATCATCAAGCATTTCGGCGGCAGCCCGGCCAACTTCCTCGACGTCGGCGGCGGCGCCTCGAAGGAACAGGTCGTCGCGGCCTTCAAGATCATCCTCGGCGACCCGAACGTGAAGGGCATTTTCGTCAATATCTTCGGCGGCATCATGGACTGCAACGTGATCGCCCTCGGCATCGTCGAAGCGGTGAAGGAAGTCGGCCTCAAGCTCCCGCTCGTTGTCCGCCTCGAGGGCAACAACGTCCTCGCCGGCAAGGCCACCCTCGCCGGCTCCGGCCTCGCCCTCGTCTCCGGCGACACCATGGCCGACGCCGCCCGGAAAATCGTGAAACTCGTCGCCTGAAGTTCGCCTGGGAGCAATCAGGGCCAACCGACAATCCAATCTTCATGATCGATCTCCGTTCCCACAGTTCCCTCCATTAAGACGCCAGCCTCCCCATGAGCATCCAAGTCAAGGAACTCGCCTTCATTTTCTACCCCGTCACCGACGTCGCCCGCGCCCGTTCCTTCTACGAGGGTCTGCTTGGATTGAAGGTCGGCTTTCAGATCGAGTTCGCTCCCGGCCAGTGGTGGATCGAGTACGACATCGCCGGCCAGGCCCTCGCCATCTCCAACGCCATGCCCGGCAAGACCGCCTCGGCCCTCGCCTTGGAAGTCGCTGACCTCGATGCCGCCCTCACGGCGGTCAAGGCGGCCGGCGCCGGCATCGCGAACGAAGTGATGGAATTTCCTCCCTGCCGCATGTTCATCGTCAAGGATCCCGACGGCAACGAAATCACCCTCCATCACCGCAAGGCTTCGTAAGCAATCCCGACCGGGCATCCTTCGTCTTCCATCTTCCATCTTCAATCTGCGAACTCCGCGCGTAGCGCTACCCATGTCCATCCTCATCACTCCCGAGACGAAAATCCTCGTCCAAGGCATCACCGGTGCCTTCGGCGCCAAGCATGCCCAGCTCTCGCTCGACTACGGCACCCGGGTCGTCGCCGGCGTCACGCCCGGCAAGGGCGGCCAGTTCTTCGAGCACAACGGTCACAAGGTCCCGATCTTTGACACCGTCGCCGCCGCTGCTAAGGCCACCGGCGCCACCGTGTCCGTCATCTTCGTCCCGCCGCCGTTCGCCGGTGACGCGATCCTCGAGTGCGTCGACGCCCGGCTCGATCTGGCGGTCGCCATCACGGAAGGCATCCCGATCAAGGACATGGTGCGCGTGAAGCGCGCAATGCAGGGCAGCCAGACCCGCCTCGTCGGCCCGAACTGCCCCGGCATTGTCACCCCCGGCACCGGGAAGGATTCGAACGGTGGCTGCCGCATCGGCATCGCCCCCGGCTATATTCACAAAAAGGGCCATGTCGGCGTCGTCTCCCGCTCCGGCACCCTCACCTACGAGGCAGTCTTCCAGCTCACCACCAAGGGCATCGGCCAGAGCACCTCGGTCGGCATCGGCGGCGACCCCGTCAATGGCACGTCGCACCTTGACGTGATCAGGCTCTTCAACGCCGATCCCGACACCCACGCCATCATTCTCATCGGTGAAATCGGCGGCAACGCCGAGGTTGAGGCCGCCCGCTGGATCAAGGCCAACTGCCAGAAGCCCGTCGCGGGATTTATCGCCGGCGCCACCGCTCCCGCCGGCCGCCGCATGGGCCACGCCGGCGCCATCGTCGGCGGAGCCGAGGACACCGCCGCCGCCAAGATCGCCGTCTTCCAGGAATGCGGCATCGAGGTCGCGGCCACGCCCTCCGACATGGCCGACGCCCTCCTCCGCGCCGCCAAGGCCAAGGGCGTGACGCTGTCCTGATTGCAGGTTGCGGATTTCGGAAACCGACGGCCCGAAATCCAGAAATCAATCAGGCAGGCGCTCCGCCCAGAGCGGAAATCCAGCCGGTTTCCGGTGTCCGAAATCAAAAATTCAATGAACGTTTCCGGCCGAGCCTACCGCACGATCTGGCCGGCCGTTGACGGTGCGGCCGTCGAAATCATTGACCAGACACGTCTGCCTCATGCGTTTGTCACCGCCCGCCTCACGACGCTCGACGATGCCGCCCATGCCATCCGCGCCATGCTTGTCCGGGGCGCCCCGCTGATTGGCGCCACCGCCGCCTGGGGCCTGTGGCTCGGATTGCGCGCCGATGCCTCGGACGCCGGTCTCGCCCGCGCGCATGCCACCCTGCTCGCCACGCGCCCCACTGCCGTCAACCTTCGCTGGTCACTCGACCGGGTCCACACCCACGTCTCACGCCTCCCTCCCGCCACGCGCGCCGGCGCAGCCCGGCAACTCGCCGTTGAGATCTGCGACGAGGATGTCGCGGTCAACCGCGGCATCGCCGCCGCCGGCCTGCCGCTCCTCCGCACTGTGGCCGCGGCGAAAAAAGCCGGCGGGCGGGTCAATGTGCTGACCCACTGCAATGCCGGCTGGCTCGCCGGCGTCGATCTTGGCATGGCCACCGCGCCCATCTATGCCGCGCATGATGCGGGCCTCCCCATCCATGTCTGGGTCGATGAAACCCGGCCGCGCAACCAGGGCGCCAGCCTCACCGCCTGGGAACTCCTGAACCATGGTGTGCCGCACACCGTGATCGTGGACAATGCCGGCGGACACCTGATGCAACGCGGACAGGTTGATCTCGTCATCGTCGGGACCGACCGCACCACCGCGAGCGGCGACGTATGCAACAAGATCGGCACCTACCTGAAGGCCCTCGCTGCGCGCGACAATGGCATACCCTTCTACGCCGCCGTGCCCTCCTCCAGCATCGATTGGACGATCCGTGACGGCCTTCGCGAGATTCCCATCGAGGAACGCTCCGCCCATGAAGTCACCCACCTCACCGGCCGTCTTGCGGACGGCGGCACCGGGACCGTTGCGCTCACCCCCGCCGGAAGCCCGGCCGCCAATCCTGCTTTTGATGTCACGCCGGCGCGCTTGGTGACAGGTCTCATCACGGAGCGAGGCGTGAGCGAGGCGTCCGAGGCCGGGCTGCGGCGGCTGTTTCCGGCCGCGTGAGGAATTTCCCATTGCGCCGCCCTTTCGCCAAACGACTGGAAATTAGTAAATTACAGGGCCCACCCGTTTTCGGGTAGGTGCCGGCTGAAAAAAAAGCTGGACGGCGCGCGGAGTGCTTCCATGTTCCGCAGTGCATCAGGAACGAATCGGCCCTCCACAAGCCGGTTCTGCCAACCGGGCCGGGAGCGGCCACGGTGGATCGAGGGAAACCTCGGATGTGCGGGACCCGCAAGGGCTCCGAACCAAAAGCGCTCCCGAAGACGAGACCGACCTGATGCCCAGGTCGGTTTTTTGTTTTCACACCCTGATGCGCGAACCTGCCACCACAGACCATCACGCATCATGTCCAACCTCACCAAACTCCCCGGAATCCGCGTCGACGCTGAGAATCCCAACCATCACCTGTGGGACAACCACGGGACCTGGTTCCTGCACTACACGGTGCATCCCACGCCCTTCACCAAGGAGCGCATCCGCCGCTCGCTCGGCACGAAGGACGTCAAGCTCGCCCGCGAACGGCGCGACACCTTCTTTGCCCATCTCGCCTCGGAAGCCGCAAAGTCCGCGGCCGCGGCCCGCAGCAAGGACGCCGCGGCATGACGCCAGGCATCCGCGTCATCCGTTTCGCCCGCGCCGAGTCCGGCAACCGCCCCGGCACCGGGTCGGTTGCCCGTGTACTGCTCGACGAGCAGCCGGACTCCGCCGGTCAGATCGTCCAGCGCGCCCAGCTTTGGGAGTATATCCTGCCCGATGGCACGTCATCCGGCCTCACGAGCATCCTGTCGCGGCAGGACCTTGAGCGTCAGGTGATCATGTATCACCTGGGGCCGCTGCCCGGCGGTGAAGCAGGCGGGCCGGAACCGTCGCTGAAGTTGGCGATGTGACCGCCCCAAAGCCGCGCCACCCGCGCGGCTTTTTCATGCACCCGCTCCTCCATCATCCTGAGCGAAGCCGAAGGATCTCTGGATTATTCGCCGCCTGCCCGTGTTCGCTCGCAGACGCTCCGGAAGCCCGATCTGCGCGCTTCCGCCCTTCAGCCCGCCCTCACGGAATCTTCAGCCGTTGGCCCGGCCGCAGGGCGTTCTCGCCCTGCAGGATCTCGCGGTTCGCCTCGTAAATCTCCTGCCAGCGGTTCGCCGTGCCGTAGTAGCGTACGCTGATCCGCGTGAGCGAATCACCTTCTTGCACCACATGCGTGCGGACTTCCGGCACCGCCGGCGCCGGGTTCACCTGCGGGGTCGGTGCCGGGCGAACCGGTGCCGTCGTGCCAAAATTCGCACTCGAGGTGAGCGCGCCGCCTCCGATCACCCGGGCCGCATTCGCAATCTGGTCGAGCGTGCCCTGCGCCTGGCGCAGCCGCGCCGAGATGGCGGCGTTTTCCTGCTGCAGCTGTGCGATCCTCGTCGTGCGGTCGCGGTCGATACCCTGCATCGTCTCGTTGAGCCGGGCATTGTCGGACCGCAGGCTGGCGTTGTCGCGCTGCGCCGCCGCCAGCTGGTTCGTGACCGTCGTCAGCGCGGCGGCCCGCTGCTCGGCGCTCAGGCGCGCCTGCTCGGACTGCGCCAGCCGGTCGCTGTCGGCGCGCAATCCGGTGATCAGGGTGTTCTGGTCGTCGAGCAGCTTCTTGAGCTCGGCCTTCTCCGCCGTCAGCCGCTCATTCGCCCCCGTCAGCTCCGCGACGCTCGCGCTGTGCTGCTCCACCGCCTTGTCCGATTCCGCCAGCTTGGCCTGGGCGGCCGTGAGTTGCGTCCGCAGCGCCGCCGCGTCGTCCGCCGCCTGGCTGCTCCGTGCGCTCTCGGCCTGCGCCGCGGCAAGCTTGGTCGTGAGTTCCTTCAGCTGGTCCTGCAATTTGTCGTTCGCCGCCGTGAGCTGCGTGACAGTGGAGGCGCTCGCCGCCGACTGGCCGGTGAGCTGGTCTGCCGCCTGCTTCGCCTGGGCCAGCTGGGCTTCCAGCGCCGTCTTGTCGGCGGTGAGCCTCGTGTTCAGGTCCGTGAGTTCCGCCACGCTGGCATTGTGCTGGTCCACGGCCTTGTCCGATTCCGCCAGTTTGGCCTGAAGTGTCGCGAGGTCCGCCCGCGCCTTGTCCGCCTCGGCCTGGGCGGTTTGCAGCTGGGCGCGCGACGCCGCGTCCGTCTGCTTCAGCTGCGCGGCGTTGAGCTCGGCGGTCTGCTTTTCGCCGGCCAGCCGGTCGTTCTCGGCGGCCACGCGTTGCTGCTCGGCGCGAAGCCGGTCGTTCTCGGCGGTTGCCGACCGCAGCTTGGCATTAAGCGCGGCCAGCTCGGGGCTGGGCGTGGCGTCCTCCGCGCTCTTTGACTCGAGGAGCACGCGGTTCGCCTCCGCGAGCGACTTGTTGGCCTCGCGGGAACGCTGCAATTGGGCCGCCAGCGTTGAGATCTCCTGGGCCGAGTTCTTCCGGTCCTCGTCGATCTGCGCTTCCAGCGAGCGGACCTGCTCCTGCGTGGTCTGCATTTCCAATTTCATCGCGTCGCTCGGGGCCGCCTTGGCCGCCGCAGCCTGGGCGGCCAGCGCGGCCGCTGCGCTCTGCTTCGCCACTTCCAGGTCCTTTTGCAGGGATTCATTCGCCGCGCTCAGGTCGGCAACCGTCTTGGATTTCTCCTCGAGCGCACGGGCGGCGGCGTCGAGCTGGGCGGCCAGCTTGGCCCCGGTTTCGTGATCCTCCGAGCCGGACTGTTGCGCGGCGGACAGCCGCTGATTCTCGGCGGCAAGCTTTTCCTTGGCCGTCCGGAGGTTCTCCGCCAGGGCGGCCAGTTTTTCCTTCTCGGCCACGGCTGCCGCCGCGTCCTCGCGGGCCTTGTCTCTCGCGAGCAGCGCCGCCGCGAGCGATTCCCTGGTCGCCGTGAGCTCGGTGGCGGCACGTTGCGCACCCTCGAGGTCCGCCTGGGCTTTCGCGAGCCGGTCGTGATCTGCCGCCTGCGCCTCCTGAGCGGCGGCCAGGGCGGCTTTCAGCGGTGCGAGCTCGGCCGTCGCCCGGCCGGAACCCGCCAGCTGCGCCTGGAGTTTCTGGTTCTGACCCGTCAGCTCGTCGTTCTTGGCCGCGAGATCCTGGTTGGCATTCGTCAGCGCGGAATTGGATTTCTAGGCGGCGGCGAACTGCGTCGCGAGTTTGTCCGCCTTGTCGTTCGCCTCGGCCGCGGCCTGCTGCGCGATGGCGAGGCCGGCCTTCAGCTGGGCCGCCTCGGCGGCGACCCGGCTGCCCCCGGCCTGCCGGGCCTGCAGTTTCTGGGTCTCCGCCGTCAGTTCGTCATTTTTGGTGCCCAGGTCCTGGTTGGCGCCGGTCAGCGCGGCGATCTGCTTCTGGGCGCCGTCGAGCCGCGCTGTGAGCTTACCCATCGTCTCGTGATCCGCCGCCTGGGCCTGCTGGGCGGCGGCCAGGGTGGACCGCAGCTGCGCCACTTGGGTCGACTCACTGCGGCCGGCCGCGTTCTGCCGCGCCAGCAGTTCTTGTGTCTGAGCGGTCAGCTCGTCGTTCTTCACCTTCAGCTCATCATTGGCCTTGGCCAACACAGCGATCTGGGTCTTTGCGTCGGCCAGCTGGCCGGTAAGTTTGTCGCCGGCCGTCTGCGTGGCCGCGGCGGCCGCTGCCTGCCGGGCCTCGTTCAGCTGGGCTTCGAATTTGGCCGCCTGCACCTTGAGATTGGCCTGGGCGCCTTCGGCCTCGCTGCGCAACTCCTCGGTCTCGCGCCGGGCGGTGATCAGGTCCTGCTTGGCAGCGGCCAGTTCGTCCTGCGCCGGCGACCGGGCCTGGGCTGCAGCGAGGCGTTGCTGGAGCGAGGCCTTTTCGGCGGCCAACGCGGCCTGGGCCTGGGCGGCTTCACCGGCCTGGGCCTGCAGTTGGCGGACGGCGGCGGCGTTGTCCTCCGCCGTCTTCTTCAACCGGGCGTTCTCGGACTGCAGCGCCGCGAGCTCGGCGGAATTATCCGGGGCCGCGGCACGGGCCGCCGTCAGGCGGCGGTTCTCATCGGCGAGTCGCTCATTGGCCGCGCGCTGGTCTTCCAGCTGGCGGGTGACAGCCTCCACTGAGGCCGTGTTGTCGGCCGAGCCGGTCTTTGCGCCGTCGCCGGACTCGGTGAGCTTGGCCTGTGCGATGCGCAACTGGCGGTAAAGGGAGCTGAGTTCGGCGGTGGAACGCTTGATCTCGTCGTTGAGGCGGGTGTTGTCCGCCACGAGCATCGTCAGCCGGGAGCCGTCCTGGCCGGAATTCTCGCCGTTGGCCGGCGCGGCGCCCGCCTGCGCGAGCCGGGCGTTGTCGGCCGAAAGCTTGGCAGTGGCGTCGTCCGCATCCTTCAGCCGGGCCACAAGGCTGGCGTTGTCCCGGGAAAGCTGGTCGAGCTGCGTCCGGAGCTCCTTGACGGTGGCGGCATCGCCGGATTCCGCCGCGCTGGCCTGGGTGTTGTCAGCCGTGAGCCGCGCGGTGGTGGCGCGGGCGGTGCTAAGCGCGGCCTGCAGGTCCGCGATCTGCCGGGCCGCCACCTGCGCCTGCGCCTGCAGGGCGGCGTTGGCCTGGGACAGCTGGTCCCCACGCGCCGTCGCCGCGGCCGCGGCCTGGTCCAGGCCCGCCGCCGACGCGAGGCGCTGTTCGAGGGCGGTTTTTTCGCCCTGCAGCGATTGCACGGACACCGTGAGCGCCGTGTTGGCCGCCCGGAGCTTGCCGAGCTCGTCCAGCGCGGCCGCCAGCTTCGGGTCCACCGGTGCAGGCGGGGCAGCCACGACGGCCGCCGCCACGGGCCTGGCCGAAGCCACGGCGGTCCTGGCCGGAGTGAATTGTGCCGCAATCTCCCCGCGCAACCGGGCAGCCTCGGCCTTGCCGGCGGCGAGCTGGCCGGCATCGAGCTTTTGCGTGAGGAGGTCGCGCCCGGTGCTCTTGGCGCCATTGTCGGCGGCCAGCGACAGCCAAGCATACGCCACGGGCAGAGACGACACGAGGCCCCCGCGCCCCTCCGCGATCATGATGCCGAGGTTGTTCTGGGCCGCCGCAAAATTCTGCAGCGCCGCCTGCCGGTAAAGTTCGGCTGCCGCCTTCTCATCGCGCGCCGAGCCCCGGCCATCCTCCAGCATGAGCGCCAGGTTGTAGCGCGCCCGGGCGTAGCCGTTATTCGAGGCGTCCCGGTACCATTTTTGCGCCTGCGCCTCATCCTTCACGACGCCGCGGCCGAGTTCGTAGGCCAGAGCAAGATTGTACTGCGCCTCGGGCACGCCGTGCTGGGCGGCCTGCCGGAACCATAGCGCAGCCTCGAAGTAATCGCGGACCACGCCGACGCCGTTGGCGTACATGTTGCCCACATTGAACTGCGCGGGGGCGAACCCCTGCTCCGCCGCCTTGAGGTAGAGCTGGAAGGCCGCCCCGCTGTCGGGAATCAGGCCGCGACCCAACTCAGTCAGCATGCCCAGGTTGAACTGCGCCGGCGCAAACCCGCGGTCGGCCGCCTTCGTGAAATAGCGGATGGCCTGGGCGTAGTCCTGCGTCACGCCCTGGCCGTTGGCATAGGCGTTGCCGAGGATGTTGAGCGCCTCGGGATCTCCGTCGTCCGCCCGGGTCCGAACCGCCGCCAGATCCCCCTGCGCGGCGACCGGCAGGGCCACCGGACCGAGGGCCAGCAGCGCAGCCATCAGAAGCGAGCGCTGCGACTTGGTCAGGAATGAAACGCGGGGCGAAACGGCGGAACTACACACGGGTTTCGTTTAAGGAGAAAACCCTAGCCGGGAGCAAGGCCGCATCCTGCATGCCGTGGATGATTTTCTTGTCCGGCGGGCAGAATGTCGCGAGCGCCCCCGAGAGCCTGGCCTCGCCGCCGACCACAAAGTAATAGGGACAGAGCCGCAATCTCCCGTCCACCTCGCGGGCCGCATGGGGCTCCTCGCGGTCATACACCCGGTGCCGAACCCGGCGAGGCTTCCGATAGGTTTGGAGCAGGTGCAGGTTCGTCGGAGCCAGCTCCACCGCCCGCTCAACTCCCTCCTGCCATTCTTCGCGCGAGCAGTCGCTGCCGAGGATGACGCTGCGCGCGCCCCACGCCGTCTCATGGTAGCCGGAGATCTTCACGATGAGCTCGCGCTCCTTCTGCGTCGCCCCCGCCAGTTCGCGCCAATCATGCAGGGCCCGGCCCGCTGCCCGCGGGGCATCCAGCACGGCGCCGGGGGGCAGCGGCGCCGGGTCCATTACCCAGGAAGCCGGGATGAGGCCCCGCAGCAGCTTCAGCGCCCGGCCGCTCAGCGTCTCCGCCCAGAAATCCTGCAGCAGATGGTGGTGAAACAGCGCGAGCGTGAGCTTCTCCTCCTGGAACGGCCGCATCGGCGGTGTAATGGCCACCTCCCCCGCCGACCAGGCCTCGAAGATGAATTTCGCCGTGCGGATATTCGCCAGGTCGAACAGCTCGAAAAACCGGTAGATGACGTCGATCTTCTCGGGGTTGCCGTCGACATCGACACAGAGCTGGGGACCCAGCGGGAAAATATCCTCGGGCGCGACGCAAAACACCCGCCGGCCCTGCACCTGCAGCTGATGCGCGAGCCACTGCATCTCCGGCCGGTAGGTCGCCGCCTCGTCGCTCACCACCAGGGCGATGAACGGATTGCGCGTGTCCGGCCGCAGCGCCGCCAGCGCGGCATAGAAATTCGCGATCATCGCATCGTTCCCGCCCAGCACCCCGCGCGCGGCATACAACCGGTTCAGGAACGCCGTGAGTCCGATGCCACCGGGCACCGAATCGAGTTCCGTGAGCGCGAAGCCGTCGTCCGTCAGCAGCAGGTCGGGTCGCAGCACCGCGGGAAACGCCCCGCGGTTCTTCGGGTCGCGGGCATGCGCGATGAGCGCGGCGGGCTTGCCGCGGTCGAGATAGTCCGCCACCCACGGCGCCACCAGCGGCTTGTTGCGCAGGAGGTTTTTCCCCGCCACCGAGCGCAGGTAAAGCGTCTCGAGCGCCTGGTGAAACTCGACACAGGCACTCCCGATGGCTTCGAGCTGCGCAACCTGATCGGGAGCAAGCGGCCACGCCTCGGGCGAAAGCTGCCAGGTCTTCGCCTCAAACAACGGCTGGTTGGCCAGCAGGGCGCGGATGTGCTCGTAGGCCAGGTCGCTCATGGGGAACCCCGGAATTCCGGGCGAACATCGAACCTCGAACGCCGAACATCCCACCCCGCGGTCGCATCCTTCGATGGCCTGCCGGACTCATTGAGCGGTCCGCTACCCGCCAAGGTTCGACGTTCGATGTTCAAGGTTGAAGGTTCAACGTTCAGCGATTGAAGCGCAAATTGGAGTTCCGGATTTCGTCCTTCGGATTTTCGCGCCCCGCGGGGAGTCACTCCTCCATCTGGATGTCCTTGTTGCGATGCCGCGGGCAGCCGGCCCGCAGCCAGGCGTTGACGAAGCGGTCGAGGTCGCCGTCCAGCACACCCTGCGTGTCGCTCGTGCTCATGCCGGTGCGCAGGTCCTTCACCATCTGGTAGGGCTGCAGTACATAGCTCCGGATCTGGCTGCCCCACCCGATCTCGCCTTTTTCTCCATAGAACCGGTCCATCTCGGCGCGCTGCTCGTCCTGCTTCTTTTCGTAAAGCCGCGCCTTGAGGACGTTCATCGCCGCCGCCTTGTTCTTGATCTGCGAGCGCTCGTTTTGGCACACGACCACGATGCCCGAGGGAATGTGCGTGAGCCGCACCGCGGAGTCCGTGGTATTGACGCCCTGCCCGCCCTTGCCCGAGGAGCGGTAGACGTCCGTGCGGATCTCGCTGTCGGGAATCTCGATCTGGATGTCCTCGGTGATCTCGGCGATCACGTCGATCGCGCAGAACGAGGTGTGGCGCCGCTTGTTCGAGTCGAACGGGCTGATGCGCACCAGGCGGTGCACCCCGCGCTCGGCCTTGGCGTAGCCGTAGGCGTTCTCGCCCTTCAGCAGGAGCGTGGCCTTGCTGATGCCCGCCTGGTCGCCGACCTGCACGTCCTGCACCTCGACGGTGAAGCCGCGGCGCTCGGCCCAGCGGTTGTACATGCGGAAGAGAATGTCCGCCCAGTCGTTCGACTCGGTGCCGCCCGCGCCCGACTGGATCGAGAGGATGGCGTTGTTCTTGTCGAACTGGCCGGTGAGGAAGGACGCGATCTCCAGCTGGTCGAGCTCCGCGACCATCGCGGCGACCGTGGTGTCGAGTTCCTTGGCGTACGTCTCGCGCTCGGCGCCGTCGGCCGCCTCGACCAGTTCCACCATCACCGCCACGTCGTCCACGCGTTTCTTGAAGGCGACGACCGGCAGCACCGCCCGCTTGAGGGCGTTCAGCTTGGCGATGTGCTTCTGCGCCCGCTCGTTGTTGTCCCAGAACCCCGCCGCGCCCATCTGGGCGTCCATCGCCTCGATCTCGCGCTGCTTTTGATCGACGTCAAAGAAACCTCCACAAGTGCCCGGCGCGCTTGGTGATGTTCTCGATGTGGTTGAAAGTCTCGGGTGCGATCATGGTGAACCGTCATGGCCGCACGGCGCGGCGCCCGGCGCAAGGGAAAATCGGGCGACGGCGGCCGCATCAATCCATCACGCCTGCCCCATTTACGGCACGGCGAGGGAAACCTTGGATCCGAGACGCAGGATCTCAAAACCAATCTGATCAACGGAGTGATCGCCCGCCATGGCGTCGCCATAGCTTGAAAGGATCACGACCCCGATCTTCGCGGCGGGATCGAAGCCCAGGAAACTGATGTAGCCGCCCGTCCCGCCGTTGTGCCACAGCACGGTTTGACGCTCCACGCTGCGGCGGATTTGCCAGCCCAGGCCCATCTCCCGGCCGGAAGCCTTGAAATGAGGTTGACGGGCCAGCGCGAGGGCGCGGGCCAGGCCGAAACCCTGTTCCTGCATGTTCGCTTCGACAAATTTGAGCAGGTCATCGGCGTCGGACTTAAGCCCCCCGCCTGGCGCCATCACCTCGTGGTCCCAGTTCGGCACCACCTTCCCTTTCATATCATGTCCTGGAGCTAGCCGGCTCTTTTCCGCCGGACACAGCGCGAAAGACGTACTGGCCATCCCGAGGGGCGCACAGACGGTTTCATCTACCAGCGTCTCGTAGGGCTTGCCCGTCTTGAGCGCCAGCAAATGACCGAGCAGACTGAATCCAAAATTGGAATAGAGGTAAGTGGTGCCAGGTTCACTTCGCAGTTGGGTGGTCGCGAGGGCGTGATTGAGGTCCGCCGCGTGATAGTTCCCGTAAGGATTCAGCGGATCGGCCTTGGCCATCAGATTGGCAGGCAGCCGGGGCAAGCCTGAGGTCTGCGTCGCCAAATCCACCAGGGTGATTTCGCGGTTATTTTTCGTCGGACTGACCACCGTGGCCGGGAGATAGCGGCTGATGGGATCAGCCAGCTTCACCACCCCTTGCTCAACCAGCGTGGCGAGCGTTGCGGCGGTGAACAATTTGGTGATCGAGCCGATTTCAAATAATGTCCGCCCGTCCGGTGGCCCGGAGGCTTGAGCGCCTACGTTGCCCAGCCCCACGATGTAGCGCCTGCCCTGTTGGGTCACCGCCACCACCATCGCCACGTGTGGCCGGGACCCGACATAGGCCGAAGCCAATCCGGCGACCTTCGCCTGCAGGTCATGGGTGTCGGCCATCCCTGCATAGGCTCGCCGCCGAAAACGGTCGTAGCAGGCCAACGCGACAAAGGCCGCGCCCGCCAGCAAGCCCACGCCAAGGATGATTTCGGAGAAAATCATGCGTGGCCGTGGCCGCCCGAATCACACGTCGATCACCCCGCCCGCCTTGCGCTTCTTCCAGTCCCAGTACCACGCGATCCAGATGCAGGCCTCGTAAAGGATGTAGAGCGGCACGGCCATGCAGATCTGCGTGATGACCTCGGGGGTCGTCAGCACCGCGCCCAGGATGAGCGAGAGGACAATCACATGCCGGCGATAGTGCGCCAGCTGCTGGTGGGTCACCATGCCGAGCTTCACCAGGAGCAGCACGATGATCGGGAACTGGAAGCCCAGCCCCATGCCGAAGATGAACTTCGCCACGAAGCCGATGTACTCGTCGGCCCGCCAGTCGAAGGCCTCGAATCCCAGCAGGTGGGAATACTCGATCGAGGCGCGCAGCGCGAGGGGCAGCAGCCCGAAATACGTCAGGGCCACGCCGGTGAAAAACAGCAGCACGCTCCATCCGACCCAGTGCAGCAGGAGCTGGCGCTCCTTGAGCTTCAGGGCGGGCAGGAAAAACTGGCCGAGGAAAAACGCCCAGAACGGCGCCGACACGATCAGGGCGCCGTAGAGCGCGACGTGAAACGCCACGAAGAACGCCTCCGCCGGGCCGAAATTGTGCAGCCGCACCCGCAGCGTGGGCGTGCCGGCCGGCGGCGCGGGCAGCAGCTTGAGCGTCGCGACCTGCTCCTGGCCGACCTTCGCCACCCCGACCTGGAACACGACCTGGGGCGCTTCGCCCGGCGGCAGGCCGGCGAACTGCTCGGCCGTCACCGGATAGGGCCCGAGCTTGGTCGAGCCGATCTGCAGGCTGACCGTCGGCTGCGGCTTCTCGAACATGTCGATGCGCGACAGCGGATATTCCAGGATCGCGATCAGCTTGTCGGAGAGCAGCAGGCAGACGATCAGCGCAATGCCGATCACGATGCCCGAGCGGACCAGCGCCGTCCGCAGGTCATTCAGGTGGGCCCAGAACGACTTCTTGGGGATCGCGGCCTCTTCCTCGGGCAGGAATTCCTCGTCGTCGTTCATGTCAGTCCAAGGTGGAACGCGTTGCCCTCAACGCGTTGTTTGACTCAGGCAGCCATGGAGCGCGGGCCGAGCCCTTAAGCGCGTTGGGGGCCACGCGCTCCACCCCGGTCAGATCCGACGGGTGCAAAGATCTCATTGGGGCGACCATATCAGTTGCGCAACGAACCCGCAGCTTTTTCGGCCAGAAAACTTGCATAGGTTTTCGCCACGCCGTCGCGCAAACCGGTATGCGCCCGCCAACCCAGCGCCGTCAGGCGCGAAACGTCCAGCAGCTTCCGCGGGCTGCCGTCGGGTTTGGCCGCATCCCAGACAATCCGGCCCGTGAAGCCCGTGACGGCGGCGACGGTCTCGGTCAGCTCCCGGATGGTCACATCCGTGCCCGTGCCGACGTTGATCCAGTCCGGCGGATTGTCCTGCCGCAGGAGAAACGCGCAGGCGTCGGCCAGATCGTCGACGTGCAAAAACTCGCGCCGCGGCGTGCCCGTGCCCCAAGCCGTGACCTCGCTCCGGCTGGCCGCCTTCGCCTCGTGGAACTTGCGGATCAGCGCCGGCAGCACATGCGAGTTCTGCAGGTTATAGTTGTCGCCCGGGCCATAGAGGTTCGTCGGCATCGCCGAATGAAACCGCACGCCGTATTGCCGGCGATAGTATTGCGCGAGCTTCAGCCCGGCGATCTTCGCGATCGCGTAGGCCTCGTTGGTCGCCTCCAGCGGTCCGGTCAGCAGGCTGTCCTCCGTCATCGGCTGCGGCGCCAGCTTCGGGTAGATGCACGAGCTGCCGAGGAACAGCAGGCGCTTCACGCCGTGCCGGTAGGCGCCGTGGACCGTGTTCGCGGCGATGGCGAGGTTCGTGTGGAGAAACTCGGCCGGATACGTGCTGTTCGCGTGGATCCCGCCGACCTTGGCCGCGGCGATGATGGCGGCATCCGGCTTTTCCGCCGCATAAAAAGCCTCCACCGCCGCCTGCGAGGTCAGGTCGAGCTCCTGCCGGGAACGGACCAGCAGCGTGACGCCCGCCTCGCGCGCGAAGCGCCGCACCAGCGCGGACCCGACCATGCCCTGTGAACCGGCGATGAAGAGTTTCATGATCCGATCAAGGCGTGGCCACCAAGAGGCGCCAAAGGCCCAAAGAGAAAAACCGCCGCGTCATTGCTCCTTCTGCCATGGGCTTGGTTTTGGGGATTTTCACGCCTCTTTGTGGCCATGCTCAGGCATGGGGGGCGCGCGCGGGCCCCGGCAGCTGTGCGATCTGCGCCTCGCACCGGGCCAGCTCGAGGTCGTGCTCGACCATGATCTTCACGAGTTCCTTGAAGCGCACCTTCGGCTCCCAGCCCAGCTTCTGGCGCGCCTTGGCGGGATTGCCGATCAGCAGGTCAACCTCCGCGGGACGCTCATAACGTTCGTCGTATTTCACGTGCTTCTGCCAGTCGAGGCCGATCAGGCCGAAGGCCTCCTCGCAGAATTCCTTCACGCTGTGCGTCTCATTGGTCGCAACCACGTAGTCGTCGGGATTGTCCTGCTGCAGCATCAGCCACATCATCTCGACGTATTCCTTCGCATAGCCCCAGTCGCGCTGCGCATCGAGGTTGCCGAGGTAGATCGAGTCCTGCAGGCCCAGCTTGATGCGGGTCGCGGCGCGCGTGATCTTGCGGGTGACGAACGTCTCGCCGCGCCGCGGGCTCTCGTGGTTGAAGAGGATGCCGTTGCTCGCATGGAGGTTGTAGCTCTCCCGGTAGTTCACCGTCAGCCAGTGGGCGTAAACCTTGGCGCAGCCATAGGGCGAACGCGGCCAGAACGGCGTCGTCTCGGTCTGCGGCACCTGCTGCACCTTGCCGAACATCTCGGACGACGAGGCCTGGTAATAGCGGCACTTCTTCACGAGGCCCGCCTCGCGGATCGCCTCGAGGATGCGCTGCGCACCGAGCCCGTCGACGTCGCCCGTGTATTCCGGGATGTCGAAGGACACCCGCACGTGCGACTGCGCGCCAAGGTTGTAGATCTCGTCCGGCTGGAGCTGGTAGAGGAGCTTCACCATCTGCACGGAGTCGGCGAGGTCGCCGTAGTGCAGGTGCAGCTTCACGTTGTTGACGTGGGGGTCGCGGTAGAGGTGGTCAATCCGGCTGGTGTTGAAGGTCGAGGCGCGGCGGATGACCCCGTGGACCTCATAGCCCTTGGCCAGCAGGAGCTCGGCGAGGTAGGAGCCGTCCTGACCCGTGATGCCGGTGATGAGCGCTTTCTTCATGAGAGGCCGACGCTAGGCCTCCGCCGCACCCGGGCAAGCCCGCAGGCGGCCGTGCTGAGGTGGATTTGAATCGCAAAGACGCGAAGGTCGCAAAGCCCGGTCGGACGACCGGTCCTCCCACCCTGGCTCCGACCTTGGCGCCTAATCCGGATGCTCTACGCCGTCAGCAGCCGCGTCGTCCGGATCAGGTCCGCCGCCAGCGCCTGCACGGACTTTTGGGTACGCGGCTCCTTGAGCGCGCCTTGCTCGTCAAAGGCCTCGTGGGCCTTCGGCAGGATGCACTGCGCGGGCACCACGTGGCAGCCGAGGTGCAGCAAGAGTTGTTTGGCCAGCTGCATCGAGCGCACGCCGCCCAGCATGCCGGGCGAGGCCGAGACCACCGCCGCCACCTTGCCGGTGAACGGATTGGTTTCAGCGCGCGTGCACCAATCGATGGTATTCTTGAGCAGCGGCGTGATCATCGAGTTGTACTCGGGCGACGCCACCAGCAGGCCCTGATGCGATGTGATCAGATCAATGATCTTGACCGCATTCGCGGGCAGGCCCCCCGCGTCCTCCAAGTCGCCGTGGTAAAGCGGCAGCGTCACCTCGTTGAGGTCGAGCGGCGTCACCTCGCCGCCGGCTTCCCGCACCGCCTGCACCGTGACAGCGAGCAATTTCCGGTTCAGGGACTCCCGGCGCGCGCTGCCGGAAAAAGCGAGGATGCGGATCGGATTGGCCATGGGAGGCAGAAAAGCCCAGCCGCACGATTTCAGCAAGCGTCCCCTGATCAGCCTCGAGTTGAATTGAGGCAGGGCGCGACCGCTGGGTGCGCCGGGTTGTCAGAACAAGCCCGACGGCGGGCCCAGCGGTCCCGCCCGACCACGGATGCCTCACCGGCTGGTCACAGGCTTGCCCTACCCTAGAGACTTCAGCAGGCGCTCCAGCTCCGCCCGCTTGGCCTTCTGCTCAGCCAGCTGCTTCCGTGCGCCCTCCAGCACGGCCGGCGGGGCCTTGCTGACAAAGGCCTCGTTGGCCAGCCGCGCCTCGGTCCCTGCGATGTGCTTCGCCAGGGTCTCGAGCTCCCTTTTCATCCGGACTTTCTCGGCCCCGGCGTCCACCGTGCTGGCAAGATCGAGGTAGAGTGTGCCCAGCGTGGTGACTGCCGCCGGGGCGCCCTCGACCCGGTCGCGGCGCACGAGCTCGGCCGCGCCAGTCAGGCGGACCACCTTGGCCAGGTTGGCCGACAGCACGGCCCACTCGCGGTCACCCGTGATGACCAAAAACTTCACGTCGCGGCGGCTGGCGAGGTTATGCTCGGCCTTCAGGGCCCGCGCCTGCGAGACAAACGCCTTCAGACCCTGCACCGCGGCAATCTGCCCATGGTCCAGCACCAGCCCGTGCATCAGCGAGGCGCTGGCCAGCTGGGAGGCGTTCTCCAAATGGGCGTCCTCGATGAACGTGCCGGGCGCGCCGTAGCCGAGCAGCTGCCAGAGCTCCTCGGTGATGAAGGGGATGAAGGGATGCAGCAGCAGCAGCGTCTGCCGCAGCACCAGGTCCTGGATCGCGAGGCAGTTGGCCTTCGTGTCCGGCGACTGCAGCTTCGATTTCGAAACCTCCACGTACCAGTCGCAGAAGTCATTCCAGAAAAACCCGTAGAGCGCCTGCACCGCCGCGCTGAACTCAAACTCGGCAAAGCAGCGGTCCACCTCGCGCGTCGTGGCGAACAGCCGGTCGAGGATGGCGTGGTCGTCGGCGTCGAACTTCCCCGCGTCGAGCCGTGCCACGATCGCGGCCAGCGAAGAATTGTCGCCGGCCTCGCCGCTCATCTGGCGGAACCGCGAGGCGTTCCAGAGCTTGTTGCAGAAATTCTTGCCGCCCTCGATGCGGTCCTCCTGGAACCGGATGTCCTGCCCCTGCGGCGCGATCGAGATGATGCCGAAGCGGAGGCCGTCCGCGCCGTAGGTGTCGATCAGGTCGAGCGGGTCGGGCGAGTTGCCGAGCGACTTCGACATCTTGCGGCCCTGCTGGTCGCGGATGATGCCGGTAAAATAGACGTGCTTGAACGGGATCCGCCGCTCCATCGGCTCACCGGGACGGACGAACTCCAGCCCCGCCATGATCATCCGGGCCACCCAGAAGAAAATGATGTCGGGCCCGGTCACCAGCGTCGTGGTCGGGTAGAAATAATCGAAGCCGGCCTTTTCCATTGCCGCCTTGTCGGGCCAGCCGAGCGTCGCGAAGGGCCAGAGCCACGACGAGGCCCACGTGTCGAGCACGTCCTCCTCCTGCTCCCAGTTCTGCGGATCCGCCGGGCCGGCGACGGAAACGTGCCAGTTCTGCGGATCGCTGCGGTCGGCGCCCTTGCGGTACCACACCGGGATCCGGTGGCCCCACCACAGCTGGCGGCTGATGCACCAGTCCTGGATGTTCTCGAGCCAGTGCAGGTAAACCTTTGACCAGCGCTCCGGGTAGAACTTGATGTGGCCGTCTCGCACCGCGGCCTTGGCCTCCTCGATCTTCGGGTACCGCAGCCACCACTGTTCGGTCAGGCGCGGCTCGATCGGCACATCGGCCCGCTCGGAATAACCGACGTTGTTCGCGTAGGGCTCCTCCGCCACGAGGGCGCCCGCGGCTTTCAGCAGCCCGGCGGCCTTCTTCCGGCCGGCAAAGCGGTCCATCCCCGCCAGCTCGGGGCCGGCGAGATCGTTCAGCGATCCATTCGGATTGAGGACATCAATGACCGGCAGCTTGTGCCGGAGGCCGATCTCGTAGTCGGTCTTGTCGTGGGCCGGCGTGATTTTGAGGGCACCGGAGCCGAACTCCTTGTCCACGGCGGAATCGGCGATGATCGGCAGCTCGGCCGCGGGTCCGATCGGACGGCGGACTTTCTTTCCGAGGAGCGCCGTGTAGCGCGGGTCGTCGGGATGCACCGCGATCGCCACGTCCCCCGGAATGGTCTCGGGCCGCGTCGTTTTGACCTCGATGAACATGCCCGGCTGATCCACCAGCTCGTAGCGGACCCGGTAGATCGTGCCGTTCACCGGCTTCATGATCACTTCCTCATCCGAGAGCGCGGTAAGCGAGGCCGGGCACCAGTTCACCATCCGCTTGCCGCGGTAGATGTAGCCCCGCTGGAACAGCTCGACGAACACGTGCAGCACGCGCTCCGAGTACGCCGGGTCCATCGTGAATGCCGTCCGATCCCAATCGCAGGACGCACCCAGCCGGCGCAGCTGCTCAAGAATGATGCCGCCCTTTTCCTGGCGCCAGGCCCAGACTTTCTCGACGAACTTCTCGCGGCCGTAGTCGTGGCGCGTCTGCTTCTGCTTGCGCAACTCGCGTTCCACCACGGTCTGGGTGGCAATACCGGCGTGGTCGGTCCCCGGCAGCCAGAGCGCGGACTTGCCCTCCAGCCGGGCCCGGCGGATCAGGATATCCTGGATCGTGTTGTTCAGCACGTGGCCCATCGTCAGCACGCCCGTGACGTTCGGCGGCGGGATCACGATGCTGTACGCTTCGCGCCCCGCCTGCACGCGGCCGGAAAAGCACTTCGCCTGGAGCCAGGCGGCATACCATTTCTTTTCAATGTCGCGCGATTCGTAGCTCTTGGTGATCTCGGCCATGGGCGATGCTGATTCGGGAACCGCCGAGAAAACCCTCCGCCCCCGTGCGAGGCAAGGGAGAAGGTTGATTTCGGATCGCGGAGACCGGAATCCGGACGGTTCAGGCGCTGAACATTTTTGGCCCGCAAAGCTTGCAGGTGCTTCCCTCCAGACGAAATCCATCCGCCTGCTCCTCCGTCTATCCGGTTTCCGCCGTCCGCCATCCGAAATCCTCAAATCCCCTCGCCCGCCGGGCGCTTTTCCGTTCACTGGTACCCTTCATGTCTGTCTCCACCCTGCCGCCCGGGCCCGCGCCCCTGAGTTTCGCCGCCGACGCCCCCGTCGCCGACCGGCTCGCGGCCTGCAAGGCCTACCTCCAGGCCGGCGATACCGCCCTGCGGCGGCAGCATGAGGCCGGGGCCCCTGGGTTGGCGGTCGTCCAGGCGCGGGCCGCGATGATGGATACGATGCTCACGCGCCTCTTTGACCATGCCGTTGCGGGCTATGAGCGAACCCTGGGGAAACTCCCCGCGCCCGTGGCGCTGCTGGCCCTGGGCGGCTACGGCCGGCGCGAGCTCAGCCCTCTGAGCGACGTGGATGTGATGTTCCTCTTTCCCGCCAAGACCCGGCCCGCCGCCATCAAGCCGCTGCTCGAGCACCTTTCGCAGGAAATCCTCTACCCGCTCTGGGACAGCGGACTCAAGGTCGGCCACTCCACGCGCAACGTCGACGAGGTCTTCATCGAGGCCCGCAAGGACATCCAGACCCTCACCTCCATGCTGGAGGCGCGCCTCGTCGCCGGCTCGGCCGCCCTGTACGAGGCGTTTGCCCAGGCCTACCGCACCTTCGCCACGGCCGAGGATCCCAAGGGCTACATCGCCGCCCGGCTCGATGACCAGGCCCGCCGGCGGGAAAAATACGGCGACACGGTTTTTCTCCAGGAGCCCGACGTGAAGAATGGCGTGGGCAGCCTGCGGGACTACCAGAACGCCGTCTGGATGGCCCGCGTGAAGCTCGGCATCGCCGATATCGGGGAACTCGTCGCGCAGAACTACCTCCGCGACGGGGAACTGCGCGAGTTCAACCGCGCCTATGACTTCCTGCTCCGCGTCCGGAACGAGCTGCACTTCCTCAGCCGCCGCGCCACCGACCTGCTCGACCTCGAGCTCCAGCCGCGCGTCGCTCAGAACCTCGGCTATGCCGAGTCCGACCCGCTCGGCCGCGTGGAGCACTTCATGCAGGACTATTACCGGGCGGCCCAGTCCATCTTCCGCATTTCCAAGGTCGTGGAGAGCCGCCTCGCTCTGACCATCGGCCGCGATGCGCAGGGCGGCCCGATTTCGCTCCGGGAGAGCCTCCTCGCCTCCCGCTTCCGGCGCAGCCGGCGGCTCGACGGCTTCGTCCTCCGCGGCCGGGAACTCGCCGCCGAGCAGCCCACCGTCTTCGCCGATGACCCCGCGCGGCTCATCCGCGTCTTCCGCCACTGCCAGCAGCTCGGCTGCCAGCCGGACTTCCACCTCGCCACCCTGATCCGCCAGTCCGCGCCCGGGCTGATGACCCCCGCCGCCCGGCGCTCGCCCGACAGCATCGCCAGTTTCCGCGCCATCCTGTCCGAAGCCGGCGCAGTGTGTCCCACCCTCTCGCTTATGCACGAGCTGGGGGTCCTCGGACTGTTTATCCCGGAATTCGACGCCCTCACGTGCCTGGTGCAGCACGAGTATTACCATCGCTACACGGCCGATGTGCACACGCTTAACGCCATCCGCCAGCTCGACCTCATCTTTACCAACGCCGAGCCCATCACCCTCAAGTACCGCGAGGCCCTCCACGAGATCACCGACCCCGCCCTGCTCTACCTGACCCTGCTCCTCCACGACATTGGCAAGGCCCAGGGCATCCGGGGCCACGCCGAGAGCGGCGTCCGCCTCGCCGGCCCGATCATGGAGCGTCTGGGGGTATCCCCCGATGGGCGGGAGCTCGTTTCATTCGTGATCAAAAATCATCTTGCGATGGCACGATTCTGGCAGAAGCGGGATGTAGATGATCCCCAGACTGCCGCTGCATTTGCCGAGCTCGTCGGAAACGCCGAGCAACTCCGCAACCTCTACGTCCACACCTTCTGCGACGCCCGGGGGACCGCAGTCAGCCTTTGGAACAGTTACAAGGACACCCTCCATACCAGCCTTTATCGCGCCACGCTCGAACGCTTGAGTCTTGGCGAGGGCATCCTCGCCAGTTACGAAAAGAAGAAGCAAATGACCCAACAGGACCTCATCGCCCGCAAGATCCCCGGCATCAGCTCCGATGAAATCGCGGCCCATTTCAGCCTGCTCCCCGAGCGCTACTTCATCCAGACCGACGCCGACGAGATCACCCTGCACATCCAGATGGTGAATCGGCTGCTCAAGTCCATCGCCAACGCCGACACCATCGGCTCGCTCAAGCCGGTCATCGAGTGGAAGGACGACCTCAACCGCTCCCTCACCGTCGTTAACGTCGTCACCTGGGATCGGGCCGGTCTCTTCTACAAGCTCGCCGGCGCCTTCAGCGTCGCCGGCCTTTCCATCCTCGGCTCCAAGGTCATCTCCCGTTCCGACCACATCGCCATCGATACCTTCTACGTCGTCGAGCCCGACCGCGGCGTCGTCCAGAGCGCGACCGCCCAGGAAACCTTCGCCCGCAATATCGAGGCCGCCCTGATCGCCAACAAGGACCTGTACCCCGACATCGTCGCCCAAGCCAAGCGTGTCGCCGCCGCCCGTCCCTTCCCCGCCGCCGGCGAGGGCCTGCACACCTCGTTTCCGCCGACGGTCGAGGTTTACCACGAACTCTCGATGGCCCGCACCATCGTCGAGATCCAGGCCCGCGACCAGATCGGCCTCCTCTACCGGCTGGCCAAGACCATCTCCGACCACGGCTTCGACATCACCTTTGCCCGCATCGGCACCGAGCGCGGCGTCGCCATCGACACCTTCTACATCGAGAGCTCCGAGCCCACGCGCGCCATCGACGAAACGCGCCTGCTGACCCTGCGCGACACGCTGGCCGAGATCATCAAGCCCGCCCCGCTCGCGGCCGCGAAGTGAACGGGACCGGGATCCGGCCCTGCAATCCGCCAAGGCCTTCTTTGCCGCTATTCGACGCTACTCCGGTTGAGCGAGGATAAGCGGAAATCAGCGGCGGCACCTCTCGGGTGCTGAGAATTTCTGGCAATCGCCGCAGGCTCCCGCAAACCTGCCCGTCGTGGAACCCAGTCCAGCCTCCCTTTCCGACTATCCGGTTTCCGGTGTCCGCCCTCCGCAATCGGAGGATTCCCGCGCGCTGCCCGCCCTCTACCGCCTGACCTCGCTGGCCGGCCGGGCCGATGATCCCAGCGCCGCGCTGAAGGAGATTCTGGATGAATTCGTCGCCACGTTCAACGCGGACGCCGGCTCCATCGCCCTCGTCAATCCCGGTACCGGCCGCCTGGAGGTCGAGGTGCAGTTCGGGTTGCCCAGCGGCGCCGAGGACTTCGGCCTCAAGCTCGGCCACGGGGTGACCGGCTGGTGCGTGCTCAACGCCCGCTCCCTGCTCGTCCCCGATGTCTCCACCGAGGCCCGCTACATCGCCGTCCGCCCGGCCGCGCGCTGCGAAATGGCCGCCCCGATGCGCGATGGCGAGCAGGTCATCGGGGTCATCGACCTCGAGGCTGACCGGACCGGTCATTTCACGCCGGCCGACCTGGCCCTGCTGGAACGGCTCACCCAGGAGGCCACGCTGATCGTCCAGCAGCTTTGGCGCATGCGGGCCCTGCAGACCAAGGCCCGCCAGCTCGAGACCCTGCTCACCACCGGCCAGGCGCTCGTCGCCAAGCTCGAGTCCCAGGAACTGCTCGACACCCTCACCCGCGACACCCGGCGCATGCTCCAGGGCAGCGCCTGCGCGCTGTACCTCCACGATGCCGCCCGCGGCACTGTGCGCTTCGGCGCGCTCGACGCCCCCGGCGCCCCGGTCATGCCCGAGGCCGAGCAGCCGGAGCATGCCTGCTTTGCGGCGGCCGCCCTGCATACCAAGAAACAAGTGGAGTTCGCCGACGTGCGCTCCGTCGATTTTCACGGCATCGCCGATCTGCCCGAGGATCCCACCCTCCACGCCGCCCTCCTGACCCCGCTGCTGTTCGAACAGGAGATCCTGGGCGTCCTCGCCGTGTTCACCGACCGACCCCACCGCTTCGACAACGATGAAAAGCGCGTCTGCGCCACCCTCGCCAGCCTCGGCGCCGTCGCGCTCCAGAACGCCCGGCTCTACACCCGCGTCTTTCAGAGCGAGGAAACCCTCCGCAAGCAGGAGCAACTCACCACCCTCGGGCTGCTCGCGGCCGAGATCGCGCACGAGATCCGCAACCCCCTCACCGTGCTCAAGCTCCTCCACGGCGGCCTCGGCCTGGATTTCGCCGTCAGCGACCCGCGCCGGACCGACGTGCGGGTCATCGGGGAAAAGCTCGACCAGCTCGAGTCTATCGTCACCCGCGTGCTCAACTTCGCCAAGGCCCCCTCCAGCCTGCATTCCCGCTGGGCGCTGGCCGACATCATCGCCGACACCCTCGTGCTCGTCCGCCCCAAGCTCGCCCAGGCCAAGGTCCACCTGCTGTACGAGCCGCCCGAGGCCGCCTTCGTTGTCGAGGCCAACAAGGGCCAGCTGCAGCAGGTGCTGCTCAACCTCCTCCTCAACGCCACCCAGGCCATGCCCGACGGCGGGGCCGTCGCCCTGTCCTTCGGCCCCGCTGCCGAGGATTTCGTCACGCTGGATCTCGCCGACACCGGCACCGGCATCCCGGAGGCCGTGCGCGACCGCATCTTCGACTCCTTTTTCTCCGGCCGGCCCGACGGCACCGGCCTCGGCCTCGCGATTGCCAAGCGCATCCTGCAGGCGCATCACGGCGACATCGGTCTCGTCTCCACCGGCCCCGGCGGCACCACGATGCGCATCACCCTGCCGCTGGTGAAAAACTGACCCGTCCCCATGCCCGACCAACCCCTCCCGCCCACGGATCCCCGCGCCGGCGAACTCGCCCGGCAGAAAATGGCCCTGACCATCGCCTTGGTCGCGATCGGCCTCAGTGCCGTGCTCGTGCTCATCGGGCTGCGGCGTTTTCCCCTGCCGCTGCGCCTCTTCCTGGTCGCCGGCGACCTGATCGTCATGGCCACGCTCTGGCTCGTCTCGCGCCAGAAGTTCTCCGGGAAGTAAGGCCCGCTACTCAAGAATGTAGGGCGGGGTCGCTGACCCCGACGGTCGGGAAAGCAGGGCGCGTTATCCCTAACGCGCCGCTTGGAGTCCGTCGGAGTCAAACCCGTCGGATTGAGGATAACGCGCCCCACATCTAGAGCGGATCCGATCATCCGCGAGCATTCGTGCGATTCGCGGGGAATGATTCCTTATTCGTCCAGCTCGACGTTCCAGTAGGCCAGGTCGAGGAAATCCTTCCACATCTCGCGATGCTGGTTGCCGAGCACCAGGGAGATGACGGGACGCCACTTCGGGCGCACCGGCTTCCGGATCAGGCGCATGTGTGCCTCGTGCGGCAGCCGGTTCGCCTTCCGCGAATTGCACTTGATGCACGAGCAGACGATGTTCTCCCAGGTGGTCTTCCCGCCGTAGTCGCGCGGGATGACATGGTCGAGGTTGAGCTGCTCGCGGGGCAGCACCTTCGCGCAGTACTGGCAGGAGTTCTTGTCCCGCTCGAAGACGTTGTTGCGCGTCAGCTTCAGTTCCTTGCACGGCAGCTTGTCGAAGAATGAGAGCAGGATCACGCGCGGCAGCCGGATCGTGCGGCTCGGGGTGTGGACCGTCTCCAGCGCCTCGATCGGGGGATTGCTCGTCGAGAAGTCGATCCAGTCCAGCATCGTGAACGTCCGGAAATCCTCGTCGTGGTGATGCACGACATGCGCATGGCCCCGTGCCAGCAGGGCAAACGCCCGGCGCGCGCCAATGACGTTCACCGCCTGCCACAGGCGGTTCAAAACCAGCACCGGTTGATCGAGCGCGGCCTCCATACGGGGCCAACGGGATAGCGGCGCGCCTGCCGGAGTGTCAAGCGGCGGCGCAGCCCCTTGCGGATTTCGGAAAGCGGATGCCAGATCGGAAGGCGCAGCCCGCTTCAAAAAGCCGGGCCCCATCCAATGATCATGCCTTCAATTTCTTCCCGCTGAAATTCCGATCCGGTATCCGCTTTCCGGAATCCGCAATCAGGATCAGGCGTCCGGCGCCGCAATCGTCGGCTCCAGCGCCACGCCCTTGAGTTTGATCCCGGCCAGCTTCTGCACGATGAACGCCGCCTCGGCCTCGGCCACGTCCGCCAGCGTGTGCCGCTGGTGGATGTCGATCGCCCCGACCACCGTCGCCGGCAGCCGCGTGACGCCCGCGATCTTTCCGACAATGTCCCCGGGAGTGACGAGCTGCTTGCGGCCCACATTGAGAAAGAGCGTCGCCATGCCCGGCTCACGGCCCGTGCGCGCCGCCCGTTCATACTTCGACTTGCGCGGCGGACCATCGTGGCCGCCCCCATCATCATCACCCTTGGGCGCCGATTCCTCCGCCGCTGGCTCCGGCCGTGGCGCCGCCGCGGGTTTCGGGGCTGCGGCCGCCTTCACCCACGCGGGCGCAGGCTTGGCGGGTTTCGGCGGCGGGGCCCCGCTTGGCCCGGCGGATGCCGGTGCAGCAACCTTGGCCGGCTTGGCGGTCGCCTTGCCCGAACTGGCCCCCTGCAGCAGGTGGATCAGCGCCGAGGAAATGTCCGTGCTCGCGTACCCCTCGTCGAGCAGCCGGTCGATCATCCGGTCATGCGGCTTGAACTGCTTTGCCTCGAGCGTGCTGCGGATCTTCTCGAAGAACACATTCGTGCGGGCCTCGTCCACCTCGTCCAGCGACGGGATCTTCCCGCGCCGGATGTCGAGCTTCGCCCAGCGCACCATGCTCTGCAGCTTGTAGATTTCCTGACCGGAGACGAACGTGAAGGCCTGCCCCTTCCGGCCGGCGCGGCCCGTGCGGCCGATGCGGTGGGTGTAATCCTCGGCGTCGTTCGGCAGGTCAAAGTTGATCACGACCTCCAGGTCGTCCACGTCCAGCCCGCGCGCCGCGACGTCCGTCGCGACGAGGAACTCGAAGCCCCGCCGCCGGAACTTGTCCATCACCCGGTCGCGCTGCGCCTGCGAGATGTCGCCGTGCAGCCGGTCCGTCAGGTAGCCCCGCGCGTGCAGGTGCTCGTCGAGGTCGTCCACCATGATCTTCGTGCTGCAGAAAATGATGCCGTAGCGGAAGTCATGCACGTCGATCAGGCGCGTGAGCGCCTCGATCTTCGAGCGCCGGTCCACCTCGAAGTAGGTCTGCTCCACCTGCGGCGCGTTCTGCGCCACCGAGTCGATCTTGATCCACGCCGGGTCCTTCGAATAGCGGCTGATCAGGTCCTGGATCGGCCGCGGGATCGTCGCCGAGAAGAACAGCAGCTGCCGCGTCGCGGGCACGGACTTCAGGATCTTCTCGATGTCGTCGCGAAACCCCATGTCGAGCATGCGATCCGTCTCGTCGAGGATCACCAGCTTGAGCTGGTCGAGCTTCAGTGTGCCGCGCTCCATGTGGTCCATGACGCGCCCCGGGGTGCCGATGACGACCTGCACGCCGGCCGCCAGCGCCCGGAATTGGCGCTCATAGCTCTGCCCGCCGTAAATCGGCACGCCGGCCACGCCGCGCTTGAAGAGCGCGAGCTTGCCCGTCTCCTCCGCGACCTGCACCGCCAGCTCGCGGGTCGGGCAGAGGATGAGCACCTGCACCGCGCGGAGCTTCGGATCCACCCGCTCGATCGCCGGGATCGCGAACGCCGCGGTCTTGCCCGAGCCGGTCGAGGACTGGCCGACGACATCGCGGCCGGAAAGGATGGTCGGGATCACCGCCGTCTGGATGGGCGAGGCCTCCTCGAAGCCCATCTTGTCGACGGCCTTGAGGATTTCATCGGAGAGCCCGAGCTCGGCAAAACGCAGTTTTTCCATGCCGCACCCTGCACCCGCCCGCTGCCAATCGCCAGCCTCCATTCAGCTATCTTTGTCCCGCCCGCCCCATGGCGCCGCCCACTTGATGTTTTCTTGATGCTCCGGCGCCCCCGCTTGATTAGGCGCCGGCGGCCGCCCGTGCGATACTGGCCGCCATGAACACCGACCTCGTCTTCCTCGCCCTCTCGGTCGCCTTCTTCGCGCTCTGCATCGTCTACGCCTACTTCTGCAAAAAGGTGCGCTGAATTCTGCCAAAAATGTCCAGCCTTACCCGGCTTATCATTCTGCTCTTATCATCATGGAAAACCTCCTCATCGGCCTGATCGCCCTCGCCGCCCTCGTCTATCTCGTCGTCGCCGTGCTCCGCCCGGAAAAATTCTGACCACCCGCCACCCACCTTCTCCCGTCCAAACCCCAGTGTCATATAATATATGACACTTTCCGCATGAACTCTCCCAATTCCTGGTTCCAATTCGCGCTCTTCGTCACCGCCCTGCTCCTGGTCACCAAGCCCCTCGGGCTCTACCTGGTGCAGGTGCTTGATGCCAACGGCCGCACCTGGCTCGACCGCGTCGTCCGGCCCTTCGAGCGTCTCACCTACCGCGTGTGCGGCATCAATCCGGCGAGCGAGCAGGACTGGATCGGCTACGCGACCGCCATGCTGATCTTCAGCCTCGTCAGCCTCGTGTTCACCTACGTCATCCTGCGCTACCAGGACCGCCTGCCGCTGCAGGCGCTGCTGAATCCGCAAAGCCTGCCCGGCCTGACACCTCACCTGGCGTTCAACACCGCCGCGAGCTTCACCACCAACACCAACTGGCAGAGCTACGCCGGCGAGTCGACGATGTCGTACTTCTCGCAGATGGTGGCGCTGACGATCCACAACTTCATGTCCGCCGCCGTGGGCATCGCCGTCGCCGCCGCCCTCGTGCGCGGCATCGCCCGCCAGACCGCCAGGACCATCGGCAACTTCTGGGTCGATACCATCCGCGTCACCTACTACCTGCTGCTGCCGGTCAGCCTCGTGTTCGCGCTCGTCCTCGTGTCGCAGGGCATCATCCAGAACTTCAAGCCCTACACCGTCGCCAGGACCTACGAACCTTACACCATCCAGGTCCCCAAGACCGACAAGGACGGCAAGCCCGTCCTCGCCGCCGACGGCAAGACGCCGGTGATGGTCGACCAGTCGGTCGACACGCAGACCATCGTCCAGGGCCCGGTCGCCTCCCAGATCGCGATCAAGATGCTTGGCACGAACGGCGGCGGCTACGTCAACGCCAACGCCACGCACCCCTTCGAGAATCCCACGCCCTTCTCCAACTTCCTCCAGATGCTCTCGATCTTCGCGATCCCGAGCGCGCTCACCTGGTATCTCGGCCGCACGGTGAAAAACCAGCGGCACGGCTGGGCCGTCTGGGGCGCCATGTTCGCGATGTTCGTCGCCGGCTCGCTCGTCTGCTGGTGGGCTGAGGCCGGCGGCAACCCGATCCACCAGCACCTCGGCATCGCCGCGGCCGACGGCAACATGGAGGGCAAGGAGGTGCGCTTCGGCATCTTCAATTCCGCCCTGTTCGCCACCATCACGACCGACGCCTCCTGCGGCGCCGTCAACGCGATGCACGACTCCTTCACGCCCCTCGGCGGGCTTGTGCCGCTCTTCAATATCGAGACCGGCGAAGTCATCTTCGGCGGCGTCGGCGCCGGCCTCTACGGCATGCTCATCTTCGTCGTGCTGGCGGTGTTCATCGCCGGCCTGATGGTCGGGCGAACGCCCGAGTACCTCGGCAAGAAAATCGAGGCCTACGACGTCAAGCTCGTCATGCTCGTCCTCATGGTGCTCGCCGCCACCATCCTCGGCTTCACCGCCTGGGCCAGCATCAGCGACTGGGGCCTGGCCGGGCTCAACAACGCCGGCCCGCACGGCTTCAGCGAGATCCTGTATGCCTATAGCTCCTCCGTCGGCAACAATGGCAGCGCCTTCGCCGGCCTCACCGCGAATCCCACCGACGGCAATCCGCACTGGGACACCACGCTGGGCATCGCGATGCTCATCGGCCGCTTCCTGATGATCGTCCCGATCCTCGCCCTCGCCGGCAACCTCGCCGGCAAGCGCCTCGTGCCCGCCAGCGCCGGCACCTTCCAGACCGAGGGCCTGACCTTCGTCGTGCTCCTCGTCGGCACTGTCGTGCTCGTGGGCGCGCTCACCTTCCTGCCCGCCCTGGCCATCGGCCCCATCGTCGAACACTTCCTGATGCGCGCCGGCACCCTGTTCTGATTCTGATATGTGGAACTCAGGAAAGCCGGAAAAGCCCACCCTCTTCCGGCCCTGATTTACTGACTTCCACCTCAAGCAAACCCTCCTTCTCCCCGCCATGAGCTCCAAATCCGTCTCCCTTTTTGACCGCGAAATCATGCTCACCGCCACGGCCGACGCCTTCAAGAAGCTCGACCCGCGCCAGCAGCTCAAGAACCCGGTGATGCTTGTCACGCTCGTCGGCGCGATCCTCACCTTCCAGCAGCTCTTCACCTCGAAGGATCCGTTCGGCTACGTCCTCCAGGTCGCCCTCTGGCTGCTCTTCACGGTCATTTTTGCGAACTTCGCCGAGGCCGTCGCCGAGGGCCGTGGCAAGGCCCAGGCCCGCGCCCTCCGCGCTTCGCGCAAGCAGCTCGTCGCCCGCCGCCGCCGCAAGGACGGCTCGCTCGAGTCCATTGACGCGACCCAGCTCGCCAAGGGCGACATCGTCTTCGTCCAGGCCGGCGAGGTCATCCCGGGCGACGGCGAGGTCATCGAGGGCGCCGCGTCCGTCGACGAATCCGCCATCACCGGGGAATCCGCCCCGGTCATCCGCGAGACCGGCGGCGACCGCAGCGCCGTGACCGGCGGCACGAGCGTGCTCTCGGACACGCTCCTCATCCGCATCACGGCCAATCCCGGCGAAGGCTTCCTCGACCACATGATCAGCCTTGTCGAGGGCGCGACCCGCCAGAAGACGCCCAACGAAATCGCGCTCACGATCCTGCTCTCCGCGCTCACGTTCATCTTCGTCCTCGTCATCATCGCCCTCAAGCCCTTCGGCACCTACTCGAGCGTCGCCTTTTCGCTCACGACGCTGATCGCGCTGCTGGTCTGCCTGATTCCCACCACCATCGGCGGCCTGCTCAGCGCGATCGGCATCGCGGGCATGGACCGCCTCCTGCAGCGCAACGTCCTCGCCACCTCCGGCCGCGCCGTCGAGGCCGCGGGCGACATCGACGTGCTCCTTCTCGACAAGACCGGCACCATCACGCTCGGCAACCGCCAGGCCGCCGACTTCCTCCCCGCCCCCGGCATCACCCGCGAACAGCTCGCCGATGCCGCCCAGCTTGCTTCCCTCGCCGACGAGACCCCCGAGGGCCGCAGCATCGTCGTGCTCGCCAAGGATAAATTCGGCCTCCGCGGCCGCGACCTCGCCGCCCCCACGGCCGTCTTCGTGCCCTTCACCGCCCAGACCCGCATGAGCGGTGTCGACCTCGCCGCCACCGGCGGCCAGCCCGCCCGCGTCATCCGCAAGGGCGCGGCCGCCAGCGTCAAGGCGTGGGTCGAGTCCCAGGGCGGCGCCTTTCCGTCCGCGGTCTCCGCGGCCGTTGACAGCATCTCCCGCCAGGGCGGCACCCCCCTCGTCGTCGCCGAGGGCGCCCAGACGCTCGGCGTCATCTTTCTCAAGGACGTCGTCAAGGGCGGCATCAAGGAGCGCTTCGCCCAGCTCCGCGCCATGGGCATCCGCACCGTCATGATCACTGGCGACAACCCCCTGACCGCCGCCGCCATCGCCGCCGAGGCCGGGGTTGATGATTTCCTCGCCCAAGCGACGCCCGAGATGAAGCTCGCCCGCATCCGCCAGGAGCAGGCTGCCGGCCACCTCGTCGCCATGACCGGCGACGGGACCAACGACGCGCCCGCCCTCGCCCAGGCCGACGTCGGCGTCGCCATAAACACCGGCACGCAGGCCGCCAAGGAGGCCGGCAACATGGTCGACCTCGATTCCAACCCCACGAAGCTGCTCGAGATCGTCGAGATCGGCAAGCAGCTCCTCATCACCCGCGGCGCGCTCACGACCTTCAGCATCGCGAACGACGTCGCCAAGTATTTCGCCATCATCCCGGCGATGCTCGTCGGCGTGTTCCCCGCCATCGCCCCGCTCAACGTGATGCACCTCGCGTCGCCGCTGAGCGCGATCCTCAGCGCCGTGATCTTCAACGCCCTCATCATCATCGCCCTGATCCCGCTCGCCCTCCGCGGCGTGGCCTACCGCCCGATCGGCGCCGCCGCCATGCTCCGCCGCAACCTCTTCATCTACGGCTTCGGCGGCATCGTGATCCCGTTCGCCGGCATCAAGCTCATCGATGTCCTCATCAACGCCGTCCACCTCGTCTGATCCTGGCTTTCCTCCGCTCTTTGCGCCCTCGCGTCGTTGCGATTCCAAAAATATTCCGCCATGAAAACCTTTCTCCTCGAAATCAAGACCTCCGTCCTGGTCACGCTCGTCTTCGCCATCGTGCTCTGCGGTGCCTATCCCGTCGCCGTGTGGATTGGCGCCCAGGCGCTGTTCCCCGCCCAGGCCAACGGCAGCCTGGTCACCGACGCCACCGGCACGGTCCGCGGCTCCGCCCTGCTCGCGCAGAGCTTCACCTCGGACAAGTACTTCCAGCCGCGCCCGTCCGCCGCCGGCACCGGCTACGACGCCACCAACTCCTCGGGTACCAACTACGGGCCCACCAGCCAGAAGCTCGCCGACAGCATCAAGGCCGCCGTCGCCGCCTACCGCGCGTCTAACGGCCTCCCCGCCGACGCGGCCGTGCCCGCCGATGCCGTCACGTCTTCGGGCAGCGGCCTCGACCCGCACATCAGTGTGGCCAACGCCCAGCTCCAGGCCGCCCGCGTGGCCAAGGCCCGCGGTCTCCCGCTGGCCAGAGTTCAGGCCCTCATCGCCGCCCATACCGCCGACCGTGACTTCCACATTTTCGGTGAGCCCGTGGTCAACGTGCTGCTCCTCAATGTGGACCTGGACCGCCGGCCCTGAGCCCGGCCCCTTGCTCCCCGCCCGCCCCAATGAACCGGCCCCGCCGCACATTTTCTCCGTGTTCATCCGGGTAATCCGTGCTTAGACCCCTGCTCATGCCGGATTCGCAACGCCCCGACCCCGATGCGCTGCTCGCCTCGCTGAAACGGGACGAGACGCGCGCCCGCCGCGGCCGCCTCAAGGTGTTCTTCGGCATGTGTCCCGGCGTGGGCAAGACCTATGCCATGCTCCGCGCCGCCCAGCAGGAGCTGCGCGACGGCACGGACCTGGTCGTCGGCATAGTCGAGACCCACAAGCGCGCCGAGACGGAAACCCTGCTCGCCGGCCTGCCCGTCATCCCGCGGAAGGAAATCGCCTACCGCGACATCCTGCTCACCGAGATGGACCTCGAGGCCATCCTGGTGCGGAAACCGCGGCTGGTGCTCGTGGACGAATTTGCCCACACCAACGCCCCGGGCTCGCGCCACCCGAAGCGCTACCAGGACGTGGTGGAACTGCTCGACGCCGGCATCGATGTCTTCACCACGCTCAACGTCCAGCACATCGAGAGCCGCGCCGACGCCGTCCGCCAGATCACCGGCGCCACCGTGCATGAGACCGTGCCCGACTCCGTCTTCGAGCTGGCCGACCAGATCGAACTGGTCGACCTCACCCCCGAGGCGCTCCGCGAGCGCCTGCAGGAAGGCAAGGTCTACCTCGGCGACCGCGCCACGGCGGCCGCGGAGGGCTTTTTCAAGGATACGCACCTGACCGCCCTGCGCGAACTCGCCCTCCGCTTCGTGGCCGAGCGCGTGGACAAGCGCCTGCGCGAGCTGCGCGGCGCCAGCCCGATCAAGACCATCTGGCGTTCCGGCGAACGGCTGCTCGTCGCCGTCGGGCCCAGCCCGTCATCCACCCAGCTCGTGCGCTGGACCCGGAAGATGGCCGCGGCGCAGGGCGCTTCCTGGATCGCCGTCAGCGTCGAATCGTCGCGTACGCTCGACGCCGACGCGCGGCGCCGGTTGGAGCAAAACCTCGCGCTCGCGCGGGAACTCGGCGCCGAGATCGTGGTGACCCACGACGAGGACGTGGCCGACGCGCTGGTCCGCGTGGCGCTGCAGAACAACGCGACCCAGATCGTGGTGGGCAAATCGCGCAGCCCGCGCTGGCTCGACGCCCTGCGCGGCGGCAGCCTCGTCGACCGCCTGCTCCGGATCAGCGGCCCCATCGACATCTATGTCGTGCCCGCGGAGCGGGCGGCCGAAAAGGCCATGACCTGGCTGGAATGGCGCCCGGCCCTGGATTCGCCGGGACGCGAGTATGGCGAAATGGCCGCCGTGCTCGCCGGCGTGACTCTGGTGAGCTGGTTTGCCGTGCGCTACACCGGGTACACGGCGGTCGCGCTGTTCTACCTGCTGGCGGTGATCGCCCTGACGCTGCGCGTGGGGCGCGGGCCGGTGCTCGCCGCGGGCGTGATCAGTGCGCTGACCTGGAACTTCCTCTTCATCCCGCCGCTGTTCACCCCGGTGATCGGGAAATTCGAGGACGGCCTGATGTTCGGCACCTACTTCGTCGTGGCCCTGATTTCCGGCCAGCTGACCGCCCGGATCCGCGCCCAGGAACGCAACGAACGGCTGCGCGAGGAGCGGGCCACCGCGTTGTTCCACCTGACCCAGGCGCTCAGCTCCGCCCGCACCCTCGACGATGCCGTCTTTGCCGCGCTGCGCCAGGCCGACACGCTGTTCGCCGCCCGCACCGCCCTCCTGCTCAGCGACGGCGGCCCCGACCTGTCGCCGCATTTTGCCGGCTCGTTCACGCTGTCTGAAAAGGAGCGGGGGGTCACCGACTGGGTCTGGCACAACCGCCGGAAGGCCGGCCGCTTCACCGACACGCTGCCGTCGGCCGAGGGCTTCCACCTGCCGCTCCTGCGGGAGGACACCGCCCTCGGCGTGCTCGTGATCTGCGTGGCCCCGGACGCTGCGCTGTCGCTCGCCCAGCGGGACCTGGCGGAGAGTTTTGCCACGCAGCTCGCGCTGCTGGTCGAGCGGGAGCAGCTCCATGCCGCGGGGGAGCGCGAGAAGCTCCTCGCCGAGTCGGAGAAGCTCCACCGCGCCCTCCTCGACGGCGTCTCCCATGAGCTCAAGACGCCGCTCGCCGTGCTTGGTGCCGCCGTGGAAAACCTCGCCACGGCCGACGAGGCGACGCGCACCGCCCTCGCCGGTGAGATCCGCACCGCCACGCGGCGGCTGAATCGCCTCGTCAACAACCTGCTCGACCAGACCCGGCTCGAGTCGGGCGCACTTCGGCCGCGCCTTGACTGGTGCGACATCCATGACCTGGTGAACGCCGCGCTCGACGGCATGCATGAGTCGCTCGACGGCCATCCGCTGGAGACCGCGCTGCCGGACGACCTCCCGCTCTTCCGGGCGGATGCCGCGCTGATGGAGCAGGTTATCGCCAACCTGCTCCTCAACGCCGCGCTGCACACGCCACCCGGCACGCCGATCTTTCTCGCCGCCGGCGTCGACCACGCCAGGGCGCGGATTTTTCTTACCGTGGCCGACCGCGGCCCCGGCCTGCCCCCGGCCATGCAGGAGCGGCTGTTTCATAAATTCCAGCGCGGCGATGCCGCCCGGGCCGGAGGCCTCGGCCTGGGCCTGTCGATCATCCGCGGCTTCGTCGCCGCCCAGGGCGGGGAAATCGTCGCGGGGGAGAACCCCGGCGGCGGGGCCGTGTTCACCGTCTACCTCCCTTATGCCGCCCACGGCGCGGTCCCCAGCGAATGAACACCCCGGCGCCCAAACCCGCGATTCTCGTCGTCGACGACGAGCTGCAGATCCGCCGCCTCCTGCGCCTCACGCTGGAGTCGTCCGGCTTCGCGGTGCGCGAGGCCGACACCGGGCAGGCCGGCCTGGCCGAGGCGGCCTCGCACACGTTCGACGCCGTCATCCTCGATCTTGGTCTGCCGGACATGGGCGGGGTCGAGGTGCTGCGGCGTCTCCGCGAGTGGTCCCGCGTGCCCGTCCTCGTCGTCACCGTGCGGGCGGCGGAGGGCGACAAAGTCCAGGCGCTGGACGCGGGGGCTGACGACTACGTGACGAAGCCGTTTGGCACCGCGGAAATCATCGCGCGGCTCCGCGCCATCCTGCGCCGGATCCAGCCGGATGAGCGGCCGGCGAAGGTCGCATTCGGCGACATCGAGGTGGACCTGGCCGCGCGCCTCGTGCACCGGGCGGGAGCCGAGATCAAGCTCACGGCGAAGGAATACGCCTTGCTGCGCCTGCTCGTGATCCATCGCGGCAAGGTCCTCACGCACGGCCAGATCCTGCGCGAGTTGTGGGGGCCGAAGGCGGAGGCCAACACCCACTACCTGCGCGTGTACCTGACCCACCTGCGCCAGAAGCTGGAGGCGGATCCGCACCGGCCGCGCCACTTGAAGACCGAGTCCGGCATCGGCTATCGGCTCGTCGAATAGCCGAAAGCCATCCGATGGACCGCCTCACTTGGTTCGGCCTGTTCGCCGTCACCGCCATGCTGGTCTGCTACGCGCGGGAGGAGCGCAGCCCGTGGTATACCCTGGCCTTTGCGGGCGCGTGCGCGCTCGGCTCGGCCTACGGTTTTCTGCAGGGCGCCTGGCCTTTCGGCCTCGTCGAGGCCATCTGGGCCGCCGTCGCGGTCCGCAAGTGGCGGCTACTGGCCGCCCGGACGGGAATGCCGCCGAGCTGAAGGCGGTCGCCGCAACGTTTTCTTAACGTTCCCGGGCATCCATCGGCCCATTTAGCGCTTTCTTAGCGCTGATCCGGGACATCTTAGCGGTTCCTTAGCGGCCGGTGGTATGGGGGGTGCTTTGTTGGAGAAGCTGTCCCGCTACCAACTCCACCAAAAACTAATATCATGGCCGAAAAAAATACCACCTCGATGAAGCCGACCCTCGGCCTCACGGGACTGACGTTCAATGCGATGGCGCTCATTGCCCCGGGCGCCTTTCTCTGGCTCACCTATGAAGAACAGGCGCTGTACGGCGCACCCATGGCCGGCGCGGCCATGTGGTTCGGTTTCCTGGTGGCCCTGCTCCTCTGTCTTGCGACCGCGATCAGCTATGCCGAGCTCTCCAAGCTGTATCCCGGCACCGGCTCGTCGTACTTCTACGCCGAGCAGGCTTTCCTCTCGAAAAAGAAGGCCTTCAAATACGCCCGTCTCATCAAGTTCTTCACCGGCTGGGCCAGCCACCTGTACTACTGGATCTATCCCGGCCTGATGGTCGGGGTCACCGCCCTGCTCGGCGGCTATCTCGCCACCCAGTTCTGGCCCGACACCTTCAGCGGCAATTACAACAGCCCGTTGCTGATGATCGTCATCTGCATCGTTTTCTCGCTCTTTGTTTCCTGGATCGCCCAGCGCGGCGTCAACGGCTCCACCGGGGTGAACATCGCCATGAACGTCATCCAGATCGTGGCCCTGCTGGTCTTCTCGGTCATGGCGCTGGGTTACCGCATGAGCCACACCGAGGGCGCGGTCGCCATCCACCTTTCCAACGGCACCGCCATCAACTACCAGGTCGACCAGGTCAACGCGACCGACGACAAGGGCGCGCCGGTTCCCGACACCTGGGCCGACGGCTCGGCGAAATACCAGACGGATGACAAGGGCGCAGTGATCAACCAGACCGATGACAAGGGCGCGGTCGTGAAGGACAAGGACGGCAAGCCGGTCCCGCTCGCGGCGATCAAGCAGCAGGACCGCGCCGTGACGGACGACGACCTCAGCAAGGACAAGAACAAGGACGCCGACGTGCTCGCCACCCTGACCGCCATGGGCCTGGCCAGCGGCGACCCGTATCCGCTCTTCGAGAAGGAAAAGGACGGCAAATGGACCAAGGGCAAGGACGGCCACCTGGTCGCCACGCCCTTCACCATCAGTTACACGGAAAAGGACGGCGGCATCAGCGGCACCGAGGGCAGCGTGACCGACCCGAAGACCTTCAACTACCACAGCTCGGCGGTGTCGGTCGTCGCCCCGCACAACTTCAGCTGGCTGTTCGTGCAGGCCTGCATCGCGATCCTCTGCCTTGTCGGCTTTGAGTCGGTCTCGTCCATGGCCGAGGAGGCGAAGAACCCGAAGCGCGACGTGGCGCGGGCCATCATCCTCTCCCTCGTGATCCAGGGCGCGGTCTGCTACCTGATCGAATACTTCGCCGCGAATTACTTCCTCAACAACGGCTACACCATGCCCGCCGCCGGCGCCTCGAGCGCGCCGATCGGCGACATGATGAAGATCGTCGGGACGTGGGCCTTCGGCAGCGCCAAGGCCGGCACCGCCTTCATGCTGGTGCAGGCCTTCACGGTGTTCCTTGCGCTGATCGGCACCACCCTCGCCTGCCTCAACACCGGCGCCCGCGTCACGTACGCGATGGGCCGGGACGAGGAAATGGGCGCGCACTTCGGCATGCTGCACGAGAAGACCCTGACCCCCCACCGGGCCATCTGGGCCCTGGGCATCCTGTCCATCTTCGTCGGCATCATCACGGTCTGGCTGTACCTTGGCGGCACCACGCCTGCGGCCCTCGACAAGCACAACCTCTGGTACAGCTTCGGCCTCTTCGCCCCCGAGACGTACGCGAAGCTGCCCAACACGCTCCTCATCGTGACGCTGGTCAGCAATTTCGGCACGTTCCTGCTCTACATGACGACCTGCATCGTCGCCATGGTCGCCTTCAAGGAGCATCACAGCTTCCACGGCTTCAAGCACGTGGTCGTCCCGATTTTCGGGGTGATCGCCAACTTCATCTGCATGCTGTTCTACCTCATCGGGCCGCTCCCGGTGAACGGGACGAGCCTCGTGCCCGGCATGAGCTGGAAGGAGCCGTACATCGCCCTCGGCATCGTGGCCCTCTGGGGCATCTGGGGCGCGATTTACCTCATTCGCCGGAGCAAGGCCGCCGGCAAAACCATCTTGGTCGCCGCACCCGCGGCGCCCTTGTCAGAATAGGTCATCATCATCAGTGAAGCAGCGGCGGCCCCTCCCTTATGCAGGAGGGGCCGCTCGCCTTTTTTACCCCGCGTGAAAGTCACCCACGCCCAGCTGTCGGTCACCGGTCCCGTCCGCGAGACCAACGAGGATTTCGTCGCCTACTGGCAGCCGAACGACGACGCCCAGTCCCGGACCACCGGCATGGCCTGGATGCTCGCCGACGGCGTCGGCGGGGAGAGCCGCGGCGAGCTGGCCAGCCAGCTGGCCGTGACCGCCGCCGTCCAGGCCTTCCAGACCGCCCCGGCCCACACGCCGCCGTCCGTGCTCCAGCGCGGCATGTTCGACGCCGCCAGCCGCGCGGTGTACGACACCGCCATGGCCACGCCCGAGCTGGGCAAGATGGCCACCACGCTCACCGTCGTCCTCTTCCGGGAGAACACCCTCCATGTCGCCCACGTCGGCGACTCCCGTGTCTACCACATCCGCAACGGCCAGATCCGCCGCCTCACCACCGACCACTGCTATGTCGCCCTGTCCGTAAAATTCCGGGTCATGCACGAGCATTGGGCGATGACGAGCCCGATGCGGTCCGTGCTCACGCGCTGCGTCGGGCATGAGCCGATCGCCAAGTTCGACACCGGCAAGGAGGAGCTCCAGGCAGGCGACATCGTGGTCCAGTGCTCCGACGGGCTTTACGCGTTCGTGGTGGACCAGGAAATCTGCGACATTGCCAGCCACTTCCCGCCGGCCGAGGCTTGCCGGCGGCTGATCGCGCTCGCCGAGAAGCGCCAGGTTGATGACAATATCTCCCTGCAAATCGTGAAGGTCGACCAGACCGACGTGATTTCCTATCACCGCGGCCAGCCCGTCTACCACAATCCCACCACCCTCAACGTGAGCCAAGAACCCGAGCCGGGCAGCATCCTCGACGAGCGCTTCGAAATCACCGAGCTGATCAGCCGCAGCGGCATGGCCTGCATCTTCAAGGCCCGGGACCACGAGACCAACCAGGTCGTGGCCCTGAAGGTGCCGCTGATGCAGTTCGAGAGTGACGTCGGGACCTTCACCCGCTTCCAGCGCGAGGAGGAGATCGGCCGCCAGCTGGACCATCCCTACATCCTCAGGATCATCCCGGTCACGCGCCCGAAGAGCCGGCCCTACCTCGTGATGGAGTACCTCGACGGCCGTACGCTCGACAAGGTGATGGAGCAGACCAGGCCGCTGCCGGAAAAGGAGGCCGCCCAGATCGCGAGCCGCGTCTGCGAGGCGCTCGAGCACATGCACGCCAAGGGCATCGTGCACCGCGACCTGAAGCCGCAGAACATCATGGTCTGCAAGGACGGCAGCATCCGCATCCTCGACTTCGGCATCGCCAAAGCCGCGCGCATGCGCCGGCTGACATTCGCCGGCTTTTCCCCGACCATGGGCACGCCCGACTACATGGCGCCCGAGCAGGTCAACGGCCGCCGGGGCGACCAGCGCACCGACATCTACAGCCTGGGCGCCATCCTCTACGAGATGGTGACCGGCAAGGTCCCGTTCGAGGGCGAAAGCCCCTACGTCGTCATGAACATCCGCACCACCGGCGACCCGGTGGCGCCCCGCAAGCTCAACGACCACCTGACACCGGTGATGGAGGAAATCATCCTCCATGCGCTCTCGCGCAACCCCGAGGACCGCTATGCCAGCGCCGGGCTGATGAAGGCGGAGCTCGACGACTATGAGCGGGTCGAGCTCATCGAGCGCTTCCGCCACCTGCAGCCTGTGAAGCCGTGGAAGCGCCGCTTCCAGATGCTGCCGCTGATCCTGTTTTTTGCCGCGCTGCAGGTCATCGTGTTTGGCCTGCTGCTCTGGTACTTCACGCACCGCGCGAAACATTAGTCGTGACGCCGTTTGCCTCGTCATCGCGAGCCCGGCGCAGCCGGGCGTGGCGATCCAGCCAGATGGATGGCTTCGGCGTCCGCTGCGCGGGCTTCCCGCAATGACAAACTGTCCGACCACTTGTTTTTGCGGTTTACCCGCCCCGCGGAACGGCCGCTAATGGGCCGCCAATGACCGCCAGCGCCCCCAAAGCCGACATCCTGATCATCGACGACGAGGTCCAGATCCGGCGGCTGCTGCGCCTCACGCTGGAATCGGCCGGCTATCGCGTGCGCGACGCAGAAAACGGCTCCCTCGGCCTCAACGAGGCGGCGGTCGCGCGGCCCGACGCCGTCATCCTCGACCTAAGCCTGCCGGATCAGAGCGGACTCGAGGTGCTCCGCCGCCTGCGTGAGTGGAGCCAGCTGCCCGTGCTCATCCTCTCCGTGCGCGGCGCCGAATCCGACAAGATCGCCGCGCTCGATGCCGGGGCCGACGACTACCTAACCAAGCCTTTCAGCGGCGGGGAGCTGCTCGCCCGCATCCGCGTGCTGCTGCGCCGGGCCCAGCCCGTCACCGAGATGACCGTGGTGCGGTTTGGCGACGTCGAGATGGATTTCACCAAGCGCACCGTGACCAAGGCCGGGGCCGAGGTGCATCTCACCATGAAGGAATACGCCCTGCTGCGCCTGCTCCTGCTGCACCGCGGCAAGGTCGTCACCCACCGCCAACTCCTGCGTGACGTCTGGGGCCCAAGCCACGAGGGCGACACCCATTACCTGCGGGTCCACATGGCCAACCTGCGCAAAAAGCTCGAAACCGCGGCCGAACAACCGGTGTTTCTGAAAACCGAGTCCGGCATCGGCTACCGGTTCGCCGAGGCGGATTAGGCGTCCTCATCCAGACCGTAGCCACGGGTTCAAAACCCGAACCGGATCAGTGGATGGCCACCAAAAGCCACAAGGGTGCCAGGGCTGCGAAACAGGCTTCATTGCGCCTATAGGCGCGCGGGCGGTTCGATGCGAAGCCTTGGTCCCTTTGTGCCTTTGGTGGCCATCCTCCGCGATCGCCTTGCCTTTCGGGGTTGGACATAGCGCCGGGATCGGCTCGCATTCTGGGCGTGTTTTCCGCGGCGGCCGCTCCTAGGTATTTGACCGTGCATCTCACCCATCTCGCCTGTTCCGCCTGCGGCAAGGAACACTCCGCCTCCGTCCCGCAGAACCTCTGCACCGCCTGCGGGAAACCCCTCTTCGCCCGTTACGATCTCGCCGCCGCCGCGCGCACGCTGACCCAGGAGTCGCTGCGCACCCGCGTGAAATCCCTCTGGCGCTACCGCGAGGTGCTGCCGGTGAAATCCGACGCCGACATTGTCACGCTCGGCGAGGGCTTTACGCCGCTGCTGCCGGCCCCACGGCTTGGGGCCAGGCATGGCATGGGGAGACTCTTCATTAAGGACGAAGCGCAAAACCCCACCGCCAGCTTCAAGGCCCGGGGCATGGCCACCGCCGTTTCCATGGCGAAACAGTTCGGCCTGAAGAAACTCGCCGTTCCGTCCGCCGGCAACGCCGCCGGCGCGCTCGCCGCCTATGCGGCCCGCGCCGGCATGGAAGCGCATATCTTCATGCCGCGCGACACGCCCCGCGCCAATGTCATCGAGTGCGAGCAGATGGGCGCGCACGTCACCCTCATTGACGGCCTCATCACCGACTGCGGCGCCGAGGTCGCCCGGCGCAAGGCCGCCGAGGGCTGGTTCGATGTCTCGACCCTGAAGGAGCCCTACCGGGTCGAAGGCAAGAAAACCCTCGGCTACGAGCTCGCCGAGCAACTCGGCTGGACGCTGCCCGACGTCATCCTTTATCCCACCGGCGGCGGCACCGGCCTGATCGGCATGTGGAAGGCTTTCGACGAGCTGGAGCAACTCGGCTGGATCGGGAGCAAACGTCCGCGGATGTTCACCGTGCAGGCCGACGGCTGCCAGCCGGTCGTCCGCGCCTTCCAGGCCGGCGAACAATTCGCCGCCGAGCACACCGGCGCGCACACCCGCGCCTCGGGGCTGCGCGTGCCGAAGGCCATCGGCGATTTCCTCATGCTCGGCGCCCTGAGAAAGTCCGGCGGCGGCGCCATCGCCATCCCCGACGAGGACATGATCACCTGCACGCGGGAAGTCGGCGCGGCCGAGGGCGTCTTCCCCGCCCCCGAGGGCGCCGCGTGCTACGCCGCCCTGAAGACCCTGCTCGCCGCCGGCACGATCCGGCCTGAGGAATCCACCGTGCTCTTCAACACCAGCACGGGGCTGAAATACCTGGAATGTTACAACGAGTGAACCCGGCGGAAATATCTGCCTAGCCTCCTCACTTCGGCCGCTACTGACTGGCTGAATCCGGGCTTGGCTAGTAGCAGCCGACATAAGGAGGCCCGGCCCAAGCCGGGCCCACCTCTCACCTCACCTGCAGCGTCTCACCCTCGAAGGTTAAGCCGAGCGTCGGCACCTCCACCGCCTTCCGGGTCCCGTCTTTCTTCACGCGGCCCGCCAGCCACGCGTCGTACCCCGCCGCCTTCGCGGCGGCCAGGACTGCGTCGGCCGACTTGGGATCCACGTACGCCGCGAACCCAATCCCCTGGTTAAAAGTCGCATACATTTCACGCCGGGAAATCGGGCCGGACTCCTCCAAGAACTGAAACAGGGCCGGCGCGGACCGCGGCGCCGTGATCTCATACACAAATGGTTCCTCCAGCCGCATCAGCTTGCGCCAGCCGTGGCCCGTCACATGCGCGGCGTAGTTGAGCTTCAGTCCCCGGCGCTGGCACTCGCGCACAAACGCCACGTAGATCACCGACGGCGCCAGCAGCGCCTCACCGTACGTGCGGGAGTCACCGTGCCCGATCGGCGTCTGGTAGCCCCGCGGGAGTTTCTCCGCGATCAGCCGGCACAGGCTCAGCCCGTTCGTCTGCACGCCCGAGCTCGCGAGGAAAATAATGCTGTCGCCCTCCCTGATATCACCCGTGATGCGCAGGCTCTTCGGCGAAATTTTCCCGATGGCCGAACCGGCCAGCACGATGGTCGCGGCGTTCACGATGCCCCGCAGCGTGGGCGTCTCGCCGCCACCCCAGACCGCGCCCGCCTGCCGGCAGCCCTCGGCCCAGCCGTCCACCAGCGACTGCATCCGCGCCGCATCGGCAAACCACGCCGACTCGCCCACCGCCGCATGCATCGCCACCGAGATCGGCAGCGCGCCGCAGGTTGCGAGGTCGTTGACGATCGTCGCCACGGTATCAATCGCGATCTCCCGGTAGAAATTCTTCCCGGTCGCGGCGTACACCGCGTCGGCCACCAGGTTCTTGGTGCCGAGTCCCTCCTCGACATGCGCGAGGTAGTGGTCCGCCGCCTCCATCAGGTAGGCGCTCTCCCCGCGCGTGCTCGCGGGCTCCGCATAGCCGTGGTCCCGCAGCAGTCCCGCCGTCGTCCTCGCCGCGCGCTGGCACGCCCGCTTGAAGGCGTCGAGCTGGTCGTAATTCACGCCGGAGGATTCGTAGGACAGACTCATTGGGGAGTCACGATTTACGAGGGACGAGGTGCGATTGCGCAAGCGTGTTCACCGAACACATCCGGCCGTAGGAATGCTTCCCGGGTGCCAAGCCTTGCATTTTCCAACCCTCCGTCCAAGCGCACCCATTCGTCCCTCGTCCCTCGCAAATCCTAGTAACTCCGGCCCGCGGCCTTTTCGTAGTAATTCACGTACGCCTGGTTCACCACCCGGTAGCCGCCGGGCGTGGGATACTTGCCGGTGAAGTACCAGTCGCCCGTGTGCGCCGGGACGGCGGCGTGGAGGTGCTCGATGGTCTGGTAGATGATCTCGATCTCGCCCTGCCATTCGATGCCCTTGGGCCTGACGAGCTGGACGATCTTCGCCGACAGCTCCTCGGGCGTGAAGGGCTCGTAGATCTTCCGCACATGGTTGACCGTACCGCCCCGGGCCACCTCGTCGCGGCAGAGCGCATAGACCTCCGCCAGCAGCGCCGACTGCCCGCGCTCCTTCAGCAGCTCGACGGCCGCCTCGAACGCGATGAACTTGCCGACCTCCGACATGTCGATGCCGTAGCAGTCGGGATAGCGGATCTGCGGCGCGGTCGAGACGATGATGATCTTGCGCGGGTTGAGCCGCGCGAGGATGCGGAGGATGGACTTGCGCAGCGTGGTGCCGCGGACGATCGAGTCGTCCACGCACACCAGGTTGTCGCCGGGCTGCACCGAACCGTAGGTGATGTCGTAGATGTGGCTCGCGAGCTGGTTGCGCATCGTTTCCTGCCCGATGAAGGTGCGGATCTTGATGTCCTTGCTCACGACCTTCTCGCCCCGCGGCCAGTTGCGCAGGATGAGCTCGTCCAGCAGGGCCTCGGTGAGGTTGCCCGCGGCCTGGGCCGCCAGGATCGCCGTTTTCACTTCGTCGCGCCGGCGCGTGCGCAGGGCCGACATCAGCCCGTAGTAGGCGACCTCGGCGGTGTTGGGGATGAAGCCAAACACCGTCCGCGCCCAGTCGCGGCCGATGGACCGGATCACCTGGTCCGCCAGCCCGCCGCCGAGCGCCTGCCGCTCGCGGTAGATGTCCAGGTCGTTGCCGCGGGAGAAATAGATGCGCTCAAACGAGCAGGAGGCGCGCGGCAGCGGCGGCGTGAAGGCCTTCGCCGCGACGGCGCCGCTCTTCTTGATGACCACGACGTGGCCGGGCTCGACCTCCTTCACTTCCTCGATGGCGAGGTCGAACACCGTCATGAGCGGCGCCCGCTCGGACGCGAAGGCGATGAACTCGTCGTTCTGGCACCAGAAGCACGGCCGGATGCCCGAGGGATCGCGGGCCACGAAGGCGTCGCCGTTGCCGATCAACCCGGCAATGGTGTAACCGCCATCCCACTTGTTCGCCGCCCGCGTGAGCACGCGGGTGAGGTCCAGGTCCTCGCTGATGCGACGCGAGATCTCCGCGCCGGGCAGGCCCTGCGAGCGGAGCTGGCGGTAGATCTCCTCGTGCTCCTCGTCGAGGAAGAAGCCGATCTTCTCCAGCACCGCCTGCGTGTCGGTCGCGTAGATCGGGTGCTGGCCCATGTCCGTCAGCGAGTGGTTGAGCTCGGCGGTGTTGGTCAGGTTGAAATTGCCGCAGAGCGCGAGGTTGCGGGTCGGCCACGGACTGCGGCGGAAAAACGGGTGGCACGACGAGAGGTTGTAGCCGCCGCTGGTGCCGTAGCGGAGATGCCCGAGGAAAAGCTCGCCCCCGAAGTCGAACGACTGCTTCACCGTGTCGGCAAACTCGGGGTGGATGGTGCCGGCCGCGACCTTCTCGTTGTATTGCGCGAGCAGCAGCTTGAAGATGCGGTCGAGCGGGTTCGATTTGACGCTCCGCTCGCGGAACATGAACGCCTCGCCTGCCGAAGCGTCGAGCTTCACGCAGGCCACGCCTGCGCCGTCCTGGCCGCGGTTGTGCTGCTTTTCCATCAGCAGGAAGAGCTTGGTGAAGCCCCACAACGGCGAGCCGTACTTCTCCTGGTAATAGGAGAGCGGCTTCAGCAGCCGCACCAGGGCAATGCCGCACTCGTGGGTGATCCGGTCGCTCATGGCGTCAGTCCCGCTTTGCGACCCACCCACACCGCGTTTGTCGTCCGGGGCGTCGTGCCGGGAAGCCGGGTTGCAGGGATTGGGTGGCTGTGGATCCGCACGGCGTGGTGGAAAACGGCTGATTTCGGTGAGGCGGTGGGAATGGTCAACGGCTTTCTGGACGCACCGCGGCGAAAGCGCAAAAAAGACCCGGTTTCCGCCCCTTGACCGCGGCCGGGATGTTCGGAAGCATCCGCGGCCTCAACCATGTTGATCCTCCGCGGCTCCTCCGCCCTGTCTCCCTTCCGGCTCCAGAAGCTGCTTCAGGATCTCATCGCCGCCGGCCTGCCCGCCCGCGCTCTCAGTGCTGAGTTCGTGCATGTTGTCGAGGTCTCGGGCGAACTGACCTCCCCGGAACGTTCTGTCCTCGGGAAACTCCTGACCTACGGCCCGACTCGCGCCTCCGCTGCCGTCACCGGTCTCGTCCAGGTCGTGGCCCCCCGCCCCGGCACCATCTCCCCGTGGTCCTCCAAGGCGACCGATATCGCCCACATCTGCGGCCTCGCGAAGGTCAAACGCATCGAGCGCGTCGTCGCTTACACCATTGATCTCGGTTCCGAACCCTCCTCCCTCCTCCCTCCTCCCTCCTCCCTTGCAGCGAAGCTGCACGACCGCATGACCCAGGCCGTCTTCGGGGATTTCGCGTCGCTCGCGGCGCTCTTTCGCCACGACGCGCCCCGCCCGATGACCAGCGTGCCCGTGCTCGCGCAAGGCCGGGCGGCGCTGGTTGCCGCCAACGCGTCCCTCGGCCTCGCGCTGGCCGACGACGAAATCGACTACCTCGTCCGGGCCTTCACCGCCCTCCGGCGTGATCCGAACGACATCGAGCTGATGATGTTCGCGCAGGCGAACTCCGAACACTGCCGGCACAAGATCTTCAACGCCACCTGGGACATCGATGGACAGGCGCAGGAGAAATCGCTGTTCCAGATGATCCGGAACACGCACCAGCTGCACAGCGACGGGATCCTCTCCGCCTACAAGGACAACTCCGCCGTCCTCACCGGCACCCGTGGCGGCCGCTTCTTCGTGGACCCCAAGACCGGCGCATACGCCGCGCACGACGAGGAGATCCATCTCCTCTGCAAGGTCGAGACCCACAACCACCCGACCGCGATTTCGCCGTTCCCCGGCGCCGCGACCGGCTCCGGCGGCGAGATCCGCGACGAGGGCGCCACCGGCCGCGGTGCCAAACCCAAGGCCGGCCTCTGCGGTTTCACCGTCTCCCACCTCCGGCTCCCCGGCGCCGTCCAGCCGTGGGAGCAGGACCACGGCAAACCCGGCCGCATCGTCTCCGCCCTCGACATCATGATCGAGGGCCCGCTCGGTGCCGCCGCCTTCAACAACGAGTTCGGCCGGCCGAACATCAACGGCTACTTCCGGACGTTTGAGCAGGAAGTCCCGGCCGCAGCACCCGGATTGTCTCACGCAGAGGACGCAACGAACGCAGCGGGCCCGAACCCCAAACCCTCAGCTTCAGGAAACTCCGCGCCCGCTGCGCCTCCGCGTGGAAAAACTCCGGGCTTCAAGCCTGCCACCGAGCTCCGCGGCTACCATAAACCGATCATGCTCGCCGGCGGGCTTGGCAACATCCGTGCCGACCACGTCAGGAAGGGCGTCATCAACCCCGGCGACCAGCTCATCATCCTCGGCGGACCCGCCATGCTGATCGGTCTCGGCGGCGGCGCAGCCAGTTCCATGGCCAGCGGCTCCGGCCAGGAGGACTTGGATTTTGCCAGCGTCCAGCGCGACAACGCCGAGATGGAACGCCGCTGCCAGGAGGTCATCGACCGCTGCTGGGCCCTCGGCGACGACAATCCCATCTCCTTCATCCACGACGTCGGGGCCGGCGGCATCTCCAATGCCCTCCCCGAGCTCGTGAATGACGCCGGTCGCGGCGGCCGCTTCCAGCTCCGCGCCGTCCCCAACGACGAGCCCGGCATGAGCCCGCTCGAAATCTGGTGCAACGAATCCCAGGAACGCTACGTCCTTGCCGTGCCCGCCGCCCGGCTCGGGGTGTTCAAGACGCTCTGCGAGCGCGAGCGCTGCCCCTTCGCTGTCGTCGGCGAGGCCACCGAGCAGCGGCAGCTCGTCCTCGAGGACTCCCATTTCGGCAACACTCCCATTGACCTGCCCCTCGAGGTTCTGCTCGGCAAACCGCCCCGCATGCACCGCACGGACACCACCCTCGTCCGACAGCTTTCGACCCTCGACCTTTCGTCCCTCGACTTGAAGGAGGCTGTCCGCCGCGTCCTGAGCCACCCGACGGTGGCCGACAAGACCTTCCTGATTTCGATCGGCGACCGCACCCTCGGCGGCCTCATCGCGCGCGACCAGATGGTCGGCCCGTGGCAGGTGCCCGTCGCCGACTGCGCCGTGACCGCCGCCGCCTTCGATGTTTACACCGGCGAAGCCATGGCGATGGGCGAACGCACCCCCGTCGCCGTCAACTCCGCCGCCGCGTCCGCCCGGCTTGCCGTCGGCGAGGCGCTCACCAACCTCGCCGCCGCGCAGGTCGGCGAGATCGGCAAGGTCAATCTCTCCGCCAACTGGATGGCCGCGCCCGCGATTCCCGGCGACGGCGCCGATCTCTACGCCGCCGTGCGCGCCGTGGGACTGGAACTCTGCCCCGCCCTCGGCATCACCATCCCCGTCGGCAAGGATTCCATGAGCATGAGCACCGCCTGGTTGGACGCCGGCACGGGCGGGAACAAGCGCATCACCGCCCCCGTTTCGCTCATCATCTCCGCCTTCGCACCCGTCACCGACATCCGGCTCTCACTCACACCGCAGCTGCGATACGATCCCGGATTTGTTTCACGCAGTGACGCGGAGACCGCAGAGGGTTCGAACCCCAATCCCTCCGTTCCTCCGAACTCTAGCGTCTCTGCGCCTCTGCGTGAAACCATTCTGCTCTTGATCGACCTTGGCCGCGGCAAGAACCGCTTGGGCGGCTCGATCCTCGCGCAGGTCGTCTCCCAGACCGGCGAGGAACCGCCCGACGTCGACAGCGCCACGGACCTGAAGAATTTCTGGAATGTCATCCAGCAGCTCGGCCGGGAAGGAAAACTCCTCGCCTATCACGACCGCTCCGACGGCGGCCTGCTTGCCACCGTCGTGGAGATGGCCTTCGCCGGGCATGTGGGCGTGGACCTCGAGATCCCCGCGGGCCATAACGCGTTCTCCGCGCTTTTCAGCGAGGAACTCGGCGCCGTGCTGCAGATTCGCGAGTCTGACCTCGACGACGTGTATCTCCTGCTGCGGCAGCACGGCTTCAAGTCGTGCACCACGCGCATCGGCACGCTCAACCCGCACTCCGCGCTGCGCATCCGCCGCGCCGGCCAGGAAATCCTGAACGAGAGCCTCACGACGCTGCGCGCGCTGTGGTCCAACGTCACCCGCCGGATCTCCACGCTGCGCGACAACCCCGCCTGTGCCGAGTCGGAATACCAGCTCAAGCTGGACGCTGCGGATCCCGGCATAACCCCTCTCATCACTTTTGATTTAACCACGAAGGACACGAAGAGCACGAAGCCCGGATCCGGAAAATCTGGGAGTGGGACCTCTGGTTCTGAACCCTTGGTGCCCTTCGTGGTTAAGAATAAGCCTCCGGTCGCGATCCTGCGCGAGCAGGGCGTGAACGGCGAGGTCGAGATGGCCGCGGCGTTCACCCGCGCCGGCTTCACGGCCGTCGACGTCCACATGACCGACCTCCTCAGCGGCCGCGTGTCGTTGCGGGATTTCCGCGGCCTCGCCGCCTGCGGCGGGTTCAGCTACGGCGACGTGCTCGGTGCCGGCGAAGGCTGGGCCAAGAGCGCGCTGTTCAACGCCCGCGCCCGCGCCGAGTTCGAGGCCTTCTTCGCGCGCGAGGACGCCTTCGCCCTTGGCGTGTGCAACGGCTGCCAGATGATGAGCAACCTGAAGTCCATCATCCCCGGCGCCGGCCACTGGCCCCGCTTCGTACAGAACCAGAGCGAGCGCTACGAGGGCCGCTTCGTGTCCGTGAAGATTGAAAAGACCCCCAGCCTTTTCTTCGCTGGCATGGAAGGCTCGGTGATCCCCATCGCCACCGCCCACGGCGAAGGCTATGCGGAGTTCGCCGACCGCGCAGCGTTGGAGGCCTGCAGCACGTCCGGCCTGGTCGCCGCGCGCTTCGTGGACAACCACCACCGCATCACGGAGCAGTATCCGCTCAACCCCAACGGCTCCCCGCTGGGCATGACCGCGCTCACCACCACGACCGGCCGCGTCACCATCATGATGCCGCATCCCGAGCGCGTGTTCCGGTCGGCCTGCATGAGCTGGGCACCGTCGCAATGGGGCGAGGACTCCCCGTGGATGAAACTGTTCTACAATGCACGGGCTTGGGTGGGCTGAAGGGTTCCCTCTGGCCATGACCACCGCCTCCGCCGAAGCCGGCGAAAAACCCCTGAGCGGCCTTGCCAAGTATAGCCTGATCCTGTCTGCGACGCTGGTCATCGCGCTGTTCTACCTCTTTGCCATCCTTTCCATTGCGATCCTGCTGCTGATCCTGGCGGCCGAGTTTCTCGTGGCGGTGGCGCTGGCCCGGTTCGGACTGGTCCGCATACTCGCACCGACTATCCGGCGGCACGTAGCGCTACTGGTCATATTCGCCCGGAGTTTCTGGACCCGACGGAGGCGCGCCGATTTCCAAGTGCCGCTCGAGCCACCAGATGCCCCGGCGTTATTTTCGTACCTCGAAACACTGTCAAAGAGGCTGCAGGTCCGCGCCCCAAAACAGGTGCGGATCGAGATGACAGCCAGCGCCTGGGTGCATTTGAAGGGTCTCCGACGCGGTGCCGCAGCCACAACGCTGGGCCTGGGCTACGACCTGCTCGTGGCGCTGAACGAGCGCGAACTTGAGGCCGTGCTCGCCCATGAAATGACCCATGCCAAGCTCGTGCGGCGTGGCCTGCAAACGTGGTTGAAAGGCGGGCTGGCTCGCGCCGCCAAACTGACCAACGAGCTCTCCGCCACGGTAGTCGCCTACCGGCGCGCGCGCAGGTCCTTCGAGCTCGGCGAATGGTTTCTCAATCCCGCCGACCGCTGCACCCGGCTCATGGTTCGGCTGGTGGCGACTTATTCTCGACAGGATGAATTTGAGGCCGACCGCGGGGCGGCCCAGATCTGCGGATCCTCGCCGCTGCGTTCGTCGCTGCTCAAGTTGGACCAGCTTCACGCCAAGGCCGCCCGGATCGGTTGGAACGAGCGCGTGGCCCAGCTGCAGCAGGGCGACGGTTTCAGCGCTTGGCTTGCGGAGGAGTTGACGGTCGTCAACGACGGCCCGGGAGACGGGAACCCGGTCGGCCGGGTGGACAGTTTTTCCACCCACCCATCAACGCGGGACCGGCTGGCCGCGCTGCCGGTCGACTCCGCCCCGGTCCAGCCGGGCCGGCGGGCCATCGAGCTTTTTGCCAACCCGGATGCGATTGCGGCCAAATTAGTAGCCGAGGTACAGCGCGTCGCCCGGATCGAGGAAGAACGGGATACCCGCGAACGGCGCCGCTGGCTGAAACGGTTGCGGCGCGACGCCAGCGTCCAGCCGGTCCAATGGCTGGGCCTGTTCATCGGCGCCATTGCCATCATCATCGGCTGCTTCGCGTGGGTCGATCGCTTCAGTCCTGTGGCCTTGGGCATCGCTCTGCTGGTCATGGCCGCGGCGGTCGCGGTCTATCGCTTCGGATACAAACGCGACCGGCGGCGTCTCCCCATCCCCCATTATGAGGCCCTGAGATTCCGCTGGGAAAATCCGGAAAACCCCAAGGTCCATGAAACAAAGGAAAAGGAACTGGAGACAGCGTTCAAAGCGGCCACGGCACCATTGAAAAGAAAGCCTAAACGCGAGCACCTCCTCGACGAATCCTACGCCGCGCTCGCGCAATGCGAGTATCTCCGGGCCCATGTCGCTGCGCGGCAGTGCCTGCAGGTGGACAGTAAATCCGTGGAGGCCCGGCTCGTCCTGGCAGTCGCCTCCGGCGCCTTCCGTCAATCCGCCCAGACGGGCGTCATGCTCGCCGCGGTTAATAAGGCTGCAGGGCTGCGCTCTGATTCGAACGCGTGGGGCGCCGGCTGGGCGCTCCTGCTGATCGGCGAATGGGCCAAGGCAGAGTCCTTCCTGGCTGAACTCCGGGTCCGGCACCCGCAGCAAGTAACCTTCGTCGCCCTGCTCGCCCTCTGTCAGGCCCGGCGGGGAAAGCTTCACAGCGCCATCGCGAACGCGCGGGTGGTCCTCGCAGCGGATCCCGCCCAGCCTGCGCGGATCAAGCTGCTCGCGGAACTCCTCCTCGATGGCGGCTACTTGCGCGAGGCCGAGCAGTTGCTCACGAACGCGGGGAACCTTACGGAGTCTGTTCCAGCCCTCACTCTGGCCAAGATCCGCCTCTGCCTGTTACGCCACGACTTCGGCCAAGCAGACCAGTGGATCGAGATCCTCCGTCAGCACGGCATCTCCGGCCCGGACAACGTGGTGCTCGGCGGTGCATGCGAAAATGCGCGACGTGATGCCTTGGCCGCGAGCTTCTACGACGCGGCGTTGGCCGTGGGACACTACCCCGCGGCGCATCTCGGCCTCGCCCGGCTCGCCGTGCACCGCAAGGATTTTGCCAGCGCTCGGCGCGGCATCCTGGCATCGTTGGACATGAGCCGGCCCCTCGGCGAGAAGGCCTCCGGTCCGCTGGACCTCTTTGCGGTGGCAATTCGACAGATCCTTAGCCTGGAAGAACCCATTCCCAATGCGCGGTCCTGGATTGTCACCTTATCCGGCAACGGCCGATCCAGCCCGCTCGCAGGCATGTCATTCCTGATCTATGCGGTAGAGCAGAAACAGGCGGAGGATTTCCTAAAGGAGATCGCCAACGCGATGCATCCCGGCCAGCCTCCAATACTGCCGGCCAACCTAGCCTGGAAGCCGGCTCCGCGTGATCAGCAGCCTGTGGGCGCTGTCAGACCCGGCATCCAAAATTACTGGCATTAGGCATGAGCCATCCGTATCCGGCACAAAGTACTCTTCCGCCCGAGCTCACCGCACGCCTTGAGCGTTCGCCGCTGGAGGAGTTCTTCGTCCCACCTACCCGGATCGTCTGGCAGAGCAAAACTGGCGTCGCTCACGCCAACCGTCTGCTCACCGCCGCGCCCGGGCAGATCGGCCTAAGCGAGACTCTCCCACCCTGCACGCTCACCGCGTCTGTCCGCCGCGGACCAGCCGGTGTGCTGCTCGACTTCGGCACGGAGCTGCACGGCTACGTCGAACTTTTTGCCCCGGGGCGCGATGACAAGCGCGACACTCCTCTTCGCGTGCGCTTCGGCGAATCCGCCTCGGAGGCGATGAGCGAACTCGGCGACCGGGGCGCGCAAAACGACCATGCGCTGCGCGACTTCCGCGTTATCCTGCCGTGGATGGGCAAGATTCGCGTCGGCCCCAGCGGTTTCCGCTTCGTCCGCCTCGACGCCCCCGATCCCGCGCAGCCCGTCACACTCGTCCAGGTCAGCGCCGTGCTGGTCCTCCGCGACCTCGCCCGGCCCGGCTCCTTCCGCTGCAACGACGCGCGCCTCAACCGCATCTGGGAAGCGGGCGCCTACACCGTCCACCTCAACATGCAGGAGTACCTCTGGGACGGCATCAAACGCGACCGGCTCGTCTGGATCGGCGACATGCACCCCGAGGTCAGCACGATCAACGCCGTCTTCGGTCACACCGACGTCGTGCCCCGCAGCCTGGACTTCACGCGCGACCACACCCCGCCCGACCAGTGGATGAACGGCATCAGCAGCTACTCGATGTGGTGGGTGCTCATCCACGAACAATGGTGGCTGCATCACGGTGACCGCGCCTACCTCAGGCAGCAGGCGTCTTACCTGCGCGCGCTCCTTGCCCGGCTGGCCGCACTCGTCGGCCCCGACGGCCGCGAGCGCATCGACGGCATGCGGTTTCTCGACTGGCCGTCCTCGTCCAACCAGCCGGGCGTTACCGCCGGGCTGCAGGCGTTGCTCGTCATGACGCTCGACGCCGGCACACGCCTCGCGCGGACGCTCGGCGACCATGCCACAGCCCGGCTCTGCACGCAGGCTGCGGCGCGCGCCCGGCCGGTCGTCCTCGATCCGAACGCTTCCAAGTCCGGCGCCGCGCTCCAGGTGCTCGCCGGCCAGCGGGATCCGCGCGCCGCTGCCAAAGCCTTCCTGAAACCCGGCGGCGCGTCGGGCGTTTCCACCTTCTACGGCTACTATGTCCTGAATGCCCTCGGACGGGCCGGCGACATCGACGCCGCGCTCCGGCTGATCCGGACCTACTGGGGCGGCATGCTCGACCGCGGGGCGACGACCTTCTGGGAGGATTTCGACCTCGCCTGGCTGAAGGGCTCCGGCCGCATCGACGAACTGCCCGCCCGCGGACAAAAGGACCTGCACGGCGACTTCGGGGCCTATTGTTACGAGGGTTTTCGCCACAGCCTCTGTCACGGCTGGGCGAGCGGACCAACCGCGTGGCTGAGCGAGTACGTCCTCGGCATTCGTCCCCTCGCACCCGGTTGCACCCGCGTGCAGGTAGCGCCCCAACTTGGCCGCCTGCGCTGGGCCGAAGGCAGCTATCCCACCCCGCGGGGACCGATCCAAGTCCGGCACGAGCGCCGCGCCAACGGCCGGATCCACTCGGACATCTCGGCGCCACGCGGGACGAAATGCGACGTTCTCCCGGCGTAAGTCCGGGATGCTCCGGCGGCATTCCCGCTCACCTGCCCAGCAATCCCGGCACGACTTTCGCCGGGGCGGATCTCTCGGGCGTGGTGTCCAGCGCCTTGATCGGGATCGCCGGATGCCACTTGAGCCACTCATCGTCGGGATCCTTGGCGAGCGGAAACTGCGCGCCGTCGGTGGCGGTCGGGGCCGGTTCCTCGGGCGTCGCGAACCCGATCGCCCCGGTGATGATCGACTGCAGGGATTTCTTCTGGGCGCCGCCGCCAAACAGGCTGAATTGCAGCGCCGCCCCGCCCGCATTCCAGAAACGCGTGTTGGTCCGGACGAGGTCGGTATACGGCCGCTGCACGCGAATCCGGACCACGACCCCCGTGGCATCGTCGGCCAGCCGCGCAGACTCGACCTCGCCGACCTTGATGTCCCGGTAAAACACGGGGGCCCGCACCTGCAGTCCGCCCAGCCGGTCGGTCCTGAGCAGGAACGCCCGGCCTTCCTCCGGATTCTCCGGCGCGGGCGGGGCATCGAGTCCGCGGAAGCGGGTGGCCGGCGGGCCGGCTCCCGGCCGCACTTCGAGGTGCGCCCCGGTCAGCAGCGTCTCGAGTCCGCTGACCCCGGCAAAGCCGATCTCCGGCTGCACGACCCAAAATTGCGATCCCTCGCGGGCGATGGCCGCCGCTTTCCGGGTAAGCTGGACATGAACCACCACACCGCCGAGATCTTCCGCCAGGCCCACTTTCGTCACCTCCCCGATCGTGACTCCCTTGTACTCGAGCATGGTCTGGCCGGGCTCGAGGCCGGAGGCATCGGCCAACTCGATGGTGATCTCGGTGCCGTGGTTGCGCCATTCCCGGGCCAGCATCCAAAGGGCGATCCCCAGCGCCAGCACCGGCACAACCCAGATGAGCGGGAATCCTGGAAACCGCCGGAGTTTGGGTGCAGGTGCGGGCATGGCGTTGGGCCCTCAGGATGACGGACTCAGGCAGGCGTCCGGCGCGGAACCAGCGGCAGGCGCATCCGTCCACAGAATCCGCGGGTCGAACCGGTGCGTGGCGAGCATGGTCAGGACGACCACGGCGCCGAAAGCCAGGATTCCGGGACGCGGCTGGACCGACGCCAGTTTCCCAAACCGGACTGCGCCCGAGAGGAAGGCGATCAGGAAAACATCGAGCATCGACCAGCGGCCGATGAAATCGACCGCGCCATAGACCCGGGTCAGCAGGCGTGCATGGGGTCCGGGCCCGCGCCAGGCCGCGGCCAGCAGGCAGGCCAGCCCGGTCAGTTTCAGCAGCGGCACCAGGAAGCTGGCGGTGAAGACGATCGCCGCCAAGCCACCCAAGCCGTCGCGCCAAAGCTGGAGGATTCCGGAAAGGATCGTGGTGTCCGCGGCGAGATGGCCCACGATGCCCAGGTGCATCACCGGCAGGCTGTAGGCCGGAACCAGCATGATCACCGCGGAAATCGCGAGCGCCGCCGCCTGGGGCGCGGAGGCCAGGTCGGGGGGACGCAGCGTCTTCATGGGGAGGCCGCAACCAGCGTGGCACGCGCCTGTTCCTGCCGCGGCTGCAGGTTAAATCGCCGCCACGCCAGCAACGTGAACAGCGAGGCGGCGCCGTAGCACCAGAGACCCGGCCTCACCGCGATGGTGACGACGGCGCCCAATTTGAAAAACGCGACCATAACCCCCAGGATCTGCACCTCCGGCATGGCCCAGCGCTCGACGCCATGGGCCCATCGGCGAAGGGTCTCGTTCGATCTGCCCGGGTTTGCCCGGGTGTCCGTCCAAAGCACTGCGATCAGCAGGGTCAGCAGACCCAATGGCGCCAGGATCCCGCAGGCCAGCACCAGGATGGCCAGGGGCCCGAAGCCATTCGCCCAGAGCCCTTCGATTCCGCCCGACAGGAGCACCGTCCGCTCATCGCCCAGCTTCGTCAGGGTCACAAAGGGCAGTAGCAGCGAGGGAATTGCCAACACCAAGCCTGTCAGCGCAAAGGCGAGCGCGGCGTCGGGACCGAGGCGGCCGCGTTCCACCACGGTCGTCCCGCAGCGGAGGCACACCGCCCGCTCCCCCGGCTGCAGGAAGAGAGCGCAATGGCGTTGGCCGCAAAGCGGACACGGCACGGATGAATCTTCCGGGTTCATTGGCGATGAGGGGCGAATCCGCGGGCGAGTCAGGGCGATCGGAGGAAAATACGGGAGTCCGGATGCGAGAAGGCCCAGCATTGGAACGCGTTTCTCCCCCTTGGTTCGCGGGAAAATCGCTCCAACGGGCCGCTTCGATCCATCCCGTCACTTCACGACCGGCATATGAATGTCGCCCGAGTGATTGAGGATGCCAAAGCCGTAGAGCAGCCACAGGACCACCACGACCACGACGACGACGTTCAGGATGCTCTTGATCGTCGATTGCATCGGGATGTAGGTGTTGATCAGCCAGAGTACGACGCCGACGACAATCAGGGTGAGAACTACGTTAATGAGGGGCATGCCGCAAAAATAGCCGGAATCCCCGCACCGGGCTATGGGGTCTAGCCCTACCGGGATTTGTCCCCACGCAGAGACCCGCCCGGGTTCGCGAAAATAGCCGGCGACCATCGCCGGTTGTGGCGGTCCATGCCACCGCCATGAACGAGCCCAAATTCCATCAGCACGGCGGGACCCACGACGCCGAACACCCACCCCGCGGTCCTTACTGGAAGCGGATGCATCACAGCCCGTTCTTCTGGGTGGCCGCCTTCTTCATCATGCTGGCCATGGTGATCTATGTGCTGACGAACGACCTCGCGTTCTGGCCCGGCAGCAAGGCGCACCGTCCCGTTCCGGCGTTGGCGCCTTGATTCAATACCTTGGGGTTTGTCTTCAAACCCGCTTGTCCTTCTGAACGAAGTTAAGAGTCCAGTTGGACGTGATCAACGTCCGTTGCGAAATCCCACTGGATGTCAGGTCAGCCCGAGCGGCTAGACTTCGCTGCACTCGGAATGACAAACTGCGAAATCACGCGCCTAGCGACGTACCCTAGTTCACGCTGAACTTCGCCATCAGGGCCTCCAGCAGGGCCTCCGTCTGGAGCTGCAGATGTTGGGCGGAGGTCGGCAGAGCCGTCACCGGGGCGGATTTTTGCAGCGTAGCAAAGGCGGCCTCGGCCTTGGCGTGGGCCGAGTTGAACATGGCTTCCTTCGTGTTGTGAATGGCATCGCTGGCGGTCAGTTCCTGCACGGTGCCGGCCTTGCCGACAAAGCGCGCCGCGAGTTCGTCGCCGATCCAGACCCGCCAGTCGGGATCGTCGGCAAAGTAGACGACCAGCACGCCGTGCCGCCGCGTGCCCAGTTTGCCGGAGAGCGCCGCCATGTAAGCCCCGGGCACCTTGTCTTCCGCTTCCGGCGGCGATTTCTGGTGAAACTGCACGATGACCTGGATTCCGCTGCGGTGTTCGAAATCCTCCAGCTTGGAGGCCATCTTCCCCGCCACGCCGGCCGGCAGCAAGTGACCGGGATCGTCGACCGACCTGGAGGCCGGAGCGGCGAGGGGGGCAGTGGATTCAGCACGCATCGCGAGACCGGCGGACAGGGCAATGGCGAGGGACAGCATGGAGCAGAACAGGACGGGATTTTTCATGCGGTAGTTGACCTAAAGCGTCCCCGCCACCGCTGGCGAGCCCAGGCTCGCACCGCCACGATTTGACCGGCGTGGTAGGTGGCGGCCGGGCGGACGTTGACGCCGGGAGACCGCGCGGCATAACCGGGCCCGCTTCATCCCGCCCGCCGCCCCGCATGAGCCTTCCCCGACCCGAAACCGGCCCGTCCGCCAATTCCCCGCGCCGCGTGCTCCTCGCCAGCCTGGCCGGGACCACGATCGAGTTTTTTGATTTCTACATCTTCGCAACGGCGGCGGTCCTGGTTTTTCCCCGGCAATTCTTCCCCGCATCCGATCCGGCGGCCGCCACCCTGCAATCCCTGGCGACCTTCGCCCTCGCGTTCTTCGCCCGCCCCATCGGCTCGGTGGTGTTCGGCCACTTCGGCGACCGCATCGGGCGCAAGGCCACCCTCGTGGCCGCGCTGCTCACGATGGGGCTCTCCACGGTGCTGATCGGACTCCTTCCCACCTACGCCTCGATCGGCATGCTCGCCCCCGCGCTGCTGGCCTGCTGCCGGTTCGGCCAGGGCCTCGGGCTCGGTGGCGAATGGGGCGGCGCGGTGCTGCTCGCCACCGAAAATGCCCCGGCCGGCCGGCGCGCGTGGTATGGGATGTTCCCGCAGCTCGGGGCGCCGCTGGGCTTCCTCGCATCCGGCGGCATTTTCCTGCTGCTGTCGGCCACATTGACGGATGCGCAGTTTCTCCGCTTCGGCTGGCGGATTCCATTTCTGGCGAGCAGCGTGCTGGTGCTCGTCGGCCTGTATGTGCGCCTGAAAATCACGGAGACGCCGGTCTTTCAACAGACCCTGGAGCAGCGGACCCGCGTGGCGGTCCCGATCCTGGACGTCGTGCGCCATCATGGCCGCGCAGTCGTCCTCGGCACCGTGATGGCGCTTGCGACCTTCGTGCTGTTCTACCTCGTGACGGTGTTCTGCCTGAGCTGGGGCACCTCCCAGCTGGGCTATACCCGCGGGCAATTCCTCATCTACCAGCTGATTGGCGTGCTGTTCTTCGCCCTGACGATTCCCCTGTCCGCCGTACTGGCAGACCGCCATGGCCGGCGGTCCGTGCTGATGCTGGTTTCGGCCGCGATCGTCCTCTACGGACTGGGGTTCGGGCCGCTGTTCAGCGCCGGGCTGCCCGGCGTGCTGCTGGGCCTGATCCTCGGCCTCTCGCTGATGGGCCTGACCTACGGGCCGCTGGGGACGCTGCTGTCCGAATTGTTTCCCCCGGCTGTGCGCTACACGGGTTCGTCGCTGTGCTTCAATCTTGCCGGGATTTTCGGCGCATCGCTGGCGCCCTCCATCGCCACCTGGCTGGCCACGCACCACGGGCTGCGGGCGGTGGGCTGGTACCTCAGCGGCGCGGCCCTGCTGACCCTCGCCGCCCTCGCGCTGAGCCGCGAAACGCGCGACCGCGATTACACGGCCAAGGGCGCCTCATCCGGCCCTATTTGACCAGCGTGGCGCCGGTCAGGCGGGCGATCGCGCCGAGCGACGTCTGCGCGGCGTTCAGGCCGAGACGGAAATCCTTGTCGCTGAACGTGGCGTAGAGGTCCGTGGGCTGATGCCAGTGCGGATCCCAGCCGGCGCCGATCTCCCGGCCGCGCTCGTTCTCGCGGAGGCTGATCGCCGGCACCAGGTCCATGAAGGGTGTGCTGTCCGTGTTCGTCATGTGCTGGCCGACCGACGCGGGATAATCCGTGGCATAGGCCTCGTTGGCATCGGCAAAGGCCCAGGCCAGCGCCTGCGCCCCGGCGGCGCACTTCGCCTTGGACTGGAACTCGATGTTCACATCCGCCTCGGGACGCTGTTCCGGGGACACGGTTCCATCCGCCCGCGGCATGCCGTGGTCAAACAGCATCATGTCGTGCTGGATCATGCCAAGCCACTTGGGTTCCGGATATTGTCCTGACCCTACCGGATCCTCCTTGCCCTGCAGCGCCGCGCGCTGGGCGACGTACGCATAGGCCCCGTTGAGTCCGGTCTCCTCGTTGTTCCACAGCACGAAGCGGATCGAGCGCTCGGTCTTCACATCGGGCGAGGCCATGATGCGCGCAATTTCCATGACCAACGCCGTACCCGAGCCGTCATCGTTGGCCGCCTCGCCCCAGCCGTGGCCGTCCATGTGGGCGCCGATAATGTACATTTCCTCGGGATGCGTCGTGCCGATCTTCGTGCAATAAACCTCCTCGCGCGGGCCCACGTCGCCCGGCTGGGCATTAAGCGCGCGGAGTTTTTCATCGGGCTGGAGCAGCGGATTGGTGTTCACCCCGGTGGGTGCGCGGATGCCACGATAACGCGCCCCGCCCTGGGCCGCATCCGGGCCGGCGGCGATGCGCGGGCCGCTCGGCCGCCGGGGATCGGTGGGAAAGAAGTTATATTTGATGCGCGCGGTGTTGGTATAGCCGTAGCTCCTGAGCTGCGCCTCGATCCAGTCGGTCGCCGCACGGTTGCGGTCGGTCCCCTGACGCCGGTCGCCAAACTGCGTCAGGGCCTTGATCGTCGCCTTGTAGCGTTCCAGTTCGAGCCGGCCCACGAGCACCTTGATGGGATCAACGGCCGCGGCCACCGGCACGGGCCGGGTGGCCGCGGGCCCTGATTGCGCGAAAACCGAAATTGCCTGAGCCAGCCCGAGACCGACGGCGAAGAGGGATTGCATGTGTCCAATCCTAGGCTGCGGCCCACCCGCTGGCAATCACGGCGCTGCCGGCGCGGGCTGCGCCGGAAAAGGAATGGGGCGAGACCAAAGGGGCTTGACGGGCATCTTTAATTAACCATTAGGTTAAATAAAGAACCAAAGCCCGATGGTCACCGATCAACTCAGTCTTACTTTTTCCGCCCTCGCCGATCCCACGCGGCGCGCGATCCTGGCGCAGCTGACGTCCGGGCAGACTTCCGTCACCGAACTGGCCGAACCGCACGACATGAGCCTGCCGGCCATCTCCAAGCACCTGCGCGTGCTGGAGCGTTGCGGGCTGATCAGCCGCAGCCGGGAAGCCCAGGTGCGGCCCTGCCGGCTCAAGGCCGAGCCCATGAAGGAAGCGGTGGATTGGCTGGAGCATTACCGCCGGCACTGGGAGGAGCGCCTCGATCGCTTGGACGCCTATCTCAAGGATCTTCAGGCCAAGAAACCAACCCCCACGACGAAGAGCCATGCCCGCAAAAAATAAGACCTCCCCCGATCAGGAAATCGTCATCACCCGGGACTTTGCCGCTCCGCGCGAACTCGTCTTCCTCGCCTGGACGGAGCCGGAGCGACTCGCCCGGTGGTGGGGCCCCGAGGGGTTCACCAACCCGGTCTGCCAGTGGGACGCCCGCGCAGGCGGAAAAATATACGATGTGATGCGCGGGCCAGACGGCACCGACTATCCGATGGGCAGGCAGTTCATTGAGGTTTCCCCGCCGGACAAACTGGTCATGACCTGCGGCGCCCTGGATGCCAGGGGCGCGCTGCTGTTCGAGTTTCGTCACACGATCACCTTCATGGAGGAAAAGGGCGCTACCACCGTCACCGTGCGTTCACGCCTCCTGACCACATCGGAAGGATCCGACCGGTTTACCAACGGCTACCGCGCCGGCATGACGCAAAGCCTGGAGCGGCTGGCCGGACTCGTGGAAACCAATGAGATCGTGGTCTCACGGGTGTTGTCTGCGCCGCGAGCCCTTGTCTGGCAGGCGATGACCGACCCGGAGCACGTCGTGAAATGGTGGGGTCCGCACGGCTTCTCCACCACGATCAAGCGGATGGATTTCCGCGTCGGCGGGGTGTGGGAGCACATTATGCGCGGCCCGGACGGCGTGAATTATCCCAACAAGAGCGTGTTCAAGGAGATCGTCCCGCAGGAACGCATCGTCTATTCCCACGGCGGCGGCCGGGAGGACGGACCGGGCGTGAGTTTCACGGCGACCTGGACCTTTGAGGAGGTTGGTCCGGATCAGACCCGGCTGACCGTGCGTCATGTCTTTCCGTCGGCCGAAATGCGCGAGCGCATTGTCCGGGAATTCGGCGCGATCGAAGGCGCGAAGCAGACCATGGCGCGCCTCGCGGAGCATCTGCCCACGATGCCCCGCTGACGGCTGGACTCGCGTTCTCATTCCCCGGCTGCATAGCTGATGACGTTCAACCCCAACCTCCATGGAAAACACCACCCCGCCCTCCTCCGGCAAATCCCCCAACCGCGTCATTCCCGCGATCGCCCGCTGCGTCCTCGGCCTCCCGTTGCTCGTCTTCGGGCTCAACCTGTTTTTCAATTTCATTCCGCAGCCCAAGACGGCCATGTCCGAGGGAGCCATGGCGTTTGCCGGCGCCCTGATGAAGAGTGGCTATATGATGCAGCTGATCGGGACGACGCTTCTGATCGTCGGCGTGCTGCTCGTGTCGAACCGCTTCGTGCCCCTGGCCCTGGCGCTTTTCGCACCCTTCATCCTCAACAGCGTCCTGTTTCACTCCTTCCTTGAGCACACGGGTCTGCCGATGGCGGTCGTCTTCCTGGCCCTGGAGCTTTACCTGGCTTGGTCATACCGCAGCGCCTACCGCTCCATGCTCGCCGCCCGGGTGTCGCCGGGCTGAGCGCAAGCTACCCAGCCTCGCCCGCGATTCACACGCAGCCGCGCGTATTTTGATCGACCTGAAAGGTGGGCGGGCACGGGACGAGCCTGCCCACCTTTCGGGAGGGAAACCCCGGCCCGCTGGACTCGCGTAAATCCGCGTGATTCGCGGGAACTGTAGGCCCTCACTTCGCCCGCAGCAGCCGCATCACTTCCTGCTCAAGCTTGGGCCCGCGGGCGTTCGTCGACACAAGCCGTCCCGTCTTGTCCAGGAGGAACATCGCGGGGATGGCCTGGATGGCGTATTTCCTGCCCAGAGGATTCTTCCAATAGGTGCCGTCGTAGTATTGCGGCCAGGGCATGTCCTTCTGGGCGGTAAACGCCTGGAACTCCGCCGCCGACTTCTGCCGCTTCGCCGGATGAGCCGCATCGTGGGCCTGGTCGAACGAGATGCCGGCGATTTCAAAGCCCTGGTCGTGATACCGCTGGTACACCAGCTTCACGTTGGGGAGTTCCTCCAGGCACGGCCCGCACCAGGTCGCCCAAAAATCGATCAGCACCACCTTGCCGCGCCATTTCGCGAGGTCGACCACCCGGCCGTCCACCGCCGTATAGGCCAGCTCCATCGGGTGCTCCATCAGCTCCGCCAGCTTGAGCTTAGCCTCGGCCAGTTCCCGGATCTTGGGATTCGGACTGGCTGCAAACGACCGCCATTCGATGACCGCCTGCGGCAGGCTCGCCGTCTCCACCAGGTAGAAGTAATCCCGCACCAACCCCGCGCCGGCCTCAGAGTCAGGATAGCTTTTCAGAAAAGCGTTCAGTTTCGTGCGCAGCGCCGGGAGATTGACCGGCTTGCCGGCCGACTGCGCATCGTCAGTGGCATCGAACTCATCCTCCAGCTGCATCTTTGCCTGCATCCCCGCCAGCGCGCCGGGAACGTCCGGCGTGGCTTTCAGCGCCGCCAGCATCTTCACCGCGTTCTTGTTCGTGGGGTCCAGCGCGAGGGATTTCGTGTAGTTCTGGAGCGCGAGGGCGCGGTCGCCCGCCTTGATGCAGGCCTCGCCGAGGCTGTCGTACACGTTGCCCGAGGCCGGGAACTGCTCCACGTTCCATTGGAACACCGCCAGCGCCTCGGGCAGCTGGTCCTTCTGGAGATAGTGGTAACCGAGCGCGTTCAGCTGCGCCTCGCTGACATAATAATCGCCAAACTTGGCGGCTTTCAGCTCCGCGTAGCTTTTCTGCGCCGCCGCGAGACCGCCGGCCTTGATCGCCTCGCGAAGGGCGTCCGCCAGCGCATGGTCCTTCAGGGCAATGAGCTCGACCTCGAATTTCAGGGTCGACCCCGGCGGGATCGGCCCGACCTGTTTGTCACCGTAGGCGAGGGCCGCCGGGATGAGCAGCGTGGCCTGGTCCCCGACGTGCAGGAGGGCAAAACCTTCATCCCAACCCTTGATCACCTGCTTCTGCCCGAGCGTGAAGGCGAAGGGCCCGTCCTTGCCCCGGGAACTGTCGAACACCGTACCATCCGGCAGCGTGCCCGTATACTGCGCGAGCACCACCTGGCCCGCCTGCGGCTGCGCGCCGGAGCCATGCTTGGTCACGGCGTATTTGAGGCCGGAGGCCGTGGTGACGAATTCCGGTGCGGGATCGGCCAGCGCCATGCCCGCCGCCAGCAGGGAGCCGAGGAACAGGAGGGATGATCTCATCCGCCAAAAATAGGGATTCGCCCGAAACCTGCAATCCGCCAAAACGGGTCCGGGCCGCGTCGTCGGCTACAGTTCGCGCGGGTCCAGCTTCAGCCGGCGCGCCCGCTCGCAGCGTTTCCTCGACTGCTCGACCCCCAGGGCTGCCAGACCGAGAAGATTGGCCACGGCCAGCACCGTGCCCACGCCGCAGAACGGGTCGAAAATCAGCCGCGCCGCCGCCTGGTCGCGCGCAAACCGCACCGCGTGCGCCGCCGCCCGCACGCCCATGGCGCGCACCCACGGCGGCCGCCCGGGATCAGTGATGACGTCCGGGATCGGCAGCACATCGGGACATTTCAACGTCCGCGAGACGGCGATCAGGTGGGTGAAGCCGGGACGCCCCAGGGTCAGGAGCCCGGGCGGACGCCGGCAGACGATTTTATGAAAAAGGACGCGGGCGTCCGCGTCTTCCGCGGCGCGCACCACCAGCGCCCCTTTGTCGACCCAGACGCCGTCCCGCTTGATGTCGGATTGAAAGAAAAGCGCCACACCCTCGTCCGGCACGGCCCCGATCACCTGACCCACCGCATCCAGAAACCACCCGCGCCAAACCGGCGGCGAAACCCCGAGCTCCGACACATCCGGCAGCGAGGTCACCGCACTCGCGCCGGGAATCGGACCCCGCGCCCGCATCCACGCGATGGCCTCCGCGCACTGCACCTCGCGCCCGGGGATTCCAGGGGCCGCGGTCATTGGCGGGCGTCCGCGCTCATATGTCGCGGAGGGTCACATCCCAGGCATGGAGGGACCTGGCATTGCCGCAGTCGGGGCAGGCGGTCGTCTCATGGGTGGCGCCGCAATGCGGGCAGACGGCCGCACTGGCAAACATGTCGAACGCCTGGCCGCATTGCCGGCACCGCCAATAACTCCCGATGGGTGGCGATGCCTGGCAGACGGGGCACGCAAACTCCGGCCGGCGCGGCAGCTGCTCCATCCGGCGCAACATCCGGGCCAGCTGGAAACTGCGCCAGCAGTTCGACAGCAAAAAAACCGCCAGAATCCCGAGCCAAAGCGAAGCCCACCACATCGCCACGCCGATCAGGGCCACGCCTCCCGCAAAACCGATGACCGTGGCCGCCATCAGACTGCGCGCCTTGCCGAGCGGATACCACAGCAGCGACCGCAGGATCTGGCCGCCGTCGAGCGGGTAGATCGGCAGCAGGTTGAACACCAGCAGGCTGGTGTCGATGATGAGCAACGCCCGGATGAAGGCATGCAGGTCCGGCGACGCCGTGCGCCAGCCTTGCAGGTGATCCACGAACCACAGGGCATACAGCGCGGGCAGCAGCACCACGTTGACGAGCGGACCCGCCGCGATGCTCCAGAGGGTGGCTCCCGGCCGCGGCGGCGGATTGACGTAGGCGACCCCGCCCAGCGGCCACAGCACGATCTCGTCGGATTGCCCGCCGACGCTCCGGCTGGCCAGCGCGTGGCCGAACTCGTGCATCAGCACGATCAGGAACAGCGCGAGATATTCCAGCACCCCCCAGACCGGCGAGGCATAGTTGGGGATCCGCGTGGAGATGGAGTAAAGGGCCACGACGAACCACGACCAGTGGAGGTGCACGTTGATGCCCCACAGGCGGAAAAGACGAAAGGAGCCCTGGCGGGTCGGCATCATGCGCGAAGCCTCTGGCCCGTCTGAAAAAGCGCAAGCCCGAGGGCCCGCGACGCGGGCGGCTGTAGGCAATAGGCTGTATGCTTTAGGCTAATGGCACTCGGGAGGAAACGGATTTCCACCGCGAAGGGTGTGACGCCCGATTTGCGCCTCGCCGTGGCCAGCTCCGCTCTCGGTGTCCGAAGCTTACCGCCTATCGCCGCAAGCCTACCGCTTGGGATTTTCACTCCCTCGTCAGCGTGATCTTCACCGCCGCGGCACAGGCCCGCGCCCGTTCCTTCGCCTCGTCGAGGTTCTCCCCGGTCGCCACCGCGACCGCCAGCCGCCGGTGCCCGCGGCACTCCGGCTTGCCGAACAGCCGCAGGTGCGTCTCGGGCACCGCCAGCGCGGCATCGAGCCCGCTGAAGACCGGCACGCCGTCGCCGTGGCCCAGCAGCGCGACGCTGAACGCCGGCCGCAGCAGCCGGATCGGAGGAACGGGCAGGCCGAGGATCGCGCGCGCGTGCAGCGCAAACTCCGACCACTGCTGGCTGCCGATGGTCACCAGGCCCGTGTCGTGCGGCCGCGGGCTGACTTCGCTGAAGATCACGTCCTCGCCGCGCACAAAGCACTCGACGCCGAACAGCCCCCACCCCCCGAGCGCCGCCACGACCGTCTTCGCCACGCGCTGCGCCTCGGCCCAGGTTTTCTCCGACATCGGGCAGGGCTGCCAGCTCTCGCGGTAGTCGCCGTCAATCTGGACATGCCCGATAGGCGGACAGCACTGCACGCCGCTGGCCGCCGCGACCGTGAGCACGGTGATCTCGTAGTCGAAATGGATGAAGCCCTCGACGATGCAGCGGCCCGAGCCGCTGCGCGCGCCCTCCTGCGAATAGCGCCAGGCCGCGGGCAGCTCGGCGGCGCTCCTGACGAGGCTCTGGCCGTGGCCGCTCGACGACATAAGCGGCTTGAGCACGCACGGAAAGCCGAGCGTGGCGGCCGCAGCGAGTGCCTCGGCCTCGGTGGCGACAAACCGATAGGGCGACGTCGGCAGCTTCAACTGTTCGGCGGCGAGCCGGCGGATCCCCTCGCGGTTCATCGTCAGCTGGGCGGCCCGGGCCGTGGGCACCACGCGCTGGCCGGCCTGCTCCAGCTCCACGAGTACATCCGTGGCGATGGCCTCGATTTCCGGGACAATGATGTCGGGCTTCTCGCGGGCGATGACGCGCCGCAGGGCGAGCCCGTCGAGCATGGGAAAAACGTAGCTCCGGTGCGCCACCTGCATGGCGGGCGCATTCTGGTAGCGGTCGCAGGCAATGACCTCGCAGCCGAGTCGCTGGAGTTCGATGGCGACCTCCTTGCCCAGTTCACCCGAGCCAAGGAGCATGACGCGCGTGGCGCCCGCCGTGAGGGGAGTGCCGAGAATTCCGGGGGTAAGCATGGAGGCCGATGTTCGCATCCGGCCTCCGCTTGGCAAACGGGTTTTGCACGCGGCCCCGGACGTCATCTGCCCAGCCCTCCGGCCCTGCTGTCGCCAGTGGCGAAAGCTTCCGCCGGCCCGTGCCAGGACGGAACCCAACCGGCGCCGGTCTGCGCTCCACGTCCCTTTTCCTCCCGCCCAATTTCCGTGATATTTTCCCCCTGGCACCTAGCCTGCAGCCGTGACCCCGCTCCACCTTCCCGATCCCCAGACGTATCTTACGGAATTCGCCCGCCTCGCTCGCACGGACTGGCCCGAGAACCGCATGCTGGGTGTGGTCTGTCACGGGCACAGCGTGCCCTCGGGCTATTTTGTGACGCCGGAGGTCCGGCCCATGGAATCCTATCCGCACCTGCTGCACGCCGCGCTGGCCCGGCGCTACCCGCACGCCGTCCTGAACGTGATTGTCACCGCCATCGGCGGTGAACAGGCGGTGCAGGGCGCGCCGCGGTTTGCCCGCGATGTCCTCACCCACCGGCCCGACGTCGTCACGATTGACTACGCCCTCAACGATCGCGGCCTCGGCCGGGAACGCACCTGGAAAGCCTGGAGTACCATGATCGAGCAGGCCCTCGCCGCGGACCTCAAAGTCCTGCTGCTGACTCCCACACCCGACCTCGCGTCCGAGCTGTTGGACCCGGCCGACCTGCTGAGCCAGCATGCGGAGTGGGTCCGCGAACTCGCGGGCGAATACCATGTCGGCCTCGTGGACAGCTACGCTGCGTTCCAGCGCTTCGTCCAGGCCGGCGGCAACCTGCCCACGCTGATGTCGTCCCGCAACCATCCCAACCAAGCCGGCCACGCGCTGGTCGTGCAGGAGCTGCTGGCATGGTTTCCGTAGGAGCCGGGGCGTTCAGTCCGTTCGCAGCAGGCGCGTCATCCCGCGCGAAGCCGAGAGTTCGCGGCCAGCCGGGCCATCAATCCGGCGTTTGACCCGGACCCGGGTCCGTCACCGGGGAGGGCCGGCGCCAGCGCCACCCGCCAGTCAGCTGCCGCCCCTTCCCTTCCGCCGGTGGCAACCCACCACGTGGTCGTTGACGATGCCCACCGCCTGCATCCAGGCATAAACGATCACGGGGCCGACAAACTTGAATCCGCGCTTCTTCAACGCGGCGGAAATGTTCTCGGACAGCGGAGTTTTCGCCGGGACCTTCCCGGATTTCCTCCAGGCATTCCGGATCGGTTTTCCGCCGGCCATGGACCAGACCCAGGCCGAGAAATCCTCGCCGGCCGCCTGCATCGCCAGATAGGCGCGGGCGTTGCCGATCGTGGCCTCGATTTTCGCGCGCGAGCGGACAATCCCGGCGTCCTGCATCAGCCGGTTCACGTCCGCGGCGGTGAACTTCGCCACGACCTCCGGCTTGAAGCCCTGGAAGGCGCGGCGGAACGCGTCGCGCTTGCGGAGGATGATGATCCACGCCAGCCCGGCCTGAAACCCGTCGAGCATGAGCTTTTCCCACAGGGCGCGGCTGTCGCGCTCCGGCACGCCCCATTCCTCATCATGGTAGGCACACATCAGCGGGTCATGCTCCGCCCACGGGCAACGCTGGAGGGTTTTCCTTTTCATGGATCCCCGGACCGGCGCACGGTCAGGCCACCAGTCTCTCCGCCTCGTCCAGCGTGCCGCAGGTGACGATGCGAACCTCGCCGCGGTAATGGATCAGCGAAAGGATATTGAGCCCGATATCCTTGCTCGGATCCGGAATGACCCGCACCACCGTGCCCACGCCCTGCACCCGGCAGAGATCCATGATGTTCGAAAGATAGGGCGCGCAGTCGATGTCCATGGCCTCCAATCCGCTCAGATCAACCAGCACCGTAAACCCGGCGTGAAGCTGCGGCAGCAGGCGGGTGATCTGCTCGACACAGGCCGGCATGTGCGCCGCCGCGACCTGCCCGGAATATTGCAGGCGCGCGACATTCCTCGCGGTGTCGATGGCGATTTCGAACGGGGGCTTCGCTTTCACAAATGTGGGGGACTGGAGATGGGTGCGCCTCTCCCCACCTTCAACCGGGCCCCGCCGTCCGTCAACCTTGCGGCCGTCAAATTGCATCCATTTCAGGAAACAGCAGGCTCTGAAACCGACGTAAGCTCACTGGAGACACGGTTCGGATCAGGCGAACATCGCACGCTCAACTTCGAACGTCCAACGGTGACGTTTGCATGACCTTCGCTCCTCTCCGGACCCCGACGTTGGGTGTTCAGCGTTGAATGCCGGACGTTCCGCTTGATGCGGCATCCAACCCAGCCTTGCCACCCCGGCTGCTACGGGTTGCGGATCGGATCAGTGCCAGCCCTGCACGAGGAAGAAAATTCCGGCCAGCCCGAAGGCGAGGCTGACAAACCAGAATGCCCGCCGGTTGGTCAGGGCCGAGATCGCCCCGATGGCGATGGCGATCTGGAAGAGGGTAACGCCCCGCGCAAAAATAACATGCCGGCGGAGGTGTTCCTCGGACGCATGCTCCTTCTCCTTGGCCTCGGCCGAGATCTCCTCCTGCTCCTTCCTGTAACCCGTGAGCTTCTCCCTGTCCTTGCCGGTGGCCGGCCGGGCCTCGGCCTCGAGCAACTCGAGCTTCGACTCCAGTACCGCGGCCTTGATGCCCTTGGCCTGATAATAGGACCATTTGTCCGAGCTCTGGATCTGCTCGACCATCGCCTCGTTGGCGTGATGACCGGCCATCAGCGAGCAGACGGCCGCCAGGCCCGCCAGCAGCGCTGAACTCAGCGCCACGCCCATGGTCCAGCTCGCCTTTGCATGCGCCGCGTGGTGGTTGATCTCCTCGCTCAGGTGTTCGGTCGGGACTTCGGGTTCTTCCATAGGTGAACCATTAGGAAACGTCGGACCGGCGGATGGCCAAGCGAAAAATCTTCGGGCCGGGCAAGCCATCCAGGGTTTGTGGCCAGGGCGGGTTATCCTCAACCCGCCGTGGGTGCGGCCGGGGCGTTCACCCCAACAACCCACGGGCGCATCGGACCGACTTCAGCCGAACACGGCGCGTTAAGGATAACGCGTCCCACCCCGGCAGCCCGTCTGATTGCCGGACCAAAAATCTCAGTTCCCCGCCGGAGCCTTCACCGCGTAATGCGGAATCAGCTGCTTGAGGTGGCCCTGCACGATCGCCGCAACCGTGTCGGCCGGGACCTGGCCCTTGTGGAGCTCGAAGATCGCGACGAGCAGCGCGAGTTCGATGTCCACTTTCTTCGGACTCGTCGCCTTCATGGCCGTGAGCAGTTCAAGGGCTTTTTTCTCGGCCTTCTTGTAGTCGTGAAAGTTCTGTTCGGTCGGCGTCGCCATGTCCCAAGGGGCTCTGCAATCGCCGGCGTCGTCAAGCGCGTAGCAGCCGATGTGCGGTGGCTGACAATCCCCACAAATCGGGTCTCCTTGCGCAGCCAGCTACGAGCGCGCCGGCATTTCCAGCGGGATGATCGCGTGGCGGCGCAGCTCGACCCCACGGAGAAACGTGACGATGGCCCGTTCGCCGACCCGGTCGCCCGTCAGCAGCTTGTGCAGGACATCAACCGCCGGCGTCCGCGCTTCATCCAGCGCCAGCAGGATGTCGCCCTCGAGCAACCCGGCACGGGCGGCAGGGCTGTCGGGCTCCAGGCCGGCGACAAGCACCCCGGTCTCCTGCGTGAGATGGTGGTAACGCGCGACCTTGCGGATCAGCGGGACGTTCTGCCCGGCAACGCCGATGAAGCTGCGGCGGATGCGGCCGTCCTTGATCAGCCACGCCACGACCCAGCGGGCGGTGTTGCTGGCGATGGCGAAGCAGATGCCCTGCGCCGGCCGGATGATGGCGGTGTTCACGCCGATGACCTCGCCGCGCGTGTTGACGAGCGGGCCGCCCGAGTTGCCGGGATTGAGCGCTGCATCGGTCTGGATGACATTGTCGATCAGCCGGCCGGAGGCGCCGCGGAGCGAGCGCCCGAGGCCGCTGACGATGCCGGCGGTGACCGTCTGCTGGAACCCCATCGGGGAGCCGATCGCAATGGCGATCTGGCCGGGCCGCACCGCGGCGCTGTCGGCCAGCGTCAGGTGGGCGAGGTCGTCGGCGCTCACGCGGAGGACGGCGAGATCCGTGTCCGGGTCGTCCCCGATCAGGTCGGCGGCCAGCTTGCGCCCGTCGGCCAGAAACACGGTCAGCTCGCGCGCGCCATGGACCACATGGCTGTTGGTGAGCAGGTAACCATCGGGCGAGATGAAGAAGCCCGAGCCGGAGCCGCCGGGGGCGTCGTTGCCGCGGACCTCAATGTGAACGACAGCCGGGTGCGCGGCGGCGACGGCACCGGAGACCGCGTGGGAGTAGGCGTCGATGAGGGATTCGTCCGTCGTCGCGGCCGGAGCGTGCGAGAGAAAGGAAACCATGATCCCCCGAAGAAGTGGAGGAAATCGAGTTTCGCAAACGGCGCTGACCACCCGGCTCCTGCGGCCCGGTGCTCAGATCTGTTTGTCACCTAACCGGTGACAAACGGTTTGGGCGGCCTGATCAGATCTTCGGACCGGACGGACGGCGGCGGCGCACCGAGCGGAAACCCAGCAGCGTCAAGCCCGCGCCCATGAGCGCGCAGGTGCTGGGTTCGGGGACGGCGATGAAGTTGAGCGTCACGCCGGACGACAGGTAATTGACCGTAAACTGGTAATCGTTGGCGCCGTAATTGGCGTAGAAGGTCGAACCTGAGCTGGGCAAACCGGCAAACGTGCCGGTGAAGGTGTTCGAGCCCGAGGTGATCGTCATGATGTTGTAGGTCGTGCCGAGCGTGGGGTTGCTGAGCAGCGTCAGGCTGAGCGTCACCAGGCCGGAGCCGATGTTGACGTTGGCCGCGGGACTCAGGAACAGCACCCGGTCGGAGGTGGCGCCGCTGACCTCGATGTCCAGGACCGCGGTGTTGGTGACCGCGAAGGTGCCGTTGCTGAACGTGAGGCTGCCGATCCCGCTGTTGCCGGGGGCAATCGTACCGCCGGCAAACGCAACGTTGCCCTGGATAGTGCCTGCACCGGTGATCGTGCCGCCGGTGTTGTTGAGGGTGTAGTAGGAATAGAGCGTCCCGCCCTGGACATTGATCGCGCCGGTGTTGGTGAAGTTCGGCACGTAGAGGTAGCCGGTTCCGGCCGTCTGCGTGATCGTGCCTTGATTCAGGAGTGACGCGCCGGTGTTGCCGTTGAGGTAGACGTCACCGGTCAAAGTCGTGGTGCTGCCGAGCGTAAGGCTGTTGTTTGTACCCACGTTAATGTCGGCGTAATAGCCAGCCGTGGTGCCGGACGTGATGGTCTTGCCGGAAAGCGTTCCGTTCTGGTTCCAGTAGAGCGTGGAGTAATTCCCCAGGTTGAGATTGCTGCCAGTGAAGGTCGTGCCCGGAGAACCGGTGAGCGTCACATAGCCGCTGGCCGGCAGCGTGAGGTCACCAGTATAGGTCACATTGCTGAGGATGCCACCCGAGGTGCTAAAGGTCAGGGCACCTGCGGCAATCGTGCCGTTGTTGATCGTCCCTCCATAGAGCTCGTAGCTGCCACCCGTCGGGGCCGTCAGTGTCGTGCCCGTGTTGTCAAACGTGCCGTTCAGCAGCGCGAGGCCCCCGCTCGTCAGCACCACGTTGCCGAGGCTCGAGATCAGGTTGGAGGTGCCCTCGAACTCCAGAACGCCGCTGCTGGTCGCGTTCAGCGTGCCCAGGTTGACGATGTTGTTCAGCGCCACGGTTGTGCCGCTGCCGCTCGCCGTGATCGTCCCGCCGCTCTCGTTCGTGATGCCCGTGTTGTAATAATACCCCACGTTCAACGAGCTGTTCGCCGTGATCGTCCCGTAATTATTGAACGTCGGAGCGTACAGATAGCCCGTGCCCGAGTTCTGTGTGATCGTCCCATAGTTGTTGATTGTCGCCCCGGTGGTACCCGAGAGATACACGTCGCCGGTCAGCGTCGTCGCGCTGTCCAGGGTCAAGGCATCGTTGTAGCCGACTTGGAAATAGCCATACGCGCCGGCTGTCGTCCCGGACGTGATCGTATTCCCCGTGAGGGTCCCAATCTGGTTCCAGTTCAGCGTCGAATAATTGCCCAGGTTAACGTTCGCCCCGGTCGGGATGCTCGTGTTGCTGCCCAATGTGTTGTTCAGCGTCAGCGTCGAAGAGGCGCCGAGGTTGATGTCACCGGTCAGTGTGTCGCTCGACAGCGTCACGCTGGTGCTCGCCGGGAGCGTCACAGGTGCGAGCAGCGTCGCACCGGCAATCGTCCCGCCACTGCCCGTGAAGATGAGGGCATTGGCCCCGATCGTCCCGTGGTTGATTGTCCCGCCATAGAGTTCGAAATAGCCGCCCGTCGGGGCCGTCAGTGTCGTGCCCGTGTTGTCAAACGTGCCATTCAACAATGCCCGACCTCCGCTGGTCAGCACCACGTTGCCGAGGTTGGAGATCAGGTTGCCATTGCCCTCGAACTCCAGGATGCCGCTGTTCGTTGCGTCCAATGTGCCCAGGTTGACGATATTGTTCAGGGCGACCGTCGTGCCACTGCCGTTCGCCGTGATCGTGCCGCCGCTCTCGTTCGTGATGCCCGTATTGTAATAATACCCCACGTTCAACGAGCTGTTCGCCGTGATCGTCCCGTAATTATTGAATGTCGGAGCGTACAAATAGCCCGTGCCGGAGTTCTGTGTGATCGTCCCGTAGTTGTTGACCGTCGCCCCGGTTGTGCCCGCGAGGTACACGTCACCGCTGAGCGTCGTGGCGCTGTCCAAAGTGAGGGTATCGTTATAGCCGACCTGGAAGTAGCCATATACACCCGCCGTCGTCCCGGACGTGATGGTATTCCCGGTGAGGGTTCCAATCTGGTTCCAATTCAGCGTCGAGTAATTGCCCAGGTTAACGTTCGCCCCGGTCGGGATGCTCGTGTTGCTGCCCAGCGTGTTGTTCAGCGTCAGCGTCGAAGAGGCGCCGAGATTGATATCACCCGTCAGCGTGTCACTCGACAGGGTGACACTCGTGCTCGCCGGGAGCGTCACCGGAGCCAGGAACGTGGCACCGGCAATCGTCCCGCCACTGCCCGTGAAGATGAGGGCGTTGGCTCCGATCGTCCCGTGGTTGATCGTGCCGCCGTAGAGTTCGAAATAGCCGCCCGTCGGGGCCGTCAGTGTCGTGCCCGTGTTGTCAAACGTGCCATTCAACAATGCCCGACCTCCGCTGGTCAGCACCACGTTGCCGAGGTTGGAGATCAGGTTGCCGTTGCCCTCGAACTCCAGGATGCCGCTGTTCGTTGCGTCCAGTGTGCCCAGGTTGACGATGTTGTTCAGCGCCACGGTTGTGCCGCTGCCGCTCGCCGTGATCGTCCCGCCGCTCTCGTTCGTGATGCCCGTGTTGTAATAATACCCCACGTTCAACGAGCTGTTCGCCGTGATCGTCCCGTAATTATTGAATGTCGGAGCGTACAGATAGCCCGTGCCCGAGTTCTGTGTGATGGTACCGTAATTGTTAATCGTGGAGCCCGTCGTCCCCGCCAGATATACGTCGCCAGACAATGTCGTCGCGCTGTCCAGGGTCAGCACGTCGTTGGTGCCCACTTGAAAATAAGCGTAGGTGCCCGCCGTCGTTCCCGACGTGATGGCTTTTCCCGCCAGCGTCGCGACCTGGTTCCAGTTCAGCGTGGAATAATTTCCCAGCGTCAGGTTGGTCCCCGTGAAGGTCGTGCTGCCTCCCGTGAAATTCACGGTGGTGCTTGCGGGCAGGTTCAGATCACCCGTGTAGCTGACATTGTTCAGCGTACCCCCATTGCCGGTGAAGGTCAGCGCACCCGTGGCAACGGTGCCGCCGTTGATGGTGCCGCCGTAAAGCTCGAAGATGCCGCCAGTCAGATCATTGAGCGTCGCCGTACCCGTAGTGTTGTCGAAGGTACCCTGGAGCAGCGCACGGCCCCCTGTTGCCAGCACCACGTTGCCCAGGTTGGCCGTCGTGCCGGTCGCACCTTGGAATTAAAGGATGCCGCCGTTCTGCGCGTTCAGCGTGCCGTTGTTGATGATGTTCTGGAGATAAACGTTGGCGTTGCTGCCGTTCGCCGTGATCGTGCCGCCGCTCGCATTGGTCATGGTCTCGCCCGAGTAGTAGCCGAAGTACAGGTTGCTGCCGGCGTTGGCCGTGATCGTGCCGCCGCTCGCGTTGGTGACCGTCGGTCCGTAGATATAACCGGTGCCCGAGTTCTGCGTGATCGTGCCCTGGTTGGTGATCGTCGAGCCACTGTTGCTGCTGTAGAGGTAGATGTCTCCGGTCAGCGACGTCGTACTGCCCAGCGTCAGGGAGTTGTTGGTGCCGACATCGATATAGGCGTAGTTGCCCGCCGTGGTGCCTGAGGTGACGGTTTTGCCCGTCAACGTCCCGTTCTGGTTCCAGTTGAATGTGGAATAATTCCCCAGAGTCAGATTGCTCCCGGTGAAGGTCGTGCTGCCACCCGTGAAGCTCACCGTGGTGCTCGCCGGCAGATTGAAATCACCCGTATAACTTACATTATTCAACGCGCCCCCATTGCTGGTGAAAGTAAGGGCTCCGGCGGCAATGGTGCCGTTATTGATCGTTCCGCCGTAGAGTTCATACGGGCCACCTGTCGGGGCAGTCAGTGTCGCACTGGTGTTGTCGAACGTGCCCTGCAGCAGGGCCTGGCCGCCGCTCGCCAGCACCACGCTACCCAAGTTTCCCGTCGTGTTGTTCGCGCCTTGGAAATACAGCGCGCCGTTGTTCGTGGCGTTGATCGTGCCATTGTTGATGATGTTCTGAAAATAGATGTTCGCGTTGGTGCCGTTCGCCGTGATCGTGCCGCCGCTCGCGTTGGTGATGGTTTCCCCCGAGTAGTAGCCGATGTACAGGTTGCTGCTCGCATTCGCCTGGATCACCCCGCCGTTCGCGTTGGTGAACGTCTGCCCGTAAAGGTAACCCATGCCGGAGTTCTGCGTGATCGTGCCCTGGTTGATGATCGTTGATCCGGCATTGTTACTATAAAGGTAAATATCCCCGGTCATCGAAGTCGCACTGTCCAAGGTCAGCGAATCGTTTGTTCCTACGACAATGGCGCCATAGGCTCCGGCAGTAGTGCCAGCGGTGATCGCCGTGCCAGCAATGGTTCCATTCTGACTCCAATTCAGCGTGGCATAGTTGCCCAGCGTGAGGTTGGTCGCGGCCTGAAAGGTGTACCCCGACGAAAAAGTCGCGCTCCCGCTCGCATTGATGATGTAATTGCCGGAAACACTGCTGGGACCCGCGTAGGGCCCCGAGAGTACCGTCTGGCCCTTGAGCCACGAGCCGGCCATGACGGCGACTCCGATCAATACCAGCTTCAGACGACGATGGAGGTGCACAATGTCTGGGGTAGACATGACCGATTAGAACGCCCTCATCTCAACCACATATTGCAAGTCGTTGGAAGTAATAAAAACGGGGAAAATCCCTTTCCGGCGAAGCACTAACGTCATTTCGCGCGATTGCGCGGATGAAATTTAGCGTGCTGGTCCAGCAGGCGCTTCGACTCGACTGCGGTGTAGATCTGCGTCGTCGAGATACTTGCGTGCCCCAGCATTTCCTGGATCGCGCGCAGGTCGGCGCCGCCGCCAAGCAGGTGCGTCGCAAACGAATGCCGCAGGCCGTGCGGCTTCACATTTTTCGTGATCCCGGCGCGCTGCGCGTTCTGCTTCACGATCATCCAGAGTGCCACGCGGGAGAGCGCGGTGCCACGCGGGTTCAGAAACAGTTGGCTGCCGGTCTTTGGCTTCACGAGCTGCGGCCGCCCCGAGGCGAGATAGGTTGTCATCGCGTCCGCCGCCCGGCCGCCGATGGGCACGACGCGTTCCTTCGAGCCTTTGCCAAACACCCGGAGAAAGCCCTGCTCCAAGTTCACCTGCTGCAGCGTCAGCCCGGCCAGCTCCGACACCCGCAGGCCGCTCGAATAAAACAACTCCAGCAGCGCCCGGTCGCGCAGCGCGCGGGCATCTCCGCCCGTCGGGGCCGCCAGCAGCCGGCCGATCTCCTCCGGCGTGAGCGTACCGGGGATGCGACGCGTGAGCTTCGGCCCGGACAGCAGGTCGGTGAAATCGTCGTCGCGGATTTTCTCGCGGACCAGGAAGCGCGCGAGCCCGCGCAGCGCGGTGAGCTTGCGCGCGAGGCTGGCCGGCGCACAGACACGGCCGTTCAGCGAGTGGATCCAATCCGCCGCCTGCGCGCGGGTCAGGCCGCGCCAGTCAGCCGCACCGCGCTTTGCAAGGAAGGCCGCCGCCTGGTCGAGGTCGCTGCGGTAGGCCGAGAGCGTGTTTTTCGACAGCGCGCGCTCGAGCCCGAGGAAGGCGAGGAACGCCTCGATATCGTTCGCGAACGCGGGGGCAGCCTGGCTGTGATCAACCCGCATGGCGTGGAAGGGGACGGAGACCGGCGCTGCCGGCGGCGCTCAGAAGCGGCGGCGCGGCGGCGGCGGACGATAGCCGGTGTTCTGTTCCTTCACACGGAAGGTGATGCGCGCCTTCTCCAGGTCGTAGGGGCTCATCTCCATCTTCACGGTGTCGCCTGCGGCGATCTTGATGAAATTCTTCCGTAGCTTGCCCGAGATGTGCGCCAGCACGACATGGCCGTTGGCGAGCTGCACCTTGAACATGGTACCCGGCAGCACGGTGACGACCTTGCCCTCCACTTCGATCGAATTGCTATCAGCCATGGTGGGGGGTGTCGGACGTGGTTTGGGTCATAGGTGGGTCAGCGGTATAAAAGCCCCTTGTAAGGCGGAAACGCCCTGCGTAAGCAAGGCTTTCCCTCGGTCACCCGACCCACCACGCATCCATGGCCGATCCCCTGCCCCCGCCCTGTCCGTTCGAGAAGCGCTTCCCGTCGCAGCTGGTGCGGGACGATGCCTTCTTCATGAGCCTGGCCTTCAACCAGGCCATCGATGCGTGGCGACTGGACGAGGTGCCCGTCGGCGCCGTGATCGAGCTGGGCGGCGAGGTCATCGCCGCGGCGCACAACACGGTCGAGGCGGCGCACGACCCCACCGCGCACGCCGAGATGCTCGCGCTCACGCAGGCCGCCACGAAGCTCGGCAACTGGCGGCTCGAGGGCGCCACGCTCTATGTGACCAAGGAGCCCTGCCCGATGTGCTCCGGCGCCACGCTCATGTCGCGGCTCAAGCGCGTCTGCTACGCCGTGCCCGACCCGAAGATGGGCTGCCTCGGCGGCGCGACCAACCTCAACGACCTTCCACGCGTGAACCACCACCTCGAGCTGACCGCCGGCGGCGTGCTCGAGGATGAATGCCGGGAATTGATCCAGGCGTTCTTCAAGCTAAAGCGGAACGAAGAGTGAAGGTAACGCAGGCATCCCCGCCTGCCCTGTGACTTGATCTGTGGTAGGGCGGACCCGCTGGGCCCGCGGTCATGTCCGACTGTATTATGTGTCTATCACATACGTTGCACCGGCTTGCCCGCGAACCGGACATCCAATCTGCGGTCCTTGACCCGGCAAAACCGCCTCGGCAGTTGACGGCGCCGGTGAGTCGCGGCACGTTCCCGGGGTTTCCCTTCAACCTGTAATACGAAATATCATCATGGCCTACACCCTTCCCGCCCTCCCCTACGCCTTCGACGCCCTCGTGCCGCACATCGATGCGAAGACGATGGAAATCCATCACGGCAAGCACCACCAGGCGTACATCACGAACGCCAACAACCTCCTCAAGGATCACGCGGCCCTCGCCGCCCTCGACGTCAACGCCCTCATCGCCGACCTCAGCCAGGTCCCCGAGGCGATCCGCGGCGGCGTGCGCAACAACGCCGGCGGCCACTCGAACCACTCCTTCTTCTGGACCATTCTCGGACCCGGCAAGGGCGGCACGCCCAAGGGCAAGCTCGGCGAGGCCATCACCGCCACGTTCGGCGGCTTCGACAAGTTCAAGGAAGAGTTCGCCAAGGCCGGCGCGACGCGCTTCGGCTCCGGCTGGGCCTGGCTTTACGTCACGGCGGACAAAAAACTCGCGATCGGCTCGACCGCCAACCAGGACAGCCCGCTGATGGGCAAGGCCGTCGCCGGCATCGAGGGCAAGCCCGTCATCGGCCTCGATGTCTGGGAGCACGCCTACTACCTCAACTACCAGAACCGCCGGCCCGATTACATCGCGGCCTTCTGGAACGTCGCCAACTGGGACGCCGCCGAGGCCAACTTCGCCGCCGCGACGAAGTAAGGCCGCCGCGAATTCATTTCGCCCAACAAAAAGCCGCGCCAGCAAAGGCGCGGCTTTTTTGCGGATGGGTTGAACGACCAAAGGTAGGGCGGGGCCGCCTCGGACGTCGCGGCCAAATTTCGTTCGGCGCGCCCAGCGGTCACGCCCCACCTCGGAAAGTCAGAGCGGGTCAGAGACCCGTCCTATCTTACTGCGGCGTCCAGACGCTCGCCTGCATCGCCGGACCAAAGCTGATCGGGCTGATCGGCGTGCTCTTGCCCGTCTCGGTGTCGAGGATGCAGAGCCGACTCGTGCGCCGGTCGCGCGCGGTGTAGACCACATGGCGGCCGTCGGCGAGCCAGCTGGCCTCGATGCCGTCGAATGGCGCCTTGGAGACAATCTCCGCCTTGCCCTTGGACATATCGTACACCGCGATCTGGTAGGAGTCGGGGCGGACCGTGCAGACAATCTTGTTAGGGTTGACCCGGTTCCAGTCGGGCTCCGCGGTGAACCTAAAGCCCGACACGAGCCGCGAGGGGGTGCCGCCACCCGCCGACATTATGTAGAGCTGCGGGCCGGGTTCCATCGCGAACACGAGCCGTGAACCGTCCGGCGACCAGCACGGCGAGGCCTTGGTGGAGTCCGAGCGCGTCTTGCGCGAAACCTGCCGGCCCTGGGCGTTGCTGATGTAGATCTCCGGGTTGCCTTCGCCGCTGAGCACCATCGCCACCTGGCCGCCACCCGGGCTGTAGCGGGCGCCGCCGTTGGTGCCCTTGAAGCTCACGAACGACGTGCGCTGATATGAGTTAAGGTCGATCTGGAAAATATCCGGGAACCCCGATTTGAAGAAACTCGTGTAGAGCAACCGGCCGCCATCGGGCGACCAGCGCGGAAACAGGGCGATCGCGTTGTCGTGGGTGATCTGCGTCACACGGCGGAACAGGAGGTCGCTGGTGTAGATCTCGCGGCGGCCGCCACCTCCGCCGATGAAGGCGATCTTGGCGGTGAAAAAACCCTTCAACCCAAGGCCGTTCGTCTTGACCACCGCGATGTCCGCCGCACGCAGCAACGCATCCTCCCCATTCCGGCCGGTCGCGACATCCGAGGAAAACGGCGTGCCGGCCGAGCCCTTCGCGATGTCCACGCGCACCTGCGTCGGCGTCACGAGCGAGAACCTGATGTCGTAGGCGTAGCCGCTGGCGGTGAGCCGGTAGCGGCCGTGCACGTTGAAGGCCCGGAGCGCGAGGTCGTTCAACTCGGGCGTATTGGCCGAGACGCGGACCGGGATGGTCTTGTTCTCGCCGATGACGGTGACTTCACCGAGGTTGCGCTGGGCCAGGACGGGGGCCGCCGCAACGGCCAGCAGGAGAAAAAGGCGCAGGAGCTTATGCATGAGGGAAAGTGTGGCTTAAAGGTGAGCTAGGCTGGGCATTTCTATTTACACACCGACCGCGCATAACAACTTTATTTCCCTGCCGCCCGGCATTTTCTCCCGCGTGACGCCCGACGAACTCAAGGAACAGCTCAAGCAAGTGAAGTATCCCGGCTTCAGCCGGGACATTGTGTCGTTCGGACTGGTGCGCAGCGCCGCGCTCATCGGGGGCACAGCCAAAGTCTCGCTCGCGCTTACCACGAGCGACCCGAAGATTCCGCTCTTCCTGAAGACCGAAGTGGACAAGTGCCTGCGCGCCATCCCCGGCGTGAAGGAAACCATCATCGATGTTGCCGTCTCGCCGGTGAAGACCCCGGCCGCGGGCGGCGGCAACCTCGGCGGTAACGCCGGTGCCCCCAAGAGTATCAGGCACTCCGTCGCCATCGCCTCGGGCAAGGGCGGCGTCGGCAAGAGCACCTTCGCCGTCAATCTCGCCTGCGCCCTCGCCCAGCTCGGCGTCGCCGGGGGCCGACCCGGCCGCATCGGCCTGATGGATTGCGACATCTACGGCCCGAGCGTGCCCCTGATGATGGGCCTGCAGGGCCGCCCCGCGGTCGAGAACGACTTCCTCGTGCCGATGGAGCGCCACGGCGTGAAGGTCATGAGCATGGGTTTCCTCGTGGACGACAACACGCCCGTCGTCTGGCGCGGTCCGATGATCATGAAGACGATCCAGCAGTTCGTCCAAAACGTGAAATGGGGCGAACTCGACGTGCTGCTCGTGGACCTCCCGCCGGGGACCGGCGACGCGCAGCTTTCGCTGGTGCAGACCCTCCCGCTCGACGGCGCAATTCTCGTCACCACACCCCAGCCGGCGGCGACGAACGTCGCCCGCAAGGGCGGCCTGATGTTCCAGAAGGTCAACGTGCCCCTCATCGGCGTGGCGGAAAACATGAGCTGGTTCATGGACCCGGCCGGCCGGAAGCACCTGCTCTTTGGCTCCGGCGGCGGGATCCTGACGGCCGAGAAACTCGGCACCGCGCTCCTCGGCCAGGTGCCGCTGATCGAGGCCATCCGGGAAGGCGGCGACGCGGGCCTGCCCATCGTCGTCAGCACGCCGGACAGCCCGGCAGCCGAGACTTTCCGGACGATCGCCCGAACGCTGCTCGACCGGCTCGCCCGGCCGGGCACGCCCCGGATGTGACAATTGGGAAAATTGCAGGCATTGACACCCATCGCCGCCTCGCTCTCATCGTTCCCGCCTCGCTCAGCTGCATGACTTCTCCTGCCCAAGAACCCGCGACCACTCGCGAATTCGTCAAACAATCCAGCCTCTACCAGGAATTCCTGGCCGAGCGGGAGGAGATCCTGAAACACAAGTGGCTCGAATCCGAGCGGCTCGGTTACGACATCGGCTTCGAACGCGCGCTGCTCGACTGGATCCGCAAGCACCGCGAAAGCTGGCGCGCCGCGCGCCGACAGCAGGTGGCCGCCGGATCCGCCGCCACCGAGAAAAAGGCCTGACCGGCCTTTTTTCGTTTATGGGATTCGCAGCGCAGGCACAAAAAAAGCCGGGCTTTGGGCCCGGCTTGGAAAATGACGCGGAACAACGCGCCCGAGGCTTACTTGATCTCCTTGTGCAGCGTGTGGCGCTTGAGGAAGGGGTTGTACTTCTTCTTCTCGATGCGCTCGGTGACGGTCTTCTTGTTCCGCTTCGTGAGATAGCGGGAGACGGGCTTGCCCTCTTTCTTGGCCTCGGTGCATTCCAGGGTGACGGTTTCGTTCATGATTTTTAAATGGTTGAGGGGTCAGGACACAGGCCCGGCCGGGTTGGCGCAATCTCAAAGTTGGGGCCGCCTTAGCCGAACATCATACATCCACCATTGAACTTCGAACACCGAAACGAAAGACGCGCAAACGTCTCCGGCCAAGTTGGATGTTCAGGGTTCGATGCTGGACGTTCGATGTTCGCCCGAATCGCCTACCGCCGCTTCTCCGTCAACGGCAGCATCACCCCGCGCCGGAAGAGCGTCACCTGACCCGTGCTCGACGACACCACGATGGCGATGCAGTTGGCGGCCACGCTGATCGCCGCCGCCGCCGCATGCCGGCTGCCCAGCCCGCTGGGCAGCGCGTGGTCGCTATCCGTCGCCTGGATCAGGCTGCCCGCCGACTCCACGACGCCATCGCCGCGGATCACGAACGCCCCGTCGATGGAGGAAAACTCCTTTACGGTCTCGTCCATGAACGGGTTGAGAATGTTGCGGTCCTCCTCCTTGTAGCCGTAAAACGGGTTCAGCACGAGCGGCTTCGTGTAGGTCTCGACCTTCTCGATGTCGCCCACCACGAACAGGCATCCGACCGGCCGCCCCTCGCGCCCCTCGACCGCCAGCTCGGTGGCCACCGCGATCACGCGCTCCAGCACCTCGGGCTTCACGTCCTCCGGCAGCAGGTCCGCGGTCTGGCCCGTCAGCAGCGTCTGGAATTCGCGCTCCACGTCCACGACCACCAGGGTGTCGAACTGGTTGCTCCCCGTCATGCCCCCGACGCAGCAGATGCGGTCGGTGAAGCTGATAATGCCGCGGGTCAGCGCGACGAGCATCGCGCTGCGCAGCTGGGCCAGCCGCTGGCTCGAGAACGACCGCACCTGGATCGTCTCGGCAAACGCGGTCTGGTCCTCGCTCGGCTCGATGGGATTGCGCGTCACGAGGATGGTCTTGAGCTTCGAGCGCACCGCCCCGGGCTCGATGCCGCCGATGAACGTGTCGCCAAAGATCATGATCGCCCGGCAATCCGCGCCGCGCGCCACGCGTTCCGCCTCGCGGAACATCAGGCGGTTGACGCGATTCTGCTGGGTCTGCACCGGCCGGATCCCGCCGAAGCCGCCGATCAACCGCTCGTAGAGTTCGTCGAGGTCGGGCGCATGGACCAGCTTCTCGACCAGCTCCGGCTCCTTCACCTGCCGCGCGATCGAAGCCAGCACCTGCAGGTAGTCGCGGGCACTTTCGCCCGCGATGAGCATGACGATGAGGTGCACCCGCTCGTCGCCCACCGCCCCGTCATGGCGGATGCCGAGGCGGCTGCGGCCGATGGCGAGGACGTAACGGCGGCGCATCTTGACGCGGACATGCGGCAGCGCGACGCCGAGGCCGAGATAGGTCGTCATCGTGCCCTCGCGGGCCAGCAGGCCCTTGAGCAGCGACTCCGGCTTCAGGTCCGGGAAACGCTCCACGGAGACGGCGAGCAATTCCTGCAACGCCCCCTCCAGGTCGAGACTCCGCAGGTCGATGATGCGGCCGCGGGAGATGATCTTGTCGAGCCTCATGGGTTAAGGGGATTTCAGACGCCGAACCTCAGGCTCCAAGATATTCGGACCCCGAAAACACCATCCGCATTTTGCCATCGAGTTGGGGATTTGGACCTTTGGCGTTGGGGATTTCCCGCGCGTCGCGCGCGGGCCTCATTTTTCCCACTCGAGCGCGCCCTTCTTGATTTCGTAGACCAAGCCGAGGACGAGGACCCCAATGAAGAACATGATCGGGCCGAGGATCGCGATGCGGTAGGCGAGGAATTCGCGGTAGATGAACGTCCACGGCACGAGGATGACGATCTCCAAGTCGAAGAGCATGAAGAGCAGCGCCGTCAGGAAGAACTTCACCGAGAACCGCGTGTGGACCAGGCCCTCGGCGGGCACGCCGCACTCATAGGCCGAGTCCTTGATCTTGCCGCCCTTGCTGCGCTGGCCGAAAAAATGGCTGGCGCCGACGATCAGCGCGGTGATGCCCGCGGCCAGCACGGCCTGGATCAGGAAGGGAAGGTACGCGGCGGAGATCATGTCGGGTTTAGAATTGGGCCCAGCCGTGCGGCGCTGACAAGCGGTATTATTGCACCACCGGGATGAATTTCGCCGAAGAGATGTGGGTCGAGCCCACGCCCAGCGTCTCCGCAAACTCCAGGGTGCGGATCTCCTCCGAGATCGGCTCAAAGCCGGACTGCTTGCGGAGGCCGTTGATGCGGCTGCGCATCAGGGAATCCAGCAGCACGGGATCCGTGCTCAGCCACAGCAGCGGCTCCGAGGCCGAGTAGAGCGAGTTGAAATACGGGCCGCCGATGAACTGGTAGTGCTCCAGGCTCACGATCGTGAACACCCAGGTCTGCCGCAGCTCGGGGATGGCGCTCATCTCCGCGACCGCGGCCGGCGCGTTGGCGGGCGAGCGGAAGAACCGGCCCGTGTTTGACGCGTTCCACAGGGTGGCGTTCACCAGCGCTCCGTTCACGCCCAGCATCGGGTGGTCGGTGTAGACCGGCAGGTTGATCCAGAAATCGGAGTCGAGAAACAGCGGCGTCGCGAGGAAGCTCTTGCGGTCCTCGTCCTTCGTCGAGTTGTTCGGGTAATCCTTGGTCTGCTGCTCGGCCATGATGGGGTCGAAACGCTGCGGCAGCGGACTGTCGTAGAACCAGACGGGGTCGTAGAACTTGCCCGACTCGAGCACGTAGACCGGGTGGCCCTTGAACGGCGTTTCGCCCGTGACCAGCGACGGCAGGTAGCCGGTCATGCGCAGCCGGAGCTGGTTCAGACCGACCAGGAAGATGTTCTGCTGCTGAAATCCCCGGCGCTCCAGCGCGGCGATGACCGCCTTCACCAGCGGCACGGGCGTCGCCATCCCGGGGCCGGAGTCCGTGTAGATCTTCAGGCCGACCTTCTTCTTGAGCCCGGGCACGAGTTTTTTCCCGGTCGCCGCCTCGAAGCGCGCGATCAGCGCCTCCACGTCCCGCGCGTAGGTCTCGTCGTCGAAGGCCGTCAGCTGGGCCTGCCAGACCGGGTCGGTCGGCGGCGTCCGCAAGACGGCCGATTCGGAGGCATGCCCGGCCAGCGGCGCGAGGGCGGCGGCGAGCAAAAGCGGCAAATGGGAGAGGCGCATAGGGATGAGTGAGTCGCCCAAAAACCGGCAATGTTTCCTCGGCGAGCCGCGAAACTTGACAGTCTCCCCCGTGGGTTGAAAGTGCATTCTTTCGCGCCACCGCCGGCGCGCCGCCCATGCCCGCCATCAAGCCCACCTGCGTCCGCGACCTGAAGTTGCGGGTCAACCTCGCCGATGTGGTCTCGCGGGTCGTCACCCTGAAGAAGGCCGGGGCCGGCCGGCTGAAGGGCCTGTGCCCCTTTCACAACGAGAAGACCCCGTCCTTCAACGTCGACGCGGACAAGGGCTTCTACAAGTGCTTTGGCTGCGGCAAGGCGGGTGACCTCATCACCTTTGTGCGCGAAACCGAGCAACTGGGTTTCACCGAGGCCGTCGAGGCGCTCGGCCAGCGCTTCAACATCGTCATTGAATACGAAGAGGGCTCCGGCGGACCCAGCCGCGAGGAGCGTTCGCTGCGGCAGGAGATCTTCGAGATCCACGAGCTTGCCGCCGAGCACTTCCACCAGGCATTCAAGGCCGCGTCCCCTGCCGGCGACTTCATGCGCACCTACTGGGTGGAAAAGCGCCGGTTCACCCTGGAGCTCGCGGATGAGTTCAAGATCGGTGTCGCCGCGGCGACCGACGAGGGCCTCGGCGCGCTGCTGCTGAAGCGGAAGTTCTCCGAGGACGCGATCCGCCAGTGCGGGCTGTTTTTCGTCCGCGACGGCGCCATGCTCTCGCTCGGCTCGCTGAAGCCGCGCTTCCGCGGCCGGCTGATGATCCCGATCCGCGATCACCAGGGACGCGTGGTGGCGTTCACCGCGCGGCAGACGGACCTGACGCCCGAGGACGATCCGGCGCGCGAGGCCAAGTACGTCAATTCACCCGAGACCCCCATCTTCACGAAGGGCAACCTGCTCTTCAACCTCGACCGCGCCCGCTCACATGTGGGCGACGGCAAGGGGCCGTTCGTGATGGTCGAGGGCCAGCTCGATGCGCTGCGCTGCTGGAGTGTCGGCCTCAAGTCCGCCATCGCGCCGCAGGGCACGTCGATCACCGAGCCGCAACTCGTGCTGCTGCGCCGCTACCATACCCAGGTCGAGTGCTTCCTCGACGGCGACAGCGCGGGCCAAAAGGCCGCCCTGCGTTTCCTGCCGATGGCGTTGAAGGCCGGCCTCGAGGTGAAGTTCCTCGTGCTCGCCAAGGGCGACGACCCCGACTCCCTCTTCCGCGAACGCGGCCTCGCCGCGTACGAGGATGTCCGCCGCGGCGGCCTCTCTGCCATGGCCTTCGCCTGCCGCACCGCCCTGCCGGACCCCGCGGCGGCCTCGGCCGAGTTCAAATCCCGCGCCGCCCAGTCCGTGCTCGAACTCGTCGCTTCCGCCGAGGGCGAGGTTTCCCGCTCCGAGTTCCTGGCGGAGGCGGCCGGCCATCTCCGCCTCGCCCCCGCCGCCCTGCAGCGCGATTTCCAGACCTTCGTCGCCCGCCAAAGCCGCCAGGCCGCCGGCCGGCCGGCCGGCAATCCGGCTACGCCCCCGCCCCAGCCTCCGACCCATACCAGCCAGAGTTCCGAGCACCACCTGCTCCTCCTCTGCCTGCATTTCGAGTCGCTCGGCCGGCCCCTGAGCTCCGCCCTGCCCCATGAGTGGATCGACACCTCCCATCCGGCGGGTATCCTCCTCAACCGTTTCCTCGGCGAATTCGAGCACGAGACCTGGCCGGGGCGCGACCACCTCGACAGCCTGCTTGAAACCCCTGAGCAAAAGACGCTTGTCGCCTCCCTGCTGTTTGATACTCCGGCCATCGACGACCCGGTCAAGGTGGCCAACGAAGGCCTCCGCCAGCTGCGGGCCCGCGCCCTCGAGCCGCGGCTGCGCCAAATAGAACTTGCTTTAGCCAATCACGGTGCGGACAGTAATTCTGACCCAATTTCACTCTTAAAAGAACGCTCCGAAATCCAACGCCAGCTCCGCCAGCCACTCCAGTTGCCCGTGGTGGTCTAGCCCTATTAGTAGAGACCCTTCCTTTTCTATGCCTCGCAAAGCCAAGTCCGCCGCCGCCGATACCCACTCCGAAGCCGTCGAGGCCGTCATCGCCAAGAACCCGCAGACCCCCGCCGCCGAAGGCGCCGCCGGTGACATTCCCGCGGGCGGGATCAACGACAAGATCCGCCACCTGATCCGCCTCTCCAAGGAGCAGGGCTATCTCACGTTCGACGACATCAACGAGGCGCTGCCCGAGTCCGTCGAGAACCAGGAGGAGATCGACAACGTCCTTTCCATCCTGCAGAACCTCGAGATCGAGATCCTCGAGCCCGACCAGGTCGACGATTACAAGCAGCGCATGGAGGAGGCCGAGGAGGAGGAGAGCCGCTCCTCGCAGCACGACATCCTCGACGACCCGGTCCGCATGTACCTCAAGCAGATGGGCCAGGTCCCGCTGCTGACCCGCGAGCAGGAGGTCGAGATTTCCAAGCGCATCGAGAATGCCGAGCTCAAGGCCCAGACCGCCCTCTTCGAGGCCTCCGCCGTCGGCGCCTACATCGGCACGCTCGGCGCCAAGCTCCTCAACCGCGAGGAGCGCTTCGACCGCGTCGTCATCGACAAGAAGATCGACAGCCGCGAGGCCTACTTCAAGGGCCTGCCCAAGCTCGTCGAGAACACCCAGAAGTCCGAGAAGGCCGTCGCCGAGTCGTGGCAGGAATACCTCAAGGCCAAGTCCGACAACGACCGGAAGAAGGTCATGGCGAAGCACCGGAAGCGCGAGAACGTGCTCCGCGCGAATTTCAGCAAGTTCTTCTTCAAGCTGAAGGTCTACGAGGAGTACCTCGAGCAGCTCCGCCCCACCCTCGAGGAGATCGAGACCCTCCACGCCCAGCTCGAGCGCGCGAAGCACCCGAAGACCAAGAAGGACGCCGCCCTCGACGTCCGCGCCATCAACCACCGCCTCAAGCAGATCGAGGCCGCCCAGCGCATCGCCCCCGGCCCGCTCCTCGCCGTCGTCGCCCAGACCCGCGTCCATGTCCGCGAGGCGCACCAGGCCAAGACCGAGATGGTCGAGGCCAACCTCCGCCTCGTCATCTCCATCGCGAAGAAGTACACCAACCGCGGCCTCTCCTTCCTCGACCTGATCCAGGAGGGCAACATGGGCCTGATGAAGGCCGTCGAGAAGTTCGAGTACCGCCGCGGCTACAAGTTCTCCACCTACGCCACCTGGTGGATCCGCCAGGCCATCACCCGCTCCATCGCGGACCAGGCCCGCACCATCCGCATCCCGGTGCACATGATCGAGACCCTCAACAAGGTCATGCAGGTCCAGAAGCAGCTCCTCCAGGAATTCGGCCACGAGCCGACGCCCGAGGAGGTCGCCGACGAGATGAACCTGCCCGTCGAGCGCGTGCAGCAGATCATGAAGATGGCGCAACAGCCCATCTCGCTCCAGTCGCCGGTCGGCGATGGCGACGACACCAGTTTCGGCGACTTCATCGAGGACAAGTCCGCCGAGAACCCGTACGACATGACGGCGTTTTCCCTCCTCCGCGAAAAGATCATCGACGTCCTCGACTCGCTCACCGAGCGCGAGCGCCGCGTGCTTTCCCTGCGCTTCGGCCTCGTCGACGGCTACAGCCGCACGCTCGAGGAGGTCGGCAAGCAGTTCAAGGTCACCCGCGAGCGCATCCGCCAGATCGAGGCCAAGGCGCTCCGCAAGATGCGCCACCCGACGCGCATCCGCCAGCTGCACGGCTTCTTCGACGCCGAGCAGATCGACAACGCGCAGAACCTCATGAAGGTCGCTGCCACCAGCGGCATGCCGCGCCCGCTGATCCCCGGCCTGCCGCCCATGGTCCCCGCCGGATTCCCGCTGCCGACCGGCAAGCCGTAACCGCCCGCCCGCTTTCCCGCTTTACAGGGGGGAACACCGGCATAGCTTGCCCAGCATGGCTACTCTACCCGCTTACTTCGCCGCATTTGGCATCGGTGGGAGCGAACTCGTCCTCATCCTCCTGATCCTCCTGCTGCTCTTCGGCGGGTCCAAGCTGCCGTCCCTCGCCAAGGGCCTCGGCCAGTCGATCAAGGAGTTCAAGAAGGCCAGCAAGGACGACCCGGAAGAGGACAAGGTTCCCGAGGTGAAGAAGTCGCCCGACGTCACCAAGACCGGCGGCCCGAACTGAGTCCGCCTGCCTTTCCCGCCTTTCCCGGCGCGCCCCAACCCGGCGCGCCTTTTTGTTGGGCCATCAGACCCATCCCCTCCGCTCTTTCGACGTTGGGTGCTCCGCGCCCGATGTTGGACGTTCACCTTCCTTCCAAAAACACCCGCTGCTCCGCTAAGCGACTGTCTCCCCTCCCGTCTCCTGCAGCCAGGCCTTGAACTCCCGGATCTGGCCCGGCGTGCCGAGCACCAGCACTTCGTCGCCCACCTGCAGGTATTCCTCCGCGGAGGGATTGAGGATGCGCAGGCCCCGGCGGTTGACGCCCGCGATCTGCACGCCGTGCACGCGGGCCGGCGAGAGTTCGCCCAGCGTGCGCCCGGCGGCCGGGCTCCCCGCGGGGACGGTGACCGATTCCATCAGCACCTCCTCAAAGAGTGAGTCCGTGGCGCCCGACACCGCGCCAAGGAACGCCTTCCCCGCCCGCACCTGCTCCGTCGTGCCCATCAGCAGCACGCGGTCGCGCGGGTAAAGCACGGCGTCCGGCGGTGGCAGCGGGATCATGTAACCCTGCCGCTCGATCCCGACCACCGAGCAGCCGAACTTCGCGCGCAGGTCCAGCTCCGCAATCCTCCGGCCCTGCGCATCCGCCAGGTCGGGCAGCACGCAGTCGACCATGTGCAGGTTCCAGTCCCCGTGCGGCTGCAGCCACGGTGCGGAGGTCGCGGTCATCTTGCCCTCGGCCGAGGTGATCACCGTCTTCAGCTCGACTTCGAGTTGGCTGTGCCAGAAGACCAGCTTGCGCCAGAGGAGCGCCAGCGCCGCCACCGCGATCAGCACGCTCGCCAGGAGCAGCCAGCGCGCGCTCCCTTCGGCCGGCAACAGCGAGAACAGCCAGAAGAAAATCGCCGCCCCGGCCAGCGCCTTGATCCCCGCCTCCACAATCGGTGCCAGCCGGGCCGCCCGCGGATGGCCGGTCGTCGACACCTGCGCGTACATCAGGGCGAGCGCCGAGCAGTTCCGCCAGATGGCCACCAGCGGCGCCAGCACCACCAGGCAGAGCGCAATCCAGAAGAGCACCTGCAGCCCGTGCGGGAACATCCAGTCCCGTCCCAGCCAGCGCTCGGCCGCCGTAAACATCTGCCCGGAAAACACCAGCAGCCCGCTCACCAACAGCACCTCGATGCCGACCTGCATGAAGCGCTTCCGGCTGAGCTGCCAGAGGCGGTTGCGTTGCGCCTGCGCCTGCAGCCGGTCGAGCCACTCGCGGTAGAACCGCAGCGCGTCCGCCAGCCAGCGCGGCTGCCGCGCCAGCAGGGCGTCGGCGATCGGCGTGGACCGGCGCATCGCCACGGGCGCCACCAGCGTCGTCAGCAGCGAGACCCCGACTGCCAGCGGATAGAATTTCTCCGGCACGACCGCCGCGCCCACGCCCAGCTGCGCGATGATGAACGAGAATTCGCCGATCGGCGTGACCGCCATGCCCGTGCGCAGCGCCTCCTTCGGCGCCGTGCCGATCAGGGCCAACGCCACCGTAATTGCCGTGAAGCGCGCCAGCAGCGTGAACACCGCGACCCCCGCGATCAGGCCGGCCGAACCCACCAGCTCATGCAGGTTGATCTGCATGCCGATCGCCACGAAGAACACCGCGCTGAAGATGTCCCGCATCCCCTCGAACGTCCGTTCGACCTGGTGCCGGTGCGGCGTCTCCGCCACGATCGTGCCAAGCAGGAACGCTCCCAGCGCCAGCGAATAGCCCGCATGCTGCGCCACCACCGCCAGTCCGAAGAGCAGCGCCGCGATTCCCAGCGTCTGCAATTCCTCGTCGGCCGAGATGCTCATGCGCCGCAGCAGCCAGGGCACCAGCAGCAGCCCGCCCACGCCCGCCAGCGCGACGAACGCCCCCAGCGTGCCCAGCGTCTCGCCCAGCGATGAGGCGTGCCCGCCGCCCGCCCCGCCCAGCTGCACCAGCGAGTTCAGCAGCGTCAGCATCACGACCGCGACCACGTCCTCGAGCACCGAAACGCCCATCGCCAGCTGGCCCGAGCGCTCGTGGTTCTCCCCGGTTTCCTGCAGGATCTTGCTGATGATCGCCGACGAGGACACCATCAGCATCCCCGCCAGGAACAGGCTCTCCGTCGGGCCCCAGCCCAGCGCCGCGCCCAGCAACCGCGTGAGATAATACATCACCAGCGCCCCGCCGAAGGTCGCCAGCATCAGGGACGGCCCCAGCCGCCGCAGCTTGCGCACGCTCAGCCGCAGCCCGATGGAGAACATCAGGAACACCAGGCCCACCTGCGCCAGCGTCTCGATCCGGTTCACGTCGGACACCAGGGTGAACGGCGGCGTGTACGGCCCGACCACCATGCCGGCGGCCAGGAATCCCACGACCACCGAGAGCCCCAGGCGCTGGCAGATCCAGCCCACCACCCCCGCCACCACGAGGATCACCGCCAGGTCCTGGATGAATTGTATGCCGTGCATGGTCGGGTCCTCGCGCGCTGACCTCACAGGACGCGGCGAACCGCCCGCGCCGTCAAGCCCGGCGGGCGACGGCGCTAGGCTGTAAGCTTGGGAAGGTACGCTGTCAGTCATCAGCTCCGGTCGGGTATCCGCGATGAGTTCGGGGCTGCCTCAAACCCATCGCTCATTGCCTAAAGCCTACGGCCCAAAAGCGCGGCGGCCGCGCCGCCGCGCTTTACCTCGTTGACACCCCGCGCCCCCGCCGATTCGTTTCCGTCGGCGGAAACAGCCCCACCTCGTCAATCATGGCCAACTTCCTCGGTTACTTCTCCAACGACATCGGCATCGACCTCGGCACCGCCAACACGCTCGTTTACGTCAAGGACAAGGGCATCGTCCTCCGCGAACCCTCCGTCGTCGCCCTCGACACCGTCAGCCGCAAGGTCCGCGCCGTCGGCGACGAGGCCAAGCGCATGCTCGGCCGCACCCCCGGGAACATCACCGCCATCCGCCCCATGAAGGACGGCGTCATCGCCGACTTCGACGTCACCGAGGCGATGCTCCGCTACTTCATCCGCAAGGTCAGCAGCGGCTCCTTTCGCGCCCCGCCCCGTGTCGTCATCGCCATTCCCTCCGGCATCACCGAGGTCGAGAAGCGCGCGGTCAAGGACTCCGCCCTCCACGCCGGTGCCCGTGACGTCATCACCATTCCCGAGCCGATGGCCGCGGCCATCGGCGTCGGCCTCCCGATCGACGAACCCGCCGCCAACATGATCGTGGACATCGGCGGCGGCACGACCGAGATCGCGATCATCTCGCTCAACGGCATCGTCTTCTCGAAGTCGATCCGCGTCGCCGGCGACGAACTCGACGCCGCCATCATCAATTACATGAAGCGCGCCTACAACCTCCTCATCGGTGAGCGCACCGCGGAAGAGATCAAGATGCGCGTCGGCTCCGCCTATCCCCTCGACGAGGAGCTCACCATGGAGGTCAAGGGCCGCGATTCCGTCGCCGGCCTGCCCAAGACGATTCACATCACCTCGCAGGAAATCCGCGAGGCCCTCGCCGACACCACCGCCGCCATCGTGGACGCCGTCCGCGTGACACTCGAGCGCTGCCCGCCCGAACTTTCCGCCGACCTGGTGGATCGCGGCTTCGTGATGGCCGGCGGCGGCGCCCTCATCCGCGGCATCGACCGTCTGCTGAGCGAAAAGACCGGCCTGCCCGTGACGATCGCCGACGACCCCCTCTCCGCTGTCGCCAACGGCACCGGCGCCGTCCTCAACGACCTCGCCTGGCTGATGCAGAACGTGTGAGATTCGTAGGGTAGGGCGCGTTATCCCCAACGCGCCGCTGTCTGGCAGGATGGGTTTTCGATCATCGGTTGCGCGGTAACGAGAGCTATGAGGAGAAGGCTCATTATAGCCGCATGAATCCGGTGCGGGCCGGCTTGGTGACCGAGCCGCCGGAGTGGCATTATATCCGGGAAGCAGGCGGAACGTAACGGCGCGTTAGGGATAACGCGCCCTACCTTTTCGCCTTGGCTTGTCATGTCACGTGTCACTCGTCACTTGTCACTGCCGCCCCCGCCGTGCCTTCCAAACGCCTCGATCAAGCCCGTCCGTTCCTGACGCTCATCATCGTCATCGTCGCTTGGCTCGTCGTCCCGGTCGTGGTGAAGACGTTTACCCGCGCGGGATTCTTCGAGTTGCAGGCTCCGCTGAGCGTCGCCGCCTCCTACGCCCGCGACCTGCAGGAATACTGGTCCCTGCGCCTGCACACCAATGACGAGCTTATCGAGGCCAGCCGCGACCTCGCGCGCCTCAACGCCCAGTACGAGGTGGCCGCCCAGCAGAACGCCGGCCTGCAGTCCGAGATCGAGCGGCTCGAGGCGCTCCTGAAACTGCCCGCCTATGCCGAATACCGCTCGGAACACGCCCGCGTCGTGCGGCGGGATTTCTCCGGCTGGTGGCAGCGCATCGTCATCCGCAAGGGCCGCAACTACGGCATCCCCGTCGGGGCCCCCGTCATCTTCAGCGGCGGCGTGGTCGGCCGCGTGACCGAGGTCTATGCCTACACGTCCGTCGTCGAGCTCATCAGCAACCCCGGCGTCCGGCTCGCCGGCGTGATCGAGGGCGAAACCCAGCCGATCAGCTATCAGGGCGGCATCAACCCCAGCTTCGCCAACGCTCGCGGCGTGATCGAATTCGTGCCCCTCAATGTCTTCGCCAACGCCGCCGCGCCCAAGCGGCTCGTCACCTCCGGCCTCGGCGGCGTCTTCCCCCCCGGCCTCAGCATCGGCACCGTCGTCAAGGTCGAGCCCAGCACCGACGGCCTGTTCAAGACCGGCGAGGTCGAGCTGGATCCCCGCCTTGGTTCCCTCACCGAGGTCACCGTGCTGGTGCCACTGAATCCGGAATGAGCATGAATCCGTTGCTGCTCGGGTTTCCGGAGTCGTTTGACACCGACCGGCTCACGATCCGCGCGCCACGGGCCGGCGACGGTGCCGAGGTCCATGCCGCCGTTCACGAATCCCAGGCCGAACTCAAGCCATGGATGCCCTGGGCCCAGACCCTGCCCACCCCCGAAGAGTCAGAGGCCAATATCCGCAAGGCCGTCGCCCAATTCATCACGCGCGAGGACCTACGGATGCTGCTCTTCCTCAAGGGCACCGGCACGCTGGTCGGATCCAGCGGGCTCCATCGCATCAATTGGAGCGTGCCTTCCTTTGAAATCGGCTACTGGCTCCGCACGCCCTACACCGGTCGCGGCCTCATGACCGAAGCCGTCGGCGGCATCACGGCGTTCGCCCGGGAAAAGCTGGGCGCCCGTCGCATAGAAATCCGCATGGCCGACACGAACGTCCGCAGCTGGAAGGTCGCCGAGCGGGCCAGCTTTCCCCTCGAGGCCATTTTGCACCATGACAAGCGGCTCGGCAATGGCACCCTCAGCGACTCGCGGATTTACGCGAAGATTTTCTGAGCCATGCGCCGCACCCTCGTCACCTTTCTCACCCTGCTCGTGCTTTGGGTGCTGGTCGCGCAGGTGAACCACGTGATCGCGGAAACCCAGGTCCACCTCTTTGTCGGCGGCCTGTTCGTGGCGTACGCGGCGCTGAACCTGCCGCTGCGCGACGGCCTCGCGGCCGTCCTGCTCGGCGGCCTGCTTTGCGATGCCGGCGCGCCCGTGCCCTTCGGCACCCACACCCTCCTCTTCGCCGCCGTGCATGCCATCGTGTTCAACATCCGCGACCGTCTGCCCCGCGACGAGACCGTCGCCCGCGTCATCGTCGCCCTGCTCGCCAACCTCGGCCTGTTCCTCGCGCTCTCGTTCGCCCTGATCGGCCGCGGGCCTGCGCCGGGCGCAGTCTGGCCCCGCCTGATCGTGGACCTGGCGTGCTCGCAGGTCCTGCTCGCGTTCGTCGCCCCGTGGTTCTTCGCCCTGCAGTCCCGGGCCCTCGTGCTCGCCGGCGCCGAGCGGGACAACCTCGCCTGAGCCCCGGCCATGGCCACCACGGACACCAACCTGGCCGACCGCTCCGGCAGCCTGCTTGAGACGCACAAGAGCTACCAGCCGCGCGTCATCTTCTTCTACTTCGTCATCTTCGCGCTGCTGGCGACCCTCGTCATCGGCCTCGCCCACGAACAGCTCTTCAACACCGCCCGCCACCTCGACTCCGAGCGCATGCAGAACCAGCGCCGGATCCTCGTGCCGGGCCCGCGCGGCAACATCTACGACCGCGAGGGCCGGCTGCTCGTCGGCAACCGCCCGCGCTTCGCCGTCGTGCTCTACCTCGACGAACTCAAGTCCGAGTTCATCAACGAGGCCCGCATCATCCGCCGCAATTATCTGGACGCCGGAGACAAGGACCTCCCCACCCGCGACCAATTCAACCAGATCGCCCGCGTCAGCGTGGTCCAGCGCTACCTCGACCAGGTCAACGGCATCCTCCGCCGGACCTCCACCGTTGACCGCGTGGACCTCAAGAAGCACTTCGACCGGCAGCTGCTCCTGCCCTACACGCTCATCGACGACCTGGAGCCCGACGATTATGCGAAGCTCGTCGAGCGACTTCCCGTGAAGTCACCCCTCCAGCTCTACGCCTCCAGCACGCGCTTCTACCCCTATGGCTCCGCCGCCGCCCACACCCTCGGCTACGTCGGGGTTGAGACCGACATCGATGTCGAGGACTTCCCCGGCGAGGACCTGAAGACCTTCAAGATGAAGGGCACCATCGGCCGCGACGGCCTCGAGAAGGTCTTCGACTCCCGGCTGCAGGGCGAGGCCGGCGGCACCATCTTCCGCGTCAGCCCCGCCGGCTACAAAATCAATCCGCCCCTCGAAAAGCGCCTGCCGGTGCAGGGCAGGAACTTCGTCACGTCACTCGACATCGATCTCCAGCGGGTAGCCGAGGACTCGATCCAACAAATCGCGGGCGATGATATGGTCGGCTCGGCCGTGGCTCTCGACGTCAAAACCGGGGAGGTTCTCGTCATGGCCAGCAGGCCCGACTACGACCTCACCCGATTTACCCCGCGCCCCAACCGCGACACCATCGCCGACATCGAGGCTCGCCAAGCCTGGGCTAACCGCACCATCAGCAGCGCCTATCCACCCGGCTCCACGTTCAAGATCCTCACCGCCATCGCCGCCATGCGCAGCGGGGTCATCAGTCCCGACGAGCCCATTATCGATTGCGAGGGTACCCTGCGCCGGTTCAACCGGACTTTTGTGTGCTACAACGGCAAGGGCCACCACGGCGAAGTACTGCTGCCGGATGCGATCGCCGAAAGCTGCGACATTTATTTCTACGAGGCGGGCTGGCGAACCACGCCCGAGGTGCTGGCGGCCGAGGCCCGGAGGTTTCATCTCGATCGGAAGACGGGCATTGAGCTGCCCAACGAAACCGGCCGGATGGTCATACCCGACGCTGCATACAAGGAGCGGGTGAAGGGCGAAAACTGGTTCCCCGGCGATACGGCCAACATGGCCATCGGCCAGGGTGACGTGCTGGTCACGCCCTTGGCCATGGCGTGCTTTGTCGCCTCGGTCGCCCGCGATGAAATCTCCACCAAACCCACCTTGGTCCACCATGCCGATGCTCCCGCTCAGCACACCGAGTCCATCGGCCTGACCCCCAAGCAGCGCGCGGCCCTGCTGGCCGGCATGGAAGGTTGCGTGACGCACGGCACGGCCGGCAAGACCCTCGCACTGCCTGATTACCAGGTGCCCGGCATCCGCTATGGCGGCAAGACCGGCACCGCTCAGATTCCGGGCAAGAAAAACGTCGCCTGGTTCATCTGCTTCGCCCCGCTGGAGAATCCCGAGATCGCCGTCGCCGTCGCCATCGAAGGCGACACCCCGAATGAGGAATATGGCGGAGGCCGCTACGCAGCGCCGATCGCTGCAACGATTCTCCGGAAATACTTCGACAAGAAGGCCCACCCCTCCGCCTTCGTGCAGCCCATCAAGCCGGAGTGACCCGCCCGCGGCGGCGCAATTCCCGCACCGCCTGCCGCGCCCGCTGGAACACCGGCTCGGGTTCCGGCCAGGTCCCTGGCGCCCCAAACCGCAGCCGCTGCAGTTCCTCCGTCACGGCCAAAGTATCCGGCATCCGGTATCCAAAATCCGAAATCCGGCGCAGCCAGGCCCCGGCCTCCCGCCGCACCGGATCCTCCTTCGCGCCATGGCGGCCGGCACCGGATCCGAAGATCCATGTCCGGCGATTCCGCCACGCCCAGCCGGCCCCTGCCAGCAGCGCCGCGAGTGCCAGCAGTTTCGCCGCGCGCCGCACGTCCCACGGGCCGGCCAGCCAGGCCTTGATCCGTTCCACCATGGCGGTCAGCGCCGCGCGCAGCTGCCGGCCGGAATTTTCCGTCGCGTCCTTCATCGCCTTCAGCGTCTCCACCTGCGAGCGCTGGTCGAAATTCACGATCCGCCGGTACCAGAACACCCGCAGGCTGTCGAAGCGCGCCGACCAGCTCCGGTCCGTCCGCCGCGCGAGCGCCGCCTCGCCCTTCGCTCCATCCGGCGGCGTGCCGCCGGCCCCCAGCGTCGGATCCGCCCGCAGCCAGGCGCCGGTTGATCGGTCAAACAGCTCGCACCACGCGTGCGCCTCGGAGTTGCGCAGTGTGAAGTTGCCCGAGTAGGCGTTCCAGGTGCCGCCCTTGAACCCCGTGACAACGCGCGCCGGGAACCCCACCGCCCGCGCCAGCAGCACGAACGACCCGGCGAACAGCTCGCAGTGCCCGCCTTCCGCCGAGTTCATCCAGCGCACCAACGGATCGCCCGGGCCGTCGGGAATCCGCGGCGACAGCGAATACGGGTGGTGCCCCAGCCAGACGTCCGCCCGCCGCGCAAACTCCGCCGCCGGCAGTTCCGCCCCGCCGGTGATCTCCCGCACCCGCTGCTCGAGGACCATGCGGTCCGCCGCGTCCACGCCCAGCTTGAGCATGAGCAGGGTGTCCGATCTCGGGGTGGACTTTTTCCGCTCCCGCAGGCCCTTCGCAAACGCCGGATCCGGCAGCGTTCCGCCCGTGCTCTGGCCTTCGACCCGGTAGGCCGTCATCGTCACCGGCTCCTCGCGCAGCGCCACCAGGCCCAGCTCCTCGCCAAACCGGAAATTCTGCGTCTCCCGGAAACGCAGCTGCTCAAACGAGCCCAGCAGCGGCAGGTAGCGGCTGATCCCGGACTCCAGGTAGAACGTCCAGTACACCGGCTCGCCCAGCACCGGGCGCGAGGCGCCGCGCAGCGCGGTGTCCGTGAACTCGCGCGTGAAGGCCTGGTGCCGCAGCAGCGCCGACAGCCGGAAGGTGCCGTCCCGGTACTCGTCGAGCACCAGCATCCGCCAGTAGGGATTCGCCGGGATTTGCGTGCGGTCCGTCACGTCCACGCTCACCGCCACGCTGGTGTCCTGCTGGATGTCCGTCACGTCGCCGAACTTGATCGTCTCGTTGAACCCGGACCGCGCCTTCTTGGAGGCGAACCGCTCCAGGAACAGGCTGTTCTCCAGCTGGAACCGCGGGATCGCCAGGAACAGCAGCGCCGACACCGCCACTACCCCCGCAAAAAGCGCGGCCCCCAGCGCCACCACGCGCCAGTCCGTCACCTCGCGCACCCGCGCCCACAGCCGCCGCCAGCGGACGTGCGCCGCCCAGGCCGGCCGCCCGCCGGCCACCGGCCGCGCCGCGCCTTTCTCCGCCGATTCCACCAGCGTGACGACCAGCAGGAAGCCCAGCGCGCACGCCGTGAACACCAGGATCTGCGCGGCGAACACGAGCGACACCGTCAGCACGCCCGCCACCACGATCAGGAACAGGCCCAGCACGATCACCTGCAGGTCATCGCGCTTCTGGCGGTAGGTCACGCCGCGGTAGAGCAGCAGGAGGATGTCCAGCCGCACGACCGCCGGCAGCACCTCGCCCGTCACCCAGAGGTCGCCGATGAAGAACGCCACCACCGCGGGAAACACCAGCCGGTGCGTCCACGCCGGCACGAGCGCCGGCCAGTCCGGCCGCACCAGGGCCGTGCTCACCGCCACCGTCGCGAGGCCCATCAGGGTTCACGCGTCGAACTCGAGGTAGAACACGGTCCACACCGAGAGCAGCACGAGCCCGCCGCCGAGCAGCCATTTGAGCTGGTGGAGCTCGTCGAGGCTAAGCTGTGGCCGTTTTTTCTCCATCGGCGTAAGCCGCCACCCCGCGCACCCCGTCGGGCGCGAAGGTCAGCATGTTTTTCCGTTTGCCCGCCATCCCTGGGGACGGGGTGCCCCCACCCCGCGGCGACCCTTCGTGCGGCGAGGACACCCCGCCTGCATTCGTTTCCTCCCGCCGCTGCACCACCGCCAGCCGGTCGAGGAACAACTCCAGGTCGCGCACCCGCCGGATCGGCATCGGCGCCTCGTCATCGACCGCCGCGGCCACCAGCTGCCCTTCGCGGAACAGGTCCTCCGCCAGCGTCGCGCAAAAGCTCACCAGCAGTTCAAACTGCTCCGGCCGCGGCCAGATCGCCTCGTCCGTGCGCAGCCAGAGCGAATAGCCCTCCGCGCTCTCCGCCGCCAGCTGCCGCACCAGCAGCTGCCGCGACCGCGCGCTCGCCTTCCAGTGGATCAGCCGGTGCGAGTCGCCCGTCGCATAGCGCCGCAGCGCCTGCAGGTCCCCCGCGCTGCCCGCGCGGGTCGTGCGCTCCCCGCCGGCCGTGCGCGGCGCCACCGCCACGCCCTGGCGCCGGTATTCGACCGGCGCGGGCCAGACCGTGATTTCCTCCGCCAGCTCCGTGCTGAACGTCTTCCGCAAGAACCCGAATGGAAACAGCGATCCGATCCCGGCCAGCTCCACCCGCAGCCGTCCGCGCCGCGCCGGCTCAAACCGCCACTCCAGCCGCGTCATGCCCCGCGGGTCGAGCCGCTCGCGCAAAAACAGCTGCCCGCGCGCCTCCTCCGCCGCGGCCTTCGCCAGCATTTCCCGGAGATCCAGGCCTTTCCCGGTGATCGTCGATTCCGCCACGGCCGGCGGCCCCTGGTCCACCGCCCGCGCCACCAGGTCGAACCACACGCCGTACGTCGGCAGGAACGTCTTGCGGTTGCGCAGGCCGAGCCCGACCACCGCCTCGTGCCCCGCGCGCAGCGGCGGCACCAGCTCCAGCCGCCAGGCCACGCTGCGGAAATTCAGCCAGGACAGCACGCCGCTCAGGATCAGGCAGGCCAGCAGCAGCGAGAGCGTGATGAACAGGATGTTGTTTGCCGAGTTGTACGCCGCCGACCCGATGCCGAGCGCCAGCGCGATCAGCAGCGTGCCCGACACCGTCGGCACGATCCGCTGCCCGCGCTGCGGGTACACCATCGCCCACAGCAGCGCATTCCAGGTGAACCGGCGGCGCTGGCTGCGCGCCGCGGAAACATCCCACTCCTTGCTGGCCGTCGCGTCAGCCATGGGTCGCTCCCACGGGCGGGCGGGCACGTCCCGTGCCCCCATTTTGAACCATGTCCCACCCGTAGCTCCGTACCTCATCCGCATTCCGGCCGTCCTCTCGCATGCGGGCGCGGGACACGCCCGCCCACCGCCGCCCATCATCTTGGTCCTTGCCCCTTGTCACTGGGCACTTCCCCCGCCGGTTCATGCCGGCGGCGTCAGCACGCCCAGGATCCGTTTCAGCACGCCCACGATCGCCCGCCGCTCCTCCAGTGCATCGCTGGTCTGGCGCACCAGCACCAGCCGGTGGGCGAGGATCGGCACGGCCAGTTCCGTCACGTCATCCGGCAGCACGAAATCCCGCCCGTGGAGCAGCGCCCGCGCCTGCGCCGCCGTGCGCAGCGCGAGGCCGCCGCGCACGCTCACCCCGGTCTTGAATTCCGCCTCCGTCCGCGTCGCCGTCACGATGCGCAGGATATAGTCGAGCACGCTGTCCTCCACGAACACCTGCGCCGCCAGCGCCTGGAACCGCAGCACCTCCGCCCGCGAGACCACCGCGTTCACCGCGATCGCATCGTAGCTGGTGCGCGCGATCCGCAAAATCTCGAGTTCGTCCGCCGGCTGCGGATAGCCCATCTGCAGCCGCATCAGGAAACGGTCCATCTGGCTCTCCGGCAGCGGGAACGTCCCCTCGTAATCCACCGGGTTCTGCGTCGCGAACACCATGAACGGCGCGCCCACCGCGTGCGCCACGCCGTCCACCGTCACCCGCGCCCGGTCCATCACCTCCAGCAGCGCCGACTGCGTCTTTGGCGTGGCGCGGTTGATCTCGTCCGCCAGCACCACGCTCGCAAACACCGGCCCCGGCTTGAACACGAACTCCTTCTCCGTCTCGTCGTAGATCGCGACGCCCGTGACATCCCCCGGCAGCAGGTCGCTGGTGAACTGGATCCGCGAGAACGTGCAGTCCATCGAGCGCGCCAGCGCATAGGCCAGCGTCGTCTTGCCGACGCCCGGCAGGTCCTCGATCAGCAGGTGGCCGCCGGCGACGAGGCAGACCAGCACCTGCTCGATCACCTCGTCCTTGCCCTTGATGAAGGTCCGCATGCTCCCGCGGAGCCGGTCCAGCGCCTGTTTCGTCTCGGTGACCTGGGCCGCCTTTAGAAAGTCGCTCATGGCTCGCGAACATGCGCAGGACCGCCGCGGCGTCAACCTAGGCCGATTGCGGAAACGCGATCCCGCAATAATCCCTCTACTGGTTTTCCAGCACCTTGATCAGGGCCGAGAAATCCTCGTCGCCCATCCCGCGCGCCTCCGCGGTCTTGAGCGCCTCGCGCACCGCCTCGAGCACCGGGAAGTCGTCGCAGGCCGCCGTGCGGGACGCCAGCCGCATGTCCTTGTGCATGTGCTTCACCGAGAATTGCGGCGAGAAATCCCGGCCCTTCAGCTTCGGCTCCTTCAGCTTCGTGAGCCCCGAGTAGCCCGCGTTCCTGCCCAGCGCCTCGAAGAACACCTCGTCCGTCACGCCCGCCCGGCGGGACAGCGTCAGCGCCTCGCCCAGCGCCTGCATCTGCGCCGCGAGGTTGAGGTTCATCGCCAGCTTCAGGGTGCAGGCCTGCTCGTTGGTCCCGATGACGAAGCGGTGGGAGGAGGCCAGCGACAGCAGCGGCTCCAGCTCCGTGATCAGCGCCCGGTCGCCGCCGAGGTAGTAAATCGTCTGCCGCTGTTCCGCCGCCGGCTTGCTCCCGGTGAATGGCGCCGCGAGAAAGCGCGCGCCGCGCGCCGCCACGGCCGCGGCAAACCTCGCGCTGCTCTCCGCGTCAATCGTGCTCGACTGCACCACGATCTTGCCCGGACCCAGCACCGGCAGAATCCGCGCCAGTACGCTCTCCACCGCCGCGGGGTCGGCGACGGCGATCTGGACGACGTCCGACGCCGCCGCGACCGCCTCGGGCGTCGGCAGCCAACCCGGGAAGTCCGGCTGCGGCGTGCGGTTCCACGCCCCGGCGAGCACTCCTGCCGCATGATAATGCCGCGCCCACACGCCGCCAATGATCCCAAGTCCGATTACGCCGATTTTCATGATTAGGTTTCACCACGAAGCGCACGAAGTTCCCGAAGGCAAACTCTCGCTGATAATACCGGCTGAAACACCCGTCCCGGAGATTGGCCACGAAGAGGCGCAAGGGATCGAAAGCTCCGGCTTGAATCTCCCGCGCGCCGATAGGCGCAATGAAAACCCCTGCGCAGCCCCGATCCCCTTGCGCCTTGTTATGACCGTCAATCCGACCGATCGGCTTCGTGTTCTTCGTGAACTAGTGGTGAAACTCCGAAGGCCTGATTCCTGAATTCCAGCTGAACTCACCAACTCCGGAAGAGCAGGCGCTGCTCCGGCGTGTAGCGGGCCAGCGTCGCCGGCAGGATGTTCTGGTCCTCGTCCATCGTGCCGATGTTCTGCGACTTCATCCAATAAGGCCCGTAGCCGATGTGCAGCGTCTTGCGCGTCCGGCCCGAGCGGATCGATTTGCCGCCGTGCCGCAGATGCTCGGTGAACAGGATCGCGTCGCCCGCCTTGACGGGCAGCCCGATCATGCCCGGCTCCGCGTCGGAATCATTGGTGCCGTAGGGCGTCGCATAATTGCTCTTGTGCGTCGCCGGCACGACGCAAAACGGCCCGTCCTCCTCCCCCACGTCGCGCACAAAATACACCATGCGCACCATCATGCAGTCGATGCCCTGGCCGTTGAAACCGTAGCGGTATTTCGCCCCGATGGGCCCGCCCATGTGCGCCGTGGTCTGGTTGCCGGGATAGCGGATGCGGATTTCCGAATTGTTGATCGTCGGCCGCTCCTGCACGATCGCGCGGATGAGCGCCATCGTCGGCACATGCCCGACGAGCAGGTCAAACGCCGGGTCCGCGTTGAAAAAATCCTCGATGATCAGCGTCCTGCCCGGCTCGCGCTCGCCCGAAGCCAGGTAGCCTTTCTCCGGGCTCGCATGATACTCCGGCCCCCAGACGCTCTTCTTCAGCGGCGCCTGCTTCACGCGCGCCGCCGCATGCTCCTCCAGCCCATCCATCGCGGTCGCCAGCCTGGCGCACTCCGCCGCGTTCAGGATGCCGGGCAGCACGAGATAGCCGAGCCGGTCGAATTCGTATTTTTGAATGTCGGTCATGGGGGTTTTGCTCAGCCGAGGATCTCCAGCATCCGCGTGAACAGCCGGTTCACCTTCGCCTGGTTGTCCTTCACCAGGTCCTTGAACTTCGCGAAGTCGATCTCCGTGCCCTCGAGCCCGTTCGCATAGTTGTCGATCAGCGCGAGGCTGTTGTACCGCAGCCCCGCCTCCGTGCAGAGGTCGGCCTCATGTGCCGCCGTCATGCCGATGACGTCGCCCCACGATTGCACGATCCGGATCTCCGCCTTCGTCTCAAACCGCGGCCCGCGCATCTGCACATAGACCTTGCCCGGGTGGATCTTGAATTCCGGCGCGAGTTTTTCGAGCAGGAGCGGAATGAGGTTGTTGGCGATCCCCGGCGCGCCGCCCTTCAGCTCGGTGTCAAAGAACGTCGCCGGCCCCTGCTGCAGGCCGACGTAGTCGCTGCAGGAAACAAACGTGCCCGGCGGCAGCTCCTTCTTCAGCGAGCCTACCGAGTTCAGCGACACGACATCCTGGAACCCGAGATCCGCGAGCGCGCGGATGTTGGCGCGGTAGTTGATCGAGTGGGGCGGCAGCGGAAACGCGTAGCCGTGCCGGTTGATCAGGGCCATGTCGCCCTTCGCCTTGTACGTGACCGGCCCGTGCGCCGTCTCGATGGTTTTCACGTCCCACGCCGAAAACAGCGTGGAGTTGACGATGCTGGTGCCACTGATGAACGCGACTTTCAATTTCGGAGGGCGGATTTCGGATTGCGGATAGTCCAGCACGCCAGCGTTCGCTGGAACGGATTGGGCTATGAGCATTGCGGCCAGCCCGCCTGATTCCGCAATCTGAATTTCAAGCCGACTGACTCATTCCGAACCTTGCCTCTTTTTGGTTTTCCCTCCGAATCCCCTCACCCAGCGCGTCCCCGCGCCGCACTTCTTCCCCAATCTGCAATCCGGTATCCGCCATCCGAAATTCCAAGATGCCTTTAATCGACAAACCCCTCTCCGAACTCAAAACGTACCCCGGCCGGAATCCCCGCCCGGCGGACTATGACGCCTACTGGGCCGCCGCGCTCCAGGAGCTCGATGCCACCGACCCCAAGCCGGAGCTCGTCCCAACGAAGGAGATCACGCCTCGTCATAGCGAGGCGTTCGACCTGTGGTTCACCGGTGTGGGTGGCGCGCGCGTGTACGCCAAGTACGTCCGCCCGAAGAAGTCCTCCGGCAGGAATCCCGCCGTGCTCCAGTTCCACGGCTACACCGGCAACAGCGGCGACTTCTCCGGCCGGCTCGCGTGGTCCGGCGAGGGCTTCTGCGTCGCCGCGATGGACTGCCGCGGCCAAGGCGGACGCTCCGAGGACGCCGGCGCCGTGAAAGGCACGACGTACCGCGGCCAGATCATCCGCGGCCTCGATGACCCCGATCCGCGCAAGCTGCTTTACCGGCAGATCTTCCTCGATACCGCGCAACTCGCGCGCGTGCTGATGAGTTTCCCCGAGGTGGACGCCACGCGCGTCGGTGCGATGGGCGGGTCGCAGGGCGGCGCGCTCACGCTCGCCTGCGCCGCGCTCGAGCCGCGCATCAAGCGCGCCGCGCCGGTCTTCCCCTTCCTCTGCGACTACCAGCGCGTCTGGGAAATGGACCTCGCGAAGGACGCCTACGACGAACTGCGCACGTGGTTCCGCCAGTTCGACCCGCTGCACGCCCGCGAACAGGAAATCTTCACGAAGCTCGGCTACATCGACTGCCAGTACCTCGCGCCGCGGATCAAGGCCGAGGTCCTGATGTTCACCGGCCTGATGGACACGATCTGTCCGCCGAGTTCGCAGTACGCCGCCTACAACAGGATCACCTCCAAGAAGGACGTCGTCCTCTACCCCGACTACGGCCACGAAGGCCTCCCCGGCGAAAGCGACCGGACATTTAATTTTATGCTGGGACTCTGAGGTTCCTCGTTCAGTCCGAATACGTCTACCAACAAAGTGTCATTTAATAGATGACACTTTTGCCACGCGGGATTGGCCGAAAGGGCCGGTTGAAGACAATTGTGATTGAATGGGCGGGAAGCCCCGCTCACCAACCCATGCGGGCACGGACACGTTCGCCCACTTTTCCTTCGCCGCTTCGCGGCTTTGCGATTCAAACCTCCCTGCCTCACTTTTTATGGAATCATCCCCCAACCTCCGCACCATGGCCGAGTATTACATCCGCGGGCTGACCGAGGGTTTTGTCAGCGCCGCGCAGGTCATTGCCTGGGCCGATGAGGTCATCGTCGCCGCGCCCAAGACCGAGGACTGGATGCTCGACATCTCGACCGCCGGCCCCGACGACCGCATGGGCGTCCTGCACCACCTGCACGCCGTCCAGGGCGAGGTCGATGCCGCCGTCCTCCAGCACCTGCTGGGGAAAAAGTAAACCGGCGGGAGTTTAAGCGCGAGGACGCGAAGCGGCAAAGGCCGATCCAAAGATCGGAGTTGGGATTCCCTGACTGCTTTCTTTCCCCCGACCTTGGCGACTTTGCGTCCTGGCACTTCAATCATAAAGTCCGGGCGGTCTCCTTGATTCGCCGTTGCCACCCCCACCCCCATCCCTCAGGCTGAGCGGGTCATGGACCCCACTGAGCGCGAGCTGCGTGACATGCTGGCGGATCGACGCTTGGTCCGCTGGCCGACCGAGCCGCAGTGGAATGCGATCTGGCTCGCCGCCAATGCCAGGGGCCACGCCGGCGGAGTCTCGGCCGCCGTGCACCAGGTGGACGCCAGTCTGCTCAATCCCGAATGGGTCGAAATGATGGGCGTGGACCCGGCGGATGCCAGGATGCTGTGGGCCGAGATCTGCGTCCGGAACTCGGTCTCCCCGTTTGTGGAGGTCAACACGCCCTTCACCGACCGGCAAAAAGCCGAGGCCGCCTTCCAGCAGGACTACCAGGAGCTCACGGCCCAAGGCTGGAAGGTCATCAGCAACGGCCCCGCCGGCCTGGAACTCCAGGCGCCCCGGAAATTCCTGACCGGCTGGCTCTCCCAGCCCGAGACCCGTTTCCTGCAGCGGCCGCCCCCGTAGCCAACCAGGTCGGGGGTTAACTCAGAGGCAGCGAGGACTCGGAGAGAAAGCCCCGTTCCAAGCCGCCTGTTCGCCAGGCCTCCTGCCTCCTCCGCTGTGTCCTCCGTGCCCTCCGTGTCAAAAAATCTTCCTCCTACTCCGAGCCGTTTCCCATTCGGGTGCCTTCGTGTCCATTCGTGGTTTCCTCCCCTGAGCCTCCTTTTTCCGAATTCCCGGGATTGCAGGGAACTCCGGCGCCGGCAAACTGACCTCATTATTCCCATGTCACGCCCCCTTCGCCTGCCCCTCTCGACGGTGTTGCTTGCCCTCGGCCTCGCCTCCGCCGGCCGCGCCCAATCCACCCCGGCGCCCGCGGTCGAACCCGCCCCGGCCACCGCCGTGTTCACCGATCCCGCCAAGTCCTCCGGCTCCGCCGAGGCCCCGGCTCCGGCCGAACCCGCCAAGCCCCGGCGCGAACGCGTCATGTCGGACGAGGTGGCCGCCACGCTGGCCGTCGGCATGCCCAAGTACGATCCGCCCAAGCCCGTCGTGAAAAAGCCCGAGGATGACACCACCAATGCCCGCGAGCTGGACAAGCCCAGGAACGGCATCGTGCGCCTCGAGAAATACATCGTGCGCGAAAAGCGCCCGGCGATCTTCCGCGAGAACGACATCACCACCGCCGCCGGCAAGGCGGATCTCGGGATGAAGCGCAACGCCGGCCTCCTGGGCGGCAATCTGCTCGGGTTGAACAACCCGATCGCCCTGCAGATGTACCGGGAGCAGGAGCGCCTCGACAACATGGCCGAGCTCGCCGACCAGGCGAAGTCCGCCAAACGCTCGGGTGACGATGCCGCCGCCGCCTACATTCTGAAACAGAGCCAGGACACCTACCTGCGGCCCAGCGAAATCGGCGTGGTCAACGAACTCGGCCCGAAGTAACGGCCGCCGGGTGGTAGCGCAGGCATTCTGCCTGGCTTCGGCCTGATGCAGGCAGGATGCCTGCGCTCCTCCGGGCGGGCACTCCGTCCCCACCCATTCAAGCCGGCTTTGCCAGCAGCGCCCGCGCGATCGCCTCGTGCTCCGCCTCAAACGTGACGGTTTTCGCCGGCGGCCGCCGGCCCGCGCGGGCATACCAGTAGCCGGCGTTGGCTTCGTCACCTTCCACCCGGTGCAAATACGCGTGCACCCACGCGCCTTCCGGGCTGCCGTCGTCCTGCGCGCAGGCATGCGCGCGTTCCCAGCCGCCCGGGTTTGCCTTGCCGGCCGCATGCCAGAGCGCCTGCAGCGCGGGACTTATCCCCGCCGGTGGTGTCGTCGCCGCCAGAAATTCCTCAAATGACATTTGCCCAGCCTGCACGGAGGCTGTCTAGTTTCAACTGCGGCCGCACTCCGCCTTCATGCCCAGCACCGAACTTGTCATCCTTCGCGAACTGCTCGCCCGCGAACCCGGCTTCATGTCCGGCGCGGCGCTCGCCGCGAAGCTGGACATCAGCCGCGTGGCGGTCTGGCAGCACATGGAGAAGCTGAGGTCCCAGGGCTTCGAGTTCGAGGCCGCCCGCGCGCGCGGCTACCGGCTCGTCCGGCGCCCGTCCGCCCTGCATGCCCTCTTCATCGCCGCGCACCTCAAGGGCCGCGCGCGCGATTTCCCGATCACGGTGCTCGACGAGGTCGACAGCACCAACGACGAGGCCGCGCGCCAGCTGGCCGGCGGCCGCGCCGCACCGTTCGTCATCCTCGCCCGCCGCCAGACCAGCGGCCGCGGCCGGCTCGGCCGCGCCTGGCACAGCGAGGCCAACGGCAACCTCTACGCCAGCTTCGCCTTCCGCCCGCACCTCGCCCCCGCCCGCATGGCGACCTTCACGCTCTGGATGGGCGTCAACGTCTGCGAACTCATCGCGAACTTCTGCCGCACCGCCCCCGGCATCAAGTGGCCCAACGACCTCCTCTTCGACGGCCGCAAGGCCGGCGGCATGCTCACCGAGGCGCGCATCGACGCCGACGAGATCCGCGACCTCGTCTTCGGCCTCGGGCTCAACCTCAACAGCCCCGCCGGCGCCTGGCCCGCCGACCTCGCCCGCCGCGCCGTCTCGCTCGCCGAGCAGACCGCCGCCCCCCTCGACCCCAACCGCTTCACCGCCGCGCTCATCGGCCGCGTCCTCCTTGCCTACCACCGGTTTGTCGACGGCGACCACCGCGAGACCTTCGCCGACCTGTGGAACCGCCACGATGTCCTCCGCGGCCAGCCGGTCACCGTCCTGCAGGGCGCCAGGCGCTTCACCGGCGTCGCCGCCGGCGTGGACGACGCCGGCTCGCTCCTCGTCCGCCCCGCGGGCGGCGGGCGGCCGGTGCGGTTCCAGGCGGGCGACGTGACCCTCGAAAAAGGGGCGTGAAATCGCCCGCCGCCGCGAAACATTCCTGTTTATTCGTGTCCATCGCTGATTCACCTTCCTCCCTGATGCCCGACACGCCCGCCATTGAAGTCACCCGCCTGGTCAAGGCCTACGCGGGCGTCACGGCGGTCAACGACATCACCTTCCGGGTCGCCCGCGGCGAAATCCTCGGGTTTCTCGGCCCCAACGGCGCCGGGAAGTCCACCACGATGCGCATCCTCACCGGCTACCTGCCCGCCACCTCGGGCAGCGTCCGCATCTGCGGCATCCCCGTCGCCTCGCAGCCCGACGAGGTCAAGCGCCAGATCGGCTACATGCCGGAGAACAACCCGCTGCCCGAGGACATGCGCGTCTCGGAGTACCTCTATTTTCGCGGCCGGCTGAAGGAAATCTCGCGCCGCAAGCTCGGCCCGCGCATCGACGAGGTGCTGGAGCTGTGCGACCTCAAGCGCGTCCGCCACAAGATCATCGGCCAGCTCTCCAAGGGCTACCGCCAGCGCGTCGGCATCGCCGAGGCCATCCTCGCCGAACCGCCCGTGATCATCATGGACGAGCCCACCATCGGTCTCGATCCGCACCAGATCCTCATCGTGCGCGACCTGATCGCCAGCCTCCGGGGCCGCATGACCGTCATCATTTCCTCGCACATCCTGCCCGAGATCGAGGTGACGTGCGATCGCGTGCTGATCATCAACCAGGGCCGCGTCGTCGCGCAGGGCACCCCCGCCGACCTCCGCCGCGAGGTCCTCGGCCGGTCCACCTACCAGGTCGAACTGGCCGGCGACCCCGGCACGCTGCCGCCCGTGCTCGCCGCGGTCGAACCCACGCTGCAGATCACCGCACAGGGCGAGCCCGATGCCGAGGGTTTCCGCCGCCTCACGCTGAGCACCGAGCGCGACGCCGAGCTCGGTGAACCGCTGCTGCGCGCCCTCGCGGTCCCGCCCTACCGGCTCCGCTCCCTCAGCCGCGCCCACCCGACGCTCGAGGATGTCTTCCTCGCCGCCACCCGCCGCAGCTGGGACGTGAAGTCCTCCGACCTCCGCAAGAAATGAAGACCGCCATTTTTTGCCATTGCGAGGAGGCGGTTCGTGAAGCACGGGGCGTTTCCGTCCTGGCTGACGCTCCTGGCCGCCAGGCCCGGCCATCCGGTTTCCGCCATCCGGTTTCCGCCATCAAATGAAGCACTTCTTCACCCTCCTGAGTCACGAGATCCGGATGCTGCTGGTCAGCGCCAGCACCTACATCGCGGCGATGCTCTTCCTCGGGTTCATGGGCTTCGTCTTCACCAGCATCCTCGAGAACTACAGCAAGGTCGCGCAGGAGGTTTCACCCGCGCAGACCTTCTTCCAGTTCTTCTGGTTTCCGGTGCTGTTCATGGTGCCGATGCTCACGATGAAGTGCCTCGCCGAGGAACGCCGCCTCGGCACCATCGAGACGCTGCTCACCACGCCTGTGACCACGACCGAGGTCGTCCTCGCGAAGTACGGCGCCGCCTACTTCCTCTACCTCGCGCTCTGGGGCTCGACCGGCGCGTTCTTCTACCTCCTCAGCAAGTTCTCTGGCGACACGCGCTTTCTCGACGCCGGCCCGCTGGTCGGTGGCTACCTGTTCATCGCGGTCTCCGGCCTGCTGTTCATCGCCCTCGGCGTCTTCGCCAGCTCGCTCTCCCGCAACCAGGCCGTCGCCGCCATCCTCTGCGCCACGATGATTTTCGGGCTCATCTTCGGCCTGAGCTGGCTCGCCGGCTCCAGCGCGCTCAACCGCGAGGCGCTCCAGCCCGTCCGCGACGCCGTGGATTACGCGCAGGTCATCACCCACCGCGATGATTTCACCCGCGGCATCGTGGACACCCGCCAGCTGCTCTTCTACCTCAGCGGCACCGTCCTCGCCCTCATCTTCAGCATCCTCAGCGTCGAGGCGAAGCTGCTGCATTCCTGAGGAAAAGGACCCGGTAACCGGCGCCAAGGAACAAGAAATTCGCCCCGTAAAATGTCCCATCCGCCCCAGCATCATCGGCCGTTGAAACGTGGTCTTTCTGCCCTGGCTCTTGGTCCCTCGCGCCTCGTACCTCGCCCCTCGTAAATCCCGATGTCCCCCTTCGACAGCTTCCGCACGGCCCGCTGGATCCGCACGTTCAACCTCGTGCTGCAGGCGGTCCTGTTCCTCACGCTGTTCGGCGGGCTGAACTACCTCGCGCGCAACCATCCTTCGCGCCACGACCTCACCGCCCGCCACCGCTACTCCCTGTCGCCCGAAACCGAGGCCTACCTGCGCAACCTGCCCCAGCCTGCCCGCGTGGTCGTGACGATCACCCCCGACTCCGAGATCCCCGGGAACCTGCAGGCCTACCGTGACGTCAGCGGCCTGCTGCGCGAGTACGCCTATGCCACCGAGGGCAACCCGAACGGCCGCATCACCGTCGAGTACCTCGATGTCTACAAGAACCGCCACAAGGCCGAGGAGTACGGCATCGAGTCGCCCGAGATCGTCGTGGTGATCTGCGGCGAGAAACGCCGCGCGCTGACCGTTGATGACCTGTACAGCGTGAAGGACAAGCAGCGCGAGGCCTTTCAGGGCGAGCAGGCGCTGACCGCCGCGCTCCTCGAGGTTTCCAGCCAGGGCCGGAAAAAGATCTACTTCCTCACCGGCCACGGCGAGCTCAACCCCGAGGACGTCGATCCCGTCCGCGGCCTCTCCGCCCTCAAGGACCAGCTGCACGCGCGCAACTTCGACGTGGACCGCCTCGACCTCGCGACCGCGGGAAAAATCCCCGCTGACGCCGCCCTGATCGTCGCCGTCGCCCCCGAGGTCGGCTACACCGCCGCCGAGCAGGAAATGCTCCGCCAGTACCTGGGCGCCGGCGCGGGCCGCTTCATCGGCCTGCTGGCGCCCGCCCAGCCACATGGCCTCGCCAGCCTCCTGCTCGACTGGGGCGTGCTCGTGGATGACGACGTTGTCTATGATCCCGCCGCCGGCTTCATGACCGAGGAGGGCGACCTCATCCTGAAGCTCTTCCAGCCGCACCCCATCACCCAGGCGCTGATCGACCGCCAGATGCCGCTGCGCATCGGCCAGGCCCGCAGCGTGCGGCCCGACCCCGGCCGCAGGCTCGGCGGCGGTCTGACCGTCACCACCCTCGCGGTCACTTCCAAGGAGGCCTGGGGCGAGGTCAGCTACCGTCTGCACAACGCGCCGGAATACAACCCCGGCTACGACATCAAGAACGACCGGCCCGGACTCGAGCCGCCCGACCATCTCGGCGTCATCATCGCCTCGGAGCGTGTCGCGGCGCGCGCCGGCCTCGACTTCAGCGTGCGCGGCGGCCGGATCGTCATCTTCGGCACCGGCGACCTGATCGCCAACAACCGCATCGCCCTCCCCGGCAACCTCGACATTTTCCTCAGCGCGGTGAACTGGGCCGTCGACCGCGACACCCAGTTCAACATTCCCGTGCGCCCGATCGAGCGCTTCCAGCTCTCCCTCAGCGCCAGCGAACTCTCCCGCCTCCGCAGCGTCCTGCTGCTCGGCCTGCCCGGCGCCGTCCTGCTCCTCGGCCTCATCGTCTACTGGACGCGCCGGCGGTAGCGCCGCCGCCTTACGCCATGACTGTCATTCTGAACGCCGTGAAGCATCCGCTGGGATAGCAGCGGAGCGCGCCGCGGGGTCCCGCCGGATTCTTCGCTGCGCTCACAATGAGCAACCCCTTCAATTTTCCTTCTCCCCTTTCAACCCACCCGGAACATGCGCACCAAAGTCACGCTCGTCCTCCTTTTCCTGAACGTCGCCCTGTTCTTCTTCATCTTCCAGTTCGAGCGCCGCTGGCGCACGGAGGAAAGCTGGAAGGAGGCCCGCCGCCGCGTCCTCGGCGCCGAGGCCGCCGACATCCGCTCGCTTGAAATCACCGGCGGCACCCACGTGCTCGCCCTCGCCAAGCGCGGCGACACCTGGTTCGTCACCTCGCCCCTGGAGTGGCCCGCCAACCCCAACGCCATCAACCGCATCCTGACCGAGCTCCAGTTCCTCGAGCACGAGACCAGCTTCAATGTCGCCGATCTCGCCAAGAGCGGCCTGACCCTCGCCAACTACGGCCTCGATCAGCCACGCCTGACCATCACCATCACGTCGGGCGATCCCGCCAGCCCCTCGCTGGCCGCCAATCCCACCCGCGTCACGCGCCTGCGCATCGGCGATTCCACCAAGGACGGGCTCCGCCTGTATCTCCTCTCACCGGACGGCGAGCGCATCCATGTGGTCAGCCAGAGTCTCGCCCGCAGCCTCTTGCTCACGGTGGATGACCTCCGCTCGGACGCCCTCTTCACCATTCCCGTCTTTGAGGCCGTCTCGCTCAACCTCCAGACCGCCGCGCCGGCCAATCTCCGCATCCGCCTGCACCGAGCCGGCAGCCGCTGGTCGTTCGAGACGCCGATCACCGCCCGCGCCAGCAAGAACGCCGCCGAGCTCGCCATCAACGGCCTGAACGCCCTCCGCGTGGACACCTTCATCACCGCCAATCCTCCCGCCACGCTGCCCGCCGACAAGCCCTCCCTGAGCATCAGCCTTGAGGGCAACAACCGCCGCGAAACCCTCTTCCTCGGCGATCAGGTCGCCGCCGCCGGCCCGGCGAAGAAATCCGACGCCCCGGCGTACTATGCCCAGCTCAAGGACCGCAGCGCGCTTTTCACCGTCCGGATTCCCGCTGCCCTGATGGACACGCTGCGCACCGCGCAGGTCTCGCTGCGCGAAAAGCGCGTGCTCGATTTTGACGCCGCCACGGTCAGCGCCATCACCCTCGCCGCCCCCAACCAGCCCGAGCTCACGCTGCAGCGGCTCGAATCGGGCACCCCGTCCGCCGACAGCCCCGCCTGGCAGATCATCCGCCGGGGCGGGACCGCCGCCGGGCCGCAGACCCCGGCCGACCGCGCCACCGTCCAGCGCCTGCTCGACCAGCTGGCCCAGCTCACCGCCGTTGAGCCGGACGCCTTCAAGAGCGACGCGCCCACCGCCGCCGACTTGGAGGCCTGGGGTTTCAACCAGCCCGAGCGCGAGGTCTCCCTGACGGTCGCCGGCAGCCCGGTCCCCATTTCCCTGCAGCTGGGAACCGACGCGAAGCATAATGTTTATGCCCGCCTCGGGCCCAGCACCAACCCCGGCTCGTCCATCTATGCCGTCGACGCCGCGATCCTGCACGAGCTGCCCGTGGCGCCGCGGGCCTGGCGCGAGCGTCTCCTCGGCGAGCTGCCCGCCGGCGCGCACCTGACCGCGCTCAAGCTGACCGACCTCGCCACGGGCAAGGT